>VFQT010002591.1_pt1 | contig 18216 bp, 7 predicted proteins | sample 3512381 | NCBI WGS metagenome assembly VFQT01 (sample SAMN10412376, study PRJNA504923) | tailings metagenome | isolation source: Relicate 2 Philex TSF3 active mining site | place: Philippines: Tuba, Benguet | collected 2017-08-29
GGCCGCCGCAAGGCGCGGCAGCCAGGCCGAGAGCGGTCGGGCCGTGGCCTGACCACCGGGCGCTTGCGGCAGGTGCACGGGTTCCATGGCTGCAGCCTAGCCCCACGCGCCGTTAGCATCCCGCGCTTCATGCAGCACGCACCGCACACCACCGCCGTCGTCGGGCTCCAATGGGGCGATGAGGGCAAGGGCAAGATCGTCGATGTCCTCACCGCCGGCCACGACGTCATCGTGCGCTACAACGGCGGCGCCAACGCCGGCCACACGGTGGTGGTGGGCGACCAGCGCTACGCGCTGCACCTGATCCCCAGCGGGATCCTCTATCCCGACAAGTCCTGCGTCATCGGCAACGGCGTCGTGGTCGACCCCGAGAAGCTGATCCAGGAGATGGAGGGCCTCGAGGCCCGCGGCATCAAGGTCGGCACCAACCTGGTCATCTCCGACCGGGCGCATGTGGTGATGCCGTACCACAAGGAACAGGATGCAGCGCTCGAGGAGTACCTCTCAGGCGTGACCGCAGGCGAGCGCGGCAACCTCTCAATCGGCACCACGCGTCGTGGCATCGGCCCCGCCTACGCCGACAAGGTCCATCGCTCGACGGCGATCCGCATGGGCGACCTGCTCGATGCCGACTACCTCGCGAGCCGGCTCCAGGTCATCTGCCGCCTGCGGACCGAGGAACTGAAGGCACTGGGCGTCCAGGCTCCGCCGCTCGATCCTGCGGCGCTGACCGCCCGCTACGCCGCCCTCGGCGAGCGCCTGCGCCCGCACGTGCGCGACACCGTCTATCACCTGCACGATTGCCAGCGCGCCGGCCGCAGCCTGCTCTTCGAGGGCGCGAACGCGTGCCTGCTCGACATCGACCACGGCACGTACCCCTACGTCACGAGCTCGAACTGCTCGACCGCCGGGATCCATTCGGGCACGGGCATCCCCGGGCGCTCGTTGCAGCGCGTCATCGGGATCATGAAGGCCTACAGCACGCGCGTGGGTGCGGGCCCCTTCCCGACCGAGCTCTTGGACCAGACCGGCTCGACCATTCGTGAGCGAGGCCGCGAGTATGGCACCACCACCGGTCGTCCCCGTCGCTGTGGCTGGCTCGACCTGGTCGCGGTGCGCTACAGCGCCATGGTCTGCGGTGCGACCGAGATCGCCTGCACGCTCTTCGATGTGCTCACGGGCTTCGACGAGCTCCGCATCTGCACCCACTACCGCCTGGCTGATGGCACGGTCACCGATCGCTTCATTCCCGATGCCAAGCGGCTCGAAGGCGCCACGCCGGTGTACTCGACCTTCAAGGGCTGGACCGAGCACGTCAGCGACCTGCCGGATCGCGCTGCCCTGCCCCAGGCCGCGCGCGACTACCTCGACGCCGTCGAGCAGCACGTGGGCGTGCCGGTGTCCATGGTCAGTGTGGGGCCCGAGCGCACCCAGACGCTCGTCAGCGCCTGATCACTCGTGAGCGACAGATCACGCGTGAGCGCACGATCAGGCGCTACGGCCTCATCGCGCGCTACGGCCTGATGACCCAGCCAAGGCTGATCGGCGTCACGCGCACCGATCGAGCGCCCCAGCTCACTTGGCTGGCTTGCCTGGCTTGACGGTGGCCGGGTGCGGCGCCACGGGAGTGGTCGGCGCACTGGGTGCAGCCTGTGCACCGCGAAGCTTCTTCAGATCCAGTGGGCGCCCCGAAGGCTTGGCTCGACGCAGACCCTCGCCGCGCTCGCGGAACTGGTTGCCCCTCTGGCCCGCCGGGGGCGGCTCGGGGAGGTCCCCGGTGAAGGATGTGCAGAGCGCCTCGGCGTACTGCACGCACGTGGCATCCCACGCCGTCGAGCAGCACAGCGGCTCGTAGCTGCAGACGATGTTGCAGCATCGGAAGTTGTTGCAGTACGGCGCAGTGCGCTCCTCGAAGCACGACCCAGCCTGCGGCGAACCACACGACTCGCCGTCGCAGAGGCCGGCGTCGCACACCTTGACCGCCAGTTCGACGCACGAGGCATCCCATTGCACCTGGCAGCAGTAGAAGTCGACCGCGCACACATCCTGGCAGCAGGCCTTGTTCTCGCAGCCCCCACCTGGGTGCTGCACGCAGCAGCTTCCCGCCTCAGGAAGGCCGCAGCGGAGCGGGCAGGCCTCGTCCTTCTCGTAGCAATTCTGGATGGCGAAGCTGGCGCAGGTCTCGTCCCATGACGTGTCGCAGCAGTACGTATCGATCAGGCAGACGCGGTTGCAGCACTCCTCGTCGTTGCAGGCCGGGCCGAAGTGAGACTCGCAGCAGGTCAGCGCGCATGGATCGCCGCACTCGAGCCGGCAGCCGCAGCTGTCGAACTCGTAGGTGAGCTGCACGCACGCCTCGTCCCACTCGAACTCACAGCAGAACTGGTCTTGCGCGCAGACCGTCTCGCAGCACTGGCGATCAGCGCACCACGGTCCTTGGTGAGCCTCGCAGCAGTCACCCAGGCCATCGTCGCCGCACACGGGCACGTTGCACTTGGCGTTGGCCAGTTCGACGCAGGTCGGATCCCACTCCGACTCGCAGCAGTACGAATCGATCTCACACACCGTGCGGCAGCAGTCGAAGTCGCTGCAGCCCGGGGTGAAGTGATCGGTAAAGCAACTCGGGGCCTCCGGCGAGCCGCAGCCCTGCGCGCAGCGTTCCCCAGCCAGGTCCGCACAGAGGCCGTCCCAGGCGATCTCGCAGCAGAAGGGTTCGGTCTGGCAGACCGACTCGCAGCAATAGGGATCGTCGCAGTACGGCGTGTCATGCGGCACGGTGCAGGAACCGTTGCAGCCGCTCGAGCAGCCGACCGTGCCGCAGCAGATCGAGCGGGCGAGGTTCGCGCACGACAGGTCCCAGCCATCCGTGCAGCAACCGGGCAACTGCGCACAGACCGCGGTGCAGCACGCCAGCTCCTCGCAACCTGGGGTGTCGGCATGCTCGGTGAAGCAGCTGCCCACGCACGGGCAGTTCCACTCGGGCTCCTGCTTCACGCACAGGTTGTTGGCAAGGCTGGTGCAGTTGCCATCCCAGCGGTTGGTGCAGCAATCAGGATCGAAGGAGCACACCGCGTTGCAGCAGTAGGGATCATCGCAGCCCGGGGACTGGTGCTGGCTGAAGCACGACCCGGTGCCCGGGCACGTGTTGGGGGCGATGCAGATGGCCAGGGCGACCTCCACGCAGCGCTCATCCCAGCTGGACTGGCAGCACTCGGGTTCGACGCTGCACACCGCTGCCGCACAGCCCTCGTTCGCGCAACTGCGCGTGACGTGCACCGACAGGCAGTCACCATTGCCGCCCTCGGAACCCGAAGGCGGATTGCACCCTTGGACCGCCATGCGCACGCAGATGGCGTCCCAGCTCACTTCGCAGCAGTATGGATCGAGCGTCCCGCAGATGAAATCGCAGCACGCTCCATCAGCGCATGCCGCAGCGGTCGAAGCCACGAAGCACGATCGCAGGCTGTCGTCACCGCAGGCCTCGATGGCACCGCTGCAGCGGGCGGTGGCTTCCTGCACGCAGGTCCCATCCCACTGCTCCTCGCAGCAGAACGGGTCGATCTCGCACACGATCTGGCAGCACTTGGCGTCGCTGCAGGTCGGCAGGCCATGGCTGCTGTAGCACGATCCGCTCAGCAGGTCGCCGCAGCCATTGCAGTTGGCGGTGGCGTACGCGGCACACACGATGTCCCAGCCGACGTCGCAGCAGCGCGGGTCGGCGAAGCAGGTCTCGTCGCAGCAACTCGGGTCGTCGCAGCCGGTGGTGTTGGGGTGCGGCACGAAGCAACTGCCGAAGACCGGGTCGAAGGGCGTGCCCTGGCACTCGCGGATCTCCGCGCAGCGCGCCTCGGCACCCGTCACGCACGCGGCATCCCATGACACGGCGCAGCAGAACGAGTCATACGTGCACACGGTGTCACAGCAGACCTGGTCGCTGCAGCCCGGGCCGGCATGCACCGCGAAGCAATTGCCCGACTGGGGGTCACCGCACACGCACGTCAGGCCCACGCAGTTCTCCGCTGCGAGGATGGCGCACGCCAAGTCCCAGCGGACCGTGCAGCAGAAGTCATCGGCTGCGCACACGAGTTCGCAGCACGTGGCATCCCGACAGAACGGCGTCGGGTGGCTCAAGCAGCAATCGCCGGCGTTGGGCGAGCCGCAGCCGAGTTCCTCGCACTCCGCGATCGCCAGTTCGACGCAGGGCGTATCCCAGGTCACGATGCAGCACGATGGTTCGATCGCACAGACCGTGGCGCAGCAGTCGGCGTCGTTGCAGTTGGGGAGTTCGTGCTCGACGAAGCAGCTGCCGACCGGGTCGCCGCACTCCAGGCACTCCTCACGCGCGGTCTGCACGCAATTGGCATCCCAGTTGGTGACGCAGCAGGTCGGATCCACCGCGCAGACCAGGTCGCAGCATTCGGCATCGTCGCAGAACGGCAGGTCGCTCGCTGAGAAGCAGTCCCCTGCGCCGCTGCCGCCGCAGGTCAGGCATTCCGTCGATGCCGTGTTCACGCAGTCGGCATCCCAGGAAATGTCGCAGCACGCGGGATCGATCTCGCACACCGCCGAGCAGCACGCAGCGTCGTCGCAGGCCGGCGTCCCATGCGCCGTCAGGCAGCTGCCGGAACCATCCTCGCCGCAGAACGCCGTCGTCGCTGTGCAGGCGCGATTCGTTCGCCCGGGGGTGTCCACACCGAAGGCCGTCTCCTGAATCAGGGCGCGCCATTCGCCCTCGTCGGCACCGGTCCCCTCGCAGCGCCACGCATGCAGAGGGGCCTGGCTGTCACCATCAGGCACGGTGATGGGCCCAACGGCATAGTCCGTCGCCGGGCAGTAGTTGCACCCGAAGGTCTCGCTGTTGGTCGCCGTGCGCCGCAGGCTGACCGCATCGATGATGACGTCCCACGGCGGCGGGCCCGCCTCGGCTGGGACCTGACGCGCCACCAGCCGGCAAGCATTGCCTGAGTCAAGGTCATCGCCGGGTGTTGGCTCGGTCGCAACCGGGACATACTCGGGGCTCGACGCGAACGGGCGACGGTACGTGAGCAGAACCGTCAGGTTGCGCTGGGCCGGATTGCCGATCGGCAGGACGGATGGTGCGCCCAGATCCAGTTCAGGCGTGCGCAGCACCGGGATGTTCGGGGTCGGCAGGTTGTAGACCGGGAGCGTGCCCGGCTCCTGCTCCTGCAACACCAGCGCGTACCCGGCCGACGAGCCGTCGCGCTGGAACTGCAGCCCAGTCAGGTCGATCGATCGAAGGATCACGCCTTGGTCTGGGAGTGCCTGCTCATCCAGATCACGACCAACGATGAGCAGCGTGTATCCGGCGGGGAGCGTTCCGTTCCAGGCGTAGTTGCTCGGGAAACTGTCCTGCGGGATCCGCAGTTCAATGAAGCGCTGCTGCAGGGGTGTGGCGGTCGAGGGCACACCCAGGCGAATCTCGTTCAGCGTGATGTTCGGGATGCGGAACTGGCCACCGCCATTGATGGGACTCGTGGCGAAGTTCACCAGCGTGGCCAGCACCGTGCCATCGGCATCGTTCAGGATGCCGTCGCGCGTGAAGTCGGCGCATGGCGAGTAGCCACCCGACGAGCGCAGCTGCTGGAAGACCGTGATGTCGGCGACCGTGACCTTCTTGTCGTTGTTCAGGTCACCCACGAAGACGTTGTCGCAAACGGTCGAATCAGCACGCGCGGCGGGTGCGGCGAAGGCACAACGCAACGCAAGCACCGCGGCAGCCGCGGCGCGAAAGCCGCGGCCCGCGGTGGATGGCCCGGTACCGGTCATGGATGGTTCGTGGGATCGGAACATTATGGAGAGTTCTGCCTGCCGGAACGCCCGAAGAAGTGTACGGACGGCACGAGCCTGCGCCAGCCTCGGTTCGTCACAATCGCGAACTTCACGTGCCCCCCTGACCGGCGACGCGGCCCCACTTGCGGGTGCGGCCCGCGTAATCAGCGAGCGCCCGGTCGAGGGCCGCAGCGTCGAAGTCGGGCCACAGGGTGCCAGTCACGTGCAGCTCAGCGTAGGAGATCTGCCAGAGGAGGTAGTTCGACACGCGGCTCTCGCCGGCCGTCCGGATGACCAGGTCAGGATCGGGCAGCCCCGCCGTGTACAGGCTGCTCGAGACGACGGCCTCATCGATCGCCGCTGGTGACAGCGTGCCCGCCTGCACGCGCGCGGCGATCGAGCGGACCGCCGCCACGATCTCGCTGCGAGAGCCGTAGTTCAAGGCCAGGCAGAGCGTCAGCCCCGTGCACGCGGCCGTGCGCCGCTCCGTGGCATCGAGCTCATCAAGCACCCGCTGCGGCAAGCCCTCGCGCGAGCCAAGATGCCGGAACCGCACATTGCTCGCCGCGAGCGCTTCACGTTCCGCCGCCAATTGGAACGCCGCCAGTTCCATGAGCCCAGCCACCTCATCAGCGGGCCGATTCCAGTTCTCGACGCTGAAACTGTAGAGGGTCAGGACCTCGATCCCGAGCGTGCCGCAGCGCTCGGTGAGTTCCTTCGCGCGCTCCGCCCCGGCGGCGTGGCCGAGCAGCCGCGACTGACCCCTCGCCTGCGCCCAGCGCCCGTTGCCATCCATGATGACGGCAATGTGCCTTGGAAGCCGCGATGGCAGCTCGTTCGCCTCGGCGTGGGCCGTGTGCGTGACGGGCGATGCGGTCACGGCTCGCCGTTCCAACGGACGATGAGGGAAGAAGAAAGGACCCAGCCCTGCCAGCGGATGAGCGTGACGAGGGACTGGGCCTGGATGTGCCGTGCACGACGCATGGGTCAGTCGTCCACGCGCTCGACGTAGAGCACACGCGGCTGCTCGCCGGGGCGATCGACGTTGGATCGATCGACCAGCATCACGTAGCGCGTGTCCTCGATCACGTTCTCGCGGTCCGAGGCATCCCAACGACCGGTCGCTGGGTTCTGCGTGAACGACCTGATGCGGATGTAGACCGTGAAGACGTCACTGCGCGTGGTGACTAGGTTCGCGATGCCCGAGAGCAGCATGTTGGTCTCTTCCGGGTCGCCGAAGCTGGTGTCGGCTTCGGCCACAAACGACTCCGCGAAGTTCTGCGGGAACACGTAGCCCGCCTGCCCCTGCTGGACATTGTCCGGCTCGAAGTCGTACTGGAGCGTGATCGGGATGCGGTCAGTCGAGAGCTTGGCGTCGAGGAACGCCGTGGCACCCGGACCGTTCGAATCCCACCCAAGCCCGGCTGCCGGGTTGTTGGCGTCAAGCAAGTATGGATCGCGCCCGGCATACCGCATCGACCAACTGCGCGAGTACGAGGTGGGCGGGGCTCCAGGGGGAACGAGCCCGGCTTCACGCCGCAGGAGCGCAAGCTCACCGAGCGACATGATCCCCTGCCCGCGGCGCATGCCGGCGTGGAAGCCGTACGCCGGATTGGTGTAGTTGGGATCCTGGAGCCCGCGGTCACCGTACTCGGCGAATGGTGAGTTGAATGGCTCGTCGAACGGCGTCGCCATCGGCCGCGCCTCGCGGTACGTGGCGATCGCCTCGGGCACGCGCACGCGCGGGCCGTTGGTCGACACGTTCTCGCCCAGGCCGAACGGGAAACCGCCAGCAAGCGGGCCGTAGATGTCCAGAAGCGCATCCGACTCGTTGCCGAGCGTGGATGGATTGATGACACCCGTCACGCCACGCGGGTGCTGGTCGTTGTACGCCAGCGCCCCCATGTGCGGCAGCGAGCGCATGACTTCAACCGGCGCTGTATTGATGTTGATCAGCCCCGGCGTAAGTCGGCCCGAGTACCCATTGGCCAGTCGCGGTGAGCGATCCTCGGCCAGCGCTGCGTTCTGTGCCGGGGTGAAGACCGTGCCATCAAAGGTCGCAAGCGACCGATCGAAGAACTGCCGCCCAGGTCCATCGACCGTGAAGGCATCGAACACCGCCGAGCCGGCGGGCAGCGCCGGATTGAACGGGTACTTCGGCGTCAGCACCTGGCGGCTGTACCGCGGATCCGGCACCGTCTGGTCGTGATCGGCCCGACGCGTCGGGTCGTACGGGAACGACAGGCGGTTCGGGCTGCCACCCACACGAATGCCGTTGTCGCCGAAGGTCGTTGGCGGACCAATCCACCAGTCGGCAAGGTCCGGGTCATTCTCGATGTCACGCTCGGAGATCGACAGGAGTTCCGGCAGCGTGAACTCCGTACGAGCAAGATCGTCGTTCCAGATCGGTCCCCAGATGGGAACCATGGCGATCTCGGCGACCGACTCGAAGTCACCATCCCTCTGGATCATCTGGAACGATGCATCCATCGGGAACGGGAACTGGTAGAGGTCGGCGATGTCGTCGCTGCCGCCGCGCAGCTCGCCCGTCGTGGGATCGATCTGCCACTGATCGTCGAGCGGTGCGCCCTTGTCGCCGTTGAAGACGGTGCCGCCCCCGCTGCCGCCGGCATAGCGGTAGCCGTCGTAGGCCTTCAGGTTGCCGGTGAAGACCGTCTGGCATGGGAACGCCGTGGGCTTGCCCCAGATCGGGGAACCTGCAACCGGCAGCCGCGACTGCTTCAGCATCCACAGCGACTGGCCGTTGCCATCGGGGTCGAGCGCCGCGGGCCAGCTGGATCCCTTGCCGAAGCCCTGCCGCTGCACCCCCTGCTCCCAGTAGGTGCGCTGGGGATTCTGGGCCTCGCTCACGAAGGGCTCGCCGGAGCGTGCGATCACAAAGTTCGGCGACCGCTCATCGGCGTCGATGGTGCCACCACCATCAACGTCCCACGCCCACGCCCGGGCCGATCGGGTCCAGACCGCGTAGAAGTCATCGAGCGACGTGCCGCTGGTGGTGCTGGTGCCTGCGGGCAGCAGCATCGCGTTGAAGTACCGCAGGCTCGGCTGGCCCAGCGGACCCGCAGGCAAGAGCGCCGCTTCGGGCTTGGGCGGAATGAACGCCCGCTCCGTGAGCAACCGCTCGATGCTGTCCGACAGCGATTGCTGCTGCTGGTCGATCGTGTTGTCGAAGCGATCCACCACCACCCACTGCGGCTGCAGACCGTTGGTCTGCTGCGGGTTGATGACCCGCTCCAGCTCGACCATGGTGCGCTCCTGCGGCAGGTTCTGGTACTTCTGCAGCGAGGTCTGGCTGCCGCTGACATCGAAACCGCCCTGCACGCCTGGCTCGCCACGCGTTGCGTTGAAGACCATGCAATCTGGATAGTCGGTGCGGGGATCCTCGTAGAGGTCGCAACCGGGATCGTTGCTGCTCGGATAGGTGCTGTCAACGCGCGCGAACGGAAACTCCGGCCGATTCGGATCGTTGCCCGCAGCCTGCACCGCTGCATCAAGCTCGAACATCAGCGAGTACGGATAGGGCCAGCCGGGAGTCCGATCGAGATCGTTGCTCGACGGATTACGGATCAGCCACGGATGCGTCAGGTCGAGGAAGTCCAAGAACCGCGCGCGGAAGAGCGGATCGCCCGCGAGTTGCTTGGGCATCGCGAAGACCGTCGCCGTACGCGGCTGCTCGGGCGTACCGGGTCCAAGGATCGGCGAGACGCCGTAGCCCCAGTAGGGCTGGCCCGCGTTGGGCGAATCGAAGTTGATCGACGCCGGAATCGGGATCTGCGAGAAGCGGTAGACGTTGTCCGCCCCTCCCGTGCCGCCCACGCGCAGTCGATAGGGCTGCAGGTTGATCGGCTCGTTGTAGGGGTTGGCGATCTGCACGGCGATGACGACCGCCGGATTCAACAGCGCACTGCTCGGGTCATAGACCACGAAGTGCTGGCCCCCGCCCTCGGGCACCTCAAGCGGCAGCGCGAAGGGATCCGTCGGCGGGATGAGGGAGTTCAGGAACTCGAGCACTTGCTGGTTCTGCGACGGCGCATTCGCCGCCGCCAACTGCCGCACGTCGGCCCATCGTGACTTGGGATAGACGATCGCGAAGAAGACTTCGGTGATGAAGGGCTGCTTCTCGTTGCCCAGGAACCGGCGCTCCGGTTCTTCGAGCACGAAGGGCGCCTCGGCCGGGTGGAACGGATCATCCACCACGATCTGCGTGTTGCCGTACTTGCGGCCTCCATCGCGCCACGATTCCACGTTCGTCGCCCAGCTCGCTGCCATGCGCTGGGCGCGGATGAACTGCTCGGGCGTGCCGTCGACCGTGCCGAAGTAGCTCGTGCGCGTGACCGGATCGAGCATGCAGCGCGTGAACACCGTGTAGAGACGGTTCACGAACCGGAGCTGGTCACCCAGGATCTGGCCGCCGTTGGTGAGTTGCAGCCCGTTGTAGAGCGGATCAGTGACCGGCGATCGCAGATCGACCTTCTGGTTCCAGAGCAGGAAGTCGCGACGAGCGAGTTCCTCATCGCGCCAGTCGTAGGTTCCGTCGTTGTTGCCGTCGCCGGCGATCGCCTGGTTCTGCGTCTGCGGGTACTGGGTCTGGGCATCGGGCCCCTCGGCCCCGATGATCTTGGGCGTGGCGAGGCCAAGGGAACTGGCCTGCGCGTTGGCGTTCGGGGGGAAGCTCCAGAGCCACGGGGGCAACTGCTCGTTGCGCGCGCCGTTGTAGGTCGTCAGGTGCCGGCGCGTGTCGTGCAGCAACTGCAGCGAGGTGAGCTTGCCGATGCTCGGCGGGCTGGTGGCACCGACCGCCAGTTCAAAGCCCTCGAAGCTCTCGCTGCGAGCGGGGCTCGCACGCAGCAGGTCACGACGGGGTCCGGTCTCGGCACCCAGCGGCAACGCTGGGTCGAGCGAGCGCTCCAGGCGGCTCAGCACGGGATCGTTGTGGCCGGCGAAGCGACGAAGCTCGATCTCATCGGCAAGGCCGAAGAAATCGATGCGCGAACTCGCGCGCTGCCCGGCGGTGAACGCGGCATTGCCATCGGTGAAGGTGTCGAGCCGACCGCCATTGAGCAGGGCCTTGTAGTGATGCAGGCGATCCAGCGGACTGAGCAGCAGTGCGTCGATGCCGGGGATCGGGCCGAGCGCCGTCGGGGAGCCCAGCGTGCGAACCAGCCCCAACTCGCGGATGAATCGAGTGTCCGTCGGCGACCCATGCACCGCCAACGAGACCGGGTTCGCCTCGGTGTCGACGGACACCCCGAACTGATCACGCCAAAGGTCCACGCTCAGCGGCGGGTACAGGTTGATGGATCCATCGCCGTTCAATCGCGCATACTGGCCGAACAGGCCTGCACGGAGCGGATTGAAGGCATCCGAGTCGGCCGTCCCGCCGAGCGAGCCGTCACGGCGCACCATCAGCGAGACGTCGCCGGGCACCAGGCCAGCCGTCTGCGTGCGGTCGAACACGGTGGCCGTGTTCACATTGACCATCGCACTGTTGTCGACCACGCTCACGCCGACCACATACCGCACGGCCCGGTCCGCACTCGTGGGCGGCATGAACCAGTAGCTGTCGGTGAAGCCATCGCCGTCGGTGTCGCAGAGGCGGCGGCTGACGAGGTTGCGCGCCGTGTCCGGCTCGAGTTCCTCCCGCTTGGGCCCGAAGTGCGCCAGGCGAAGGAAGTTCGGCATGGGGCTGGCGTTCACGCCCCCCACGGCATTGATGTATCCGCTTGCGCTGGCACCGCCCCCGTAGAACCAGTTGTCGGCCAACGCGCGGAACTGCTGGGCGAGCGCCAGCGTGTTCTGCGAGTCACCCACCCCGGTTGTCGAGCCGGTCACCAGGAAGGCATCGGGCGGCCGGACGCCGGGCAACCACTGCTCCCAGGGGATGAAGAGCCCGTTGCGCTCCTGCTCATGCGTGCCGTTCTGCGTGTTGAACCACGCGGCGCCAGCATCGCAATCCGCGATGTCGGGGATCAGCGTCCAGCCGTTGTTGGCCGTCGCAGGGTTCGACAGGTGCGACCAGTGCGTGAAGAACGGCAGGCCGTTGTTGTCGTAGGCGCGCATCGGCTCGGTCGAACGCAGCCAGCGCGTGTCGCCGAAGCCAGGATTGCCCCAGGGGTTCGCCTCGTACAGGCGCAACGGGTGGTTGGCATTCACCACGTTGTTGTTGGCGAAGAGGTCAGGCCAGTTGGTCCACGGGTACACGTGGAAGGGCGCGAAGTTGTAGCCGTCGATGATCGCATCGTCACCCGTCGGATCCGGGCTGAGGTCGGCGTTGAAGAAGGCGTTCCACGGGTCCACCCCGTAGCGCACCGCTCCCCGGAGCGGCTCGAGCCGCGGGTACGACGTACTGGCCACCAGCGGATAGCCGTACTGCGTGGGGTCGGGAACGAATCCACCCTGGAACGCAGGATCCGCGGCGTCGATGCGCCGCGGGAAGAGCGACTGCGCGACCTCGTCCACCACGGCCTTCGTGATCGAGTCCACGCGCTGCTGCCTGGCCTGCGACGACTGCTGGGCCGAGGCGATCTGCCGGCCTGCCTGCGTGCGCGTGAGGAACGCCGAGGCGATGATGACCAGCAGCACCAGCAGCGCCGTCACCATGATCATGACGTTGGCGCGACGCCAACCAGCTGCGGCAGCGCGACGGGTGGATCGTGCAAGGCTCATGGCTTGGACCTTTCGGGCAAATCGATCACGAACGTGAACTCACGACCGCCCTCGATGCGACGGTCAGGATCGTGCAGCGTCATGGTGATGCGCACGGCGCTTGGGCGCGGGGTGTAATCCAAGCGCGGCACGACCCAGTCGGTGGGCTGCCCCGCAACCACGGCGCCGGTGACCGGATTCTGGTTGGAGCGCACGCGGAAGGTCGGCTCGGTGGCGTTGAAACCGAAGACGCTCGTGTAGCACCACACGCGCTGCGCCGGAATGCCTCCGCCCACGACGGGCAGCACCTGCGCGCCCGCCGGACCCTCGATCGAGGGCGCGAACATCGGCGCTCCGACGCCACCCACCTGCTCGAGCGTCCGTGTGCCGCGACGTTGATTGAAGGGCACCGAAAAGCCAAGCGCCGTGACTTCATCGGGCAGGCCGATCCACGGAGCAACACCATTCGTGGGCGCCAGGAAGCCGAGCATCGGCACCGTGCCATTGCCACCAATGGGATCGAGAGCGAGCTTGACGCGGCGGTCGTCCTCCATCACGCGGCCGACCCCGTCCTTCCAGCACCACTCCACGATGAAGTTGCTGCAGTGGCCGGCGATCATGCCAGAGGTCAGCATCTGGTCCGACTTCTCGAAGGTCGGCGGCTGTCGTTCCGCGCGCGGCCAGCTGTTCAGGCCGATCTGCACGCTGGCGCCGGCCTGATTGGCCGTGGCACCGATGCCGAAGGTCCCATTGATCACGCGCTGTCGTGCAGCGCCGAACGCCACCGCACCCGGCGGGCTTGCCGGGAGATCCGCGACTCCGGGGACCACCGTCCATGGCGAATAGAACGGCGGATCGAGCAGCCCGTTCGTGCCATCGAAGCGGCCGAGCACGCGCTCCAGATCGTTGAGCTGCATGGCCGTGACGTCGAACCGCCCGGACAGGATGGCTCGTGCAGGCTGCAGCGCCGCAGCGGCGGTGAAGAATCCAGTCGACTCCTGGAAGAGCGACGTGGTGCTGTTGGCATCGAGCTGTGGCGTGTTCGGCTGGATCGCGTGGAACGCGGGGTCCCCGCCGTCGTCAGCCAACAGCACGGCACGCCGGCTGAGGATCCAGTCACGCGCGCCTGGCTGCGTGCCGTTGACCGTCTTGGTGCCACCGCTGGCGGTGGTGGCGGTCAGGCGAAGGCTTGGGCCATCGGTCACGGCGTCCGTCACCCAGGGCGTGAGGACCTTCCCATCGAGCATGAAATAGTCAGGATCGAAGGAGGCCGGCGCCGACAGCGCCTGCTCAACGCGATCGGGCACCTGGACCGCGTGGCCGTAGGTGATGCGGCTCAGCGCACTCGACGGGACCGAGCCCCCGAACAGGTTCACCGTCCCGACGAAATCCACCGTGTCCTGCGTGCCTTCGGCGAAGAACACCAACTGATCCAATCGCAGGATCGCATCCTGCGCAAGGTCGGGATTCAGCAGTTCAAGCTGGTTGGTCCCGGCGTTGTCGTTGATGTCATTGCGCACCGCGATGTTGCGGATCGCCATGTAGCCCTTGTCCGACATCCGAGCCAAGTCATCGCGCAGGCGCCGTTCGATCGCCCCCGCATCCTGCAGGATCGATGCGTTGGCCTCGCCCACGCTCGAGACGCGCTGCGCCGTGCCGAAGATGCGGGCCGTGGCCGCAATGACCACGAGCAGCACCAGCACCGCCAGCAGCAGCTCGGTCAGCGTGAAGGCCTTGGAATGGTGGCGCTGGTGCGGCATCAGAGCTCCATCACCGTCACGTAGACGGGTGTGATCGACACGCCGTTGGCATCCTCAGTCGGCAGGTACCAGATCACCGGCAGCGTGCCGGGATCGGGGCGCGGCAGTCCGTCCTGCCCCACACCGAAGTAGACAGCGCTGGGCATCTTGGCGCTGATCGGTCGGGCCAGCGTGACCGGGCCATCGGCGCTCGTGCGTCGACCACCCACCACGCGGTGGATGTCGTTCCACTGGTCGAGCCAGAGTTGATTCGGCGCCTGCCACGCGTACAGGTCATTGGTCACGTTGAACCCCGAGGCCGGTGTGCCAGGATTCGTGCCCGGGATCGCCGCGTTGTCCGCGCGCGTGCCTACCGTGCCATCGACTCCACCGGCCCGAGGCGTTGACGCACCCGAGAGCACGATCGATCCCGCCGGGGGGTTGGTGACGAAGGCACCCAACCGGGGCATCGACGGATAGTTCGCCAATCCGCTGGTCGTCGGGGCCTGCGCCACGCGGTACGGCCCAGCTTCCACGCCTGCCGTGCCAACGCGATACACGAACACGGCGACGAGGATGCGCCCTTCGAAGCGGCGGAACATGCAGTCCCACACGAATTGCGGCTTGCGCCGCGCCTGCGCGTTGGCTTCGCCTGCGGGATCGCCGCCCGTGAGCAACCTCGAAGGCGGCATGGCGGGCCACCATCGCTCCACCTGCGTGATGATGGCGGCAGGCTGGCGCGCGAGCAATTCGCCGCCGTCCTCGATCGAGTCGCCGTCGAAATCCGCAAAGATCGCCAGCGGCGTGCTGGTGTTCAGGTCCGGGTCCCACTTGCGGCGATTGACGGGAATGCCATAGACACGGTTGGCTGCATTGCCCAGGCCATCCGTGCTGAACTCGCTGCCGACCCGCGACAGGTTCAGGTTGTTGCTGGGCCCCACTCCGAGCTCGGCATTCAGGAGCAGCGTGCCGAAGACATCGATCGTGCCGGTGTCATCCTCGACGTTGCCATCGGTCCAGCCCACGCCCGTGAGCTGGGGCTGGAAGTACATCGTTGGGCGCTTCCACAACCAGTCGCCGGGAATGGTGGTCGGAGCATTCGCTCCGAGGTCGTACAGCCCGTACTCCTCGAAGGTGCCGAAGTCATCCTGCCCGACCTTGCTGCGGATCACGCCCATCGCGTGCTGCGCCACAACGGGCCCGAGGGCATCATCGTTGGATGCACGCTGCTGCACGATGCCCGCCGGGAACAGCGCACTCACGCTGATGATCCCGATGCCCAGGATGAAGACCGCCAGCAGGACCTCGACCAGCGTGAAGGCTCGACGGCTCATTGGTCCACCACCCGGGCCACGCCCGTCCAGCGATTGAAGCCGATGAAGTCCCCGAACTGCGGGACGTAGGCATCGAAGAACGCGCGGTACGCGTTGGGTTCGCTCGTGGCGCTGGCCGAGGACTGCCACTCGGTCGGATCGCCGCGCTCGACGGCATCCTCGTAGTCGTACACCGCGAGCAGCGTGGTGTAGCCGAGCACCGGCTCCTCGTCGGGCGTGCGGAACGTGACCCACGTCGGCACGTTGGTGATGCCGCCCACGCCCGGATCCGCCGTGTTGTCGCCGTCGGCGTCGAACCAGGGCCCCACGAACGTCGAGGTGTTGTCGGGGTTGCCACCGAAACTCGTCTGCACCGAACCCGGGATGCGGGGGTTGCGCGTGCGGAGCGATCCATCAGGACCGAAGCACACGCAGAACGCACGACCGACCTCGCTGTTGGAGAACTCCGGCGTGACCGACCACTTGGGCACGAATGCACTGATGTAATCGCCCGGCGCCGCGATCTTGATGCCCCTGGCCAGCCGACGGGCTGGCACGCCGGCGACCGGCCGGTATTGCTCGCCGAACACGTCGAAGGTCTGCGTATCGAGCGGCACCAGCCGCCCCGTCGCCTTGCCGATCACAACCTCGGTCACCTGCCCCTTCTGTGGATTGCCGGGCGAGATCACGTCGTCTGATGCATCTCGAATGGGCGGGTCTACCAGCACCGGACGGAACGTCACGATGACCGAAGCATTGTCCCGGATCGCGATCGCGCGAGCCGTGCCGAGCTGCGCGATGATCGCGTTGGTCGCCCCGGCCAGCCGCGCATCCTTGGCGATGCGCTGCACGCTCACGCTCGTGAGCACCGCCAGCACGGCGATGATGCCGATCACGACCAGCAACTCGGCCAGCGTGAACGCGCGCAAGGATGGGCGGTGCCGATGGGTCATTCGTAGCTCACAATGTTGTCGCGAGTCTTCTTACGCTCAAGATCAGTCTCAGGCAGCGGCTGCCCGGTTTGACTGAACAGCCTGCCAAACTCACCATCGGGACCCGCGCTCACGAAGCGGATGCGGCGATCACGGCACGAACCAAAGACACGCTCATCCGGCGTCTGCTCGGTGCCGTCGGGGTCGGGTGCACCTCCTACCGGCGAGTTCGGTCCGCGAAGATACAAACCCGGAGCGAAGAACTGCGCCGCGTTCGTGGTCGACAGCCCCGTGCCATTGCGCCACGGCCGCCCCGGGAAGCAGACCCCGATGCGGAAACCCCATGCATCGAGGACCAACGGCACTCCCGAGCTCGTCGTGCTCTGGATCGGGTTCGGCATCTGGTTGGGATCGGTGGCGATCGCCGTGCTGGCCCAGGTGGTGGGCAGCGCTGGATCGCCGGTGCGCCACTTGCGCGAGTAGGTCTCGGGGATCTTCGACACGATGTCACGCGTGCGCTCGTTCTCGCCGAAGCGCTGCATGAGCACGCACGACATCCACGATCCGCCGAAGTTCTCCTCGTACACATCCCGCGCCGGGACTTGTCCGATCAAGCCCGGCTCCGCCTTGGGGCCGTAGTTGATCGGCCGGCCGAGCGCTTGCTCCCACTCCAGCGTCGCCTGCTCAAGCAGGCGCATCACGTTCTCCGTCTCGCGGCGCTCGCTGGCGGCCAGCACCGAACCCGAGACCGCCAGCACCAGCGCTGCGAGCAGCAGGATCACGCCCAGCACGACGACGATTTCCAGCAGGCTGAACGCACGGACCATGACCGAGCCGGACTGCCGACGACGACGGCCGCGCGACCAAGCGGCCGCTGTGCCGATCCCACAGAGATCGCTCCCCATGCTCATGGCCCTGCCTCCACGATGTTGTCCTTGTTGTAGCCCTGCGCATCCACGCGCACGTTGGGATCCCACGACTTGTCGGGGCCGTAGGAGAGCAGCGCGAACTCGGCCGACTGCAGCGCGCGGCTCGTGCTGGTGTCGCCGCCACCATCGGCGACGCCATCGACGTCGGTCCCCTGCTCGAAACTCTGCGGCCGCAGGGCGAAGAAATCGCCGCACGTGAACCCGGTGGCGACCGCCGAGCAATCGGGCATGGTGTACGGCCGGCGGTAGTAGCGGATCGGCCTGCCCCAGTAATCCACGATGCACTTGGGCAGCGCGTCGAAGTTGGGATCCTCCGTCGCACGCACGATGGTGGGTTCGCCGGTCGTCGCGTTGTAGTCCGTGATGCCGCCCAGGAAGACCGCATCCTTGAGCTCAAGGTATGGACCGAGCGCCTTGCCGCGGAAGACCGGGTGATCGGCGTTGGGGTTGCTGATGCCCACGGTGCGAGCGCCGAAACTCCCCAGCGCAAGCCCCGTCGTGCGCGGCGAGACGTATGCCCCCCACACGCCATCCCGGCCCGGGTGACGAATGCCCAGCGGTGGCCGCTCGAGCCCACCGTTCGCCCCGGCCGCGGCCGATGCCTCGAAGCCATACCCATCCGCCGTCCGCGATCCATAGCCGAGCAGGTACTCGGGCAGGCTCGTGAACGAGTTCCACTGCTGGATGGCCAGATTGCTGGTCGAGCCGCTGAGCGTGAGCGGCGGCACGAGCAGGTCGCGGCCGAACCCAAGCTGCCCGACCGGCTGCGATCCGTTGCCGCTGCCACGCCCCAGCACCGGCGGGTAGTAGCCCACGTCGGTCTTGAAGCTCACCAGCGCGCGATTGA
>VFQT010002592.1_pt1 | contig 18212 bp, 18 predicted proteins | sample 3512381 | NCBI WGS metagenome assembly VFQT01 (sample SAMN10412376, study PRJNA504923) | tailings metagenome | isolation source: Relicate 2 Philex TSF3 active mining site | place: Philippines: Tuba, Benguet | collected 2017-08-29
GAAGTAGAGCTCGGCCAGTTGGTTTGCAAAGAGGCTCTTGCCCGCAGCCGCTCTGCCATCGATCAAGACAATGGGCAGCTTTCCAGACTCCTGTTTCTCAATAAGTCGCTGAAATGCTATTTCGAGACCGGATTGGAAGTCGCTTCGCACCGCTTGAGCTTAGCTAAAGCGCTGGTTGATTAGGTAAGTGTCACGCGGATCTTTTCTGGATCGCTCTGCCAGCTCTCGCGCAGTCAATTCTTCGCTTGCTCCATCAAGTGAACCCTGCTTGCCAATGGCAATCACGCAAACCACCCAGTGGTCTGTGACGTTGAGAATTTGAGCAATCTCATCGGGCAGAATTCCACCCATGAAGTGGCTGCGAAGCCCCATTGATTCGGCCTGCATGACCAGTTGCATGGAGGCTAGCCCTAGGTCATAGTACGTCGCGGCCTGGTTGCGGGCCTTACCTTGTTCGGTTTGCTTGCCCAAAATCACTGCATATAAAGAGGCAGCGGGTGCCCAAGCTTGATTGAAGCCGGTTAGCCCCTTCTGACTCAGCTGATTGAACAGCTCATCGCCTCTAGTCAAGAAAACAACTTGCCAAGGCTGCTGATTCATCGAGCTGGGAGCCCAGCGCACCGCTTCACCGAGCGAGATGATTTGCTCGCTAGATAAAGCAAATGAGGAATCAAATATGCGAGGTGACCAACGGTTTCGAATAAGGTCTGCTAAAGGCGCAACAGTTTGGGCTGGTTTATTTGGTGTAGTCATCAGTTATTTCAACTGGACTAGTTTGCTAATGCTTCCCGCAGATCCGACAAAAATTCCTTGATTTCGCTCTCCTGGGTATTCCACGAGCACATCAGGCGAACTCGGCCCTTAGTGTCCCAGTCATAGAAAGACCACTTTTCGCGAAGCTGGTTGGCAACTTTTGCATCCATCACAGGGAATACCGCATTAGCTTCGGGTGCCAGATCAACAATGAGCTTCTTGCCATCAGCCATGCTGCTCAGTTCCGAATACAGAAGTCGCGCCATTGCGTTGGCATTTTGAGCAAGCTCCAGTGCGAGGCCTGACTCATAGAGAGCATTGAGCTGAGCCGAGAGGTAGCGCATCTTGGAACCCAGTTGCATGCCACTCTTTCTTAGAAATGGAATCTGCTCAGCCAGACTTTGACCTGTATCACTTTGAGCATCTGTTACCACCACTGCCTCGGCCAGCAGTCCACCAATCTTCGTGCCGCCGAGTGAGACAAGATCAACACCAGCATCGGTTGTGAAGGATGCGAAGCTAGTGTCGAGCGCAGCGGCGGCATTTGAAATTCTTGCTCCATCCAGATGGAAAACTAAATTGTTTTTCTTAGCTAGGTTTGAAATGTCAGTTACTTCGGCAGGCGAGTAAACAGTTCCATACTCGGTTGAGTTGGTAATTGAAATTGCAGACTGCTGAGCCCGATGAACAAAGCCAACATCGCGCAGTTCTGGCTCAATCATTTCCCTAGTTAGTTTGCCGTTGCCATGTGCGTTGGGTACATACCAAAGTTTGATACCTGCTACTTTTTCTGGCGCACCACCCTCATCGAGATTCAGGTGAGCAGTCTCTACGCAGATAACAGCACCCCAACGCGGCAGCGCGGCTTGCAGTGCAACAACGTTGGCAGCGGTGCCGTTGAAAACAGGAAAAGCGGCAGCTTTTTTGCCAAACAGATTTTGTACCGTCTGCTGAAGTTTTTCTGTTTCACTGTCTGCACCATAGGCAGGCTGCGCTCCAGAGTTAACTTTGGCGATTGCCTCCAACACTTTTGGATGCACAGGTGCGTAGTTATCGGAGGCAAGGTTGCGTTTTTCAAGCATTTAACTAACCTAGCGACTACACTTGGTCAGTGACCCAAAAAGGCTTAATTCTGTTTTCACTAACAGGCTTTTTCTGGGGATTGCCATACTTCTTTATTGTTCTGGCGCTAGATAGTTTCTCGACGCCTTCGATTGTGTTTCTGAGAGTCTTTCTTGGCGCCCTGGTACTAATTCCCTACGCAATTTATGCCGGGGGACTGGCTAAGGCTTTCAAAGCCTGGCCCTATGTTTTGATTTTTGCAGTGACAGAGATGGTGGTACCTTGGTGGCTCATCACTGAAGCCGGCAAGCACATTCCATCTGGTCTTTCTGGCTTATTGGTTGCTACAGTTCCATTTTTTGTGGTGGCGATCTTGGCGATCTTCCTCAAAGACCGCAAAGCTCTGAGACCTAGACCCCTGAGCGGAATGTTGATTGGGTTTTTAGGCGTTGCTGCCCTAGTTGGTGTTGATTCCTTCACTGGTGCGATTGATCCGCTCTATGTGTTCTTTGTAATTTTGGCTTCGCTGGGTTACGGGGTTGCTCCAATTGTTGCCAACCTAAAACTCAAGGACGTTTCTTCAGCTTCCATGATTGGATTGAGCATGCTGATGGTGTCAGTTGTCTATGCACCATTCGCCGTCCCTAATCTCGGAGCTGAATTTTCCCAGGCTAGCGTCCAAAGCTTGATTGCCGTTTTGGTCCTGGGTCTGGTTTGCTCTGCTGCTGCATTCGTACTTTTCTTCAAGTTGATCAAGGAAATTGGACCTGCCAAATCCTCTTTAATCACTTACGTTAATACTGCGGTTGCGCTGTTTTTAGGAATTGTCTTCCTAAGCGAGCCCATCACAATTGGCCTGTTGATTGGACTTCCACTAATCACAGTTGGCCTGGTGTTAGCTGGTGGGGGAGATCAAGAGACTGAAGTAGGAAAGCCCTAGGGAATTATTTCGACCTGAGCTGGTTTTTCTTTTCATGCGTTTTGTTCTGCCAATTCTTTTGCTTGCTGCCCTGACCGGTTGCAGCAGTCCAGCAGCTATTCAGACCATGCCAGAACAAACTGAGTCTGCATCAGCAGAACCTTCACAAACAATGGATCCGATGGAATCGGAGACTATGGATCCAATGGAAACTGAATCAATGGAGGATACTGAGTCGCCAGAACCCGAAAGCTCAGCAAGGCCAACCGCAACAGCCAAAGCAACCGCAACACCTACGCAAAGTGCATCACCTACGCAGACGGCAGCCGGTTACACGCTGGCTGAGGTTGCCAAGCGCAACACTCAAACTGAGTGCTGGGTTGCAATCGATGGTGGTGTCTATGACCTCACGGATTGGATTAGACAGCATCCAGGTGGCTCGGGTGCAATCCGCGCCCTATGCGGAACAGACGGCACTAATCAATTTATTTCTCAGCATGGTGGTGAGTCGAGACCTTCGTCAACGCTGGACCGCTACTATCTCGGCCCCCTAGTGGGCTAGTTTAGAAAGTAAATTTTTTTAGTTCGACAAAAAACTTTATCTTCAGAAAATAGACTTTCTGAGTTATGGCCCTTGCAGCAAAAATGTACATCAAACCCAGCACGCAGATTCCATGCGTTAACTTGGCAGCTGATGTGAATTTGGATGATATAAAACCTTGGGCTGCCAATTTTGAGACTGCTAGAAAGATGGTGTTAGAAGAAAGCGCCCCATCTCTTTTTGTTTTCGTGGAAAACTCCGCCAAGTTGAACAAGCAACTTCCCAAACTAAAGCAGCTGTGGGAACAGAAGGTTACTTTTTGGCTCTTTTATCCCAAGGCCCCGCATCTTCAGACTGATTTGGGTAGAGATAAGACTTGGGAAATTATGAAGAAGCAAGGTATGAGTGGAACTCGACAGGTCGGCATAGATCAGCTTTGGAGCTGTCTTTACTTCAAAAACAAGGACTAGATGGCGTAGTGGTCTTCTGAAACGTTGCGAATCAGTTTGGCATTAACCCCAACCGCTACCGTGCCAGCCGGCATGCTCTTAGTAACTACAGCGTTTGCTCCAACTCGGCAGTCATCGCCGATAGTGATGTTGCCAATTAGCTTGGCTCCCGCCCCCAGAATTACTCGATTGCCAACAGTCGGATGGCGCTTCACTGCATCTAGGGTCTTGCCTCCCAAAGTCACGCCGTGGTAAATGAGAACATCATCACCGATCTCAGCTGTTTCACCAATGACAACCCCAACTCCGTGATCAATGACCAACCTTCGGCCAATTGTCGCGCCAGGGTGAATCTCAATGCCAGAGAAGAACTTGGCATAGTTAGAGAGCATTCTTGAAATAATTCTTCGTTTCCATTTCCACAACACGTGCGCTATTCGATAGACCCAGATAGCGTGCAGACCTGGAGAAGTGAAGAAGAGTTCAAACCCAGTCTTAACCGATGGGTCTCTTTCCAGTCCTGCTCTTATGTCTTCCAGAATCACTTTTGTTGATATTCCTCTTGCAGATCACGGTAGAGGGAAGAAGAAACATATCTTTCTCCAAAGGAAGGGACCACGACAACAATCATCTGTCCTTCGTGTTCTTTGCGGCTAGCCACCTCTCTTGCCGCCCAAAGAGCAGCCCCGGAGGAAATACCGGCCAAGATACCTTCTTCAGCAGATGCGCGTCTTGCAAATTCAAACGCCACTGAGTTAGGAGCGCTAATCACTTCGTCGTAACTAGATGTATCGAGAATTTCTGGAATAAAATTCGGGCCGATTCCAGCAAGTGGATGACCAGCCGCTTCACCACCAGTCAGAAGAGGCGAAGCAGCAGGCTGCACCACGTAGCTTTTCAGCGACGGCTTTAGTTCTTTGAGTCGCAGGCTGGTTCCAGTGATTGTTCCACCAGTTCCGCTGCCGGCGATGAAAACATCAACTTTGCCATCGGTGTCGCGCCAAATTTCTTCAGCGGTAGTCTCGCGGTGGATCTTTGGCCCTGCTGGATTTTCAAACTGACGAACCAAAATTGAGCCCTCAATGTTCTTGCCAAGCTCTTCCGCCTTGGCTACAGAACCCTTCATTCCTTCTGCTGCTGGTGTCAGGACGAGCTCAGCACCATAGGCGCGAATCAAAATTTTTCTTTCTAAACTCATCGAATCAGGCATCACGATGATGGTTCGGTAACCACGAGCAGCACCGATCATGGCAAGCGAAATACCTGTATTACCGGAGGTTGCCTCAATGATGGTTCCGCCAGGCTTTAGCTCCCCAGACTTCTCAGCCTCATTGATCATGGCGATTCCGAGGCGGTCTTTAACAGAGCTGGATGGGTTATAAAACTCGAGCTTGGCATAAACCTCTGCTTTGGCCCCGTCCATAATTCGGTTGAGACGAACTAGCGGGGTGTTGCCGAAGACCTCGGTGATGTTGTTATAGACGCGCAAATTTGCTCCAGTTTCAAAGACCCAAGGAAGTGTAACTGGGAAGAGCCAATTTTCTTCCAATCTGACTTTCTGTTACCTCTAAGGGCTTTCTCAGGCTTAGTTCCTAGGCTTTAGAGCATGAATCGACTAATTGCCCTACCGATTATTGCCCTTACCACTCTTCCCTTGAGTGCCTGCAGCTTAGAGGAGGTTGCCTCGACAGCCGCAGATGCAGCTGCCTGCACAGCTCTTTCTTCGACTCTGACAGGTCTGGCTGATGCCTACCAGTCGGGCTTGGTTGACAGTGGTGTGATTACACAAATCGACAAACTTATTGGCAACCAAATTGATTCAGTTCTATCGAGCGGACTCGCTGAGGACCTAAGAGGCCTGACGGCAGCATTGGCGGAGAGTCAAACCGCCCAAGGAGCTCAGCAGAAAGTTGATGAGCTAACCGCTTCCATTAACTCTCGCTGCAGCTCGGTTGGCATTGAAATCAGCCAGTAATTTCATCCTCAACGAAATTCTTCTTGGCAAGCTGTAACCCAGCTAGTGAGCTAGTGACTGCAACCAGGAACATCAGCCAAAGAGCAGCTTCCCAACCACCGGTTAGTTCTCTAAGAATTCCGACCAGCAAGACCGCAATGGTTGCAAGCGAATAACTAACGCCTTGTCCAAATGAACTAACCGCCAAAACAGTCTCTTGATGCTTGCTGCGAAGATTGTACAGCGTGAGCGCAAGGGGGAACATGGTTGGCCCAAGACCCAGCAGCATCACCCACAGCCACAAGTTTGCCTCAAAGAACAAGATACCCAGCGCTCCTAGCGAGCCGGCAGTGGCCGAGAAAAAAACTATGAGTGATTGAGCACTGGGGTACCGAGCTGCGACAACAGGGACCAACAAAGAGGTTGGCAATCCCATGATTGCAAATAGCGCGAGTAGATTGCCAGCAGCAAGCTGTGAAACAAAGTTGTGTTCAATTAAAAGTAGCGGTAGCCAAGCAAATGACACATAGCCAAATATTGCGGTCATTCCCTGCACTCCACTAATTGCTATTGCAGTGGGAGATTTCCAAATGGGAATCCTGGCAGCAGTCTCATCGCTTGAATCAGCTGGCTGATTATTTCTCAGAAGCGGAATGATTGGAATTAGCGCTAGCGCTGCAAACACAGCCCACTGGCCCAGTGAGAAGCGCCATCCGGCGACCTCTGCCACTGGCACTGCAACCAGCGATCCGAGGGTTGCTGAGATTGCTGTCAGGGTGATGTAAAACGATGACAGCAAGCCAATTCTGTTCGGAAAGTATCTTCTGACCACAGCTGGCAACAAGACGTTGCCAATTCCCATTCCAAACAAACTCAGCAGCGAACCAGCAAACAAAGAACCAGGGTCAAACGCAAACGCGCGGATTATGTTGCCGGCGATTATGGCAACTACCACTAGTAACAGGGTTAGTTCCAGGCCAAACTTTCTGGCTGGCTTGGTTGAAACCGATGATGCAAAGGCAAACGCCAGTGGAGCGGCTAGTCCAAGCAAACCAATTGCAATTACAGGCAGGGAAAAGTCTTCTTGAATAAAGCCAACAACTGGGGAAATCGAGCTAACAGCAGTTCTTAGATTTATAGCTAGAAGAGCAATCGCAGTAAAGGCTAGCCAGCGACTACTAGTTGAGCGCAGCACGAATAGCCTCGTGAATAAGTCCGTTGCTTGCAAGGACAGTCGAGCTTTCTGCCGTCAGTTCTCCAGCTAAATCTGTGAATCGGCCACCCGCTTCTCGAACAATTGGCACTAGGGCAGCAATGTCATAAATCTTTAGGTCTGGCTCACTTGCCGCATCAATTGCACCCTCTGCCACATACATGTAGCTGAGAAAGTCTCCAAATGCGCGAATTCGCCACACTTTTTCAGACAGTGCCTCAATGTTCTTCTCTTTACCAATTCTTTGCCACTGCTGAATTGAGTTGTAGGAAACATAGCTGTCAGCCAGATCGCTAACTTTTGAAACACTGATCTGACGAACAGTGCCATCCACATCCCTAGTAAAGGCACCTTCACCCTTTGTCGCCCACCATTGTCTTCCAAGAGCTGGAGCGGAAACGACCGACGTTGTGATCTCTGAGCCAACGCGAAGAGCAATCAGCGTTGCCCAAATTGGTAGTCCCCTCAGAAAGTTTGCAGTCCCATCGATTGGATCAACAATCCAAGCTCGGTCTCCAGAGCCGGTATTTTCAAACTCCTCACCAATCACAACATCAGCTGGTGCGAGCTGCTGAATTAGTTCGCGAATCTTTTTTTCAACTGATCGATCTGCATCGGTAACCGGAGTTCTGTCAGGCTTTGTTTCAATCTTTAGATCAAGTGATTTAAAGCGGGCTAGCGAAATTTCATCAGCCGCATCTGCCAGGGCTAGCGCTAACTCGAGGTCTTTCATTACTGCCAATCTACCGATGAAATTGAATCAACTAATCGCCTAAAAGACGCAAGCCGCTCCGCTTTCAGTTTTGCTGACGCCACAGCTGCATCTAGTTCACAATCAGGCGATCCCGCCAGATGAGAACAGTCCCGTGGACAGTCTTTTGCCACTTCGCTCAAGTCGGAGAAGCTGGCAAGAATTTGCTCGGTCGTAGCACCCGAGATGCCAAAAGTTCTAACGCCAGGAGTGTCGATGATCCAGCCGCCAGCTACGGGAATCGCAACTGCAGAAGAAGAAGTGTGCTTTCCCTTGCCAGTTGCTTCGTTTACTTCACCGGTTGCTCTTCCAGTATCTGGAGCCAACAGGTTGATTAGCGTTGACTTTCCAACACCTGAGTGACCAACAAAAACACTCTTCTTGCCGGCAATTAGTTCCTTCAGCTCACCGAGGTTTGGTGACAATTTTGAAGTTTGGATAATTTTTAGATTGGTGCCTGAAAAATTCTCAACAAAGTCCGTTGGGTCGGCCAAATCGCACTTAGTCATGACCAGGACCGGTGAGAGATTCTGCAGGTAGCTGGCCACTAAAAATCGATCGACTAGTCGAGCTCTTGGCTCAGGATTGGCAGCTGCCATCACAATTACAATCTGGTCGGCATTGGCAACTATTCGCTGCTCACTGCCGTCCTCTGCCACTCGGGTGAGCTCGCTAGTTCTTGGTTCTATCTGCACAATGCGAGCAAGCGTTCCGGTTTTTCCGCTGACATCTCCGTCCAGCAGAACCTGATCACATGTCACGCAACCATCGGAGCGAAGTTCTTTGGCGAGGGTTGCCAGTACTTCAACCCCATCCTCGGTCAGTACTCGGTAGCGAGCTAGATGCACCTCTAGCACCATCCCACGCTTGGCATTTTCAAAGCTCGGGCGAATCTTGGTCCTGGGTCTTGATCCTTTTGGATTGGGCCGAACTCTGACGTCGTCTTCGTCTAGGTCTCGCCAGTTCAATTGCTCTCCAGCATCTCAAGCCAGAGCTCAGAGAAATTAGGCATGGTTTTGCTGGTGACAGATATGTCTTGAATCTCAATTCCCGGCACAACCAGTCCAATAATGGCTCCAGCCGTTGCCATTCGGTGGTCTTCATATGTCTTCCAAAGACCACCGGTTAGTTTGCTCGGTTCAATCCTGATTCCATCAGATAGCTCGGTCGCCTTTCCACCGATCGAAGTTATTTCTCCTACCAGTGCTGCTAAGCGATCGGTTTCATGTCCGCGCAGATGTGAAATGCCAGTTAGCTCAGAAGGGGTTGCTGCGAGGGCGGCGATTGCAGCAATGGTTGGAACTAATTCACCAGCCTCTGAAAGATCTGCTTTGATGCCCAGAATCTTTCCGGTTCCTCGGACGCTCAGCTGTTTGTTTTTGTATTCAACTTCTCCGCCCATTTCAGTTAGCAACCTTCTGAATTGATCACCAACCTGGGTGGTGGTTTCAGGCCAAGGGATACTTACTTGTGAACCAGTGACCAAAGCAGCTGCCAAAAATGGACCGGCGTTAGAAAGATCGGGCTCAATCTCAACTTCAATGCCAGCTATCTCACCCGGCATTACCTGCCAGCTGGTTTCGCCCACTCGCTCAGCAGACACTCCTCTTTGCGTAAGGCATACCAGTGTCATATCTATATGTGGCAGGGAGGGAACACTGTCGCCGCTGTGGTGAATCACAAGTCCTTGCTGATAGCGAGCGCCGGCTAATAAGAGCCCTGAAACAAACTGCGAGGAAGCTGAGGCATCAATGGAAAGCTCACCACCTTTCACAAATCCATCGGAGACGATCGAGAAAGGCAATCCATCACTTTCTGCCTGCACTTTTACACCGAGTTTGCGAAGTGAATCGATAGTGGTGGCCATGGGTCGTCGTCTTGCTTGAGCATCACCATCAAAGACTGTCTCGCCACTTGCTAGTGCGGCAAGCGGGGGAATAAAGCGCATTACAGTTCCAGCTAAGCCGCAATCAATCTTGGCTCCACCGACTAATTTCCCTGGTGTCACTATCAGCTGATTTCCGCGCTTTTCAAATGTTGTGCCAAGCGACTTCAGAGCTTCCATCATCAGCTGGCTGTCGCGCGAGTAAAGCGGATCCAGCAGAGTCGAGGGACCAGCGGCAAGTGCTGACAGCACCAGCTCGCGATTGGTTAGGGATTTTGATCCGGGTAGCACAACTCTCGCTTTGAACCCCTTGGCTTGCGGGGCTGACCAGCTGGCTATCGACACCTAACCAAGATACCCGCTCAACTTGTGAAGTTTCAGTTTTATCTCACTACCCATAGACTGCTTTTGATGAAAGATAAATCGGTAAAGCTGAGGAGCTTTGAAGAGCAGGCTTTGCCGCTAATGCCACAGCTATTTGGTGCTGCGCTGCGTTGGACCAGAAACCCTTCCGACGCTGAAGATCTAGTTCAAGAAACCTTTGCCAAAGCATTTGCCGCCTGGGACAAATTCGAACAGGGCACCAACCTAAAAGCGTGGCTCTTTAGGATCATGACTAACACTCATATCAACCTCTATAACAAGCGCAGTAAGGACCAGGCCAAAACCGCCCTGGACGATCTGGAGGATTGGCAGATCGGCGGCGGGGAGTCTTTGACCTCGGTCACGACCCGCTCGGCGGAGGCGGTCGCGCTCGACAATATGCCAGCCACGGTCATAAGGAGTGCCATGGACCAGCTGCCGGAGGAGTTCCGGATGGTCGTCTACTATGCCGTAGTGGAGGGCTTGCCCTATGCCGAGATAGCCGAGGTGATGGATACCCCGGTGGGAACGGTGATGTCCAGGCTCCACCGCGGGAAGAAAATGCTTAGAACTTTGTTGCATGAATACGCAGAACAAGAGGGCTACCAGACTAAGGAGGTGCAGGAATGAAGCAGGTTGACTGCGAGGAAGTAAAGCGCAACGTCCATGAATTCCTGCATTCCGAGCTGCAGGAAGATGACCTAGCGGGAATTACTTCTCATATCGCCAATTGCGAGTCCTGTGAGAAGCACTATGACATTGAGGTGGTTTTCAACCAGGTCATCCAGCGCTCCTGCGACGAGGCCCCAACCGAAGAGCTAGCGGAGCGAGTGAAGCAGCGCCTGCGCGAGATTCAGGATCACGACTGAGGCTCAGTCATCCCCAGCCACTCAAACCAACCCTTATTTAGAACCAGCCACGCCATCAGGCCATAACCAACTTGACCAGGCAGTCGCCTCGGGTGATTGGAAACCTCAGCCAACCAGCCCTCATGTTCTTTCAAAGGGTTGAAGCAGTCGACATATTTCAGTTGTCTGCGCTTCACCACATCAGCAAAGCCTGCACTTAGTTCACTAACTTCAGCGTCATACTCCTTGACTCCGGTTGGGGTTGGCCCCACCACAAACACACTCACACCTTCTCTTATTGCATCGTCGAGTAGCGATGCCAAATTGAGGCGCGAACGAGAGATGGTGGTCTGAGCCAGAATGTCTTGCGAGGAAAGAGCTAGCACCAAATAGTTTTCAGTTTCTTTGCTGAATCTCGGTAGAGCTTCAGCTTGCCAGCGATCTAGTAATTGCGCAGTGGTCTCGCCGATCTTGGCAAGTGGGAAAACAGCAACATCATCTCCTTGCGGAATCCGTGCCTGCACTCTTCCCAGCCAGCCCAGCCCCTTGGGGTCGCCCACGCCGGTTAGTAGCTCGTCACCGAGAACGACTACTCGAATATTGCGCATTAGTCAGCAAACGCCCGGGCAATGACATCCGCTTGCTCAGCAGCGTGACGCTTGCTGGAACCGGTGGCAGGAGATGCCGAGGCAGGTCTGGAAACAACCTTGAGGTTAATTCCGTACTTAGACATAAACAGACCCATGTAGGTCCAAGGACCTTGGTTGGCTGGCTCATCCTGAACCCAACGAAGCTCAGCATTTGGATACTGCGCAATTGCCTGCTTCATTTCTTCAACCGGTGTTGGGTAGAGCTGCTCAACGCGAATGATTGCCGTGTCGCCACTGGCGCGCTTTTGACTCTCTGCCAATAACTCCCAGTAAATCTTGCCGGAGCAGAACAATACTTTCTTAACGCTCTGCGGCTGCAATCCTTGCTGATCTTGAATGAGTGGTTGGAAAGCGCCATTGGTAAAGTCGCTCACCTCACTGGAAGCCGCCTTAAGTCGCAACATTGACTTAGGCGTGAAAATAACCAGCGGTCTGCGCGGAGTGGCATAAGCCTGTCTGCGCAGCAGGTGGAAGTGACTTGCCGGCGTTGAAGGCTGAGCCACTGTCATGTTGTTTTCAGCACACAGCTGCAAGAATCTTTCGATTCTGGCCGATGAGTGATCTGGACCCTGTCCCTCATAGCCGTGGGGGAGAAGCAGCACTAGCGAGGACTGCTGACCCCACTTCTGATCACCAGAGGAAATAAATTCATCAATGATGGTTTGTGCACCATTGGCAAAGTCACCGAACTGTGCCTCCCACAGGGTCAGTGCATTTGGCTCTTCAACTGAGTAGCCATACTCAAATCCCATGGCTGCATATTCGCTAAGCAGCGAGTTATAGACCTGAAGCTGCGCCTGCTGTTCAGTAATGAAGCTCAGCGGCATCCACTCAGCTCCGGTTTCTCTGTCAAAGAATGTGGCGTGACGCTGAACGAAGGTTCCGCGTCTGGCATCCTGACCAGCTAGGCGAACCTTGGTGCCTTCAATCAGAAGCGAACCAAAGGCAAGCAGTTCACCAAAGCCCCAGTCAATTCCACCCTCGCGGCTCATCTCCACCCGCTTTTGCAGAAGCTGCGCGAGCTTGGGGTGAACGGTGAAGCCAGTTGGCAAATTGGCGTGGGCGTTTCCGATCGCCTCAACCACTTCTTTCGTAATTGCAGTTGGTCGAGCCAACGCCTGTTTTTCACTAGCAGTGGTGCCAATGCCGACAGGTCGCTCAGGTAGCGCAACGGGCTGACTCATTGCCTCGTGAACTTCTACGAAGGCGTTTTCCAGAGTTGACTGGAAGTTTGCGTTCGCTTGATCAAATTCTGCTTGGGTGATATCTCCTCGACCAACCAGGTTCTCCATATAGAGAGTGCGGACGCTGCGCTTGGCTTCAATCAGGTTATACATCAGCGGTTGAGTCATTGAAGGATCATCACCTTCGTTGTGACCGCGGCGACGGTAGCTGATGATGTCCATCACCACGTCCTTGTTGAACTTTTGACGGTAGTCGAAGGCAATCTGAGCAACTCTCACCACGGCCTCTGGGTCATCGCCGTTGACGTGGAAAATCGGAGCCTGAATGCCCTTGGCAAAATCGGTGGCATAGGTGGAGGTTCTGGCATCCTTTGGCAAGGTGGTGAAACCAACCTGGTTGTTCACGATTACGTGAATTGTTCCGCCAACTTTGTAACCCTCTAGCTGGCTGAACTGCATGGTCTCAGGAACCACACCTTGACCTGAAAAAGCTGCATCGCCATGAATTAGAACTGGCAAAATCGGATAGTTCGCTGGATTGCCTAGCCGATCCTGCTTGGCTCGAACGATTCCTTCTAGCACAGGATTCACAGCTTCTAGGTGAGAGGGGTTGGCAGCGAGATACACCTTGACGGATGTTCCGTGAGCTGAAGTGAAGGTGCCATGAGTTCCCAAGTGATACTTCACGTCTCCGCTGCCCTGCACGCCCTTAGCGTCGGTGTTGCCTTCGAATTCTCTAAACACTTGGCCATATGTCTTACCGGCAATGTTGGTCAGAACATTTAGACGACCACGGTGAGCCATGGCAATTGCAACCTCTTCCAGGCTCGCATCAGCTGCCGCCTGCAGAATCTGATCTAGAGCTGGAATAAGTGATTCACTGCCTTCGAGTGAGAAGCGCTTTTGACCTACGAACTTGGTTTGAAGGAATGTTTCAAAAGCTTCTGCTTCGTTTAGTTTGGCAAGAATTCTGAATTGCTCTTCCTTAGAAGGCTTTCGATAGGGCTGCTCTAGGGTGTCTTGGAACCATTTGCGCTCAGTTGGATCTGCGATGTGCATGTATTCGATACCCACCGTGCGGCAGTAGGTGTCGCGCAGGATGCCAAGCATGTTGCGGAACTTGGCTTTTACTCGGCCGCCAAATCCTCCAGTCTTGAAGGTTCGATCCAAATCCCAGAGCGAGAGACCGTAGTTTCGGATATCAAGATCTGGGTGCCAACGCTGAACGTATTCCAGGGGATCAATATCAGCAATCAGGTGGCCGCGCTCACGAAATGCATTGATGTATTCCTGAATTCTGGTGTTCTTACCAGACTGGTCCGCCAAATCCCAGTGGAAGTCATTTACCCAAACCACCGGGGTGTAGGGGATTCGCATGTCGGCAAAAATCTTGACGTAGAAATCGCGCTCACCAAGTAGCAGTTCTTCAACAATCTTTAGAAATTCTCCACTACCAGCTCCCTGGATTACGCGGTGGTCATAGGTGGAGGTGAGAGTGAGCACCTTGCCGATGCCCTGCTCAGCGAGTTGATCTTCGCTCATTCCCTTGAATTGAGCTGGGTATTCCAAAGCACCAACACCGACAATGCAGCCCTGTCCCTTGGTCAGTCTCGGAACAGAGTGAACTGTTCCGATGCCACCTGGGTTCGTTAGCGAAATTGTTGTGCCGGCAAAGTCATCTGCTGCCAATTTATTGTCGCGGGCCCGCGTTACTAGATCGTCATAGGCGGCTAGGAATTCAGCAAAGTTTAGCTTTTGGGCTTTTTTGATATTTGGAACTAGTAGCGCTCTAGTGCCATCTGGTTTCGGAATATCAATAGCGAGGCCGAGATTTATGTTTGGCGGTGTGATTGCGGCAGGCTTTCCATCAATCTCGTCGTAGTAAACGTTTTGACTTGGAAATTCTTTCAATGCCTGGACGACCGCATATCCAATTAGGTGGGTGAATGAAACTTTTCCACCGCGGGTGCGCTTTAGGTGTGAGTTCACAACAATTCTGTTATCGATTAGCACCTTTGCAGGAAGTTGGCGAACGCTGGTCGCAGTTGGCACGCTGAGCGATGCGTCCATGTTGGAAGCTAGGGTCTTTGCCATCCCGCGCAAAATATTGATTTCAGGTTGCGGCTCTTCGTCTTGCTCAACCACTGGCATGGAGCCAGTAGCAGGAAGGTCTGCAGGGACAGGAGCCGTGAATGATCCAGTGTCAGTTGCCTTGGCAATTGGCATGGTGATGGCTTCGGTCGGAGTGGGTTGTGAGTAAGTCGTTTGAGTGGCTGGTGGGGGAGTTGGTTGACCTGATTGGGATTGTGAGTAGCGCTCGAGGATTGGAATCCATGATTTGTCTACAGAATCTGGGTTTTCGAGCCACTGGGCATACATTTCGGCTACTAACCACTCATTTGCACCGAAATCAGCCTGCGTATTGCCTGGGTTGGAGGACAATCTTTCCCCTTATTTGCTTGCTGGCGGACGCCGTAAGTCTAACCAATCCAGCGGCTATAGTGTTTTCTGAAATGGAGCACGATAAACGCTTTCCTAGGGTGATTGCTTGAGCGATTACCTCATACTCCTGTTTGGGGCCCTGCTTGTCGCAGGCACGGGGCTCTTCGTAGCCAGCGAGTTCGCCATCATCAACGTTGACCGGGTTGACCTGGAGTCAAAGCGCGATGCCGGCGAGCGGGGTCTGGATCGTTCAATCAAGGCGGTGAAGACCACCGCTACCCAGCTCTCAGCGGCTCAGCTCGGCATTACCCTGACTGTTTTGCTAACTGGTTTTGTGGCGGAACCGGCTCTTTCGAGATTGCTAGTCCCGTCACTCTCAGGCCTTGGCTTGAGCGAAGACGGCGTTTCGGTTTTAGCAGTAATCCTGGCTATGACTATCGCTACGGTGATCTCCTTTTTATTAGGTGAGCTGGTGCCTAAGAACATGGCGCTGAGTTCGCCAAAGAAAGTCCTCAAGGCGGTTGCGCCATTTCAGCTTGGATTCACGTTCGTCTTTAAGTGGTTGATCGTCTTTTTGAATGAGAACGGAAACTGGATTCTTCGCAGATTTGGAATTGAGCCAAAGGAAGAGTTGTCAGTTGCAAGAACAGCCGAGGAGCTAACTTCATTGGTCAGACGCTCGGCCAATCTGGGAACATTGGAGAGCGACACTGCGAAGCTGCTTGAAAAAACTCTTTCCATGACTTCGCTTTTGGCCAGTGACATCATGACTCCAAGACCACAGATGCAAACTCTGGAGCGTGAGCAAACCGCAGCTGATTTAGTTGCACTTGCCAGAGAGACTGGACACTCTAGATTTCCAATCCTGGGTGAAGACTCAGATGACATTGTTGGTGTAGCGCACGTAAAGAACGCCGTCGCTATTCCACTGGAGCGGCGCTCGCAGGTTCCAATTACGGCAATCATGGTCGAACCAATTCGTGTTCCGGAGACCATGCCACTGGATCGACTCATTCTCACCTTGCGCGGAAGAGGATTGCAGTTTGGTGTTGTAGTTGACGAATACGGTGGCACCGCTGGTATCGCGACACTGGAGGATGCAGTGGAAGAGCTAATCGGCGAATTGGCCGACGAGCACGATAGAACTAAAGCTCACATAGTTCAGTATTCCGATGGCTCTGCTTCCTTTAGCGGACTTGCTCGACCAAGTGAGCTCAGAGAAATTGGTTTGAACATCGCCGACGATGAGGACTACGACACCATCGCTGGTTTTGTGATGAGTGAGCTCGGCAAGATTCCGCAAGATGGCGATGTAGTCGAACTGCCGACTGGTGCGCTGAAGGTAATCCGAATGGATGGGCGACGAGTCGATCGAATCAAGTATCAACCAGGAGGCGAAGATGTCGAGTGACCTCTCCGGTTTTATCTGGCTTGCTGCCCTGCTAGTTTCTAATGCTTTCTTCGTGGGCTCAGAGTTTGCAGTAATTTCAGCAAGACGCGCTCAGATTGAACCACTCGCCGACAAGGGAAATCCAGCAGCCAAGATAACCCTGAAAGCGATGGAAAACGTTTCTTTGATGCTTGCTACCGCTCAGCTTGGTATCACGGTTTCTTCACTGTTGATTTTGGTGATAGCTGAGCCTTCCATCAAATACGTTTTGGAAGGCCCATTCACTGCACTGGGGCTGGATTATGCGGCTGCATCAGTTGTGAGTTTTATCGTTGCTCTTATTCTGGTTACCTACCTGCACGTGGTGCTGGGGGAGATGGTTCCAAAAAACGTAGCTATTTCACTACCAACCTCTACGGCGCTGATTCTTGGACCGATGCTTTATGCAGTTGCGCAGGTAGTCAAGCCGGTGGTCTGGGTACTCAATCAAATTTCAAACATGATTCTTCGGCTCTTTAGGTTTGTTCCTCGCGATGAGGCTAACTCTGCCTTCACGTTGGACCAGGTAGAAGACATCGTCGAGGAGTCACAGCGCAGCGGAACTCTGGCTGATGCTTCTGAGACGATTACGAATGCTTTTGAATTCACTGAAAAAGTGGTGGGCGACATCAAGCACCCAATCGAGCAACTCATCACGCTGCCAGCAGACGCAACGCCTGAGAAGTTGCAAGCTGCGGTGGCAGAGCACGGCTTTAGTCGTTATCCAGTAAAGAGTGAGGCTGGAGATCTGGTTGGCTACTGGCACATCAAAGATGCTCTGATTGAAGATTCTGAGAAATTCACAAGGCCATTGCAGTCAAAGCGCATGCGCACTCTGATTTCAGTTTCCGAGAGTGCAGAGCTGGAAGATGCCCTTGCTCAGATGCGAAAGTATGGCGCTCACATTGCCCGCACTTTCTCAGCGGATGGCAAAATTACCGGCTGTCTCTTCCTGGAAGACATTATTGAAGTCTTGGTTGGAGAAATCGAAGACGCCACTAGGCGCTAGGCCAGACTCCTCTTTCGTACTGACTCGGCCAAGCCACCTCAACACCAAGTTCGTGTGCTGCTCTAAGTGGAAAGTATGGATCTCTCAGAAGCTGTCTTGCCATCATCACAACATCAACTTCGCCTGAGGCAACAATCTGCTCCGCTTGTTGAGCATCCGTAATTTGACCAACTGCAGAAACAGGGGCGCTGGTAGCGGCGTGGGCTGATTTGCTGAATTCAACCTGATAGCCAGGACCAGATGGAATCTTGACACCTGTGATTAGGCCACCAGAAGACAAATCAAACATGTCGGCACCTTTATCAAATGCCCACTTAGCGACTTGGTTAGTCTGCTCTTGATCCCAGCCACCCTCAACATAATCAGTTGCGCTGAATCTGATTAGCAGTGGCACCTCTTCGCCAATCTCAGACCTCACTGCTTCAACAATTTCTAAAAGCAAGCGTGCTCGGTTTTCCAAGCTGCCACCATATTTATCGTCTCTTTTGTTGGAAATTGGAGAGAGAAACTGGTGAATCAAATAGCCGTGTGCGGCGTGAATTTCAATCACGTCAAATCCAGCTGCAATCGCTCGCCGGGCAGATTGTCTGAAATCATCGACTAGGCCAGAGACTTCTTCGGTAGTTAGTTTTCTAGGCGCTTCATAACCCGTAAAAGCTTCATCCGTGGAGGAGTAGGTTTGCCAGCCACCATCGCTGATTGGAACAGAGCCAGAACCTGACCAACTTCTGTAAACAGAAGCTTTGCGACCAGCGTGAGC
>VFQT010002593.1_pt1 | contig 18207 bp, 22 predicted proteins | sample 3512381 | NCBI WGS metagenome assembly VFQT01 (sample SAMN10412376, study PRJNA504923) | tailings metagenome | isolation source: Relicate 2 Philex TSF3 active mining site | place: Philippines: Tuba, Benguet | collected 2017-08-29
AGAGAGTCACGCTGGGTGATCGCCACCCACCAGTACCACGACAAATAGGCGCCGGTGAGCAGGATGAACACACCTGCGGCCCGGTCCGCGTAGGGCAGCCCGCGCTTGAGAACCTTCACGAGACCAGTGCGGGCAAATGCCATGCTGATCGTGACGGTAGAGACGAGAAGGGCCATACCGAGGCCATAGAGGACGATGCTCAGCACGCCCGACGCGAAGCCATGCACCGAAATCGATCCGAGGATCGCCGTCGTGAGGAACCCGATCGTGCAGCCGATGGAAGCCACCGCATAGGCAATGCCGAAGAGGAACATCGCGCGCAATGAATGATCTCGGCGCACGGTGAGGCCCGGAGTGGCGAACGACGGTTTCCAGCCGAGAAGCATGGCGATGCCGAGGCCGATCATCCCGACGCCAACGACGAACCCCGCGTACTTGGCGTTCATCTCGATCCACTGGGTGAACAATCGTGAGATGGTGCCGATGACCAGGAATACGAGGAGAAACCCGCTGGACACCACGGCGCTTACCTTGAGGGCTCGCGGAAGTGGCGCTCGCTCGTCCTGTGACGAGTCGACGCCGAGGAAATACGCGAGATACGCGGGCAACAGCACGAACCCGCAGGGGTTCACTGCAGCAAGCACACCGAGCATGAAGCTGTAGGCGAAATTTCCCTCGATCACGCGGGGAACCAGTCGTTGATCAGCGCAGTGATTTCTTCCTCTGTGAGTTCACCAGATTCCTGATAGACGATCGTTCCCGCAGAATCGACGAGAATCGTGGTCGGGGCAAGAGCGATGCCCAGTTCTCCTACGAGTTCACCGTTCGAGTCGAGCAAAATGTCGTATTCGACGCCGTAACGCTCGGCAAAGTTTGCGGCGGCCACCGCGCTGTCGTACATGTTCACGCCAATGAAGGTGACGCGGTCGGCGAATTTGCCATGGGCCGATGCAAAAGCGGGCAACTCTCGGCGACATGGTTCGCATGTCGAGTACCAGAAGTTGATGACCAGGGGAGTACCGACGAGATCCCGAGTAGTCACCTCTGAGCCGTCGACACCAGCCAATGTGGCCTTGGGCAAGTCCTCGCCACTGGACAACTTGTTCGTGGCGATGGTGGCCACCTCATCCGACGATGGAGCGGGGCTGTCACCTCCGCAACTCGCTAGCAACAATGCCGCGCCCACTATCACGAGCCGCAATCGCACAACAGCAGACTACCGATCGCCTTCGACTCGCTAGGGTCGTCGGGCATGTCGCGCGTTGAACCACCAGTGCGATTTCCAGGGTCGGGCAGGTCGTTCGACTATTCGCGACGCGTACGCCTCGGCGACGTGACGCCGAAGGGGAGACTGCGGCTCGATGCGACGGCCCGTTATCTCCAAGACATTGCGAATGACGATGCCGTGGATGGAAGGTATTCGGACGTCCACGGGTGGGTGGTGCGCAAGACCGAGATGTGGGTCTATGGGTTTCCCGCCTATATGACCGATGTCACGCTCACCACGTGGTGTGGGGGGCTCGGATCTCATTGGGCGGAACGTCGCACGACGATCGCGACCGAGGACGGCCCGCAGATCGAGGCGGCGGCGATTTGGGTGCGGGTCGACCTGAAGACGTTGAAGCCCTTGCCGTTACCCGATGACTTCCTGCCGCTCGTCAGTGAGGCTGCGGCCGGCCGCAAGGTAAAAGCCAGCCTGGTGATCGGCAGGGGACTCGACCCGGTCGACCACGACCGATTGGTCGACTGGCCTCTGCGCTTCGTCGACATGGATGCGGTCGGTCACATGAACAACGCCAACTACTGGATTGCCGCCGAGGAATACCTTGCCGCGCACCGCGAATTGCGTGCACCGATGCACGTGACGGTCGAGCATCATCTACCCGTTGAGCCTCATCACCGTGTGGGTTTGTTGACCGAGGAATTCGCTGATCGCGTGGTCATCCGTCATGTGATCGATGGCAAGGATGTCGCTGCGGTGACGCAAATCGTCAAGCTCGACTGAGACGGTGAACGCGACCGACATCCTCGTCTATCTGGCGGCATCGGCGCCGGCCTGTTGGCTGATGTTGCGAGTACATCGGCTCAAGCCAGCAAACCACGAGAGGGTTGCGGTGTCGGTGATCATTCCTGCACGCAACGAGGAACGAAACATCGAAGACGTGGTTGTTAAGGTTCTCGCCCAAACGAAAGCCGGAGACGAAGTCGTCGTGGTCGATGATGATTCGACCGACGACACTGCGGCGCTTGCAACCAGTGCAGGTGCGCGAGTAGTTCAAGCAGGTGAACTTCCCACAGGATGGCTGGGCAAACCACATGCGTGCTGGGTTGGAGCAAGCCATGCGAGAAACGAAGTCCTCCTCTTTCTTGACGCTGATGTTCGACTGCATGGTGACGCGCTGAACCGCATCTTGGCCGCCGTGCAGCGAGACCGCGCCGCGTTGACGAGTGTGCAACCATTTCATGAGCCGAAGCGATGGGGAGAGCACGCGGCACTGCCCTTCAATGTCGTGTCGATGGTTGCATCTGGCGCAGGCGGTGGAACGAGGAATGCGCTGGTTTTCGGTCCGGTTCTTGCTTGCGACGCCGATCGATACCGGGCACTGGGGGGTCATTCAGCTGATTCGGTGCGTGGATCGGTGGTGGAAGACATTGCTCTCGGGAAGTTGTTCGGTGTAAGCCAGGTATTCCTCGGATCTCCCGACACCGTGACGTTTCGGATGTATCCGCATGGGATTGCATCGCTGTTCCGGGGCTTCTCCAAGAACATGGCGAGCGGTGCAGTCAATTCGCGTGGCCTTGCTTTCCTGGCTGCAGCAGCGTGGGTCGCGGCTCAGACTGGTGCACTGTTCACATCACCGTCTTTGTACGTGATCGGGGTCGCGCAAATGTGGTTTTTGGGACGCCAAGTGGGGCGCTTCAACGTATTCGATGCAGTGCTCTATCCGGTGCACCTAGCAGTCTTCTTTGCCGCGCTCGTTCGCTCGGCAATGGTTCGTGTGGGACTATCCCGAGTTACGTGGGCTGGACGTCGGGTTCGCTGAGAACACCTTGTCGCGGTAGAAGCGCAATTCGTCCACGCTGGCCCGGACGTCGTCCATCGCGCGGTGGGTTCCGTTCTTGCTCGGTCGATCCATCGTGAGCGATGGATACCAGCGCTTGGCCAATTCCTTGATCGTGGACACGTCGACACAGCGATAGTGCAAGTGATTCTCGATCGATGGCATGTAGCGAGCGAGGAAGCGTCGATCGGTGCCGATCGAATTTCCACACAAGGGGATCGTTCGTGCTTCGGGTACATGCTTGCGAATGAAAGCAAGCGTCTGTTCTTCGGCCTCGACGGCGCTCAACGTGCTCGACCGAATCAGGTCCAGCAGTCCGGATTTGGTGTGCATGTCGACGACCACTTGGTTCATCGTTGCCAGAATGGTTTCCGATTGGTGGATGACCAGGCTCGGCCCTTCTTCCACCACGTTCAATTCGTCGTCGGTGACGAGGGTGGCGATCTCGACGATCACGTCTTTGTCCGGGTCGAGTCCCGTCATTTCGAGATCCATCCACACCAACACGCCAAGCAATCTAGGCGTATTCTCGTCGCATGACGAAAAGCGTCGTCACCGTCGAAGTGGTGCGTCTCGATCCTGATTTGCCGTTGCCTGTCACGGCTCATGATGGCGACGCCGGTGTGGATCTGCACGCTCGAGAAGACGCGACGCTCACTGCGCGAGGGGGCCGCATTCTGATGCCAACCGGTCTGGCCATTGCCTTGCCACTCGGGTATGTCGGATACGTGGTGCCGCGCAGTGGTCTTGCACTCAAGCACGGTGTGACGTTGGTGAACTCGCCGGGCGTGATCGACAGTGGTTATCGCGGCGAGCTGAAGGTGGTCATGGTCAACCTCGACCCAGAAGCCGACTACCACGTGAAGCGTGGAGATCGCGTGGCTCAATTGGTGGTTCAGCGAATCGAGTCAGTCGAGTGGCGCGAGGTGCAGACGCTCGATTCGTTCGATCGCGGTGGTGGCTTCGGCCACTCGGGCCGCTGATCAGCGCGGATTGCGAGAGCTGATCACGCCATCTCGTTCAAGGTTTGAGATCTCGTCGTCAGTCATCCCAAGAAGGTGCACCAATACGTCGCGATTGTTTTCGCCTCGGTAGCGAGGTTCACCACGAACCGACGTATCGGAGTCGGAGAAGTGCCACGGACTGTTCGGTAGGCGAATTCGACCGTCGCCACGATCACTGACTTCGGCAATCGCACGACGATCCCGTGCCCATTCAGTTGACGCCACATCGCTCACGGTGCGAAGACGGCCAACCGCTATCTGATGTCGTGCGAGTCGTTGCGCAATGTCCTCGAAATCGGCGCACTCACTCGCCCAATTACGAATTATTTCCTGCAACTCGTCAAGGTGCTTCAGTCGGTCTGATGCCGTGCGGAATCGCGGATCATCCGCAAGATGCGATGCTTGCATCGCGGCGAGGTAGTACTCGAATGTGCCGTTCTCCGCGGGGTGGCCACTGGCAATCAGTACGGTGCCGTCTTTCGTGGTGAGCACCGGGTAGTCGCCCGGTTGGAACGAGCGGATCACTCCTTGTGGAGGTGGCCCATCCCACAACGAGTCATGCGCGTGTTCATTGGCGTACAGCATGCTCTCGGCCATGGACACGTCGACGAACTGACCTCGGCCAGTGTGCTCTCGTTGGTAGAGCGCGGCAAGAGCAGCAGTTGCCGCGTGCATGCCCGTATAGACATCAGCGTGGCTGTGTGGGTCGTTGGCGTAACGACCACCACGCGCATCGCCCTGTGACTTCGTGATGCCTGTCTCTGCGTTCACGACAGGGGCATACGCGCGGCGATCAGTCCACGGTCCGTCAGCGCCGAAACCCGAAATCGAGACGTAGACGAGTCGTGGGTTGCGTCGTGCCATGGAATCGAAATCGAGTCCCCATTTCGTCATGACTCCTGGCCGGAAGTTCTCCACCAACACGTCGACCCGTTCGATCAAGCGGGCCACGAGATCGCGACCCTCTTGCAGGTCGAGATCGACGGAGACGTTCTTCTTCCCCGTGTTCTGTTGCACGAAATACGTGGAGAGCGAATTCACCCGAGGAGACGAGAAGCGGGTGAGATCGCCTGAAGGTGGTTCGACCTTGATCACCTCTGCGCCAAGATCGGCAAGCATCCGGGTCGCGTGCGGACCGGACAGCACCCGAGTGAAGTCGAGAACGACCACACCTTCGAGGGGTCGTGCGCTATCGAGTCGTTTTGCTCGGGTCATGAACCGAGCTTGACGCCAAGGGTGCGCAAGGCAAGCGATGTGTAGACCGCCATACCGGTAATCATGGCGTCCTCTTCGAACACCACACGGTTGGAGTGATTCGGTGCTGCGTTACGTGGATCGACGCCACGAGGGGTGCCGCCCAAGAAGAGCATCGCTCCGGGCAACCGCTCCAAGACGTAACTGAAATCTTCTGCACCCATCACCGGGTTGGGCATCCTTCCTACCTGCTGATCGCCGACCAGCGCCTCAGAAACGTCGAGCGCAAAATCGGCGGACGGCGCGTCGTTGACCGTGACGGGATAGCCCAGTTCGATCGTCACGTCGACTTTCATGTCGTGTGCCGCCGCAATACCTTCGGCCACCTTACGGATCTCTTCGTGGACCTTCGAACGCGTCTTGGCGCTGATTGCACGAATGGTGCCGTGTGCCGTCACTGTTTCGGGAATGACGTTGCTGGCGGTTCCTGCAATCAGACGAGTGACGGTGACCACCGTCGGGTCGAAGATGTCGAACTTCCTCGTCACCATCGTTTGGAGTGCTTGCACGATCTCGCAGGCAACTGGCACGGGATCGAGGGTGCGAAATGGCTCCGAGGCGTGACCACCCTTGCCCGTGAGGGTGAAGGTGAGATCGTCCGACGAGGCCATGACGGGTCCACCTTTGCTTGCAATGAAACCCGCAGGAAGTGCAGAGGTGATATGCAACGCATAAGCGGCCGTGACCGGTGAGGGCTCTCCGTTGGCCAGTGCAGGCACGTCGAGGAGTCCCTCGTTCAACATGAACTCGGCTCCGCCGAAGCCCTCCTCGCCCGGTTGGAACATGAACAACACTCGACCAGGCAGGGATGACTTGCGCTCCGCGAGCATCTTGGCCGCGCCAGCAAGCATCGCCACATGGGTGTCGTGGCCACACGCGTGCATCACGTTGTCCACCTTGGATGCGTAGTCGAGACCGGTGTCCTCGGGCATGGGCAGAGCATCCATGTCGCCGCGGAGCATCACCGTGGGACCCGGCTTGTCACCGGTCAAGAGCGCAGCAATACCACTCGTCGTCTCGTGCAGGGTGATTTCGACCGGTAAACCTTCCAGTGCCTCAAGCACACGCTCGCGCGTCTTTGGCAGGTCGTTTCCCACCTCGGGCCATTTGTGTAGATCCCGGCGAATTGAGCGCGCGAACTCCAGGTGGTCGGTGGCATGGGCCACCACCTCGGTTCCCAGACCGTGGCGATCGTTTGCGGATGGCGTGGCAGCCATGTGTCCCCCCTTTGAGCTCTGCACCGAATCGTATTTCGGGCTGACGAAGGGCGAACAATCTGCCGATACCGCAACCAAGGCAAATTGTTTACGATTGAACGAAGGAGGGTCGATGCTCACCGTCGAATTCACCGTCGAGCCTTTTGTCGACGGTTCACCAGGACCGCATGTCACCGCAGCAGTGGAGGCAGTAGAAGCACACGGGTTCAGCGTCGACTTCGGTCCGTTCGGTACGTCATTCACCGTTCCCGAAGATCGCGTTCCGCAAGTGGTGGCCGATCTCTTGCGTGCCGCTTACGCCAATGGCGCCACATACGTGAGCGTGGACGTGGGCAAGTTGGATCTTCTGTGACGGCTCCGATGCCGTCGACGGAGCAGGTGCGCGCGATGCTGCAGCCGCTGATGTTAGCAACAGGCGCCGAGTTCATCGCGGCGGAAGCAGCCCAGCAGGGTGACATCACGTTGCGAATCGGCGATGAGATCCTGGGCGCCGTGCGGTTGCCCGCCCTTCATGGTGCTCTCGATCGGGTGATCGACTCGGTGGAGCGTGAGCTCGGTGGAAAGTTGAAAGAACTCTCCCGCGATCGCAAGCAAGTGGCGATTCGGCTGTTGGATGAGCGGGGAGCGTTCATGTTGCGAAGAGCCGTCGAGGACATCGCCGACGCAATGGGTGTCTCGCGCATCACCGTGTACAACTACCTGAACGCCTTGCATCGCTGAAGCACCGATGATGAAACATCAGTTCGACGCCATTGGATTCGACGCGGACGACACCTTGTGGTTCAGCGAGGAGTCGTTTCGCAAGTACGAGAACGAATTCGTCGAGCTCGTCACTCCCTATGCACCGGCAGGCGTGGATGTAAAGGCGGCTCTCACGGCGACCGAGCGGGCCAACATCGGTGCATACGGCTACGGCGTGAAGTCCTTTGGCCTCTCTTCAATCGAAGCGGCGATCTCGGTGACGAACGGCACGGTGCCGACCTCGGTCGTGCAACAGATCCTTCGTGGTGTTCGCGAACATTTGACGGAACCAGTGCGTTTGTTCGAGTCCGTAGGCGAGGTGTTGCAAACGGTGAGCGGCAATCATCGTGTGATCCTCATCACCAAGGGAGACCTCGTCCACCAGAGCCGCAAAGTAGAAACCTCGGGACTTGCTCATCACTTCGATTCAGTAGAGATTGTCTTGGAGAAGGATCCGCACACGTATGCGCGGGTGTTGAAGAGCCTCGATATCGAACCCACCAAATTCTGCATGGTGGGCAATTCCTTGAAGAGCGACATCTTGCCGATTCTCGAGCTGGGTGGGTTCGGGATCTACGTTCCCTACGAGATTCAGTGGGAGCTCGATCATGCGGAGCATCCTCCGCCCCCAGGCTCGCGGTTCGTGGAACTTCCCAACTTGCACGCAGTGGCGGGGTGGTTGGCTGCCAACGTCGAATAACCGCCTACAAACGGCGGAGGTGCACTTCCTTCATTCGGTGATCCGAACCTTTGTGGATCACCAGTGACGCCCGCGACCGCGTGGGGGCGATGTTCTCACGCAAGTTCTTGCCGTTGATCGCCTTCCAAATCTCGCGCGCCATCGTTTCCGCTTCGCTGTCGGATAGTGCGGCGAAGTGGCGAAAGAAGCTGTCTGGGTTCTGGAACACCGTTGCTCGTAAGGCGAAGAACCGTTCGACGAACCAGTTCTCGATGTCGCCCTCGTCCGCGTCGAGATAGATCGAGAAATCGAAGTAGTCGCTGACGAATTCCGTCGCTTCCGTGCCCACTTGCAACACGTTGAGGCCCTCGAGAATCAAGATGTCGGGTTGGCGAACGATTTGCTGCTCGTCATCCACGATGTCGTACACCACATGGCTGTACAGAGGTGCAGCCACTTCTGACTGTCCTGCCTTGATCGCACGGAGGAATTCGATCAGGCGGCGCGTGTCGTAGCTCTCGGGGAAACCCTTGCGATCCATGATTCCGCGCTCTTCGAGAACCCGGTTGGGATGAAGGAATCCGTCGGTGGTGATCAGCTCGACGCGGGGATGTTCTGGCCATCGGGTGAGTAGCGCCTGCAGAATGCGAGCCGAGGTGCTCTTACCCACGGCGACGGAGCCAGCGACGCCGATGATGTAAGGAACCTTCGGGGCAATGGTGCCAAGGAAGGTGGCCGACACTCGGTGCAAATTCTGTGTGGCACTGACGTACAGGTTCAACAGTCGGGTGAGAGGCAGATACACAGCGACCACTTCCTCGAGGTCGATGCGGTCATTGATACCGCGCAGGGCTTCGAGGTCTCGTTCGTGCAACGTGAGGGGCGTCTGGGCACGCAATTCGGCCCACTCTTCGCGACCAAAACGCAAGTAGCGATCGACGTCGATGGCGTCAATCACGGGTGGTACCTACTTGGTGCGATTCCACGGAGCGGAGGGGGAAGCCGCACCTGGCCCGCCGGTGAGCACCTCGTAGCCAGAATCGGTGACGAGCACCGTGTGCTCGAACTGCGCAGTGCGCTTGCCGTCTGCGGTCACTGCCGTCCACTCGTCGTCCCACATGCGGTGTTGCCAGGTTCCCAACGTGATCATCGGTTCGATGGTGAAGGTCATTCCTGGGCGCATGATCGTGTTGTTGCGCGGGTCGTAGTAGTGCAGCACCTGGATGTCGGTGTGGAACTGTTCTCCGATGCCGTGACCAATGAACGCGCGCACGACACCCAACTTGTCCTGCTTCGCTCGGGCTTCGATCGCCTTACCGATGTCCGACAGTGGTCGACCGGGCACCACAGCCTCGATTCCTCGCCACATGCACTCCTCGGTCACGTCGATCAAGTGACGACTCTCGTCATCGATCTCGCCGACGGCGAAGGTCGCGTTGGTATCGCCATGCACGCCCTTGAAGTAACACGTGACGTCCAAGTTGATGATGTCGCCCTCTTCCAGCACACGCGAATCGGGGATGCCGTGACAAATCACTTCATTCACCGAAGTACACACACTCTTCGGGTAACCCGAGTAGTTGAGTGGGCTCGGATAAGCAGCGCGTTCGATGCACAGTTGGTGTACGTAAGCGTCGATGTCGTCAGTGGTGATTCCCGGTTTGACGAACTCTCCGGCCAGTCGCAGCACTTCGGCGGCCATCGCACCCGTCACACGCATGCGTTCGATCACATCGGGCGACTTCACGGCCGACTCCGGGGATCGCTTCACCTTGCCAGTTTCGGCATACGGAGGGCGAGCAATGTGTGCAGGAACCGAGCGCATAGGGCTGACCACTCCTGGTACCACTCGGCCATCCACGGGCTTGTGGCAGCGCTTGTACTTGCGGCCGCTTCCACACCAGCAGGCATCGCCGGCAGCGGGGAGAACCTTTGGAGGAGTGTTGGTAACGCCGGACATTCGTCTTTCAGGCTAGGGGTAGTGGCCGCCTAATTACGGGCTTGAGATTCAGGCGATTTGGAGATTGAGGTCGGTTTCCGCTTCGCTAGGGAAAAACACACATCGCACCATCGGCGGATTGATTGCGATCAAGGGGGTGACCGTGAAACAACGGTTGGCGTCCTCCTTATCGAGATCAAGGGTGGGAGTGTCACAACAAGTTGTGACGTCACCCGACGATCTCGACGAGGATCGACGGCAGCGCAGGCGGGTATCGGAAATGGCCATTGGCCTCGTTCTGGTACTCATCGGAGCCTTGTCGTCTTTGTGGCTGTTCTCATCACTGTCGAAGACGGAAGCGATCGTGCAGACGTCACGCTCTGTTCGACGAGGTGAGGTGATCACCGAATCACATCTCCAAGTGACGATGATCAACGAACGTGATGCCGCGAAATTCGTTCGACCGATGTCGGCGGGTGACCTGATCGGAAAAGTCGCGGCAATCAATCTCGACTCATCCACACCGTTGACGATGGCGATGGTCGAGCGGCGTCCTGTTCTCATGCCGGGTGAGGCACTTACGTCGGTAGCGCTGGAGCCGGGTAACTTCCCGCCTGATTTGCAGGTCGGCGACGAGGTTGCGGTTGCTCTCGTTCCCGACATCGTCGTGGCTGAAGCACGACCTACCCGACTCTTCGAGGGTCGAGTGGTGGTGTGGTCCATTGAGCAACCCGAAGGGTTGTTCGGAACCGCGATTGTCACCCTTCGCAGCACGACGGAGTTGGCCATCGAGGTCGCGGGATCGGGCGAAGTGCAAATTGCGGTGATTGCACCATGAGTTTCGAGCCAACAGCAGAGCGTGCATTTGGCGAGGACGAGGCCCTCCATTTGCACTTGGCGACGGTGGTGGGTGAGCTGCTTGCCGATGAGCGAGTAGAGCGGCAGAGTCGGCGTGAATCGCCTTTGAGTGTCGACGAAGAACTGAGTTTTGCCCGTCAGGCGGCACGAACCGAATACACCCGACTACGTCGCGAAAAGGGTTTGGCTGCGTTGCCGGTCGATGTGGAGGGCGACCTCATCGCGCGTTGTGTGTCGGAGGTGCTTGGCCTCGGTCGTCTGCAGCCTCTGCTCGACGATGAGGAGGTGACCGACATCCATGTTCGTGGTTGGGATTCGGTATGGGTGCGGCTGCGCGACGGTCGAAAGGAGCAGCGGAAGCCGATCGTCGATTCGGACAAAGGGCTCATCGAATTGATCAGAAGGATGGCAGCCCGAACGGGGAACTCAGAACGTCGTTTCGATGCGGGAAATCCCGAACTGAACCTGCAGATGGCTGACGGTTCACGCCTCTTTGCGGTGATGGAGGTGTCGAAGCGGCCGAGCCTCATCATTCGACGGCATCGTTTCGAGTTGTCAAGCCTCGATGAACTCGTCGCTCGAGGGATGCTCGATGAACCCCTTCGACAATTCTTCGTTGCCGCTGTCGCCGCAAGGAGGAACATCGTCATTTCCGGAGGCACGGGCTCGGGAAAGACGACGTTGTTGAGGGCGTTGATCAACGAGGTTCCCCCCGAGCAACGAATCGTGACCATCGAAGACTCCTTCGAATTGGGAATCGACCGCTTCCCAGAACTGCACCCTGATCACGACACTCTCCAAGCTCGACCAATGAACATCGAAGGCAGTGGCGAGGTGACGCTTTCCGATCTCACTCGAATGGCACTCAGAATGGATCCGGATCGGGTCATCGTTGGCGAGGTTCGTGGCGCGGAAGCATTTCCGATGCTGATGGCGATGAGCCAAGGCAACAACGGTTCGATGTGCACGATGCACGCCGACTCCACACGATCCGTGTTCCCCAAGTTGGCCGCCTATGTGTCGATGGCATCGACGGGTCTACCCGTGGAGACGGTGAATTTGCTTGTCGCCAGCGCGGTTCATTTCGTAGTTCACATCGACAATGCAGATGGCGTGCGAAGGGTTTCGTCGATACGTGAAGTTGTGGACAGCGAGGGGTCGTCGATCATTTCGAACGAAGTCTTCGGTCGTGCATCGGATGGTCGACCTCGTTGGGCATATCCGCTTCGGGACAGCACCCGAACACGATTCGAGGAACAAGGATTTCGGAGTCCTCTCGAAGAGTGGAGCATGGCGTGACATCGGCTCTCGCGGCCTTGGCCGGTGGGCTCGTTGGCCTTGGCCTCGTGGCGATGTGGCTCGGTCGTCGAGGTGGATCGGCTTTCTCGATTCTTGGGGCGATGCTGACACGCCGCGCACGGATTCAGATGTTGGCCGTCCCTGTCGCCGGATTGACGGCATACGCGATGACGGGATGGTTTGCGCTGGCAGTTGCAGCCGTTGTTGCAACCTCACTCATCCCCGGAGTCGCACGTCCACGGATCGCCCAGCGGAACGATCAAGAGGTGGTCGATGCGATCGCCACATGGACGGAACAGATTCGCGACACGATCGCGGGTGCTCGCGGGTTGGAGGAGGCGATCATCGCCACCTCGGAACAATCGCCGACACCGATTCGCCCGGCGGTGAACAGGCTTTCGGCATACATCGTGTACGGACGACTGGATGATGGGCTCCGTAGATTCGCCGACGACATCAGTCACCCCACTGCCGACTTCGTCGTGGCGGCACTCTCGACGGCTCACCATCACCAGGCCCGCGAGCTCGGTGCCTTGTTGTCAGGTATTGCCGAGTGTGCCCGTGATGAGAGCAAGATGCGGTCGCGCATTTGGGTGGGGAGAGCACGGACGAGAACGTCGCTGCGAATCATCACGATCGTGGTCATTTCGTTCGTCGGCGGCCTGTTTCTCCTCAATCGGTCATACCTCGCCCCCTTTGCCACGCCCCAGGGTCAAGTCGTCCTCGCCATGGTTCTGACGCTGTTTGCCGTGTCCCTCGGCATGATGCATCGGCTTGCGCGCATCGAGACCCCAGAGCGCTTCGTTCGCAAGAAGTCGATGGTTTTATGAGTGCACTGTTGATTCCAGGTCTGATGTTTGGAGCAGGAATTGCTGTCCTTGCGCTTCCCGGTCTGCGAGCGATGTTGTTCACGTGGTTCAAGGACTTGCAGGGAGTGACGCGTAAGCAGATCGCGAGTGCCTCGTCGAGGCGACTTGGAACTGATCTGCAGTTGGTGGGCGTTTCTCTCGAAGACATTGTCATCTGGAAGCTTCTTGGTCCGCTGGTGTGTTTGGGATCGTGCGCAGCGGCAGGGATCTTCCTGTCGAACTTGGGGGTGTCACTCCCCATGCTCTGGACTGTGCCCCTTGCTGGCCTCTCGCTTGCAGTTGGCTTCGTATTGCCCGATGTCTGGGTGAGGTCTCGAGCGAAGCGGAACCGGATGACGTTCCTCTTTTCGTTCTCGAGCTTTCTCGATCTCACCAATGTTCTTCTCTCGGGGGGAGCAGGCATGGAAACTGCACTGGTTGCGGCCTCCGAAGCTGGTGATGGGGTCGCTTACACGAAAATCCGTGAAGCATTGACGCGTGCCAGAACGACCCACCGTTCTCCGTGGCACGAATTGCAGAGGCTGGGCGACTCGCTCGGCTTGGAAGTCGTTTCCGAAGTAGGCGCAAGCATTCAGCTGGCCGGAGAGCACGGGGCACGAGTTCGTTCATCGCTCGCAAAACGTGCGGAAACCGTGCGCCACAAACAGAGCGCCGAAGTAGAGGCCGCTGCAAATGCCGCAACCGAGCGCATGGGTTTGCCAATGGTCTTGCTGTTTCTCGGGTTTCTCGTGCTGATCGGTTATCCAGCAGCTGAACAAATGCTTCAAGGTCTCTAAAGAAAGGGAGAGCAATGAAAGAAATCATCAGGTATTACTGGATCAGATTCTCGGCATCAGCCGAGCGTGATTACGAAGCAGGAGAGGTCAGTGCCACCACCATCGTGATGGCCGCCGCTCTCGTGGCATTGGCAATCGCGGTTGGGGCAACGATCACAGCACGAGTCCGTGACAAAGCAAATTCTCTCGATCTCGGCTGATACTCGTCACGAATCCGGCGAAGTGAGTGCCGAGACGGTGCTCATGGTTCCCGTCGTGTTCATGGTCATGGTGATCGCGATTCAGGCTGCTTTGTTCATGCACACTGCTCATGTCGCTCAGCTGAGTGCCACTGAAGGTGCGGCAGCAGCAGCCCGATACGGCGGCGGAGTCTCAGCGGGCGCTGCGGCAACAGTCAATGCGATCGCTGAACTTCGGGCAACTGCGACGGACATCCCGGTGGTGAACATCACCAATGGCGTCGCCGAAGTCACAGTTGGCCTTCGGGTTCCTCGGGTGGCACCTTTCTTCGATTTGGTGGTGACCCGATCTGCACGTGAGCCGGTCGAACGGTTCTTGGCGCCGGATCAGCGATGAAGTTCGAGAGAGGAAGCGCGACGGTAGAGACGGTGGTGTTGATCCCCGTACTCGTGGCTCTGTTGCTCTTCGTGGTCTACGCAGGACGATCGACGCAAGCGATGGGGCAAATTCGGCACGCAGCGGACCAAGGTGCGCGTGCAGCATCGCTGGTCCGCAACGCTCGCATGCAGCATGTGGGTGAGCAAACCGTCATGGAGAGCTTGCGTGACAACGGGAATCCTTGTTCGAGTGTCCTGGTCAATGTGGCCGTTGATACCGAATCCTCGGTTCGAGCAGTACTCGTGGAGGTGGAGTGCGAGGTGTCGCTCGTCGGCCTGGAACTTCTCAATCTCGGCAGGCGAACGATCGAAGCAGAGTCGGTCGAGGTGGTTGACGTTTGGAGAGTCGACCGGTGAATCGCCGTGAGGAAGGATCGGTGACGGCTTTCGTCACCGCACTGCTCGGCGTCTTCGTTGTGGTTGCGGGGCTCACCGTCGACGGTGGTCGGCTCGTTGCTGCCCGCATCGAACTGCTCGATCACGCTGAGAATGCTGCGCGAGTAGCCGTGCAGAATGTGACCAGCCTGCGCAGCGGAAGTCCACAGGTCGACGTTGACCGAGCACGTTCGTCCGCTGAGCAGTACTTGCGATTGCACGGTGTAAGCGGTGTGGTGCAAGCAAGGCCAGAAGGAGTCAACGTCCGCGTTTCGCGGGTAGTTCCCTTGACCGTCCTATCAGTGATCGGGCTGGGCAGCCGGTTGATCAGTGTTGAGCGCAGCGCGACACCCGTGCCGGGACCATGAAACACATCCGCATTGCATTCCTCGGCCTTGCCCTGATTGCAGGAATTCCTTGGATCTTGATTGCGACCGACCAAACTCCTTTCCACGCCCTGAGGGGTTTCTGGAGTCGAGACCTTGTTTCTCTTCAGGATCGGCTTGTCTCAATTCTGGTCATGTTGATTTGGTTCAGTTGGTTGTGGACTTTGGTCAGCGTCGTCGTGGAGCTCTGGTCAGCACGACGAACAGACTCGGTTCTGTCCGGGCGAAATCGGCTCGCTGCGCTGTTCGTGGCATCGCTCTGGTCGCTGTTGATCACTTCCCGAGGTTCAACTGATCCGACGAATTCCATCGAGACGGTGGTGGAGGAGGAGTCATCTCCAAAAGGAAAGAGCGTCCCTTGGACGGCGATCGCTTCGGTTCAGTCCATCCTGATCGCCGAGTACATGTTGCGACGCTTTTCGGAAGAGCGATTTCGAGTTGCGCGAAGGTTGACGAGTGGGTGCGAAGTAGCACCGCTGTCACGAACGAGTGAGTTCTTTTGGCGGTCGTTGCGAATCCAAGTGGGTGACGTATCACCTGATCAGATCAACAACATCCCCGTGGGAATCGATTCGGCAGGCCATGTCATTTCTGCCGAGGGGCCCGTCATGGTGGTTGGCGCCGATCACGAGGATGACTCACCCGTCCGCGAGCACCTTGAGCTCGCTGTGGAGGCATTGGGGGAGAGCGCGATCAAAGGTCAACCCATCTCTCTGATACGTGACACACATGGCTGGAAAACCGCGACCGGTGAAAGAGTTCGGCCTTTTGCGCTGAGCGAAGATGACAAACACTCGTATTCACGATTGATGTCTGAGTGTCGAGGTGTGCGCGAGGTAAGTAGTCCCGCTCGAGCAGTTCCTGGTGATTGGCTTATCTGCGTACGTCTCCTCGGCCCGATTGAAGCACGTTGGGCCGACGACTCTGAGGTCGCCTTCCGCAAGTCGAAACCGCTCGAGTTGTTGACGTGGCTCGTCACCCATCCAGACCGGCCAACTCGCGGTGCTGCAAGAACGGCGATGTGGATGATCGACGTTCAATCCTCCTACTTCAACAACGTCGTATCGGAGCTTCGCACTGTGATCGGTTCAGCGGGATTCGGCGAAGAGCGGGACTTGCTCGAAAAGTCCTCGCAGGACCGCCTGATCCTCAGCGAACGGGTGGTCTCTGATGCCGACATTTTGCGTATCGCGCTGGAACGATTTCGTAACGCGGTGACGAATGAGTCACGAGTCGATCTGCGTGCGGCCTTATCACTGGTACGAAATCTTCCCTTCGCCGGATCGGACTACTTGTGGCCCGACCCCGAAGGCATTACCTCCAACCTCGTGCACCTCGTGATGTCAGCGTCCATCGAATTTGCCGAAGACGCGGTGCGGCGTAACGATGTCGACGACGTCTATTTCGCTACGGACAAAGGATTGAGGATGTTCCCTGGCGACGAGGAATTGCTTACCTTGAGGGCTGCAGTTGCCCGACAGGCTCAGTCGACTGCTCGCGGCGGAAAGTCTGGATGATTACGACCGCCATCACGCTTACGAATGGGAGATTTTGGCGGAACGAAGTGAAATCACTTCCGGCGATGATGCCGATGTAGTAGCTGAAGATCGAGATAACCAGCATCTTGAGGCGATCGATCGAATCCTTGGGAATGAACAAGCAGATCGTAAAGAGCAGTGGCACGAACACCGTTTCAGCGAAGAGGAGCCGTGGAAGAAGTAGGTCGGCGAGAGATCTCTCAATTGCGACGAAGTCGGCGTTGAGAAACTGCAATCCAACAAGGTTGGACAGAATCAGATAGGACTTGTCTTTGTCCAGGAGGGATCGAGCGAGGGTGAGGTCATCGTTGTTGTCTATTGAGTAGGCAACTGAATACAAAAGAACACCAACCATCACAGAGCCGACAGTGAGAAGTGTCATTCGAACGTAGTAAAGACTCTGAGCGATTCGCTGTAGCAAGAAGACCGTGGCGATCGCCATTACCACGGCTACCGCAAGGTGTGGTCGGAGCAGTCCAATGGTTACGAGGCTGAGTGCGCGAAGTGACGGGTTCGTTCCGATCAGCAACGTGGTGAGCGCAAGGAGGAGCATGGTCTCCCGAAGCGCAAGCAAGGAGAAAAAGAACACGATGGGCCCCGTGGCCAGCCAGAGATAGAGGGGTTTGATCCGGGGTACCAGCGTGCCCAGATGTCGAGTGACGACGACAGCGTTCGCGAGGAAGCAGATGAAGGAAACGAACTTCAACGCGATAGCTGCGTTGAAGCCCGCCAAAGTCAGCAGGTAAGCGGGGCCAACGTAGAGATAGCGACGATCGATCAAGTCACGTATTCCCAAAGGGCGCCCACCCCACTCGAGCTTGCCCATCAGGTACACATGCAGTTGTTGATCGTTGGAATAGAACGTCAGTTGTCCGTCGTTGCCATATCGCCAGTAGATGAGCGACACACCGACAACCCACAGAGCGCTGAGACCCGCTAGAGCGTTCCTGCTCGGAAACCACGGAAGGAGGAGCAAGTAGGCAAGTAGCCCAAGGAGAAGCGCCTCGGCGTAGTACATCAGACGGTCAACCCATTCTCGCTGCGATACGGCGTCCTGCGATCAGACCAAGCAGACGTGGTTGGGAGTACTCCCATTCTCCGAGGAAGCGCACCACCTGTGCGCCAGTTCCGTGCTTAAAGTCGTACACCCCACGGTTGTTGATGGGGTCCGCACCGCCCATGTCGTAGGTCACCACACCGCGTTCCTTGCACAGACGCATCAGTTCCCAGAACGCCTTGTAGGAGGCGTAAGTTTTCCGCCCTTCGGGAGTTGCAGCAGCAAAGGTGTCCCACGCTTGGTTGCCGATTACAAGCGCTCCACGTAGCGCGATGATGTTTCCTTCACTGTCATCACAACGAACGACGATGCAGTCTCTGCCGAATTGGGTGATCAGCGACGTAATTGACTCGAGAGAGTTCTGTTGCGCCAAGTGCTCGATCCCCTTGTACGAATGCATGCGGTCGTACACCACTTTCATTTCAGCAGGGTTGGGGTCGACCCAGTGATAGGCGGTGATGTCTCGCTTGAAGCTCCGGCGTAAGTTGTGTCTCCAATTCTTCGTGAGTTGGGCCTCGCGGGATTCTTCGGTGCCG
>VFQT010002594.1_pt1 | contig 18196 bp, 11 predicted proteins | sample 3512381 | NCBI WGS metagenome assembly VFQT01 (sample SAMN10412376, study PRJNA504923) | tailings metagenome | isolation source: Relicate 2 Philex TSF3 active mining site | place: Philippines: Tuba, Benguet | collected 2017-08-29
GTTTCCGCCTTTGCATTTTCCCGAAGTCCTTGACCCGCAACGGTTGACGGTTAGAATTCCCCGACGCCAAAACGGGGCCAACGGAAGCAAGCTCCGGCGTCGCCAGCCAAATCCCATCAGCGGTTGAGCAGAAGAGGTCTCCCGCTGTTTTAGATACTCCGGTGTCATCCCAAAAACTCCCACGTCAGTGCTCCTGCGCGGATCCTGGGAACGGTCTGTCACTGGAATACAATTTGGACGGGTCGTCATGCGACCTCAGTCTTACGTCATTTGTCCTTAACCCTGAACCAGGATCTTCAGATCACTCAAAGGAGTATCACGGTGCAGGGACCAGGAGATGACTTCAAAGAACTCGTTCGTTCGAACACAAACCTGGTGGATCTGGTATCAGAGATCGTCTCTCTGAAACCACAGCACGGTGGTCGTCAGTATGTGGGACTTTGTCCTTTTCATGATGACCACAACCCGTCGTTTTTTGTGTACCCCGATCGTCAGTCGTATCGCTGCTGGGTCTGTGACGCCGGTGGCGACTGCTTTCGATGGGTCATGGAAACAGAGAAGGTCACTTTTCCGGAGGCAGTAGAAAGTCTCGCGCGGCGTGCTCGACTGGAAATTCCAAAGCGAGCACGCAGCAACGAACAGGCCGGGCCCAGCAAAACGGACACACTGGCCGTTGTTGAATGGGCAGCCAATCTGATGCACACAGCACTGCGAACTGGTGAACAGTCCGCACACGCTCGGGAGTATGTGAAGAAGCGAAAACTGACCGAGGAGACAGTTAGAAACTTTCGACTGGGATACCACCCGGAAAATCGTCAGTGGTTCATGGAGAAAGCTCGCGGTCGATTCACACCGGCTCAGCTGGTCGCCGCGGGGTTGATTCGTGAACGCGACAGCGGGCCAGGGTATTCCTCGATCGATCTCGCCGATCGTCTGGTGTTTCCGATCTTTGACGAACGTGGACGGATTGTTGCGTTTGGGGGACGAGTGCTGCCCGGACGCAACGACAAGGACCGGGGGAAATATTGGAATAGTCAGGAAAGCGCGATCTTTCAGAAACGTCGCATGATGTATGCGTTCGATCGGGCTCGTGACACAATTCGTCGCAGCAAGACTGCAATCATTGTGGAAGGATATATGGACTGCATTGCCTGTCACCAGGCGGGCGTCACCAACGCGGTGGCGACGCTGGGAACAGCGATGACAGAAGAACACGTGAGGTTTCTCAGGCGTTTTGCTGAAAAAGTGGTGCTCGTCTACGACAGTGATGACGCAGGGCAACGCGCCGCAGAACGCTCAATATCCCAATTTATTGCACAGGATCTTGATTTACGAATCTTGAATGTTCCGTCAGGCAAGGATCCGGCGGACTACCTTGAGGAGCACTCCAAAGAGGAGTTCCTCAAATTGACCGAATCTGCATCGGAGGCGTGGGAATACAAGTTGCAATCAGTCCTGAAGCGATCCGGTAACAGTTCGATAGCCGGTCGCCAGCAGGTTCTGAATCAAATGGTGGAGTTTCTGGCGACGGCTCCTGGAATGGCCGGCAGTGTTCGCGAAGACCTGATTCTTCGGAATGTCTGCTGGCGAGTCCAGGTGGACGAGAGAGTGGCTCGTCAGCAGCTGCTGGAACTTCGAGACAAGAATCAAAGGAAGCCAGTCAGCTTCCAGCGGAATCCGGTGTCAAAGCCGGTGATTGTGAAGACCGCTCCGGAGAATGCTCTGGATCGGGCGGAACGAGAACTGCTGGAGATCATTCTGACCAGTCCGGAAACGATTGATGTCATTCGACACAATATCGGTCCGGATGATTTTGAAAACACACGGCACCAGCGGCTGCTGGCACTGTGCATTGATCTGTGGAAGGAAGACGGAGACCTTCCCGAACTTGGCCGACTCATCATCGCAGCAGAATCTGACTCAGACCTTCTGAGCCTGATCAATGCGGTGGTGGATTCTGCTGAGGAGAAGGGAATCGCAAGGCTCATGTCGGAGCAGCCGAACCGACAGGAGTCAACAGGTGGAATGCCACCGCATCTGGAAAGGGTCCTCGGACCTCTTCTGGAACGGCGAGAGAAACGACTGAACCTCGTGTCGAAACAACTTCTTGCTCAGACGGCACAGTCCGGGAGCGAATTAAACGACGACACCAGAGATGCGCTTCGCCGACTTTACAATTTTCGTCAAAGTCAAATGGGTCATCCTTCTTCACTGAAGTAGGACATCATCAGCACATCACAACTTCACCCACCTCGTGATTGCTGGTGGCACGGAAGTCCTTCGGAGCAACTCTCATGCAATGCCTTGATGAAGGTCTGCGGAATCTGATTGAAACCGGGATGAAGCAGGGACACCTGACGTTTTCTCAGGTGAACTCGTATCTTCCTGATGAAGCAACCGATCCGCTGCATCTCGATAATCTGATCATCTATCTCGAAGAACTGAACATCCAGCTGGTTCCGGATCCGGAACAGCACGAAGAAGGGATCCCGCTCGCGTCGCGCAAAAAGCGCAAGCAGGAAATTCGCATCGACGATGATTCGCGAGGAACGGAAGATCCGATCCGCGTGTATCTCAGCCAGATGGGCGAGATCCCTCTGCTGGCACGCGAAGAAGAGATCTTCCTTGCCAAGCAGATCGAAGTGACTCGTCGTCGCTTCCGCCGTGCTCTGCTGTCGACCGAGTTCGCGCTGAATTATTGCCATGAAACACTGGTCAAGGTTCATCGGGGCGAACTGCCGTTCGACCGCACGATCAAGGTGTCGATGACGGAGAGCCTGGAGAAGGAACAGATTCTCGGCCGAATGCCCTGCAATCTGGCAACCATTGAACACATGCGAAAGCGTGACCAGGAAGACTACGCACGTCTCCGCTCAACAGATCTGACGACAGAAGCCCGCGCTGAGATCGCTCATCGCATGGCGGAACGTCGTCGTCGCTGTGTGACTCTGCTTGAAGAACTCAGCCTGCGAACTCAGCGTCTGCAGCCCTGTATGAAGCGACTGGAGCAGATCTCCAATCGCATGACCGAACTGCAGGAACAGATCGACAATCTGCGCAACCTGAACTCGGCCGTTGACGAACGAAAGCACCTGCAGAAGGAACTGGACGACCTGATTCTGCTGACTCAGGAATCACCAGCGTCCATGGCCGCAAAGATGGCCGTCATCCTGCAGCGTCACATCGAATACGACAAAGCGATGCGTGACCTGTCCGGCGGCAACCTCCGACTGGTCGTGTCCATTGCCAAGAAGTACCGCAATCGAGGCCTGACGTTCCTGGACCTGATCCAGGAAGGAAACACAGGTCTGATGCGAGCTGTCGACAAGTACGAATACCGCCGCGGCTACAAGTTTTCGACGTATGCAACATGGTGGATTCGCCAGGCGATTACTCGCGCGATCGCTGACCAGGCTCGAACCATCCGCGTTCCGGTTCACATGATCGAAACCATGACGAAGCTGCGAGCCGCTGCTCGCGTTCTTCTGCAGGATATCGGTCGCGAACCAACGGTCGAAGAAATGGCGGAAGCGGCTGGCGTGCCTCTTGATGAAGCACGTCGAGTCATGCGAATCTCACGTCAGCCAATCAGCCTCGACAAGCCAATTGGTGAAGGCGAAGACAGCGCGTTCGGTGACTTCATTGAAGATCGCGGCAACGACAGCCCGGTCAGCAATGCCGCGTCCGAAATGCTGAAGGACAAGATCGACACCGTCCTGAAGACTTTGACCTACCGCGAACGCGAAATTATCAAGCTGCGTTACGGCCTGGGTGACGGTTACACGTACACTCTGGAAGAAGTCGGCCGCATCTTCAAGGTGACTCGCGAACGAGTTCGTCAGATCGAAGCGAAGGCTGTGCGAAAGCTGCAGCATCCCGTTCGAAGCCGACAGCTTCAGGGATTCCTGGAAGGCATCGCCGCAGTGGCAGGACACTGATGCCGCTGTGAACGAAAGCTGCAAACGAAGCCCGGCCTTATGGCTGGGCTTTTTTGCTGCGCTCTTTGACGAACTTCAGCAGCAGCGGAAACGCAGGCTCGGCCATCCCTCCGTGATCAAAACCCTGCAGTTCAAACAGCTCCGTGTCGGTGTGGCCGTTCTCTTTCATCATTCGCCACAGATACGCATTCTCTTCGTAACGGCCCAGAAGTTCCTTGTTGCGGTCCCCGGAGATCAGCAGGACCGGAGGAGCGTCTTTGCGAACGTGAAACAGTGGAGCATACTCATCAATGAGCGGCTGCGTTTTGGCAATGCCGCGTTCGTCGCGAATCGTGAAGTGAGTGATCACCTGGCCGCTGAAAGGAATGAGTCCCGCAATTCGATTCGCTTCCACATTCTGAGCCTTCAGCCATTTCTGATCCAGTCCCGTCATCAGAGTCAGGTAGCCGCCGGCTGAATGTCCGCTGACAAAGATCTTTTGATCTGAGCCGCCGTATTTGGCAATGTTCCGGAACGTCCATGCAATCGCGGCCGCTGCGTCTTCGATGTAAACTGGTGCTTTGACCTGTGGATTCAGCCGGTAACCGGCCGCCACAACCGCAACCCCGTGCCCCTTCAATGCGGCCGGAATGGACTTTTCTCCCTGCGTCAGGCCACCGCCGTGAAACCAGACGATCGTTGGGAAGTCCTGAATCCCTTCCGGAACGTACACATCGACAACACAGCGCGACCTGCCATAGTCATCCAGCGCCTCACCGTCTCGGTAAGGGACATTCAGCCAGAGCTTTTCGCCTGCGCCGCCGCTCTCCTGGGCGAGGCACGAACAACAGAAAGCCAGCAGCCAGATCGCAAAACTCATGACTCGCATTACTCCCATGCTTCTCATATCGCTGCTTTCCTGATTGCACCGGAACTCATGTCCGGCACCTTCTCCCACAGAATGCGCAGACCATTCAGAACAACCAGAACGGTACTGCCCTCGTGACCAATGACCCCCATCCACAGTGGCAGACGGAAGAACGTGGAGATGACCAGCACAGCAATCATTGTGAATGCAAACACCATGTTCTGCTGAACTCGACGCCGCGCCCGGCGACTGATCCAGACGGCCAATGGCAGAGCCCGAAGGTCGTCCCGCATCAGCACGACGTCTGCAACTTCCAAAGCCACATCCGTCCCCGCACCGCCCATCGCGATGCCGACCGTTGCGGCCGCCAGCGCTGGTGCGTCGTTGACGCCATCGCCGATCATCGCCACCGTTCCGTCCGCTGCCAGTCGGCTTAGTTCCACGACTTTCTGATCCGGCAACAGACCAGCTCGAACATCGTCTGCTCCCAGCTTCTTCGCGACATTGCGAGCGACGTTTTCATGATCGCCCGTCAGAATCACTTTACGGCGAATACCCAGCTCGGTCAGTGCGGCCATCGCCGCCGGAGCTTCCGGACGAATCTGATCTGCAACGCCGATTACACCATAGAGTCCGGGCTGATCCGACAGAAGCAGCAGAGCCGTCTGCCCTCCCTGCCTCATCCGTTTCGCGTTCTCCAGCAGATCATCCGGCAGTTTCATGTCATGAGTTTCAAAGAGCCCTTCTCGGCCGACACCGATCCAGACATCCTGAACTCGCGCATGCACACCAAGTCCTGTGTGCGAATGAAAATCCAGCAGCGTGCCTTCGGACGATCGAATTCCACGCCGGTCAATTTCAGCCAGCACAGGGACTCGCAACGGATGCTCACTGCGATGCTCAACGGCCCCGGCAAGACTTAACAGGTGATTCAGATCAGTTGATGCAGGACACCAGACTTCCATGACCGCAGGACGTCCAAGAGTCACTGTGCCTGTCTTGTCGAACGCAATCGTGTCGACATTGCCGAGGTTTTCAAGATGGACGCCGCCCTTGAACAAAACACCCTGGCGTCCGGCTCGCGCGATGGCAGACAGCAAAACGGCCGGCGAACCAACAACAACGGCACATGGCGACGCCGCCACCAGCAGCACCATTGCATGGTAGAACGCTTCGCTCCATGAATCGTTATGAAACAGACGCGTTCCGAAGAACACAAGTGTTGCTGTTCCGAGCACTCCCAGCACGTACGGCTGCTGCCATGATTCCACAAACCTCTGCGTCGGAGTCTTCTGTGCCTGAGCTTCCTGAACCATATGCACAATGCGCTGCAGGGTCGTGTCGGCCACCGCGCGAGTCATTCGAACAAGCACGCTGCCGTTGCCGTTCATGGTTCCGGCAAACACCTGAGCACCAACGTTCTTAGTGACAGGTTCACTTTCGCCGGTCAATGTGGATTCGTCGGCCCAGGTGTCGCCTTCTTCAATCACACCGTCGACAGGATATCGTTCTCCCGGTCGAACACGCAGCACGTTTCCCGGCAGCAGAGATTCTACCGCAACTCGCTGTTCTCCACCGGGCTGGACCAGTGTGGCTTCGCCGGGGCGAAGCTGAATCAGAGCTTCAATCGAACGCGTGGTTCGGTACATCGCGAACGATTCCAGTGTTCCGCTCAGCGAAAACAGAAAGAGCAAAACGACCCCTTCCAGCCAGTCTCCGATAATCGCGGCACCAACTGCGGCCAGAATCATCAGCAGGTCGACGTTCAGCTGTCGCTCTTTGAGTGATTCAATCGCATTCTTTGAGGGAATGCTGCCACCTGCGATGTAAGCCAGAATGCTCACGATCAGGAAACTTCGATCACGAGCCGTGTAGCCCTGAAAATGCAAAATCGCGACAACAATCCCAAGAACCACACAAATGGCTGTTGCGATTGCCGCCGCGACTGGCGGACTGGCTTTCTGTCTGGGTTCGTCTTCACTCATTGTCGTCAGAGTCAACTTGTCTGGTGATCAGTCGTGTTCTGACAGCAATGGCTGACAAAATGCGGTGACCCGCAGATCGGCGCTGTCAAAACCTACGTCTGAATTCTGACAACTGTATCGTCTGATGGAATGCTGCCCACGGCGCCTTTTGGAAGTCGACACGAAATACAAACGCGCGCGGCCGCTTCGTCGACGTATGACCGGCTCTTTTCCTGAGCATGCTGAGTCAGCCATGCGAAGAGTCGCCCGTTGCCAACACCCGTTTCAATTTCCGCATCGACGTATCCGCCGGACAGTCGTTCCGAGACAACTGCGCCCAGGCGGTCCAATCCCGTCCCGTCGGCTGCACTGATGGTCACGGTGTCATCGTACCTTCGGCGAAGGATGTCGATGACCGACTGATCTTCAATCCGGTCAACCTTGTTCAGCACAAGAACGACGTTGTTCGTTTCGACACCGATCTCTTTCAGGACTTCATAGACCGTCTGAATCTGGCGTTCGACTTCCGGATTACTCGCATCGACGACATGCAGCAGCAGATCCGCGTGGCGAGCTTCTTCGAGCGTTGACCGGAATGAAGCAACCAGGTGGTGCGGCAAATTGCGAACGAATCCGACCGTGTCGCTCAGCAGCACGTCTCCGAATCCCTGCAGTCTCCATCGTCGTGTTCTGGTATCAAGAGTTGCAAACAGCTTGTCTTCCACCAGAACATCTGCGCCTGTCAGAGTCCTCATCAGTGTGCTCTTGCCGGCATTTGTGTAACCGACGAGTGACACTGTTGGGCTTTCACGGCGAAGAGACACCGTTCTCGCGCGGCGGTCTTCCACGTCACGCAGTCGGGACTTCAATTCTGAAATTCGCTTGTCGATCAGACGCCGGTCTGTTTCCAGCTGCTTTTCCCCTGGACCTCGTCCAGCGCCAAGTCCACCGGTGCCACCGCCGCCGACTCGTTCCAGGTGAGTCCACATGCGTTTCAGGCGAGTTCGAAAGTACATCAGCTGCGCCAGTTCGACCTGCAGCATGGCTTCATGAGTCCTCGCGTGAGTCGCGAAGATGTCCAGAATCACTTCACTGCGGTCGACGATCGGAAGCTTCAGTTCCGTTTCCAGCGTTCGACCCTGCGACGGAGTCAGGTTGTTGTCGAAAATGATGAGCTGAGCTTCAGCAGCTTCGGCGAGGCTCTTCAGCTCTTCAAGCTTTCCGGAACCCACACAGGCGTTGGGTGTCGGCGCTTCCCGGAACTGCACGAGTTCACCGACGACCTCGACTCCCGCTGTTTTCACGAGCCCCTTCAATTCATCGAGTGCATTCGTGCGGGCAAAGCCATCATCCGGATGAAACACTCCCACCAGAATCGCTCGCTGGCTGCCTACTTTCAGCGTTTCACGCTTTGGATCACCCAAGATTCCTGTCCTCGCTGCCGTTCCTGAAATTCGTGATTGGTTCGACTGAGACACCTTCGGCGCCTCACATGTTCGGCCATGATAGGAAAAACCGGCTGAAAACACAGTCGGATGCAAAATGGTTCCGTGAATGCTCTAATTCGGACCGTGTCGTTTGTTTCCCTCCCCATTCCTCTATGGAGGTCCCACCTGTGAAAATTCGTGCGTTTCTTACGATTGCACTGCTGCTGTCGGCGTCGACGGCCCACGCAGAACTCAAACTGCCCAACGTGTTTGGCGACCACATGGTTGTTCAGCAGAAGATGCCCATCAAGGTCTGGGGCTGGACCAAACCAGGTCAGGCCGTGACGGTCGAACTGGGTGGCAAGTCGGTCTCAGGAACAGCAGACTCGGAAGGCAAGTTCGTTGTCAGTCTTCCCGAAATGACGGCCGACGGTACTGCTCACACGCTGACGGTCAAAGCCGATGAAACGAAAACGTTCAACGATGTGCTGGTTGGTGAAGTCTGGATCTGTTCCGGACAGTCCAACATGCAGTGGAGCGTGAATGCTTCGAATGATCCAGATCTTGAAAAGCTGGCTGCGAAGTTCCCAAAGCTCCGCATGATCAATTTTCCGCAGATCGGAACTCAGGAACCCATCCTGACTCATCCGGATCGACAGTGGCAGGTCTGCACACCGGAAACTGTCGGAGGCTTTTCTGCGGTCGGCTACTTCTTTGCTCGCCAGCTGCATCAGACTCTGGATGTTCCGGTTGGAATGATCAACAACGCCTGGGGCGGTTCCGCGTGTGAAGCCTGGATCAATCGAAGCAGGCTGGCCTCTGATGAAAAGTACAAGCCACTGATTGATCGCTGGGAAGGCATGGAGAAGCAGTTCACGGAACTGTCAGGAAAAACGGACCTCTCCGAAGATCAGAAAAAACACTTTGATAACCTGAAAAGAAACATGGGCGGCAACTCGCGTCCTGCCAACATCTACAACGGTGTTCTGAAATCTCATCTCGGATACACCATTCGAGGAGCGATCTGGTATCAGGGCGAAAGCAACGCAGGCCGCGCTTATCAATATCGTGATCTGTTCCCGCTGATGATCTCCAACTGGCGTGAAGAATGGGGCCAGGGCGACTTCCCATTCTACTGGGTTCAGCTGGCAGACTTCCAGGCGGAAGTCGTCGAGCCTGGCGAAAGTGACTGGGCGGAACTCCGCGAAGCTCAGACCATGACGATGTCCAAACTGGCTCACACAGGTGAAGCCGTTATTATCGACATCGGCGAAGGCAAGGACATTCATCCAAAGAACAAGGTCGATGTCGGCCGCCGTCTGGCCCGCTGGGCGCTGGCGAATGAGTACGGCGTGAAGGTGCCGTTCCACAGCCCACAGTACAAGAGCATGGAAAAGCAGGGGAACAAGATCGTTCTGTCATTCGATCATGTGGATGGCGGATGGCGTCCATTCGACGTTGCTGCCCCCGTTGGCTTCTCGATCGCTGGTGAAGACAAGAAGTTCGTCTGGGCTGATGCAAAAATTCTGCCCGACGGCCGCATTGAAGTCTCCAGCGCGAAGGTCGCGGAACCGGTTTCTGTTCGATACGCGTGGGCCAACAACCCTGTGTGCAACATGTTCTCAGTGGCCGGTCTGCCGCTGACACCATTCCGAACGGACGACTGGCCGGGTGTGACGATCAACAACAAGTAGTTTCACCCGTCTTTGAACGGTCATTGGCTAATCGAACGACATTCGTCTCAGGCGGATGTCGTTTTTTTTCGCTCGGCAGACTATTGGTTTCGCGGAGCAAACGAACCAATTGCTTTGATCCCGTGATCACCGACTTCCAGGACTTCGGCAGTAATGGGGTGTCCGGATTCCTTGAATTCTCGGAGGACGACTTTGCCCAGGCGGCCAAGAAATCCCCGGTCTTCCAGGGAGAGTACGAAAACAAAGTCCCGGGCAGGTGCGACTGCCAGAACGGGCCAGCCAAGAACAGGCTTCACGATCGAGCGAAATTTTGTTGTCAGGATGAGTGAAGCTTTGAACGGAGTGTCTGTCGTTGACAGCATCCCAAGCTTGACGCCATCGACATCGTCAATTTCCAGCACTGTTTCAGCGGCAAGCTTGTCCATGTTTTTCGCTGCCTCACGTCTCACGGCGTCAGGCGTGGTCCCCCATTTGGACACCATGGAATTTGAGATCCAGGAAATCCGGCTGCCATCCGGCGGAGTGACCACAAAGACTTTCACCAGGTTATCTGTCAGCACATCATGCAGAGTGTCCTGGAAACCGGATGCATAGTCAGACGGCTCAAGCGAAAATCGAACGCCACGTTTAGCCGTCTTCCAGTCCGGGATCTCGCCAAAGAAGTCAGCCTTCAGTTGCTCGGCGAACTGAGCAATCGCGTCCGGATCCTTGTCGCGTATGTAGTTTCGTCGGATATTGTCCAGGCTGACTGTGGCCGTGACGGTACCGATTTCGATTCGGTAAATACCGGACTCTTCAATCGCGAACGAAAGACCACGCTCAGACAGTTCCCTTTGAAACAGTTCATCCGCTGTTGGTCGAGAAGGTCTGGGCACAGACGTGACTTTCGTAAGCCGTGATCAGCAGCATGTCGTGCTACGTTCGTCAGGCCAGCACTTCTTCGATCTTCGTGAATCGGGCGAAGTCAGAATCATTGAAGTCAGATTTGGCCGTGACACTCGTGACGGCAAACGTTGGGGCGGAAGCCAGGGTGATTTGAGTATCACTGTCGACTTGTGCCACGAAGAATGACTGGCCGTTGATCTGAATTCGGGAACGAAGTCCGCTGAGTGCTCCTTTGAGTTCCGTCAGGAACTTGGTTCCGGTCCCGGTGACGGTTGTACTGTTGGCCGTTGTTGTAACGGTGCCGGTCAGGGTTCGAGAAAACTCTGTAAAGGTGTTTCTCAGTGGAACATCGGTCAATGCCGATGAACCGGATTCCTGGGACAGGTCTTCCTGATTCAGAGCACCAATTGCGTCGACGACGGTCTGGCCACTTCCAACAACTCGACCAAAGACGGTATGACGCTTGCCGGTGAAATCGTCGAGGTCGGAGTTCGTTTTGAGATTGATGAACCATTGGCTTGTGCCGGAGTTTGGATCGCCCGTGTGAGCCATGGAGATTGTGCCCTTGATGTTGCCTCGTGCTGCGTTGAATTCACCTGCGATGGCAGCATCCGTTGAAACACTGTTGAGCACTCCGTTATTGACGGTGAATCCACCACCCTGGATCACGAAGTTGTCGATCGAACGATGGATGATCGAGTTGGTGTAGCGGCCCGAAGTCATGTACGTTTCAAAGTTCTGAACCGTGCCCGGTGCCTGGGTATCGAACATTTCCACTTCAAATGTGCCCAGGGCAGAAGTGAACTGGACGACGGTGTTCTTTACGTAGTCAACTGTGACACTGGAATCCGTTGTCCCAACTCCGGTCAGAGTCGAACGAACCTTGATGGTCTGAAGACCCGTCAGTTCGTCATTGGCTGTCGAATCCGACGTGTAAAGGTCCTTTCGAGTCACGACGACGACCGTCGAATAATTGCCTGAATTATCAGCCGTTAACGTGGCATCATCAAACTGACCATCGTTGTCAGTATCCAGAGTGACTGTGGAGCCTGGCAGTGTCGAGCCGCTGACCGTAACATTGGCGTCCTTTGTCACCAGCACACTGCCGGTCGACTGAAGCGACTTCGACGACGAAGCGGTCGCTGACAGTGTCATTCCGGCCAGGGTCGTTGCTGCCGTATCAGCCGCGGCAGCGCGGGCAATCAGGCCCGTTGTCGCCTGGTCAAATCGATTGTTGACCGCAGTCGGGATTGTCGAGCCTTCTTCTCTTCGGACGCGCCGACCGGCATTGAACACATTCTGCGTAGCGATGTTGACCTGGTCACCGCTGGTAATATCGCCAGGTTCATTGCGGCGGCTGTCGCCCATCAGAACATGCAGCGGTTTGTTGAACGTGTTCTTGTCGCGCAGGTCGAGCGCATCGTTGCTTCGACCGGTGTTAATGGAAACGATTCCGTTGAATGTATTCTCATCCATCATCACCGCGTCCTGACCCTGGCGAGTCTTGACGACGAGTGTTCCGTTCAATGTGGAATTTCGGACAGTCACATCATCCTCACCCAGTCCGGTTTCAATTCCAATGGATCCTGTTCCCGTGACGTTGTTCAGCGACACTCCGTCATCACCCGCATGTCCCTTGATAATCACGGGACCATTGACCGTCATGTCGGTCAGGCTGATGAGGTCGTTGCCGGCTTCACCGTAGATCAAAATCGCTGCGTTGGTGGTGCTGTCCTGCAGGCTGAAAGTGTCGTTCCCCGGGCCTCCGAGGAATGCGACATTGCGATTGAACGTGGCTCCGGTGGATGAAAGCGCATCGTTGCCGTTGCCGCCCAGAACCGACACCGAACCATTCAGCTTGACGTTGCGGGCGAACACGGCCGCGTCGTTGCCGTCGCCCAGATTGATCAGCACATTGCCGGTCACCGTGTCCGCGTTGGCGGCCGCGACGAAGACGGCGGTTCCGCCGTTGATCGTTGTGCTGTTCAGTCCCCGAACCTGTACCTGGTTGCCGTTAACAGCAATCTCGACAGCGTTGTCCGCCGTGTCACCGGTCAGTGTCAGATGAGTCCCGTTCAGACTGGCGACCACGTTTCCAGCCAGCAGCGCGCGGCTTTCCAGATGCTCGAGACGAGCATCCAGGTTGACGTTCTTCGCTCGTCGGCTGCGGTCTTTCTTCAGTCGCCAGTTCCACATTGTTCTGTCCTTTGTCGGGTGCTGTTCACAGTGCGCAAGGAAACCTCACGCGGAGCACAATCCTGAGGTCATAATCGGTAAAAGTTCCCTGAACGGAAAAGCTTTACACGCGAGGCCTTGCGCGATTTCGTCGGCCTGTTGAAACTGCTGATGGTTCCTGCCGAACGCAGTGAAAAGACGCAGAAAGTGCCACTTTCCAACGTCACCATTCCAGCATGAGAATTTGCTGGACCCACGTTCTATGCAGAGGGGGGACAGCACGGCCCGGAAATTCCAGGGTAGAGCGATTGTCCTCAATCGCTTTCACCCAGGAACAAATCGCAAACGGCTGAGGACAGCCGTTCTACACTGGTTGAGAGTTTTCAGTTTTCAGTTTTCAGTCATGTGATTGAAACGTGTAGCACGCCTGAAGGGCGTGTGCCGCAGGCGCCTGAAGCCATTGAGTGCACGTGGCAATACCGAAGCCGGGCGGCAATGAATAGCGACGATCGCGAGGCAAAAGAATGGGAGGAAGAGAATAATCGCAGAACCACACTCGCTTTCAGCGACTATTCTTCTGCCACCATTCTTCTGCCATTCAACAACCACTGGCGAATCGCAGTGCGTCACTCAGAGAGTGACGGCTACTTGGGAGTCAAGCTGTTCTGCACTCAGAGCAATTCTCTCATCACAACTCCGTGCACATCCGTCAGGCGGCGCTGGATGCCGTTGTGATAGTAGGTCAGCTGAGTATGATCGAGGCCCAGAAGATGCAGCGCGGTGGCGTGAAGATCCCACGACATCGTCGGATTCTCGGCGGCTTTGAATCCGACCGGGTCACTGCTGCCATACGATGTGCCTCCGCGAATTCCTCCGCCGGCCATCCAGACGGTGAAGACACCCGGATTGTGGTCTCGCCCCTTCTGCTTTCCCTGCATGAAAGGCTGGCGGCCAAATTCTGTGGTGCAGAAGACCAGCGTCGTCTCCAGAAGTCCTCGCTGCTTGAGATCCGTCAGCAACGCATGAACGCCGCGGTCCAGAATTCGCCCCCAGTAGCCATGGTCTCGCACGATGTCTTCGTGAGAATCCCAGTTGGGACGGATCTTCTTCGAACTCGTGTTCTCCGCGCCGCAATAGATCTGAACAAAACGCACGCCGCGTTCGACAAGACGTCGAGCCAGCAGGCACTGCCTTCCGAACGGCCCGATGTCCTCGTCGTTTAACGCGAACATCTCCTGAGTCGACTGACTTTCACGACTCAGATCGACCGCCTCCGGTGCACTCAGCTGCAGTCGCGCGGCGAGTTCATAACTGCGGATGCGAGCTTCCAGAAGGTTGTCGTTTGGACGTTCTTCCGAGTGCATTCGATTCAGCGTCTGCAGGAAGGCGCGTTCCGGAGTTTCGTCGACCAGTTCTTTGCCCGCATCAGTGCCAGGAGGAAACAGGTCCGCGATTGCAGGACGTTCGGTGCTTGTTTCCATCACCGTCCCCTGATGCATCGCCGGCAAAAATCCCGCGCTCCAGTTGATCACACCTCCCGGAGGCAATCCTCGAGTATCCGGGAGGACGACAAACGACGGCAGGTTGTCGGTCTCGCAGCCGAGTCCGTACGTCACCCACGAACCCATGCAGGGAAAGCCAGGCCGAATGAAACCGCTGTTCTGCATGAACATCGCGGGTCCGTGCAACGCCGACTTGTTTTGCATCGAATAAATGAACGCCATGTCATCCACATGCAGCGCCATGTGAGGAAACAGATCGCTGAGCCATCGTCCGCTTTCCCCATGCTGACGAAACTTCCAGAAGCTCCGAGCATACTCACCGGCAATCCCGGCAAACGTCTGCTTCCCCAGCTCCGCGTCGAAGGCCGTGCCATGCAGTCGTTCCAGCTCCGGACGATAATCCCATGTGTCGACATGGCTCATCCCGCCCGGGCAGAAGATCTGAATGACAGATGTCGCCGTCGCGGGATGTTGAGTCTTCGCCGGGCTGACAGCCTGATCCGCTCGGCCTTCGCCCGCCATCATTCCCGCCAGCGCAGCAAGTCCGAAGCCGTCTCCAAGACGACTCAGAAATTCCCGCCGATGGGTGCTTTGATGGTTCATGATTGCGGCCAGATAGCGGAACGGCGCAAGCCGTCCGGTGACGCCTTCCCGAGAATTCACAGCTTTCATTCACCGGATGGCTCGCGCCATACCGCTAATACCATAGTAGCCGACTCAAGAGGCCATGGTCTACTTCGTGATGGAGAACGGAAGTTCCGATTCGGAAATGTCTCGCACGCTCAAATCTCCAAACACCGCGCGGAGTTCTTTGCTGTGTTTCAATCGGTACCAGCAGATGATCTGATCAGCCTTACCCGCAGTTGCACCGGAGGCTGCGAACTGAAAACTATCGGGGACGGTATTGTCAGTCACAAATCTCTGCACCGGCGACTGATAGATCTCACGCAGTCGGAACTTGTCGACCTGCGAGATCAAATCGCTGGCGGCTGCGGATCGATCCGTCTCCTTTTTCGCCCATTCGGTATTCAACTTGTCCGAGTCGAATGCATTGAAGAGGGAATCTGGAAACGTGTTGTTGTTGAAAGCCACAGCCGCTCGAACATACTCCAGCATCTCGTCTTCAGTCACAGTCGGCGGTGCAATTGTCTCCAGGGCATAGCCCTTAGGAGCATCGAGGCTGAACTCGCTGGCCTCAATCATCGGCTTCAGCTGAATGTTGTGTATCAACGCCGCAAGCGGTTCCATTGAACCCCAGTCTTGCTGCGGAGGACGTACCTGCTTCTCCAGTTCTTCAAGTTCATCCGTTTCGGAGTTCGGCGACCAGATGGCTGCAAGCTGCTTTGACTTTGAATCAAAGTACATATCCAGCCGAGTTCGCTTACCGACTTCAGAATCTACAATGATCACCCGGGCCACGTTGGCATCGGAGTCGTCCACCGTGGCCTGCCCCTGCATCGAAACGGATTTGACTTGCTGTGAGCCCGGCAGATCGCGGCCTCGCAGAGCATCGCCATACCAGGCAAACGGCCCACGAGGATCCGCTTTGTGTTCAGGAGTCTTTAATGCCGCTTTCTTATCCTTCAACAGCAGCTCGATCATCCGGCCCGCGTTATGGTCCGAGATCACGACCTTGCAGACTTCGCCACCGCGGATGATTCGAGTTTCGCGATACTGCCCGGGATGGCGATAAGCGAACAGACGATCTTCCTTTTCTATCCAGCTCGTCTTGCCATCACGACTGATGACTCGAACATAGAACGTCATCGTCCACGTCATCTGTCGAACCTGATCGATCCCTGGAATCTCATCGGCGAACGCTTTCGGATCGAGCGACACTCCGCCAAAGTTCAGCCATGAAAAACCGGTAATCAGTACAAGAATTGCCGCTGTCAGCCATTTCATTCTGGACATAAGTTTCTTCCGTTCTGCTGTGACCTCTTTGCTTCCCTGAAGATCACGAGCATACTCGGCGTTCAACGGTGTCTGTTGCGAGCTTTCCTGCAGACCTGCAACAGCATCAGGAAACTTCCGGCACCATTCAGAAAAGTCAGGAGCCGGGATCGATCCCAGTTCGGCCTGTAAACGCTTGTCCGTTTCTGAATTGTGTGTCATCGTTTCTTTCCCTGTTGGGCAGCAGGAGTCTGTAACGACTCTTCCGCGGGTTCCAGAAACTCCGCCATCTTCGCGCGAGCTCGCTGCAGTCGACCGTGAACAGCCTGTGGTGACAGTTGCACCACGTCAGCGATCTCGTCATAAGTGAGTCGACTGAAGTAATGCAGCATCACAATTTCACGTGCGGTTGCGTCCAGCGATGAGAGAGCGTCGTGGACGTCACGTCTCAGCGCCGGCAGCACGGTATCACTCGCCTGCTCGTGAACTTCAGTCAACGGCTCATATTTCGACTGACCCTTTGCCAGCCGTGTCGCCGTGCGACGACAGATTGTCCCAAGCCATTCCGGAAACCGAGCCGCGTTCTGCAGAGTACTCAGCATCTGACACGCCGTGGCAAACGCTTCCTGCGCAGCATCCTCCGCCAGGTGCAGATCCCAGAGCTGGCAGCGCGCGATCCCGACCGCCATTCGATAATGGCGTTCGTAAAGCAGGCCGAAGCTCGCCAGGTCTCCCCGACAAGCGGCATTCACCAGCTCTTCATCACTTTTTGGCAAGGATGGCTCCCGGTCTTCGGACGGTTGTGACAGTCGTCGCAAAGTTAGTGCATCCTGGCCACCGAAAATGAGCGCCAGTGTAAAGCGATTTGGCAGATTTGATCGGATCGCGACGCAGATAGCGGAACGGCGCAAGCCGTCCGGTGATGGTTTCCGGCAAATGCACGCCTTCGATTCACCGGATGGCTCGCGCCATGCCGCTATTTGGAGGTGAGGCTCTTACTATTTCACAACCGTCAGTTTCCGTTGATACACGGCCGTGCCGTTTGCCACGAACAATGTCGAATGGTCCTTGCCGGCCAGCACTGCGGTCACAAGCGGCTGGGTTGCATCCGGACGCGGCAGGACTCCGCAGGGGCGACCGGTGGGATCGAAGATCTGAACGCCGAGATCGCTGGTGACGTAGTATCGACCGGCTTTGTCCACGGCCATGCCATCGCCCTTTGACGAAGCCACATACGGAGGAGCTTCGTTGAACTTGAATTCCCCTTTGGGATCAATCGCCAGCCGCATTGGCATCGTCGGCATCTTCGCATCCAGCACGCCTCCCGCGTTGACTCGGAACGTCCAGGTCGTATCACCACCGTAGTCGGAAACCGCCAGAGTACCTCCATCGTTCGACAGTGCGATTCCATTGGGCTTTGAGATTCCGGTGTCGGCGACGGAAACTTCACCGGTCTTCGGATCGACTCGCTTCACCTGCGAGGCTCCTGTATCCGTGAACAGAATGAAGCCATCTTTGGTCACGGCGAGATCGTTCGGTTTGACTCCTTCCGCAACGACTTTGACTTCGCCGGATGCAGGATTGATGGAGACCAGTCGATTCTTTGAACCCTGGCAGGCATACATCACCGAGCCATCGGGACTGAATTCCAGGCCGCTGACGGATTCTTTGCAGAGTTCCGTCTTCGAACCATCGGCCGCATTGATGCGAACGACGGACGGAGCTTTCATATCGCAGAAGTAGACATTGCCATCCTTGTCCGTGCACAACGCATCGGCGAATCCAAGACCATCCGCTGCAACACTCCAGCCTTCGCCAGGCACCAGCAGATTCAGCAGAGTCAGGTCACCGCCGAGATCGCCTTTCGTGTC
>VFQT010002595.1_pt1 | contig 18192 bp, 15 predicted proteins | sample 3512381 | NCBI WGS metagenome assembly VFQT01 (sample SAMN10412376, study PRJNA504923) | tailings metagenome | isolation source: Relicate 2 Philex TSF3 active mining site | place: Philippines: Tuba, Benguet | collected 2017-08-29
GTGTTCCTCGCCGCGACGCGGCGGGAGGCGAGGGAGGCGCCCGTCGCCTGATGCGCGCGTTCCGCACGCTGCTCGCCCACGAGCTCCGCACCTCGTGGCTCGGATGGACCACCTGGGCGGCCTGGGCCCTGTTCCTCGGATTGCAGGCGGTGATCTTCTGGTACGCCACCCTCGCCTGCTCCCGGAGCCCGATGCCCTGGACCCCCGTCGAGGCGGTCTTCCGGTGGTTCCCGCTGCCCCTCCTGACCATCCTCCCGCTGCTGACCATGCGCACCTTGGCGGAGGAGCGGCGCAGCGGCACGCTCGGCGCGCTGCTCTCGACACAGGCGGGGCCGGCGGCGGTGGTGCTGGCCAAGTTCGCCGCGGTGTGGCTCACCTGGATGGTCTTCTGGGCCTCGTTCGCGGCGCTCCCCGCGATCGCGCGCCTCACGCTCGGGGGCTCGGCGGACCTCCGGCTCGCCGACCCGCTGGCGATCGGCGGGGGGCTCGCCTTCGTCGCGACCAGCGGGCTGCTCCACGTCGCCATCGGCATCCTCTGCGGGTCGCGCACGCGGAGCCCCGCGCTGGCCGCGCTGCTGACCTTCGTCTGCCTGCTCGGCCTGACGGTGTCGGGCGGCCTCCTCGCCTCGCTGCCGTCGGACGGCTGGGGCGGCGCGGGGTGGCTGCGCGCGGTCTCGGAGCACCTGCGCAACGTCGCGCACCTCGAGGACTTCGCGGCGGGCATCATCGACACCGCGCCGCTGGCGCTCTACCTGGGAGGGGCCGCCATCTGCCTGGGCATCGCCTTCCGCAACGTGGAGGAACCGGACTGAGATGGCCGACCGGGACGACTTCCGCGCCGCGCGCCACGAGCGCCGGCTCAACCGCTGGCTCCAGGCCGGGCTGGCGCTCACCCTCGCCATCGGGCTCAACCTGGCGGCGGCGCGCCCCGGGTTGCGCTGGCGGGCCGACCTGACCGAGGACCGCCGGCACTCGCTGGCGACGGAGTCCGCCTCCCTGTTGGCGGACATGGGCGCCCGCGCGCCCGCCGGCGACGCGGGGTGGGCGACCTTGGCCCTGGTCGAGCTGCCGGAGGACACCTTGGATCCGGCGGCGGAGCGGCGCCTCTCCCGGCTGGTCGACGCGATCGAGCGGACGTCGGACGGCTGGCTGCGCGTGAGCCGGCCCGGCGCGGGTTCGGCCGCGGCCCTCGGCGAGCTGGCCGCGAGGCACGGGCCGCTCCCGCCGGATGCGGCGGTGGTCGTGGCCTGCGGGCCGCGCCTGCGGGCGCTGGGCGTCGCCGAGCTCGGGGGCCTGGCGGAATCGGGCAGGCTCGAGGAGGCGCTGATGGCGGCGATGGTGGAGGTCACCGATGACCGGCCGCTCATCGCCTACGTGGCCCGCGGGCATGGCGAGCTCTCGCCGGACGACACCTCGGCGGCCCGCGGCATGAGCCAGCTGGCGCGCCAGCTGCGGCTGGCCAATGTCGAGCTCCGGGCGCTGCTGCTGTCGGGGCCCGTGCCCCGGGACGCCTCGCTCGTCATCGTGGCGGGGCCCGTCGCCGCGTTCTCGCCGGCGGAGGCCGAGATGCTCCGGGCCTATCTCCATGACCGGAACGGGCGGGCGCTGCTGCTGCTCGATGCGGGCAGGGAACACGGCCTGGAGCCCGTGCTCGAGTCCTGGGCGGTTTTCTCGCCGGAGGCGGAGGTGCGCGAGCCCGACGCCTCGCGCCGGCTGCCGGACGGCGACATCGCGGTGCGGAACCTGGACGAGAAGCTCCACCCGGTGGCGCGGGTCCTCGCGGACCTCGACCTGCCGATCGTCGCGGGCCGGTTGCGCGCGGTGCAGTTCGACGTGGGCAGCGCCCCCGACTCGACCCTGGCGGTCTGGCAGATGGCCTACAGCTCGGGCGAGGCCTGGGGCGAGTCGGACCCCCGGCGCGAGCCGGCGCGCTTCGACCCGTCGCGCGATTTCCCGGGCCCGCTCTGCGTGGCGGTCGCGGCGGAGCGGCAGGCGGGATTGGGCGACGGCTCCGCGGGCGCGGCCGGCGGGCGGCTGGTCGTGATCGGCACGTCGGACATCGCCGCCAACGCGCGCCTGGGCCGGGGAGGGAACCGCGCGCTCCTCCTCCAGGCGGTGCATTGGCTCGGGGGGCGCGAGCGCCGCGCCGCCATCCCGCCGCGGCCCCTGGAGCGCTTCGCGCTGACGGCCGCCGCCTCGCAGATGGGATCCCTCGCCTGGCGCCTCGCCCTGCCCGGCCTCGCCGTCGCGGCGGTCGGGCTTGCCGTCTCGGCATGGCGGCGCAGGAATTGACCCCGGATGCGACTGACGCGCACAACCCTGATCCTCGTCGCCGCCAACCTGGTGTGCGCGCTGGCCATCTGGCGAAGCCTTCCCGACGCGGCGACGGCCTCGCCGGGAGGCCTCGCCTTCCCGCTCGCCCCCGGCTGGCTCGAGATCGAGGGCGCCTCGGGGAAGCTCCGGCTGGAGCGCGCGGAGGGTGGCTGGATGGTCACGCAGCCCTACCGGTGGCCGGCGAACCGATGGGAGGTCCAGCGCCTGCTCGGCGAGCTGGCGCTCGTCCGGGAAGCGGCGGCGGGGACTCCCCGGCCGACCTCGGGCGAGCGCTGGACGCTGCGGGCGGGGGACGAGGAGGGCCGGTCGGTGGAGGCGCAGGTGCTCGCGACGAACCCCACCGGCGGCGCCAGGTCCGCCTTCCTGGACGGCGGGGAACGCGGGCGGGCCGTCGGCAGCGAGGCCTTGGTCCGCTCCTTGGCGCAACCGCCGGAGGCCTTCCGCGTCGACGCCGTCTTCTCGCTGGCGCCCTTTGAGATCCGGACCGTGGGCGTGCGCCTGACGCGCGACGGCCAGGACCGGCGCTGGGGCATGGTCCTCGAGGCGCGGGACGCGCTCGGACGATCCGACCCTTCCCCCGTCTGGCGCTTCGAGGCGCCGGACAACGTGGCGGCGGACGCGGAGCGCGCCCCGCGGGCCCTCGCGGCCCTGGCCGACCTCAGGGTCTCGCGTTTCCTCGCCCCGCGCGACAAGCCACCGGCCGAGAAACCCTGGCTGCGCCTGTCCCTCGAGGGCGCCGCGCGGCGCGAGGTGCTGCTTGTCTGGGCCGAGAAGGACGGGCAATGCGAGGCCGCGCTCGAGGACAATCCCGGGCAACCTTTCCTGATAGCCGCCGCCGCCATCGGGGCGTGGGCGGACCCGCTGGCGGAGCTGCGCACCCGCGCGCCCTTCGATTTCGAGCCGACGCTGGCGAGGGGCATCACGCTGCGCCACCTGAGGTCGGGACGCTCGCTGACGCTGCACCGCGTCGAGGGCGGCGAGGGGCGCTGGGAGATCCCCGTCGTCCCCGGCTCCACGGCGACGCGGCGCCTCGAGGTGGGCCTCGGGCGCGCGCGGCAATTCCTGCGCCTGCTGACCGACCTGCGCTCGGATCGCGTCGTCGAGGCGCCGACCGAGGCCGATTGGCACCGTCTGGCCATCGAGTTCCCCGGCGGCGCGCAGGTGCACGAGCTGGCGATCGACCCGGCCGGCGGGCGCTTGCTGGTGCGGGCTCCCGGCGGCCCCGTGGTGGCATGCCCGACGGACATGCCCCTCGCGCGCTGGCTCTCGGTCGAGACCGGCGACTGGAGGTCCGAGATCCTCACGCGGCTGCCGGCGGGAACCCAGGTGGCGCGGCTGGAGATCGCGGGACCGGACGGCGCCAAAGTGGCCGGGGCGGAGCTCGGGCCCGATGGCCGCTGGCTCGCCGAGGGTGACATGGACGCCGGGCGCGCCGGGCGGCTCGCCGCGCGCCTCGCCGTCGTGCAGGCGATCGCCTTCCGCGCCGAGTCCCCGCAGGCGGGCCGACCCGACACCGCGTGGTCGCTCACCCTCAAGGTCACCGACCGCTCCGCCGCCGGGGCCTCGGGGACATCCGAGACCACCCGCACGTATCGGCTCGGAAGGGCCGCCGACACGCGGGCCGTGCGGATGCGCGACGAGGCGGAGGGCGCCGTCTTCGCGCCGGAGCCCGCGCTGGCCGAGGCGCTCGGGCCTTGGCTGAACCCCTGAGGACGATGGCCGCGCCGGCGCCGAGGAGCGGAGGGCGGCCGTGGTCGAGCGTGCTGGCCCGGACCGCGCTCGTCGCGACGCTGCTCCCGCAGCTCGGGATCCTCTGGGTCCTCCATCGCCCCTCCCCGACGCGGCTGCCCGCCGCGCTCGTCGCCGCGGCGACCGAGCGCCTGCTGGGCGAGGCGACGCTCGCCGTCGAGCGCGCGACCATCGACGGGCGGGGCGAGGTGCGGCTCGACGGCCTTCGGATCGAGCACGCGCCGAGCGGCGTGGCGTTCGTCGGCGAGGCCCGCGTGTCACCCTCGTGGTCGAGCCTGCTGGGATGGCAGGACGCGCCGCCGCGCCTCGCGGTCCGCGGACGCCTCGCGGACCTGCGGACGGACGCCCCCGGGGCGTCGCTGGCCGAGGACCTGATGATCCGCGCCGGGGACCCCGCGGGGCCGACGCTCGAGCTCGCGGCCAGGGTCGGCGGCGTCCGCCTTCGGCTCGTCTCGCGCACGCTCGAGCTGCTTCCCCGCCGGCCGGTCAGCGCGGCAGGGGCGGGGGCGATGCCGGAATGGGGCTCCTGGCTGAGGGAGGCAGGCCGACTCGATGGCGGGGTTGAGGTGATGGCCGGCGAGTCCGTCTGGGAGGCGGAAGTCGCCGTCCGCGCGGGCAATTCGCCCTCGGCGGATTGGCGCCTCGGCAGGCTCGAGGGACGTGTGGTCGACGACATGGGCGACCTTTTGGGTTGGTTCCGCGCGGAGGACGCCTGCCTCGGTGAGCTTTCGGCCGGGAAGATCCACGGTCATGCGCTGCCCGGATCGGCGACACTGGCGCTCGAGGGAGGCGAATGGGGTTCCCTCAAGGGCATCGGCGGGAGCGGCAGGCTCCGCTGGAACCGAGACGCGACCTCGGCGCAACTCGCGCTGACCGCGGGCGATTCGACCGCGAGGTTACGATTGGCGAACCCGGCTGCGGGGAAGGGTTGGCGCATCGACGGGCTGGCCGGGATCCTCAGGGCCTCCGAATGCCTTCGGCTGCCGGGCGCGGCCGAGGCGCTGCGGCGCGCGGAGATCGACCTGGCCGGCGGGGTGGAGCTCGCGGACGCCGGATTGGACCTGAAAGACGGCGCCATCGTCGCCGCTCACGGCTGGTTCGCCGTGCGGCAAGCCGGATGGAAGGATATCCGGCCTTCCATCATAAGGCCTGAACGGGCGGGAGCGGTCCTCCGCGGTCAGGTGCGGGTCGACCTCGCGGCGGGCACCTTCGCGGCCACCGAGCTCGACCTCGCCGGCCTGGCCGGCTCCATCGAGGGCGGTCTTGCGGCAGGCACGCCCTACGTGGTGCGCCTTGCCTCGACGTCCGGCAACCCCGTGCACCCGGGCTGCCTCGATTCCCTGCTGGGTGACTGGTGGGTCGACCTCTGGCGCCGGTTTGACCTCAGCACCGGAGGCGCCTGCCCCCATGCGGACGTGGTCGTGAAGGGCAAGTGGGGCGCCTCCAGCGCCGACGAGGTCGAGGTGGGCGCCACCTTGGAGCGATTCGGCTTCATGGGGGCCCGCTTCATCGACACGGCTGTCCGGGTGCGCGCGACCCCCGCATCCACGGTGGTGCGTATCGACCGGCTGACCGGTGAGCTCGAGGGGAAGGCCGCCGGATCGGCCCGCGGCACGGTCACCTGGGATTGGACCTCCGGAAGCCCGCTTCCGGATATCCAGGCGGAGGGTGATTTGCATCCGCTCGTGGCGCTCCGGCTGCAGGAGGGCGGCGCCGCGCACGTCGGCAGGCTCCGTGGCGCCGTGTTCGGGGAGCCCTACCTGAAGGTGGCTATCCCGCCGAGCGGCGCGACCACGGTCAACCTGACGACCCGAGGCGCCTCGGACATCCTCGGGGCCAAACTCGGTCCGCTGAACTTGGATTTCGCGCTGGACCCCGGGAAAGCCGGCATGATCCGACTCACCGGCAACGGCGAACTGGCCGGGGGGAAGGTGTCCCTCGTCCTCGAAGGGGACTTCGGGACCCGGAATCGGGTCGAATCCCTCAAGGTGGAGGGGGTGCGATGGGCCAAGCTCCCCCAGGCGCTCCCCTTCCTCTTCAGCGAGCAGACCCAGGCGGAATCGTCCGATGCCACCCTCGCCGGGTCCTTTGCCGGGGACTTGGACCTCGGGACGCATCCCGCCGTCGAGGGCCAGGGGGACTTCGTGCTCCGGGATCCCCAGTTACGGCGGGTCCAACTCTTCGGGGTGCTCACCGAGGGCCTCGACACCCTCGGACTCGGATTCTCGGGCTACGACCTGACCGAGGCCCGGGGGGAATTCCAAATCAAGGAAGGCAAGGCCCGCCTACCCCGTCTTGTCATCGGAGGGGAGGATGCCGAGCTGCGCCTGGCCGGAACCGTCGACCTGAATTCGGGCGGTTTGAAGCTGGCAGGCGACTTCCAACTCAAGGATTCCCGCTGGGGACCGCTGGGTCTTTTAAATCCTAACCGATTGATTACCAAAGTTATAAAGATTAAGATTGGGGGCACTTTGGCGAAGCCGGAGACCAAGGTGGGGGCGGGTTTTTGAATTAAATAATTATCCATCAACATCTTATGGTGTTATTCTCAGCCCCAAGAATAGGGGTTGATTTACCCCCTGCCGTTCCTATCAACGACCCACCTCACCCAACCGAGGCCCTCCCTTGGACATCCAAAAAATCAAGCAGGTCGTGGATCTCATGAAGAAGTCGGAGCTCTCCGAGTTCGAGTTCCAGGAACAAGACTTCAAGCTCCGCATCAAGCGGGACACCCCCGGTCGCGTGGTGGCCGTTCCGGCGGCCGCCCCTGCGGCCCAGCCGGTGGCGCTCGCCCCGGTGGCCGCCCCGGCGCCCGCTCCTGCGGCCGCCCCCGCCCCTGCCCCCGCGGCGGCGGACCCCAGCCTCAAGGTCATCACCTCCCCCATGGTCGGCACCTTCTATGCCGCTCCCTCCCCCGATGCCCCCCCGTTCGTCGGCGTCGGCAGCCAGGTCAGGGCCGACAGCGTGGTCTGCATCATCGAGGCCATGAAGGTGATGAACGAGATCCAGGCCGAGATCGCCGGCAGCGTCGTCGAGTGCCTCGTCGCCACCGGGACCTCGGTGGAGTTCGGCCAGCCGCTCTTCCGCGTGAAGGTGAGCTGAGCCCGCCCGCATGAACAAGATCCTCATCGCCAACCGCGGCGAGATCGCGCTCCGGATCATCCGGGCCTGCCGCGAGCTCGGCATCAAGACCGTCGCGGTCTACTCGCAGGCGGACGAGCAGTCCCTGCACGTCCAGCTGGCCGACGAGGCGGTCTGTATCGGGCCCGGTCCCAGCAAGGACTCCTACCTCCTCGAGTCGCGGATCATCTCCGCGGCCGAGATCACCAACGTCGACGCCATCCACCCCGGCTACGGCTTCCTCTCCGAGAAGGCCGGCTTCGCCGAGAAGTGCGCCGCCGCCAACATCAAGTTCATCGGCCCCCGCCCGGACGCCATCCGCATGATGGGCGACAAGGCGGTCGCCCGCCAGACGGCCGCCAAGGCCAAGGTCCCGACCGTCCCCGGCACCGACGGCCCCGTCGACAACCAGCGCGAGGCCATCAAGGAGGCCCAGCGCATCGGCTTCCCCGTCATCATCAAGGCGGTCGCCGGCGGCGGCGGCAAGGGCATGCGCATCGTCCACAACGCCGCGGCCTTCGCCAAGGAGTTCGACAGCGCCCGCATGGAGGCCGAGAAGGCCTTCGGCAACGGCTCGGTCTACATCGAGAAGTACATCGAGCAGCCCCGCCACATCGAGTTCCAGATCCTCGCCGACCAGCACGGCAAGGTCATCCACCTCGGCGAGCGCGACTGCTCGGTGCAGCGCCGCCACCAGAAGCTCATCGAGGAGGCGCCGTCGCCCTTCCTCACGCCCAAGCTCCGCGAGACGATGGGCAAGACCGCCGTCCGCCTGGCCGAGTCCATCGGCTACCAGAACGCCGGCACCATGGAGTTCCTCGTCGATAAGAACGGGAACTATTACTTCATGGAGATGAACACCCGCATCCAGGTGGAGCACGGCGTGACCGAGGAGGTCACCGACCTCGACCTGGTGCGCCGTCAGATCCTCGTCGCCTGCGGCGAGAAGCTCGAGCTGGACCAGCGGGACATCAGGATCACCGGCCACGCCATCGAGTGCCGCATCAACGCGGAGGACCCCGCCCGCAACTTCGCCCCCAGCCCCGGCACCATCGGGCTCTACTACGCCCCCGGCGGCCACGGCGTGCGCATCGACTCGCACTGCTACTCGGGCTACACCATCCCGCCCCTCTACGACTCGATGGTCGCCAAGATCATCTCGGTCGGCGCCAACCGCCAGAAGGCGATGGACCGCATGCACCGCGCCCTCGGCGAGTACATCATCCGCGGCGTCCACACCACCATCCCGGTGTGCCGCGCGATCATGAAGGACCCCGTCTTCCGGCAGGGCGGCGCCACGACGAAGTACCTCGAGGACTTCTTCGAGCGCACGCCCAAGGAGCTCTGGTCGTCCGCGCCCCTCACCTGAGGCGGCGATGGGCGCCCGCCGCCTGCCCGAGAGCGCCGTCCGTCGCCTCCGCCTGGCCGCGGACTGGCTCGCCTATGGCGAGCGCCTGCTCGCCCGCGAGGGCGCGTCGCACGGCCAGGGTTTCCTCGACGCCCGCGAGGAGGTGGCGACCCTGCTCGCGCACGCGCTGGGACTTCCCTGGGAGGCGCTCGCGGAGGCCCTGCCCCGCCCGATGCCCGGCCCGGCGGCCGCGCGGCTCCGCGACCTGCTGGAGCGGCGCGCCTATGACCGGGAGCCCACCGCCTACCTGACGGGCGAGGCCTGGCAGGGCGGGCTGCGCTTCCGGGTCGACCGCCGGGTTCTCATCCCGCGCTCCTACCTCGTGGAGCACCTGGGGCTCCTGGCCGGACTGCTCGGACCTGGCAAGGTGCGCCGCGCGGCTGACGCGTGCACGGGCTCCGGCTGCCTCGCGATCCAGCTCGCGCGGGCGTTCCCCGAGGCGACGGTGGACGCGACGGACCTCTCCCCCGAGGCCCTCGAGGTGGCGCGGCTCAATGTCGCGGACCATGGGCTGCAGGACCGCGTGCGCCTGACGGAGGCCGACGGCCTCGGCGCGCTCAAGGGGCCGTTCGACCTCATCGTGTCGAACCCGCCCTACGAGCCGGAGTCGATCCGCCGGACCCTGCCCGACGAATTCCGTCGGGAGCCCGACATGGCCCTATTCTCGGGCAAGGACGGCCTGGGCGTCGTCCGGACCCTCCTCGCGCAGTCCGCGGAGCGGCTCGCGCCCAAGGGCCTGCTCGCGATGGAGATCGGGGGGCTGCGCGGCGCGATCGAGGTCGAGTGGCCGCGGCTGCGGCTGGAATGGCTGCCGACAGCCGACGGCTCGGACTGCGTTCTGCTCGCGGACCGGGAGGCCCTGCGCGAGGGGCTCACCAAGCCCGCGGCGCCGGCGCGCGCTCGAGCGCGTCCTGCGCCTTCGCGGGCAAGGCCGGGAAGAAGTCGAGGCCGGTGAGCCGCTCCACCTCGTCGACCGAGACGAGGTAGGCGGACGGGTTGGGGTCGCGCCAGATCTCGCGGTGGGGGACGAGGAAGGCGAGGACTCGCAGGGCGCCCGCGTCGGTGCGCTCCGCGACGACCATCCAGAAGGCGTCAGGCACGCGCACGGGCGACTCCGGCGGGCCGATGCGGCGCGCGGCGACCTCGGCGTCGAAGGCGGGGCCGCAGGCGACCCAGACCTCGCCGTAGCGGCGGACGTAGCGATGGGCGACGCGCTGCTCGAGGTCGCGCCAGAGGCCGGCGTTGAGGCCGGGCAGCTGGGGCGCGACGTTCGACATCAGGAAGCTCGCCTGCTGGGCCTCCGGGCCGTGGGCGACGGCGAGGATGTGGTTGGGCGCGAGGTGGCCGCGGTCGTAGCCGGAGCGGGAATAGATCTCCGTGCGGACCTGGGCCTGCGTGCGGCGGTCGACGCGGAAACGGGAGGGGCGGTCGGGCTGCGGGTGGGTCGCGGGGAGGGCGCGGTAGGCCGCCCAGCGCGGCAGACGCTCCGCCTCGTCGTAGCCGACGTTGAATCCGGGGTTGGCGAGGGCGAGCCAGCCGCCGCCCGCGGGGTCGCCGTAGGGCGAGGGCGCCTCGGCGGCAGGCGCAGGGACGCGCACCGGGTTGCCGATGACGATGGGGAGGGTGTCCGCCCAGTCATCGAGGGTGTCGACCACGGCGCGCGGGGCGAGGTCGGACTCCCGCACCAGGTCGGCGACATCCAGCAGCGCATGCTCGATCTCCGCCTTGCCCTTGGTGTCGGCGAAGACGTGGGAAAGCCAGACCGCCATCAGGCCCAGCCAGAGCGCGCCGAGCGCATAGGCCGACCAGCGCAGGGCGCGGGCCAGCCAGGGGGGCATCAGCGAGGCAGGGTCCAAGCAAGCCATAGCCAATGCAGGATGAGGCCGAAGGCGAGCCCCCATCTCAGCTGGCGGTCACCCCGGGCGTCCGTTACCAGGCGGAGCCGGAGGCCATCGCCGCGCAGGCGGGCGACCAGGGTCCAGGCGGACCACGCCACGGCCAGGACGGCGGCGAGGAAAACCGCGGGATTATAGGCCAGGGCGGCCAGGAACTCCCCCTGCGTCAGCGCCCGCACGCAGCGGGTGCCGCCGCAGGCGAGGCAAGGGATGTCGGTCAGCCGACGGAAGAGGCAACCCGGGGTGCCGCCGACGAAGGTGAGATAGGCCCAGGCCGCGCCGGCCAAGGCGAGGAACAGGGGCGGCAGCCAGCGCTCGGCGTCGAACTCGCCGGGGATGAGCGGGCGGCGGACCAGCCGGATCATCGGTCAGGCCGACGCCGCGGCGCCGGCGACGCCGGCAAGCATGACCAGGCAGCAGAGACAGGCGCAGCAGAGAAGGAACAGGAGGAGCTGGACCCCGAGGGCGCGCCAGAAACCGCAGCCGAGCGCGTGGCCCATGGCGCGGAAATAGAGGAGCAACCCGACCAGCTGGAGGAGAAGCCCGAAGAGCAGGCTCAGGCCGGGGCTGAGGAAGGCGAGCGACGACACCAGGAGGGAGACAGGGAGCAAGGCGACGCCCATCCAGATCGCGACAAGGACGCCGCCCGAGACGACACGCTCGACGGACGCCTTCACGCCGAGCAGGCGGTAGAAGCACCACTGGAGCAGGCCGAGCAGCGCGACGAGGAGGGGCAGGACGGAGAGCATGCAGACCGAGACGCAGGCCATGATGCCCGCGCCGGGCTGCTCCTCGCCCTGCTGCTCCCTGAACCCGTCGCGGAAGCCCTGGGCGAAGGCAGGATTGAAGGACTCGGCGACCTCCGCGAGGACCTCCATCTGGAGGGGCTCGACCTGCTGGTTGAGCAGGACGAGCCCGGTGAACGGCACGAGTCCGACCAAGATGGCGAGATAGGCGGAGCCAAGGGAGCGGCCGAAGTCGAGGCGGGCGCCGGCGAGGACCGACGGCGCGAGCACGGTCGCGACCATGCCGCGGAACAGCGCGCCGAGGGACGGGCGCGTCTCCCACTCGGCGCCGGCCGGCGAGCCGCTCGCGGTCGCGGCGGCCGAGGACACGGAGGCGAATTCGGGCCACTCGGCGAGGGGCGTCCAGGCAGCCATCCCGGCGCGCCAGGCGAGGTCGGAGGCGCGGAAACGGCCATCGGCCAGCCCGGACCTCACCTCATCGGGGGAATAGACGCCGAGGGCCGAGCCATCGCGGGCAACGTGGATTTCCATGAGGCATCCTCAAGCGAGTCGCATCGTGAAGGCGAGCACGACCAGCAGCAGGGCGCCCAGGGCGGCGAAGGCGACGACAAGGGCGGCGAGGGACAGGGCGACGCCCACCCGGGTGCGCGAGGCGCCGTGGGCGGAGGCCAGGCCCGCCATGGCGCAGCCGAGGCCCCAGGGCCCGGCGACGATGCCCACGAAGGGGAAGGCGAGCAGCAGGTTGGCCGAGCCGCCGACGTAATTGAGCACCCGGAAGGTCGCCCGCCAGCCCGCGGCGCCCGCGCCGAGGAGGCGCAGGAAGCCCTGGAGATAGAAGGTGGCCAGCCAGGCGCCGGCCATCACGAGGAACGGCGTCGCGAGGGCCCAGATGGCGAGATAACCGACGACGGTCGTCCATTCGGGAATCAGCGACCCGCTCATCAGGCGAGCCTGCTCCCAATAGGGCCGGATGAGCCAGTGGGCCCAGCCGAGGCCGATCAGGTTGGCGAAGGTGGCGAGCAGCAGGTGCCAGGTCAGCGCCGGCGCGAGCCGAATCGGGCCGGGCGAGGGCCCGAACCCGCGCGAGGGCGAGAGCAAGGTGCGTCGCAGGGTCGGGAAGATCGCGAGGGGCCAGCGCCGGGAGGGGTCCTCCCAGGGCATCGGCTCCGCGCGCGGGAGCACGCCCGCGACCCAGGGGCGCAGTCGCAGGGGCACCCATGCGGGCTCGCCCGGCGACCAGGAGAGGTCGGCGGGGCGGAAACGCCCGTCAGACAGGCCGGCGAGGACCTCCGCCTGCCCGTGGGTTCCGAGCGAGGCGCCGTCGCGCGCGAGATGGAGCGGGTCCATGGAAAGGGGCGAGGGGGGCGGGACTCGAACCCGCGACCGGCGGTTTAGAAAACCGCTGCTCTAATCCGGCTGAGCTACCCCCTCCTGTGTCCGCAGGTTGCGCGGACGGAGGGAGGACGCAACGGCGGAAAGGTCAGCAGACGAGGTCTCTGAAGGCCTGGAAGTCGGCGGGTAGGCCGGACGGCAGGCCCTTGTTGATCACCGAGACGGCGTCGTGGGAATGCAGGGACTCGAGGTGCGAGCAGGCCACGACGAAGTCGCGGACGCGGGTGTCGGCATCGAGCTGCTCATAGACGAGGCGGGCCGCGTCCTCGACGAACTTGGGGTAGGCGCCGTTGAGCTCGGCGAAGGCCTGCTCGTCCTCGCGCTTCACCATGACCTGCGTCTCGGTCTGGAGGGCGGCGAGGCAGAGCTCCTGGATATCCTCGATGCCGAGGGGCTTGCCGGGGTGGCTCTCCACCACGACGCGGGCCTTGGAGCGCTGGGAATGGGGGATGCCGTAGACGTGGCGCACCTCGCGGGCGTGCTCGGTGAGGTCGGCCGAGCAGGGGCAGGCCGAGGAATAGACGAAGTCGAAGTGGGTGCGGCGCTGGTAGCGGTCGAGGTCGTCGAGCCCGCCCTCGAGGACGACGCGGTAGTACTGCCAGCCCTCGAGACCGGAGCGGAGGGAACGCTGCAGGATCGGGTAGCGGAACTCGACGAGCAGGCGCGCGCGGCTGCAGCCCATCTCCTTCTTGTAGGTCAGGAGGATCTCCTCGAGGAGCGCGTGGTCGAGGGTGCGGTCCTTGAAGTCGTAGAACGTCCGCATGATGCGGGACATGTTGATGCCCTTGAGGTCGGCGGCGAGCGACACGGTGCCGGTGACCGAGCACTCGAGGGTGTGGACCTTGCCGTCGCGGGACCGTACGGCCATGGGAAGGACGAAACCGGAGATGCCGACGTGCTGGATGGGGACGTTCGCGCCCTGGATCAGGGAGGCGTCCGTGTTCTGCACGTCGGGGAGGCCGGCGCGGTAGGCGGCGTCCGAGCGGAACTGCCGGTCATAGGAGCGGCTGAGGCCGTCGGCGCGGCGGGCGGAAGTCTGTTTGCTCATGCGACCCACGAGTTGAGGAGGAAGGCGGAAGGGAGCAAACGGGTGGGGGACTTCGCCGGTGGAGCCGCTTGTCGGACTTGAACCGACGACCCTCTCATTACGAATGAGATGCTCTACCAACTGAGCTAAAGCGGCGGACCGGGAAGAGGTCGGAGGTTGCCGAGCCCCGACCGGGGAATCAAGCCTGTTGGCGGCTTTCTCCTCGCCTCGGGAAGGCTAAATTCGCAGAAAATGCCATGGATTCATGGACCTGGGCGCAGGTGCTGGCGGTATCCGGCCTCGTCGCCGCCATGGTCCTCGGCGCGCGTTCCGGCTACCATCGCGGGCCGCTGCGCCAGCTTGCGGCGCCCTTGGCGGCCATCGGCGCGATCGCGGTGGCGGCGTGGGTGGGACCCGACGTCGGCCACGCCTGGCTCGGGGAACTGGGCGTGCCCTGGATCCTCCGCGGCCCCGTGGGCTTCCTCGTGGTCGCCGCCCTGCTCTGGCTGGCGCTGGTTGCCATGCTGTGGCGGGCCGGGAGGCCCTTGGCGGCGACCGGCGAATCCGAGAGCCCCGTGATGGGCGCGGTGACCGGTTGCTGGACCGGAGCCTTGGCCTGGTTGCTCGTGCTGACCTCGTGGGGGCAACATGCGGCATGGCAGAGGGAACTGAGCCCGGCTCCGCGGCAAGAGCCGGGGGCGATCGGAGAAATCGCCCGTCTGCCGGGACTGGGTTGGCTGGGCTCGATGGAGGCCTGGCCGGAAAAGCCCCGGGAGATTGTCCGAGCCGGGCGGCGCGTCATGGCCGACCCGGCGGCGAACCGGCGCCTGATGGAAAACCCGAGGGTCCGCGCCCTGGCCTCGCACCCTGCTTTCTACACCGCCTGGGGCGACCCCGAGGTGAAGCGTCTCACCCGTGGCGGCGATTACCTGACCCTGCTGGAACACCCCAAGGTCAAGGTGCTGTTGGCCGACGAGGGATTTCAGCGGGAATTGGCGGCTTTTGACCTGATCGGCGCCCTGAAGCAGGCGCTCCGTGAATAAGTCGGGCACGAAAAAGCCGCTTTTTATTGGCATTAAGCCCGGCCTCGGGCAGACTGAAATCCTTACCGCCACCACCCCATGAGGACCCTCCTTGCCTGTCTGCTCACCCTCACCTTGTCGGCCCAGGACAAGCCCGCCGCCGCCCCCGCGGCTGCGCCCGCCCCGGCCGCCGCGGATGCCAAGAAGCCCGAGACCCAGACGGTCGAGGTGCTCGAGATCCAGGGCAAGCGCCTCGCCAAGGTGCGCGACATCAAGAGCCCGGCCGAGTTCGAGGCCTTCCAGAAGGACGTCCAGGCCATCTCGAACGAGCGCCAGGCCGCGGCGCAGACCAAGCAGCTCCTCGACCTCGCCCTGACCAGCCCCGAGAAGGAGGCCCGCCAGCGCCAGCTCGACGCGCAGCTCAAGAAGCTCTCCGAGTCGAACCAGTCGATGAACAAGTCGTATGGCTTCGACCTGACCCGCCAGTACCTCGTCGTCCCCACCAAGGTGGGCGTCTACAAGGTCCTGACCGAGGACGAGTACATCAAGCTGGCCGCCACCGCCAACTTCGACAAGGCCGCCGTCATCGAGGCCTCCGGCAAGAAGCTCCAGCAGCGCGGCACCGTCTCGGGCGCCGTCGAGGTCGAGACCTTCCAGCTCCAGCTCCGCTCGGTCGGCGAGGCCCGCCAGCGCCTCCAGCAGCTCCTCGAGCTCCAGCCCAAGCTGACCAAGGAGGACGACAAGAAGAAGGTGGCCGAGGCCATCACCCGCGTCCAGAAGGACGTCAACGAGGCCGAGGCCGACTTCGCCAAGGCCAACGGCTACGCCTTCAGCGAGGCCCTCGCCACCCAGATCGCCGAGGCCAAGCTCTACGTCCTGCTCTCCGACGAGGAAAACAAGCAGCTCGACAAGGCCGCGGCCGACGCGAAGCCGGCCGACGCCAAGTGAGCGCCCACCCCTTTACCCCAGCCCCATAAAATGAGCACCACCGAGACCCCCGCCCCCGCGACACAGCAGCGTCCTTCTGTGGAGCGGATCACCTACAACAACACCGTCTACGCGAAGGTTTACCATCTCTCCAGCCCCCAGAGGATTGCGGAATTCGGGACTCAGTTCGGCTCCCTCAACACCCAGTTCCGCCGCATCCAGTCGCTCGAGCAGCGCGCCCAGATTGCGCTCACGACCGCGGAGAAGGATGCCTTGGCGAAGGTCCGCGAGCAGGAGATTCGCGACTTCAACGGCAAGGATAGCCTGTTCCAGAAGGTCTTCGGCTTCGCGGTGGCGCCCCACGCCAGCCGACCTCATTTGGTGCTCAACTACGCCATCCGGATCCTCACCCCGGTCACCGACGAGGAGATCTCGAAGGCGCGCGAGGGGAAGGAGTTCAACGAGGCCGATGTCGTGGTCCGCGACAGCACGAAGTTCATGGTGGCCAGCACCATCGGCCTTCCCGCCATCCAGGAATTCGAGCGCAACGTGAAGATCATCCAGGCGAGCGCCGAGGCCATTGCCTTCAACAAGGCCACCTTGCCCCAGCTCAAGGAGGAGGACCGCGCGAAGCAGGAGGCTGCCATCGCGGCCGCCGAGGCAAAGCACAAGGCGGACTTGGAGACCATGGCCAAGACCTATGGCACCGTGGTGGGCAGGCAGTACGTGCCTGAAGCCATCGAGGCGGGCTTCTTCGTGGCCATCACGCCGGAGGAGAATCAACAGATCAACCAGGCCGAGGCCGCCGCCGGCGCCAAGGCCGAGGACAAGAAGGAGAAGCCCGCCAAGGCCAACTGAGGCCGCAGGATTCCCGAACCAGGGCCCGCCGGACGGCGGGCCCTTTCGTTTGCCCGGCTCAGAAGAGCTCGCCCTGGGCCTTGGCGGCGCGCTCGGCCGCGCGCCGGCGGGCGACCTTGGCGCTCGACTGCATGTCCATGCCGGCGAGATAGGCCTCGAGGGCATCGGGGTCGCCGGCGCCCCGCTCGGCGGGATCGAAGGGGAAGTCGTCCTTGAAGCGGACGAGCCCGAGGTTGATGCGGATCCTGCCGGCCTCCGCGGCGACCTGCTCGCGGAACCGGGCGGGCTCCAGGCGCTCCGCGGCGGCGAGGACGCCGTCGAGCGTGCCGTGCTCCTCGAGCCACTTCACCGCGGTCTTGGGGCCGACGCCGCGCAGGCCGGGGATGTTGTCGGAAGTGTCGCCGACCAGCGCGAGGTAATCGGGGATGCGCTCGGGCGGCACGCCGAACTTCTCCCTCACGCCCGCGGCGTCGAGGCGGCGCCAGCCGAGGGCGGGATTGGCGGTGGGCGGGGGCAGGAGCTGGGTGACAGGCCCGCCGACGCACTGGCCGAAATCCTTGTCGGCGCTGACGATGACGACCTCGTGGCCGTCGGCGGCGAGCCGCTTGGCGGCGGACGCCAGGAGGTCGTCCGCCTCGACGCCCGAGATCTCCACGACGCGCGGCCCCATCAGGGCGGTCAGGCGCTTGAGCTCGGGGATCTGCAGCTCGAGGTCGGCCGGGGTGTCCTCGCGCTGGGCCTTGTAGTCGGGCAACGCGGCGAGATGGCGCTCGGACCCGCCGAGGTCGAAGAAGACGACCGTGCGGTCGGGCTTCTCGCCGTCCTCCAGCGACCACAGCGTGCGCACCCAGCCGTGCAGGGCCCCGGTCGGGAAACCGTCGGCCCGGCGCAGGCCGATGCGCTCCATCGCGAAGTGGCTGCGGAACGCCAGGTTGAAGCCGTCGACGAGCATCCACCTCATGGCGCCATCATCCGCGGCGCGCGGGCCGCGACCAGCCCAAACAAGGAGGCCCGCCTCGCGGCGGGCCTCGGTCGGCCGTCACGGCCTCGCTCAGCGGGAGCCGGCGGGGGCGGCGGCGGGGGCGTTGGTCGCGGCCTCGGTGACCTCGCGGTAGGCGGCGCCGCCGGGGGTGATCACGACGGGGTTCGAGAAGGTGGCGCCGTTGTTCACGCCGCCGACCTTGCTGCGGAGGGTCGAGCCGCCGGGCGAGATCAGGTTGGCCGTCACGAACACCATGAGGTTGCGCTTGCTGGTGGTCTTGCCGCTGGAGCGGAAGGCCGCGCCGAGCAGGGGGATGTCGCCCAGCACGGGCACCTTGTCGTTGACGGTCTTGACCTCCTCGCGGGTGAGTCCGCCGATGACGACCGTGGCGCCGTCGAAGATCGTGACGTCGGTCGTGACCTCGCGGTGCGAGAAGATGGGCTGGAAGAAGCCCGAGGGGACGGTGACGGTGGTGTTGCCCTGGATGGCCACGGAGGTGCCGCCGTACTCGACGAAGCCCTCGAACTCGATGACGTGGGGCTTGAGGTTGAGGGCGATGGAGTCGTCCTGCTGGACGGTCGGGGTGACCTCCAGGATGACGCCGACGTCCTGCTCCTTGAAGTCCTGGGGCGTGCCCGCGGTGATGGTGACGCCCGCGCCGCCGCCGCCGTTGTTGTTGCCGCCGCCGGCCTGGCCGACGTTCGACTGCACGTCGCCGTACGAGTCAGGGTA
>VFQT010002596.1_pt1 | contig 18185 bp, 13 predicted proteins | sample 3512381 | NCBI WGS metagenome assembly VFQT01 (sample SAMN10412376, study PRJNA504923) | tailings metagenome | isolation source: Relicate 2 Philex TSF3 active mining site | place: Philippines: Tuba, Benguet | collected 2017-08-29
AGTAGTTCTGTCGGGGCATGGACTCTCTCTCCTGGCGAGGCGCCGCGCGGCGTCGGGGCCGGCGGGTTCCACCAAGGTCACCAAGCTGGAGCCGCCCTCGCTGAGCACCTGCCATCCCGGCAGGAAGAGGCGCGACTCGAGGCCGTCGTCGGCGGGCTTGGGGTGGAAGGGGAACCGGGCGACGACGCGGGGCGCGGGGCCGACACCCGCCAGTCCGGCGGCGACCTCCGCGAGCCAGGCATCGGCCCGGGCGAAGCGGTCGTCGCCGCCGCCGCTCCAGAGGGCGACGGGGGAACCCGCGGCGAAGGCGCGGCCGCGGGCGGGCGTCTCGAGGTAGGCGCAGGGCCCGCCCTCCCGGAGGGTCTCGAGGACGGCGAGAGGATCGAGCTCGGGGACCGTGAACGCGGCGTGAAGGTGGCCGCCGACCGGAAGGCGCGAGCCCGCGGCCTCGAGGGCCGTCGCCAGCTCATCCATCGGCGTTCCGTTCATGGATCCAAGGATGCGACGCTTCCCACGTTAGGCAAACGCCGGGGCTCAGGCCGGCTGGGCAGTAGGCGGGTCGAGAGGGGGGAACAAGATGTCCTTATCGGCCAGCCGGCGTCCGACGCCGGCCGAGGACCAGCCGAGCGCGCCCTCATAGGCGGTGGCGGCCGGGAGGCCGAGGTCGGCGAGGAGGCGCGAGGCGACCGAGGGCATGACGGGGGAGAGGCAGGTGGCGACGAGCCGGAGCCCCTCGCCGACATGCGACAGGCAGCTGTCGAGGCGGGCCTTGTCCGCCGGATCGGCGGACTTGCCCAGCTTCCACGGGGCGCGCCCCTCGACGTAGGCGTTGAGGGCGCGGATGAAGACCCACAGCTCCTCGAGGGCCTCCTTGAACTCATGGCCGTCGGCGCGGGCGAGGAACTTCGCGGCGGTCGCCGTCCACAGCTCCCTGAGCTCGCGCTCGGGGGCCTCGTCGGCCGAGGCGGCGGGGAGGACCCCGGCGGCGTATCGGCCGGTCATGTTGAGCAGCCGGTTGAGGAGGTTGCCGAGGTCGTTGCCGAGGTCGGTGCGATAGCGGATGCGGAAGAGATCGTGGGAGAACTCGCTGTCCTGGCCGACCGTCATCTCGCGCATCAGGAAGTAGCGGAGCGGGTCGGCGCCGTGGTCGCGGGCGAGCTGGAGCGCGTCGACGGGCCGGGGCGCGGGCGAGCCGTCGGGGGCCTTCTCCTGGGTCTTGGAGACCTTGCTCCCGCCCATGGTCCACCAGCCATGGACGAGGAGCCGGCGGGGCGGCTCGAGGCCGAGGGCGCGCAGCATGCACGGCCAATAGACGGCGTGCGGGGGGACGAGGATGTCCTTGCCGATGACGTGCAGGTCGCAGGGCCACCGGCCCTTGTCGGCGACGGCCGAGTAGTAGTTGGTCAGCGCGTCGAACCACACGTAGGTCACGAACTCGCGGTCGAACGGCAGCTCGATGCCCCACGTCAGGCGCGACTTGGGGCGCGAGATGCAGAGGTCGTTGATCGGCTCCCGGAGGAACTCGAGCACCTGCCTCTGGCGGAAGCGCGGCTGGATGAAGTCGGGGTTGGCCTCGAGATGGGCGACCAACCAGGGCTGGAACTGGGCGAGCCGGAAGAAGTAGTTCGCCTCGGTGAGCTGGATGACCTCGCCGAAGATCGAGGGCCAGGTGCCGTCGGGGTTCCGGTCCTTCTCCAGCAGAAACTGCTCCTGGCGAACGGAGTAGAAGCCGGTGTACTCGGCGCGGTAGACCAGCCCCTGGTCGAACAGGCGCTGGAGGGCGTCCTGCACGACGCGGACGTGGCGGGCCTCGGTGGTGCGGATGTAGTCGTCGTTGGAGATCCCGAGCAGGCCGAGCATGTCCCGGAAGAGGGCGGCCACGGCGTCGCAATGGGCGAGGGGCTCGACGCCGGCGCGCCGGGCCGTCTGCTCGACCTTCTGGCCGTGCTCGTCGAGGCCGGTGAGGAAGTGGACATCGTCGCCGCGCAGCCGGCGGTGCCGGGCGATGGTGTCGGCCAGGACCTTCTCGTAGGCGTGCCCGAGGTGGGGCGCGCCGTTGGCGTAGTCGATCGCCGTGGTGAGGTAGAAGGTGCCCTTTGGCATGGTCGGGCAACGTGGGGGAAAACGGCGGCGGGGGCAAGGTCGCTCCGCGGCGATATGGCGTTTGCCCTCGGCGGGCGGGACGTCCTAATGCGCGCATGGACGGTTCCTACGACGCGGTCGTGGTCGGCAGCGGCATCGGCGGGCTGAGCTTCGCGCTCAAGCTGGCCGAGTCCGGCCTGTCCGTCGCCATCGTCACCAAGAAGACCCAGTCCGATTCCAACACCAACTGGGCCCAGGGCGGCATCGCCTGCGTGACGGCGCCCGACGACACGCTCGCCGACCATGCGCGGGACACGCTGGCGGCGGGCGACGGGCTCTGCGACCTCGCGGTCGTGGAGGCGGTCGTCGCGGCCGGTCCCGCGCGCGTCCGCGAGCTCATCGGATGGGGCGTCGAGTTCGAGCGGGCCGCCGACGGCGCCCATGACCTCGGGCGCGAGGGCGGCCACGGTCGGCGGCGGATCCTCCACGCGCGGGACATGACGGGCCGGGCCATCGAGTCCGCCCTGCTCCGCGCCGTGGCCGCCCGCCCCTCGGTCAGGATGCTGGAGCACCACCTCGCGGTCGACCTCGTGACCGACGGCAAGATGGGGCTGGCCGAGCCCGGCAGGAGCGGCGACCGCGTGCGGGGGCTGCACGTGCTCGACACGCGCTCCGGCAAGGTCGTCACGCTGGCATCGCCGGTCGTGGTGCTGGCCACGGGCGGCGTGGGCCAGGTCTACCTCTACACCACGAACCCCGACATCGCCACGGGCGACGGCATCGCCATGGCCTATCGGGCCGGCGCCGAGGTGCGCGACATGGAGTTCGTGCAGTTCCACCCGACGGCCCTGGCCACGCCGGACGGGCGCCGCGCGCTGGTCTCCGAGGCGGTCCGCGGCGAGGGCGCCATCCTGCGCGACCTCTCCGGCCGCGCCTTCATGGCCGGCTTCCACCCGCAGGCCGACCTCGCGCCGCGCGACGTCGTGGCGCGGGCCATCGACGCGGTCATGAAGCGGGACGGCTCACCCCATGTCCTCCTCGACGCGACGGCGATGCCCCGCGGGCGGTTCGCGGCGCGCTTCCCGGCGATCCAAGCGAGCTGCCGCGCGGCGGGCGTCGACCCCGAGTCCGCGCCCATCCCGGTGGTCCCCGCCGCCCATTACCTCTGCGGCGGCATCGCCACCGACCTGGCGGGCCGGACGGCCATCCGCGGCCTGTTCGCGGTCGGCGAGTGCGCGTGCACCGGCCTGCACGGGGCCAACCGGCTCGCCTCGAACTCGCTGCTCGAGGCCGTGGTGGTCGCGCACGACGGCGCGGCCGCCGCCGCGGCGCTGGCGCGGGAACCGCGGCCGGCCGGCGCCCTGCCCGCCTGGGTCGACGGCGAGGTGGGCGACCCGGACGAGCGCGTCGTGCTCTCGCACAACTGGGACGAGCTCCGTCGCGCGATGTGGGACTACGTGGGGATCGTCCGCACCGACAAGCGCCTCGGGCGCGCCGCGAGCCGCATCCGCACCCTCGCCGAGGAGGTGCGGGAGCACTACTGGAACCATCGCGTCGAGCCCCGCCTGCTGGAGCTGCGCAACCTCGTGCTCGTGGCCGAGCTCATCGTCACCTGCGCCCAGCAGCGCCGGGAGAGCCGCGGCCTGCACTTCACGACCGACCACCCCGCCAAGGCCGCGGCGCCCGTCCACTCCTCGGTCCGCCGCTCCGCATGAGCCGGACGGTCGCGATCGTCGGCACGGGCGCGCTCGGCGGCTGGTACGCCGGGCTCCTCGCGCTCGCCGGGCACCGCGTCCGCTGCCTCGCCCGGCGCGACGCCGAGGTCCTGGCGCGCGACGGCCTCCGCCTCCGGACGGCCGGGGGCGAGCGGCGCGCGCGGCTCGACGCCGTGGCGCGCGACCCGGAGGCGCTCGGCAGGAGCGAGGTCGTCATCGTGACCGGCAAGGCGACGGGGAATGCCGTGCTGCCCGGCCTCGCGGCCCGTCTGGCGGCTCCCGGGGCGACCCTCGTGACGCTGCAGAACGGGATGGGCAACGCGGAGGCGCTCGCCGCCGTGGCGGAACCCGGGCGCGTGGTCGCCGGGCTGTGCTTCGTGTGCATCAACCGGCTCGAGCCCGGGCTCATCGAGACCACCCTGCCCGGCCATGTCCGCCTCGCCGCGGCGGAAGGGCCGGCCGGCGACCGTGTCCGCGACGTCGCGGGGCTGCTGGCCGGCGCCGGCGTCGACGCGCGCGCGGAGGACTCGCTCGAGTCCGTGCTCTGGCGGAAGCTCTGCTGGAACATCCCCTTCAACGGGCTCTCCATCGCCGCCGGGGGGCTGACGACCGACCGCATCCTGGCCGACCCCGCCCTGCGGGACCGCGCGCTTCGGCTGATGCTGGAGGTCCGCGCGGCCGCCGAGGCGCGCGGGACGCCCTTCGGCATGGACCATGTCGAGCGCCAGTTCGCGGTGACCGAGGGCATGGGACCCTACCGCACGTCCAGCCTCATCGACTACGCCGAGGGGCGCGAGGTGGAGGTGGACCCCATCTGGCGGATCCCGCTCTCGCGAGGCCGGGCGGCGGGGGTCCCGATGCCCGAGCTCGCCCGGCTGCTCGGCGAGATCGAGGCGCGCCTCGCGGCGCGCTGAGCTCAGGGCCGGCGCTCGGGGAAGCCGCGCATCAGGTGGCCGACCTCGGCATTGACCCGGTCCTCCGTCCATGCCCTCGCGGGAAGGCCGCGGACGGACCTCGCCGTGAGCAGGCGCCGGCCCGCGGCGTCGAACACCGAGAAGGAGATCGCGAGCGCCGGCTCGCCGCGCACGGAGGGCTCGCCGGCATCCCTGACCCAGGTGGACCTGAGCAGCAAGGGGGCGCCGCCCGGCGCGGCGGCCTCGTAGCCCCGGGCCAGGACGGAGCGCTCGAGCGCCCGCTCGAGCAGGGCGGCGAGCCGGCGCATCTCGTCATCCGGAAGGTCGGAGACGAGGAAGGACGCCGGGTTCACCTCGATCGCGGCATGGCGGGAGAGCGCGGCGAGGTCGGACTTGGCCGCGCAACCGCACAGGACGAGGCAGCAGAGGGCGAGAAGGCGGCTCATGGAGGGGTGGGGCGGGAGGTAGATTAGGCGACCTCGGCCGGCCTTCAAGCCGACACGAGCCGCCGAGGATTGACCCCCATTCGCGCGCACGCTCCAATTCCCCATGGCCCAGCCCCGACCCAAGGCCGTGACCCTCGATCTGGCGGGCACCCTCCTCTTTCCCCATCCCTCGGTGGGCCGGATCTACGCGCGCTGCGCCAAGGGCCTGGGGGTGGCTTGCGACGCGGCGGCGCTCGATGAGCGCTTCGGCCCCGCCTTCCGGGCGGCGCCCCGCGATGCCGAGCCGCGCCAATTCTGGGCGGAGGTGGTCGAGCGCTGCTTCGGCCGGGATGCCCCCCGGAGCGCCCTGCCCTCGCTGCAGGACGCCTGCTGGGATGCCTTCGCCAAGCCGGACTCCTGGCGCATGGCGAGGGGATCCACCGTGGTCCTCGCGCAGCTCCGCTTCCTCGGCCTCGAGGTGGGCTTCGTGTCGAACGCCGACGATCGCCTCGGGGCCGTCGCCAAGGCCAAGGGGCTTTGCGCGGAGGGCGACAGCCTCTGGATGGGCGCGGGGAAGCCGGCGCCGGAGGCCTTCCTGAGGGCGGCCCGCGCCTGGCGCATCGCGCCGGAGGAGCTGGTCCACGTCGGGGACGACCCCGAGGAGGATGCCCGCGGGGCGCGCGACGCCGGAGCCCGGGCCGTCCTGGTCGGGACCGTGGCCGACGCGCGGCCCGGCGTCGCCCGGCTCGCGCGCCTGAGCGGCCTGCCGGAACTGGTCCGGGGCTGGATGGTGGGCGCGAAGTCGCTGGACCGACGCGGTCGCCGCCTCGTGTCGGAACTGCGGGGACTTCCCGAGGACCGGGCGGCGCCGGTCCGCGGCGCCAAGACGGTCGACGACGCCGTCGAGGAGGCGGTCCGCCGGCTGGGCATCGACCGCCCGATTCCCGAGCATGCCATCAGCGCCGCCTGGGCTCGCCTGCTTCCCCCTGCCCTGGCCCGCCGCACCGCCCCCCTTCGCATCCTTCCGGATGGTCGGCTGCAGGTCCACTGCGAGAGCGCGGTGGTCCGGTCGGAGGCCGCCTTCCATGTCCGCGCCCTCGCCGCCAAGGTCCGGGAGCTCCCGGGGTGCCGCCACGTGTCGGGCATCACCCTCACGCTGCGGGGCTGAGCGTCCGTGAATAACCTTGCCAGCCCCTTGGCAGGCAAGTTGATACGTAGGGAGGACCCATCATGCTGCTCAAGCGCCTTCCCGGACTGTTCACCCACGCCATCGGCATCGACCTCGGGACGGCGAACACCCTCGTCTACCTCAAGGACCGCGGCGTCGTCCTGCGCGAGCCCAGCGTCGTCGCCATCCGCACCTCGACCCGCAAGCCGATCGCGGTGGGCAACGACGCGAAGATGATGCTCGGGCGCACCCCCGGCGACATCCTCGCCCTGCGCCCCATGAAGGACGGCGTGATCGCCGACTTCGAGATCAGCGAGCACATGCTCCGTTACTTCATCGGCAAGGTCGCGAAGAAGTCCCTCTTCACCAACCTCGTCGTGGTCATCGCCGTGCCCTTCGGCATCACCGCGGTCGAGAAGCGCGCCGTGATGGATTCCGCCTACCGCGCCGGCGCGGACGACGTCATCACCATCCCCGAGCCCGTCGCCTCCGCCATCGGCGTGGGCCTGCCCGTCGAGGAACCCGCGGGCTCCATGATCGTCGACATCGGCGGCGGCACCACCGAGGTCGCCATCCTCTCCCTCGGCGGGATCGTGCACGCGCGCTCCATCCGCGTGGGCGGCGACGAGTTCGACGCCGCGATCACCAACTACATCCGCCGATCCTACAACCTGATCATCGGCGAGCGCACGGCGGAGGACATCAAGATCAAGATCGGCTCGGCCTACCCGCTCGAGCAGGAGCTCACCATGGAGGTCAAGGGGCGCGACTCCGTCACCGGCCTGCCCCGCCAGCTCCACCTGACCTCGCAGGAGGTCCGAGAGTCGATGATGGACAACCTCAACGCCATCATCGAGGCGGTGAAGGCCGCGCTCGAGCGCTGCCCCCCGCAGCTCGCCGCCGACCTCGTCGACCGCGGCATCGCCCTCGCGGGCGGCGGCGCGCTCATCCGCGGCATCGACCGTCTCATCTCGGAGGCCACCGGCCTCCCCGTCTTCGTCGCCGAGGAGCCCCTCTGCGCCGTCGTCAACGGCACGGGCAAGATCCTCGCGAACTCGTCCCGCTGGGGCGGCGAGTGAGCTGACGAGCGGCCATGGAAACGCCCCTGCGACGCCTGCGGGGTCCCTTGGCGGCCCTGGCCGCCATCCTTGTCGCCTGGGTGCTCCTGCCCTCCCTGCCCCGGCTGTTCGTCCGGGAGTCCTTCGCCGAGTTCCAGGCGCCCGCCCTCGGCGTCCTGTCGCGCACCCGCGACCTCGTCCGGCACCTTGAGCTGACCGGCGCCGACGCGGACACCCTCGCCGCGGCCGGCCGCGACCTCGCCCGGGCCAACGCGGCGCTCGAGCTGCGCGTCCTGGCGCTCGAGGCCCAGGCCGCCGAGAACCGCCGCCTCCGCGGCATGCTCGCCTCGGCGCCGCCGGCGGAGTTCCGCGCCGTGGTGGCGCGCGTGGCCGCGCGCGAGGCCTCCACGTGGTGGACGCGCCTCGTCATCCGGCGCGGCCGCGAGGACGGCGTCCGCCAGGGATGCCCCGTCGTCGTGGGCGACCGCGTCGTCGGGCGCGTGGCCGCGGTGCACCTGAACACGAGCGAGGTCGAGCTCGTCACGAGCCCGGGATTCCGCTGCGCCGCCATGCTCGACGGCGACGACCAGCGCCGGGTGGTGTTCGTCTCCGGCAAGCCGAACCCGCCCTTCGTCTCGCCGCGCGCGGCCGTGACCCACATCCCCCGCGAGTACTTCCCTCCCGCCGGGCAGCCCGCGGTCGTCCGGACGACCGACCTCGGCGGGCTCTACCCGGCCGGGCTGCGCCTCGGCACGCTCGAGCCGGTTCTCGAGGAGGCGCCCGAGGGCGCCTGGAAGGGCGGCAAGCTGGCGCCTTCCGCCGACCTCCGCAACCTGGCCGAGGTCTCGGTGCTGGTGCCGACCCAACCCCAGCCCTACGAGGACCTCCGATGACGCCGTCGCTGGGCTGGCTCATCGCGCTCGGCGCCTCGGCTCCCTGGATCGTCGCCGCCGACCTGCTGTCGGATGCGCTGGCGCCCCTGGGACTCGCGGTGTTCATCCCGGGCGCCTTGCTGGCCGCCCCCGCGCTGCGGCTGGGGACGGCGCAGTCGCTCCTGCTCGCCGCGTGCCTCGGGCTCGCGCATGAGGCGCGCCGGCCTGTCCCCGACGGCGCCGCGGCCTTCATCCTGATGCTCGCCATGCTCCTCGCCGTGACTTGGCGCGGCCCCCTGCGGCGGCGGCGCCGGGCCTGGGTCGCCGGCTGGATCAACGCGGCCGCATGCCTCGCCGTCGGCGCCGCCACCGGGGTCGCGGTCGGCGGGGGCGACGCCGTGGCCTGGGGATGGTCCCTGCCCGTCCACGCCCTCGTCGCCTTCGTGGCCGGCGCCGCCATCCAGCCCATCGCCGGCGGGATGCAGGACCACTTCCTGGCCCGTTCCGGCTTCCCCGTCCTCCGCGAGCCATGACCGCGCCCACCTCCGGAGCCGAGCTGGTGCCGTCCGGCCGCGCCAACCGCCGCCGCATCCTGCAGCTCGCGGCGACCTTCGCCGCGGGGCTGCTCTATGTCGCCGGCGGCATGGTCTACCGGCAGGCCGTGCAGTACCAGGCCATCGAGGACCAGCACGAGCGGCAGATCCGCCACGCCATCCTCATCCCCGGAAGCCGCGGGCGCATCTTCGACCGCAACGGGTTCGAGCTGGTCGACAACCGCGTGCGGTGGAGCGTCACCGTGGACCTCGGGAAGCTGCGCCCCCAGATCATCCGCGAGCAGCGGCGCCTTCTCGCCCAGGAGCGGGCCGCCTGGCGCCAGCCCGCCGCCTATCGCCCGGACTATGACAGGCTCCGCGACCAGGCGCGGATGAACGTCATCCAGCAGCAGCTCGACCGCGTCAACCAGGCCCTGTCGACCCCCCGCGCCCAGGCGGATTTCCGGGTGTCGCCGGTCGCCCTCGCCCGCCATCTCCGGGAGCGGCGCGCCTCGCCCTTCGCCGCCATCGAGGACCTCACCCTCGGCGAGCGGCGCCCCGGCGAGCGGCTGGCCCGCTTCATGGAGCAGCTGCCGGAGGACGGCGTGCTGGCGCTGCGCAGCGAGGTCGTCCGCACCTACCCGCACGGCAGCCTGGCCTGCCACGTGCTGGGCCACGTGCGTCCCTCGGAGAGCAACGACCCCGAGGCGGAGAGGGACCTGCGGGCGCTGCTCGCGGCCGAGCACAACCTCGGCGCCTCGAGCTTCAGCGTGCGCCCCTCGGCCCGGGGCGTGAAGGGCATCGAGGCCGCGTACAACCGCGAGCTGGGCGGCACGCACGGCTACCTCATCATCGAGCGCAACATCGCGGGCGAGCAGCGCAAGGTGCTCGCCTCGCGGGAGCCGCGCCAGGGGGCGCATGTCACGCTGTCGCTGGACCTCGACATCCAGCGGGCCGCCGAGCGCGCCCTGGGTCCGCCCTCCGACCCCAACCGGCCCTTCCTGCCCGGCTCCGCCGCGATGGTCGACGTCGCCACCGGCGAGGTGCTCGCGCTGGCGAGCCTGCCGGGCTTCGACCCCAACAAGATGACGGGGCGCATCAGCCAGGAGGACTACGACGAGGTCGACGCCGCGGGCGGCTGGTTCAACCGCGCGACCCAGGGTCTCTACCCGCCGGGCTCCACCTTCAAGATCGTGACCGCCATCGCCGGCCTGCGCGCGGGCGCGGTCCGCCACGACGAGATCCTCGACTGCGGCCCCTCCCTGATGGTGGGCAACCGCGCCTTCCCCGAGCACACGCCGGAGGGCTACGGGCCGACCGACATGGAGAAGATGCTCATCATCTCCTGCAATGTCTGGAACTACGTGGTCGGCCTGCGCACCGGCATCGACCGGCTGGCCGCCGAGGCCCGCCGCCTCGGGCTGGCGGAACCCCTCCTCATCAGCGCGTTCGACGGCCGCCCCGAGTACGCGGAGACGGCGAGGGGCATGACCATCCCCACGCCGGAGTACAAGCGCCGGCGCCAGGCGGGCGAGTGGTCGCCCGGCGACACCGCCAACACCTCGATCGGCCAGGGGTACCTGCTGACGACCCCGCTGCACATGGCGGCCATGATGGCGTCGATCGCGAAGGGACGCACGCGCACCAACCTCACGCTGATCCACGACCCGGGCAGGGAGCTGGCCCACGCCGGAGCCGAGCCGCTGGGCCTGACGGCCGCCCAGCGCCGCGCCCTCATGGACGGCCTCACCCGGTGCGTGGAGGAGGGCACGGGCGGGCCCATGCGCATCCCCGGACTGACGGTCGCGGCCAAGACCGGCACCTCGGAGTATTTCAACGACGGCCGCAAGGCGCACCTCGCGTGGGCGGTCGGCTTCGCGCCCGCGGAGAACCCCCGCGTTGCCTTCGCCGTCTGCATCGAGGGCGAGGACATGAGCAGCTGGGGCGGCGCCACGGCCGGCCCGGTGGCGCGCGAGATGCTCCTGGCCTGGGCCCGGCGGGAGATGCCCTCGGTCGTGCCGGCGGAGCCCGCGCGCTGAGGAAAATCCCCTCGCCCGCCCCGCGGTTTGTCCCTTGATTCGGGGCCTCCCATCGCCGTGTCCCTCCCCGAGCCGACCGCCCCCGAGGCCCCCCGCCATTTCATCCGCCAGATCATCGACGCCGACCTCGCGTCGGGCAAGCATGCCACGGTCGTCACGCGATTCCCGCCGGAGCCCAACGGCTACCTGCACATCGGCCACGCCAAGTCCATCTGCCTGAACTTCGGCCTCGCCCAGGAATACCGGGGGCGCTGCCACCTGCGGATGGACGACACCAACCCGACGAAGGAGGACGTCGAGTACGTCGATTCCATCAAGGAGGACGTCCGTTGGCTCGGCTTCGACTGGGGAGCCCACGACTTCAGCGCCTCGGATTACTTCGCCCGCATGCATGCCGACGCCGTCCGGCTCATCGGGCTCGGCAAGGCGTACGTGTGCCACCTGTCCCTCGAGGAGATGCGGGCCCACCGCGGCGACCTCGTCAACCCGGGCAAGCCCAGCCCCTGGCGCGACCGCCCGGTGGCCGAGAACCTGGAACTCTTCGCCAAGATGACCCGGGGCGAGCTCGAGGAGGGCTCGGCCGTCCTGCGCGCCAAGATCGACATGGCGTCGCCCAACCTGCTGATGCGGGACCCCGTCATCTACCGCATCCGCAAGGCCTCCCACCACGCGACCGGCGACACCTGGTGCGTCTACCCGATGTACGACTACGCGCATCCGCTCGAGGACGCCTACGAGGGCATCACCCATTCCATCTGCACGCTGGAGTTCGAGATCCACCGGCCGTTCTACGACTGGCTCCTCCGGACCCTCGACACGCCCGCCAAGCCGCAGCAGATCGAGTTCGCCCGCCTCAACCTGACCTACACCGTCATGTCGAAGCGCCGCCTGCTCGAGCTCGTCCAGGAGCGGCGCGTGTCGGGCTGGGACGACCCCCGCATGCCCACGATCTCCGGCCTCCGCCGGCGCGGCGTGCCCGCCTCGGCCATCCGCCGATTCTGCGAGACCATCGGGGTGACCAAGCACAACTCGCTGACCGACGTCGCCCTGCTCGAGCACGCCGTGCGCGACGAGCTCAACCGGACCGCCCCGCGCGCGATGGCCGTCCTCGACCCCGTGCGCCTCGTCATCGAGAACTACCCCGAGGGGCAGGTCGAGGAGCTGGAGGCCGTGAACAACCCGGAGGACCCCTCGGCCGGCTCACGCAAGGTGCCGTTCTCCCGCACCCTGCTCATCGAGCGCGAGGACTTCATGGAGGTCCCCGCCAAGAAGTACTTCCGCCTGACGCCGGGACAGGAGGTCCGCCTGCGCTGGGCCTACTTCGTCACCTGCACCGGCTGCACCAAGGACGCGGACGGCAACGTCATCGAGGTCCGCTGCACCTACGACCCGGCCACCCGCGGCGGCGACGCGCCCGACGGCCGCAAGGTCAAGGGGACCATCCACTGGGTCTCCGAGGCCCACGCCGGCGACGTCGAGGTGCGCCTCTACGACCGGCTCTTCCTCAAGGAGGACCTCAACGACCTCGCCGAGGGCGAGGATTGGCGCGCCCACCTCAATCCGGGCTCGCTCAAGGTCGCCCGCGCCAGGGTCGAGCCCTCGCTGCTCGCCCTCCCTCCCGGCACCCGAGTCCAGTTCGAGCGCGTCGGCTACTTCTTCACCGACCCCAAGGACGCCGCCCCGGGCAAGCCGGTCTTCAACCGCACCGTCACGCTCAAGGACAGCTGGGCCAAGGCGGCCGCCAAGGGCTGATGCGCGGCCTCCTGCTGGCGCTCGCCGCCGCGCTCGGCGCCCAGCAGGGCACCGCGCCTTTCGTCGCCGGCAGGGAGGGCGCCCATTCCTATCGCATCCCCAGCCTCGTGGCCACGCCCCGGGACGCCCTGCTCGTGGCCTGCGAGGCGCGCCGGGAGACGTGGGTCGACAAGTCGCCGACCGACATCGTCACGCGGCGCAGCGAGGATGGCGGGCGGACGTGGGAGAAGATCCAGACCCCCCTCCGTGGCGGCAAGGGCGCGATGATGGACCCGGTGCTCGTCGCGGATCCCCGCGGCGGCCGGGTCCTGCTCCTCGCCGTCCATCGGCCCGATGGCGCGGAGGAGAAGGAACCCGCCACCGCTTGGGTCGTGTCGTCGACGGACGACGGGCGCTCCTGGGGGAAGCCCGCCCGCCTGCCCGCCTCCGCCCTGCCCAAGGCCGCGATGCCGCATGGATTCGGTCCGGGCGCGGGCATCGCGACGGCGGACGGCCGGCTCATCGTGCCGATCCGGATCGCATCGGGAGCCGGGGATCGCCGGACCGTGCGCAACCACGCCCTCATCAGCCGGGACGGCGGCTCGACCTGGAAGGCGGGCGGCGCCGCCCAGGCGGGAGGCGAGTTCCAGATCGCGCCGGCCACCGATGGCCGGCTCATCGCCCTGAGGCGTGGCGGCTCGAGGCGCCTGCAATCGGAGAGCGCGGACCTCGGTGCCACCTGGGGCGACGAGCGCCATCGACCCGAGCTGGGCGGCATCGAGTACGGTTGCCAAGGCGGCCTGACGGCGGCCGGGAGCGCGCTCCTCCACTCCGCGCCCGCCGGATCGGCGGAGAGGCCGGGCTTCGACAATCGCGGTCGCCTCACGCTTTATCGCAGCGCGGACAATGGCGCCACCTGGTCGCCGGGCGCCGTCATCCATCCCCTGGCCGCGGGCTATTCCTGCATGGCGCAGCTCAAGGACGGCAGGGTCGCCATCGTCTGGGAATCGGGCGACACCCCGACCTTCCCCAGGACGCGTGAACGGGCGGCGGGCTGGATGCGCATCGACTGCCGCCTCATGCCCGCGGCGGTGGCGGACCCCACCAAGCCCTTGGCGGTGCGGTGAGCCCGGATTGTTAGGTTGCCCCGTCGGCCATCCTCGCCGACCCTTGCCCATGGACGTGTTCGCACTGCTCGAGGTCCTGATGAGACTCGGGGTCTTCGCCTGGTTCCTCGGCCTATCCATCGGACTCCTGCTGATTCACCGTCGCCTATCGCGATTGGAACGCACGCGGACACCCGAGGCGGCTCCGAACGCCGCGGCCCACTCGGACGCACCGCCTCGTGACCCGATACCGGCGCCGCCGCCCATGCCCCAAGCGCCGGTGCCCCGGGCCGGGGCACCCATCGCCACACCCGACCCCCTCGCCCATGGCCTGCGCCGCCTGGGTCTGCTTCCTCCTGCCGAACTCAAGGGGGAGGGTGCCTTGGGAGCTTGGATCACGGTCCGCATCGGTGCCGCGCTCGCCCTGGCCGCCGCGGTGTTCCTTGGCATCTGGCTGAACCTCCGCTCGACCCTGCCCGCCTGGGTGCGGCTGGCCGAGGTCATCGCCTTGGGCGGCGTCATCGCCGGGCTCGGTCTCAGGCTGCGCGCCTCGCGGCCCGACCTTGGGACGGTGGTGACGGCGCTGGGACTGGGCATCCTGCAGTTCGCCGCGTGGGCATCGAGCGGACTGGAACGGATGCAGGTCATCGACAACCCCGTGGTCGGCGGGCTCGTCCAGCTGGCGACCGCCTCCGCCATCGGCATCCTCGCCATACGGCTGGCCAGCAGCCGGCTGGCCCAGCTATCGGCAGGCTTCCTGATTCTTTCCGGCCTTTTGATGGGACGCATCGAGACGACCGCCCTGTCCCAGGCCTCCCACGTCGTCGCGCTCGCCGCTTTGGGCGCCGTGTCGCTCTGGCGACTCCAATGGACGACGGTCGCCGCGGTCGCCCTCGGCGGCGCGACCTGGCTCGGGTTCCGGTTGCCGGCAGATGAGCCCGCCGTCGCCTCGGGTGCCGCGCTGCTCACGCTGCTGCTGCTCTGGCCGGCCACCCAGTCCCTCACCCATCGGAAGGCATGGGCCAGCGCGCGGGCCCGAGCCGGTCTGACTTTCGGGTCCGTCGCCCTGCCCGCCTTGGTCCTGGTCTCCAGCCATCCCTGGGACAGCGGCCAGGCCCGGGTCTGGGCGGGGCTGGGCTCGGCCGCGCTTTGCGGCTTGGCGGGCCGGCGCGAGCGCCAACTGGGCGGCCGCGGGGAACTGCTCCTTGCCTTCGCGCTCGTGTTCGCAGGCGCCGCCGGGATGTGGCTCGTGCCGAGCGCATGGGATTGGATCCCGTGGTTCCTCGCCGCGGCGGCAGCCCATGCGCTCGCGCGCGCCACCGACTCGAGCCTGATGGAATGGACCTGCGATGGGCTCGCCCTCCTCGCCACCATCCTTGCCGCCAGCAACAAAGGGGACCCCGGCCTGGCTGAGATCCTATTGGCCGTCGGGGCCCTCTCCCTGCTCCTTGGCTTCCGCGGAGGCCGACTGATGGCCAGCGGCGCGTGGCGCGCCGCCCTTCCGACGGCGCTGCTCGGTCTCTTCCTGGCATCGCGCTTCGTCGGAACCGAGATCGCACGCGACCTCAAGGGCCTGACCTGGCTGCTGCCGGTGCTGGCCGCGATCCTGACGCGCAGCGCCCTGCCCGCCTTGGCCGCCATCTTGCCGGCGCTGCTGACCCAATGGCTGGTCTGGCGCACGCTGCTCATCGGCCCCGAGAACCGCCACATGGCAGGCCTCGCTTGGTCGCTCGCGCTGCTCGTGCTCCAGGTCGGCGTCCTTGTCCTGCTCTCGCGACGCCCCGCACCGGTCGCCTCGCGCGTCGTCGCCGGGCTGACGGGACTCACCGTCCTCCCGCTGGCCTTCCACCTCGCCCTCCTCACGCTGCCTCACCATGGCTACCTGCACGTGGGCAGCTGGGTCCTCGCGGCCGGGGTGGCGCTCGGGACGCTTCACTTTCTTCGCCTTCGGGCTCTCCCGACCGGCGCAGGCCCGTGGCTGCTCCTGATCACCGCCCTGTCGGCCATTCCTGCGGCGGGAGATTGGATGCTGACCCCGCATTTCCTCACGCCCCACTATATCGCCGAGCTCGCGCTCTGGGTCGCCGGCATCGCGGCCTTCCTCTTCCTGGTGGCGCGTGAGGCGAAGGTCGCCGCGCCCCACCCGGCCCTCGTCTCGGTGACCACCGCCGGCTTCCTGATCGTCGGCATGACGGGGTCCGGTCGCTTGCCGGGCTGGCATGCCACGATTGTCTGGCTTCTGACGGCCGCGATCGGCTTCGCCTTCGGTCACAGGGGGGAAAGCCGCTCGATGCGCCTCGTGTCGCTGGCCTTCCTTGGTCTGGCGACGCTCAAATTGGTGGCCATGGATATCACCGCCCTCGAGGGGCGGATACTGGCCTGCGCTGTCGCGGCGGCGGCTTTCCTCGGCATCGCCTGGGCTTATGGGCGTCGGGCGCGGCCGGAGGGGGACAAAGCCGGGATTGACTAAGCCCCGGGTCGCCCTTTGCTCGGAACTTCAGCCCAACTGGGAGAGGTGACAGAGTGGTCGATTGTGCAGCATTGGAAATGCTGTGAACTCGAAAGGGTTCCGAGGGTTCGAATCCCTCCCTCTCCGCCAGTTGGATGAATCGGGAAGCTTCACGGCTTCACGGATTACGGAATCACGGAACCGCACCGGAGGGATCAGAACCTCGGTTCGGTGAGGCCGCGGGCCGAACAGGCCATCCGAAGGATGGGGCCGACAGGCCCGGAGCCGCGACGGCGGCGGAGCCAATCCCTCCCTCTCCGCCAGTTGGATGAATCGGGAAGCTTCACGGTGGGCAGCTTCACAGTGTTCAAAGAACGGAGTGGAGATCAGCGTATTGCGGAGGGGGCCCCGACAGCATCGTCTCCGTGACGCCGGTCCCTGTGAAGCCGTGAAGCCATGCAATGGATGGGACCATGGCAGTGACGGAACCCGTGGCCGACCTGGCTGACTACAGGATATGCCCAGCCGACTCCTGCTGCTCACCCTGGCCGCCTGCCTGTCCGCCAAGGACCGCCCTTCGACCGACGCCGAGTGGTCGGCCGCCGTCGCCGACCCTGCCGGCGCGCGCCTCGCGAGGCCGACGAAGGCGCAGTACGAATGGCAGGAGCAGGAGCTGGCGATGTTCGTCCAGCTCGATCCGGCCACCCTCCAGCAACGCGAGTACGACGACGGCAGCACCCCCCTGAAGGACATCCGGTTCGAGAAGCTCGACGTGGACGAGTGGTGCCGGGCGGCGAAGGCCTTCGGGGCCAAGGAGATCGTCTTCATGTTGGCGCACAGCGGCGGCTTCTGCATGTGGCCGAGCGCCACCACCCAATACCACATCGGCAACACCGCCTATCGCGGGGGTGGCGGGGACGTCGTCAAGGAGTTCGCCGCGGCGTGCCGTCGCCATGGAATCAACGCGGGCTTCTATTTCTGGCTCCCGCACCCCCGCTCAGCGGCGGAGGACCGATCCACCGTCAGCTACCGCAAGCTCGACAATGTGCGCACCTGGGAGGACTCCAACCGCGTGCTCGCGACCCGTTTCGACGAGATCATGGACCGCCTCGGCTCGGACCTCGTCACCGAGATCTGGATCGACCAGCCGATCAAGGCCGCCATCGGCAAGAAAATCGCGGAGCGCGCCCCGCGGGCGGTCATCGCGGCCGTCGGCAGCCGGGACCCCTTGCCGACCATCCGCTGGCCGGGCAACGAGAAGGGGGTCGTCGCCTACCCCTGCTGGTCGACCCTCGACCGCGCGCGCATCGCCGCGACCGAGGCGCCGAACCAGGTCGAGGCCGACCGTCGGCAGATCCAAGGGTCGGAGAACCCCGACGGCGACTACTGGGCGCCGCAGCAGGCCGACGTCCCCCTGCACGACCATTTCTGGCACATGCGACCGGCGGCCCTGAAGCATCGGCGCAGCGTGGAGACCCTGATGGACTGCTATGAGAGGTCGGTGGGGCGGAACAGCTTCCTCATCCTCAACTGCGCGCCCCAGGCCGACGGCAGCGTGCACCCTGACGACCTGCGCCGCTACGAGGAGTTCGGCGCCGAGATCCGCCGCCGCTTCGGGCACCCCCTGGCGACACTGGATCGGGTCGCGGGGAACGAGGCGGTCCTCCGGCTGGGAAGCCGGCGGCAGGTCGGCTACGTCGACCTCTGGGAGGACCACCGCCACGGGCATCGCATCCGCGAGTTCATCATCGAGGGGTTCGACGGCAGCGAGTGGCGCCAGATCTTCGCCGGCACGGCCGTCGGCCGGCGCCTCATCGTGCCCGGCGTCGCCGGCGAGCTCGAGGCGGTCCGCGTGCGCGTCACCCGCGCCGTCGGCACGCCGCTCATCCGGCGGCTCCAGGCCCATCCGCCCAAGGACGCGCCGCGCTGAGCCGGTGCGCATGTCCGAGCCGGCCGGCGGCGGGACGCGCGCCGGACCGGCCCGGTCAGGTCACTCGCCGAGGACGGTGAGCTCGGCGATCGTGGGCGTGTCCACGGACTCGCGGATGTTCAGTCGCACCTTGCGGGCGGTGACGGTGTCGAAGCCCACGCGC
>VFQT010002597.1_pt1 | contig 18183 bp, 15 predicted proteins | sample 3512381 | NCBI WGS metagenome assembly VFQT01 (sample SAMN10412376, study PRJNA504923) | tailings metagenome | isolation source: Relicate 2 Philex TSF3 active mining site | place: Philippines: Tuba, Benguet | collected 2017-08-29
TGGCCACGTTGGCCGATTCGGTCTACGCCACTATCATTACTGAGGAAATGGCAGTGTCTGCAGCCGCCCGAGGTACAGGTATTGCAAAACGCAGCCCCGAATACGTTGCAAAAAAAATGGAAGAAGGAAAGGCTGTTATTGCACTTACACCCGATAATCAATGGGTGGGTTTTTGTTATATCGAAACTTGGAGCCATGGCGAGTATGTAGCAAACAGTGGTCTTATTGTGGCACAAGCTTATCGTAAAAGTGGTGTAGCCAGAGCTATTAAAAAACGTGTATTTGAGCTCTCCCGAGAAAAATATCCTAAGGCAAAGATCTTTGGCTTAACTACCGGGCTGGCAGTGATGAAAATTAATAGTGAATTAGGATACGAACCTGTCACTTATTCTGAGCTCACGCAAGATGAAGATTTCTGGGCTGGATGCAAAAGTTGTGTCAATTACGACATCCTGATGAGTAAGGACCGGAAAAATTGTATGTGCACGGCTATGCTATATGATCCTGCAGATCATTATGAGCCAGAGGAAACAAAAAAATATTTTGAAGAGAACAAAACTGGCTTTGAACGGCTACTTCGATTTAAAGAATGGAAACTTCTTCGTCCATTCTTAAAAAAAAGCAATGGCAGTAAGAGTGTAGGATTCCTTCATCATTTTTTTACTCGATAAATCGTATAAGCTATGTCTAAAAAAGTTGTTTTAGGTTTTAGCGGAGGACTGGATACCACTTATTGTGTCAAGTATCTCACAGAGGAAAAAGGATATGAAGTGCACAGCATCCTGGTTAATACGGGCGGATTTGATGTAAAGGAGTTGGAAAGAATAGAGGCACATGCCAAAAAATTAGGGGTAAAGACCCACACTACCATTGAAGCAACCACCGACTACTACAACCGGATTATCCGTTATTTGATTTACGGAAACGTATTGAAGAACAATACCTATCCGCTTTCCGTATCAGCGGAACGGCTGAGCCAAGCATTACATATTGCCGAACATGCAAAACAATTAGGAGCAGAAGCGGTTGCCCACGGAAGTACCGGCGCTGGAAACGATCAGGTTCGTTTTGATATGATTTTTCAAATCCTAATTCCAGGAACAGAAATTATCACCCCCATTCGAGATCTTAAATTGAGCCGTGAACAGGAAATAGAATACTTGAAAAGTAAGGGGGTGGAAATGAATTTTGAAAAAGCCGTTTATTCCATCAATAAAGGGCTGTGGGGAACCAGTGTGGGCGGAAAAGAAACCTTACACTCAAAAGGTATGTTACCTGAAGAAGCTTGGCCTACTCCCTTAACAAAAGAAGGACAGGAAGAAGTAATACTTCACTATAAGCAAGGCGAACTATTAGGTATTAACGAAAAAGAATTCAAACATCCTGTAGAAGCAATTAAAGCATTGCAAGAAATTGCAGGTGGATTTGCTATTGGCAGAGATATACATGTAGGAGACACCATTATTGGAATCAAAGGGCGTGTAGGCTTTGAAGCCGCTGCACCGTTGATTATCCTGAAAGCCCATCATGCCTTAGAAAAACATGTACTTACTAAATGGCAACTGCAGTGGAAGGATCAGTTAGCACAATTCTACGGGAACTGGTTACATGAAGGTCAAATATTAGATCCTGTCATGCGCGATATTGAAGCTTACCTCACCAATAGTCAGCAACAGGTAACTGGAAAGGTTTTTGTTCAACTACTCCCCTATCGATTTCAGATCACAGGAATCGAAAGTCCCTTTGATCTGATGAACAGTAAGTTTGGAAAATATGGAGAGATGAACACTGGATTCACCGGTCAGGATGTTCGCGGCTTTACTCGAATAGTTGGTAATCAGATTGGTATTTATCACCGTGTTCAACAATCAAGTCATGAAAAAGATTAAAGCTGGTATAATTGGCGGAGCGGGATATACCGGAGGAGAAGTACTTCGGCTTTTATTGCTTCACCCCGCTGTGGAGATCAGCTTTGTTCATAGCCGCAGTAATGCAGGAAAAGCAGTAAGTCATTTACATCAGGACCTTATTGGTCATACTTCACTTTGCTTTACGGATACGATCGATTCTTCAGTGGATGTACTTTTTCTCTGCCTTGGACATGGCGAATCTCGTCAATTCTTAGAACAACATACGTTACCCGATTCTATTCGAATAATCGACCTCACCAATGACTTTCGATTAAGAGATAAGAATCAGATAGGAAACCGAGTATTTACTTACGGCTTACCAGAATTGAACAAAGAACAAATAAAAAAAGCAACTGCCATTGCTAATCCAGGTTGTTTTGCAACTGCCATTCAACTTGCGTTATTACCCTTAGCACAGGCCGGTTTATTAACTGATATCTATACGACCGGTATAACAGGCTCCACAGGTGCTGGGCAAACACTTGCAGCCACTTCACATTTCAGTTGGCGTGCCAATAATATTCAAGCTTACAAAACGCTTACCCATCAGCACTTGGATGAAATTACTGAGTCACTGGGGCAATCAATGAACAAAAAAACTCCTGCTATTCACTTTATTCCCTGGCGGGGTGATTTTACCAGAGGTATATTTTGCAGTTCAACACTCGCCGTTTCCAATCCACTGGAAGAACTAATTGAGCTGTTCAACACATACTACTTATCTCAACCATTTGTTCATGTTAGTAAAGAACCCATTTTTTTAAAGCAAGTGATAGGAACAAATCGCGCCTTACTTCAATTAGAAAAACAGGGTAATCAGCTAGTAGTGCACTCTATTATCGATAATCTCCTAAAAGGAGCAGCCGGACAAGCCATTCAAAATATGAATCTACTTTTTGGTCTTGAGGAGGAATGCGGACTTCAACTTAAAGCAAACTACTTCTAATTATGCGCCTCTTTGATGTATACCCGATTCAAGATATAACCATTGTAAAAGCAAAGGGCTCGCGCGTATGGGACCAACAGGGTCAGGAATATCTTGACCTTTATGGAGGACATGCTGTAATTAGTATTGGGCATACACATCCGCATTGGGTAGAACGTATCAAGTCACAGCTTGATCAAATTGCATTCTATTCTAACTCTATCCGCATTCCGCTACAACAAGAATTAGCAACAAAGCTAGGTGTACTTGCAGGTAAGCCTGATTACCAACTTTTCCTATGCAATAGTGGCGCAGAGGCCAATGAAAACGCATTAAAACTGGCTAGCTTCCATACAGGCAGAAAAAAAATTATAGCATTCACGAAGGCATTTCATGGAAGAACATCCCTGGCTGTATCGGTTACTGATAACAAAAATTATATAGCCCCTGTCAACGAAACAGAAAATGTAATCTTTTTACCCTTCAACGATGCTACTGCTTTAGAAGCTTGTTTTCAAAAACAAGGAAATGAAATTGCAGCAGTAATTATTGAGGGAATTCAAGGGGTGGGAGGAATACATGTAGCCGAAGATTCATTTTTGCAAACTATTCGTTCGCTTTGCACACAATACGGCGCTTTGTATATAGCAGACAGTGTTCAATGTGGTTATGGACGAAGTGGAAAATTTTTTAGCCACGACTACGCCGGCGTAAATGCAGACATCTACTCCATAGCTAAAGGAATGGGAAATGGATTTCCAGTTGCGGGAATTTTAATTGCTCCTCACATTCCTGCCAAACATTTTCAACTGGGTACCACTTTTGGAGGAAATCACTTGGCTTGTGCAGCTGCATTAGCAGTGCTAGAAGTAATGGAGCAAGAAAATCTGATGAACAATGCATTACGGATTGGTAACTGGCTCACCGAACAATTGAAACAAATACCAGTCTTGAAAAATGTAAGAGGCCGTGGCCTAATGATTGGATTTGATGTGCCTGCTGCTTTACCTGAATTGAAAAAAAATCTGCTTAGCAGACAACATATATTTACTGGCGAGGCAAAACCTAACGTAATTCGATTACTCCCCTCGTTGGCACTAACGCAAGCGGATGCAAATCAGTTTATTGGCAGTCTGCAGCTAGAAATTCAATCCTCCTCATTATAACCCATGCAACATTTTTTATCAGTAAAAGATGCTGATTCAATAGAATCCTTACTGGCGCAAGCGCTTTATTATAAAAAAAATCCTTTTGCAGATCAGGCATTGGGAAAAGGAAAGAGACTGGGCTGTTTGTTTCTCAACCCCAGTATGCGTACACGACTGAGTACGCAGATTGCAGCACAGCAACTGGGAATGGAAGCAATTGTTTTTAATGTGGGGGCAGAAGGTTGGTCCATGGAATTTGAAGAAGGAGCCATCATGAATGGATCTACTGTTGAGCATGTAAAAGACGCAGCTCCCATTTTAGGTCAGTATTTTGATATACTGGCTATTCGCACTTTTCCTGGCCTCCAGGACAGAGCAGCAGATTATGCTGAGATAATTTTAAATCAATTTGTCAAATACGCGGGCATCCCTATTTTAAGTCTTGAATCAGCCACGCGACACCCCTTGCAATCCTTGGCAGATATTTTGACCATTGAGGAAGAAATCAAAAGTAGTCCTGCTACTTTTTCAAATAGGAAACCCCGTGTAGTATTATCCTGGGCACCCCACATAAAACCTCTTCCACAATGTGTGGCCAATAGTTTTGCTGAGTGGATGAACCATTGGGGAAAAGCAGACTTTGTAATCACACACCCCAACGGAATGGAGCTGGATGATACCTTTACAAAGGGAGCAGCAATTATACATGATCAAGAATTAGCTTTAGCCGAAGCAGATTTTATTTATGTGAAAAACTGGAGCAGTGTTCAGCAATATGGTAAAATGGCTGAAGGTGATATGCACTCATGGATGCTTACGCAAGAAAAATTGACCAACACCAATCAAGCAAAAGTGATGCATTGCCTCCCCGTTCGAAGAAATGTGGAATTAAGTGATCAGATTTTAGATAGTACGGCAAGCTTAGTAAATCAACAAGCGGGTAATCGAGTTTGGGCTGCACAGGCCGTTTTAAAAAATCTACTGCAGACGCATGCATAAACCGCTACTCCATATTATCAAAGTAGGAGGACACCTGATCGATGATCAGCAGAGACTAGCCGTTTTTTTAAATTTATTTGCCACCTTACCTAGTGTAACAAATACAGGAACTCCTATCTACAAATTATTAGTACATGGCGGAGGTAAAATGGCAACGCAATTAAGTGAACAATTAGGGGTGTCCACACAAATGGTGGAGGGTCGACGAATTACGGATAGCGAAACACTCAAAATTGTGACGATGGTGTATGGGGGATATCTAAATAAACAACTGGTGGTGCAATTACAACAACTTGGATGTAACGCATTGGGCCTGACCGGTGCAGATGGGAATAGTGTGGTAGCACATAAAAGAGTAAATGCCTCCATTGATTACGGATGGGTTGGAGACATTGACCAGGTTAACACCTCATTATTTAAAACAATGATCGAGGCAGGCATTACACCTGTAGTGGCCCCACTCACCCATGATAATAAAGGCCATTTATTGAATACCAATGCAGATACGTTGGCGCAGGAATTGGCTGTTTCACTGAGTAGTTTATATACAACCAGCCTCCTCTTTACATTTGAAAAAGAAGGTGTACTGGCAGAACTTTCGCAAGAAGACTCTGTTTTGTCAAAAATCAAACCAGAAGAATACCATAACTTAAAAGCAGCTGGGAAAATTTTTGCTGGAATGGTTCCTAAATTAGATAATGCGTTTAAAGCATTGGAGGCAGGTGTGAATAAGGTAGTGATTGGTAAAGCAGAAAAACTTCACGAATTGATTCAAGGTATAGCCGGTACAACCCTGACAAAATAAAAATGAATAGTACCTACATAAAACAGGAAGCTATTTTATTATTACAAAGCTTGATTGCCATTCCTTCCTTTAGTAAAGAGGAAGAGGGTACCGCTACTGTTTTATTTGAATTTTTACAAAAACAGGGAGCTACCCCTTACCGGGTTGGAAATAATGTATATGCCATTGCAAAAGATTTTAATCCGGCAAACCCCACCCTACTTCTCAATTCACATCACGATACAGTAAAACCTAACGCGCACTATACCAAAGACCCTTTCTCTCCTCAAATTGAGGAAGGCAGACTCTACGGATTGGGTAGTAATGATGCTGGGGCATCACTGGTATCGCTATTAGCAAGCTTTTTGCTATGCTCGGCAATATCTCCTCGCGAATGGAATCTGATTGTTACCGCAACAGCGGAGGAAGAAATCAGCGGTACGGGGGGTATTGAAGCTCTTTTGCAAGATCCCTCATTCATTGAACAAACAAAAGGTTGTTTACTGAAAGAAAATATCCATCCGGCAACCTGTGCAATTGTGGGAGAACCCACTTTACTTCAAATGGCAATTGCAGAAAGAGGATTATTAGTTCTCGACGGCGTAGCAACCGGAAAACCAGGACATGCAGCGCGCGAAGAAGGAGATAACGCATTATATCATGCATTGGATGCCATTCAAGCAATACGAAATTTCAATTGGGAAAGAAAATCAAGCTTACTAGGCCCAGTCAAGTGCAGTACTACAGCGATAGAAACAGCTAATAAAGCACATAATATAGTGCCCGCCTCCTGCCAATTTGTAGTGGATGTTCGAGTCAATGAGCAATACAGTTTTCAAGAGGTGATTGATACGCTTCAATCAATGGTTGCACCCGCTGTAACATTAAAACCAAGGAGTACTCGACTTCGTTCGTCCCTGATTCCTTTAGATCATCCACTTGTGAAAGTTGGACTGGCCAATCAACTCCCCTACTATGGTTCTCCTACTACTTCAGATAAAGCATTGCTTCCCTTCCCTGCTTTAAAGTTAGGACCGGGCAACTCTGCACGCAGTCATAGTGCAGATGAATGGGTGGGCATCGATGAAATAGAAAAAGGAATTGATTTATACTATACATTGATCGATCAGCTAACCAACCCAAAAATGCGCGTATGAAACTCTGGCAAAAAAATACAGATGCTGCGGACGCTGTAACATCATTTACAGTGGGCCAGGATCGGGAGATGGATGCCTATCTGGCAAAATTTGATGTAATAGGCTCAGTGGCGCATGTAAAAATGCTCGGAAAGGTGGGATTGCTAACCTTGTCGGAAACGGAACAATTAGTAACAGCCCTTCGTGAAATTTACAAACAGGTTGAACAAGGAAATTTTCTATTACGCCCCGAAATGGAAGATATCCATTCCCAAGTTGAATGGGAATTGACACAACAATTGGGTGATACTGGAAAGAAAGTCCATATGGCAAGAAGCCGAAACGATCAGGTGCTGGTTGACATTCGACTTTTTCTTCGTGAGGAATTAGAAAAAACTGTAAATGCACTACAATCACTTTTTTCACTCTTACAAGAAAAAAGCGAACAACATAAAGAAGTTCTTTTACCCGGCTATACCCATTTACAATTAGCAATGCCCTCCTCTTTCGGGCTTTGGTTTGGCGCCTATGCCGAAAGTTTGGTGGACGACTGTATTCAATTACAAGCCGCATATAATATAGTCAATAAAAATCCGCTGGGTTCGGCTGCAGGATATGGTTCGTCCTTTCCCATCGACAGATCCTATACCACTTCCTTGCTAGGATTCGGAGATCTCAATTACAACGTGGTCTATGCACAAATGGGAAGAGGCAAAACAGAACGAGTTGTAGCACAAGGCTTGGCTGGTGCTGCGGAAACATTGAGTCGCTTTAGCATGGATGCTTGTTTGTATATGAACCAACAATTTGGTTTTATTTCATTTCCGGAACAATTAACAACCGGCAGCAGCATCATGCCACATAAAAAAAATCCAGATGTATTTGAATTAGTGCGGGCACATTGTAACCGAATTAAATCGTTACCCAATGAGATTAGCTTGTTGACCACCAACCTTCCTTCGGGTTATCATCGGGATCTTCAGCTATTAAAAGAACATTTGTTTCCGGCTTTTGAACAAATTCGCGAATGCATGTCCATGTTGGAATTAATGATTAGCGCTGTTCAACTAGAAAAAGAGTTGCTCCAGGATAAAAAATATCAATATTTATTCAGTGTGGAAGCTGTCAACGCATTGGTAAATCAAGGAATACCTTTTCGTGATGCATACCGACAAATTGGAGAGTCCATTGAAAAAGGAAATTACCGACCATCCACTGTCCTACGTCACACGCATGAAGGCAGCATCGGTAATTTGTGCAATTCGCAAATCAAATCACAAATGGAAACAACCCTCAATGGATTTCCTTTCAAAGCAGTGAAAAAAGCTATTGCCGAATTACTGTCCTAACCCATGGCGATCAACCAGGTAAATTAGTGCAGCCATGTTGACGGCTCCTAATTCCAATTCTCTTTTATTTACTGCTTCAAACACATCGTTGCGCGCATGATGATAATCAAAGTAGCGCTGCGAATCAGGTTGAAGTCCTGCTACAGGTGTAGTAAAGGTTCGGTTCAAGGGGCCAATATCAGCGCCGCCACCCCCCTTACTGAATTCGCTACAACCATACGGGGCTATCAGTGGTTGCCAACTTAATACACGCTGATACTGTGTTTCGCTCATCGTGAATCCAAACCCACGTGGTGTAAAACCACCTGCGTCACTCTCCAAAGCAAATATGTGTTTTTCGTTTTTTTCCTTTGCATCAGCTGCATATTTACTTCCTCCGCGCAACCCATTTTCCTCATTGGCAAATAATACAAAGCGAATGGTATGACGGGGTTGATAACCAATTGCCTTAAAGGCACGGAGTATTTCAATGGTCTGCACACAGCCAGCCCCATCATCATGCGCTCCTTCACAATTGTCCCAACTATCCAAATGTCCGCCAACTGTAATAATTTGATCAGGGAACTCGGTACCTTTTAATTCTCCGATAATGTTATGACCAATCGTATCCGGTAAAAAATAACCATGCGTTTCCAACTTTACCTGTAAGGATTGTTTTTTTAGCCATTGACTCATTTGATCTGCATGCTCTAGCCCAATTGCCACAGCAGGTATTTTAGCATACTGGCTATCGTATCGAGTTGCGCCTGTATGCGGATGATTATTGGCACCATGACTCATACTTCGGATAATGGTTCCTACGGCGCCATATTTGGCAGCCTGCGAAGGACCCTGCCCGCGATATTTACTAGCATCCCCATACGCTTGAAAGGTTCGAACAAACGTGGCATTGAAAGGATAATTATAAAAAACTATTTTACCCTTGACCTGTTCTTTTTTCGACTCCAGCTCTTCAAATGATTTTACTTCCAACACCTCCGCCGTTACTCCTTTAGGTCCCGACCCCATTGAATTACCCAATGCTACCACGTCAAGAGAAACACCTCTTTTTCCATCACCCAAATTGACCATTGTAGAGGCTTTATCTACTCCACCTCGTACCCAATGTGGAACCATACACTCCTGCATCCAGGCTTTATCAGCACCCGCCGCCTGCATGGCCGCCAAGCCCCATTTTTCAGCTTTGACCATTCCGGAAGAACCTGCTAAACGAGGCCCGATATTTTTAGTCAATACCCGAAGATTTTCATAAGCATGGGAGCGTAGTAGAATTTCGTCGGCTAGTTTTCGAATATATAAAGAGTCATCTGACTGCGCCTGTGCCAGGCCGGTAAATAGCAAGGTCATAAAAAGAAGAATCCGATTGAACGAAAGCATAGCTTACTTGTTTTGAATCCTGAAGTTAAAGAATCCTGAGAAGGGATTCGCTCCTTTCAAATAGCCTACCTTTGCAAACCCGTTACAGCATATGAAAATTGGTATTGTTTGTTACCCGACTTTTGGTGGCTCTGGCGTACTAGCCACTGAGCTAGGGAAAGCCCTGGCCCAAAAAAACCATGAAGTCCATTTTGTAACTTATCAGCAGCCAGTACGGTTGGAGCGTTTTGTTCCGAATATTTTTTATCATGAGGTTCAGGTCCCTACTTATCCCTTATTCGACTTTCCTCCTTATGAAACGGCACTGGCTAGTACACTAGTGGATGTCATCAAAAATCATCACTTGGATTTATTGCACGTCCACTATGCCATTCCACATGCATCAGCGGCCTATTTGGCTAAACAAATTCTAGCCAAAGAGGGAATCAAGATACCATTTATCACCACCCTACATGGAACGGATATCACACTAGTGGGACGTGATAAAACATACGCTCCTGTTGTTACATTCTCAATCAATGAAAGCGACGCCATCACAGCTGTTTCTCACAACCTTCGGGAGGAAACTTTTCGACATTTCAAGATTGACAAAGAGATAGAGGTAATCATGAATTTTGTGGATGTAGCACGTTTTAATCGCAAACCTATTGATGCCTTTCGAAAAGCAATTGCCCCTTCGGGCGAACGCATTTTGCTTCACGCTTCCAACTTTAGAAAAATAAAACGCGTACCCGATGTAGTTCGGATTTTTGCCAATGTTCGTTCTAAAATTCCCAGTAAACTATTATTTGTAGGGGATGGTCCGGAGCGAAGTACAGCTGAAGACTTAAGTCGTGAATTAGGAGTGAGTGAAGATGTGTTATTTGTAGGAAAACAAGAACAAATGGAAGATATTCTGGCTATTGCAGATGTCTTTTTACTAACCTCCGAGTATGAAAGTTTTGGTTTGGCTGCACTAGAGGCCATGGCTGCAAAAGTGCCAGTGGTATCAACTGATGCAGGCGGACTTGCTGAGATCAATATTCACGGAGAAACTGGTTTCTTGAGTAACGTGGGGAATACTGATTTAATGAGTGAACAAGTGATGCAGTTACTACAAAGTGATAGCACGCTAAAAACATTCCGGAACAATGCCTACAAACAAGCTTGCAAGTTTGATATCCATCATATTGTTCCCCAATATGAAAAATTGTATAGTCGCTTTGTAAAAAGTTGATTAACGACGCAACCAGCCCTGCGGATCGATTTTTTTGGTTTCCATGGTCATGATAAAATCAATCTGACCACCATTCCCTTCATCATCCTTACCTGTTTTACCGATAAGCTGCCCTGTTTTTACCATGGCCCCTTTGGCAACAGTTACTGAGGAGAGATTGCTGTACGTGGTGAAATATTTACCATGACGAATAGTAACAGCCATTCCATCTCCCAGGTTATAGACGCCACGCACCTCCCCTTCAAATACGGCTTTTACATTAGACCCTGCACTCGGTGTTGCAATGGTGATACCTGGATTATCGATGGTGAGGTAAGTGTTTTCAATTTTATTATCACCAAACTTCAGTAACACAATTCCATTATCCACCGGCCACGGTAGCTTATATCGATTGGCCTCAAAACTGCTATTCAGTGCAATATCCTTAGCGTTAAGATCCAAATAACTATCCGGTCTGCGTGTAGGATCAGTGCGCTTGGCCGCCGCCGACAGCTCTTCACTGGTTGGAGCGGGTGTGTTAACTGCTGGTTTTGTAGTACCCGGGGCTGTAGTTTTTGCAGTTGTTGTAGTAGTTACAGGGGTTGCATTGGTTCGTTTTCTTTCCTCATCCTCTTTTTTTCGACGCTCTTCCGCTTCTTTTTTAGCCAATTCAATTTCACGACGAACAATAGCCAACACAGCATTTTGCAAATCCCTATCCTTCTTCTTTTTCTCCGCAATTTGTCGAGACAACTCTTTCTCTTTACTCTTCAATTGCGCTACCACCGCATTTTTTTCCTTTTTCTGAACCGCTAGCTCTTGCACTTGCTTGGTTTGTGTTTCCAATGCCACATTCTTTTGCTCTTTACGAACCAACTGTTGTTTGCGGCGTTGTAAAATCAACTCCTGCGTTTTATAGATAGTTCCCACCTGCTTCTCCCGATAATCTCGATAACTCTTTAAATAAGAAATTCTTTTTACCGCATCGTTGAAGCTACTGGCAGAAAAAATAAAGTTGACGTAGTCGTAATTACTCCGGTTCTTATAGGCATACGCTACAGAGCGGGCATATTGCACTTTTAAAGTATCCAATTGTCGATTTAGCCTATAGATTTCGAGTTCACTGAGATATATGTCATCATCAATGGAGCGTATTTCCCGGCTAATACTATTGATATAGCGTTCCTGCAGCGATATTTTACGATTCAACACATTCAGCTGGCTCAAAGTTTTTTTAGTCTGCCCTTTTACTGATTCGTATAATGTTTGGATTTCTTTAAGTTCTTTTTGTATTTCCTGGCGCTCTTTTTCCAACTGACTCTTGTCCGTACCCGGCTGGGCCTGGATAAAAGCAGTGGTTAAAAACAAGAATAGAACTAAAAGGCTAAGACGCATGGATTCTCTATAACGATTCCATGCAAAATAAATTTTATTCGTCAACCGCGGCGATAATTTTTTGGAATACTGAAAGGAAAACTTAACGTTTCATTAAATGCATACTGCTTGAAGCGCAATTCCACATTCAATTTCTTTTTCTCTGAAACGGCAATATTGCGTCGTTGCGAAAAATTAATACCGGTGCGATTATCGTACTCCGCATACCCTAAAAAACTAGTACGATTACGGGTGAGGTCTAAATCATCCAATTTAGTGCTGAGTAATACTTTTTCCTGCTCCGCAATGGTAAATAATAGCCTAAAAAAAGAATTAACCCCCTGTAAAGAGATAGTTCCATTGCCTTTGCTATAAGCCTGTAAGGTTGTATCTAAAAAAACCGGATTCCCGATCAACAAATCCTGGAGTGATGTAAGATCCAGGGGTAATGCAGTTACCTCAGTCAAGTAGGCTACACTGCGAGCAATGTAAACCTTATTCTGTTTATCCAAGATCTTAACCGAATCCTTGGTGATATAAGCACGCAACCCCTCAATACCTAAAATAGCAGTGATGGAAGCCCAAATCAAACTGTCTTTGTACATGCGCAATTGCGCATTGAGATTTAATTGCTGGCCAGTGCCATCCTCATAATCCACATCCAACTTTGCATTGAAAGTGGTATACTGAATACGCCTGGATTGTAATTGCGTATACTGCTCTTTGATAAATGCGATAGAGTCTAAACGAGCCCGCTCTAAATCAGAAAGGATATTTGCCTGAATGGTATCTTTTTTAACGAGGGCTGTCTGGATTTTTTTTGTACTCCTACAGGACGTAAAAAAAGTACCTAACAATAAAAGCACCACTACAATTCGCATAGTTGTCATTCATTTTATTCCTGTGTGACCAAATCCACCTTGGCCACGTGCGGAATCAGCTAATTCAGATACGGGCACCCAATTACAAGTTGTTACCGGTTGCACCACTAACTGTGCAATGCGATCTCCGGGTTGTATGACTTGTGTTTCACCAGAGTGATTAATCAAGATCACACCAATTTCACCTCGATAATCTGCATCGATTGTGCCCGGTGAGTTAAGACAGGTGATACCTTGTTTGAGCGCTAATCCGCTTCGGGGCCGCACCTGTGCTTCATAACCAACGGGTAATTCGATAAAAAGTCCTGTTGGAATTAATTTCCGCTCTCCGGGGTTTAATTGAACGGAAGCAGTTAGATCTGCACGAATATCCATACCAGCAGATGCCTCCGTAGCGTAGGAAGGAAGGGGGTTGGACGAACGATTAACGATCTTAATGGGCAGTGCGGACATCGCGCAAATATAGGTTGGGTTTGTCAGGATTGCTGAAGCAGTACAGTAGCCGTAGCCATCAATCCTTCTTCCCTACCTGCAAATCCCATTTTTTCAGTTGTAGTAGCCTTAACAGATACAGCATCGGGTGCAATGGCCATCAAAGGAGCAATTGCTGCTTGCATCGATTTTACATAGGGCCTAATTTTTGGTGCTTCCAAACACAAGGTTGCGTCCACATTGACCACCCGATAACCCTTAGCATGAATCATTTCCACACATTTTGAAAGCAATATTTTACTATCTATTCCTTTGTATGCGGGATCAGTATTAGGAAAATGTTCACCAATATCACCCAAGGCTAATGCCCCCAGTAATGCATCACAGATTGCATGTAATAAAACATCCGCATCACTATGTCCCACAGCACCTTTGTGGTGAGGAATATGCACGCCCCCAATCCATAGTGGAGAACCCTCCGCCAACTGATGAAAATCGATTCCGGTACCGATGCGAAATGACATGTGTTGTATTTAGTGCAAATAAACAAAAAGGCCCCGGTAATCCGAGGCCTTTTTGAATAGTAAACGCTATAATTACTTTTTACCGCCCAAATCAAATGAAACCTGGAAACGGAGTGTATTGGAAAGTGGGTTACGGTTAACACCACTACCAGAAGGAATCAAATAAGCAAAGTTGAAATGGAATACATTGTACTTCACACCAAGACCTGTTGTGAAATAACGACGATCTCCTTTTGTTTTGTTCTCGTAGAAATAACCACCACGGAAGAAGAACTGACCATTGTAGTTCCACTCAGCACCGGCACCTACAGAAACTTCTTTCATTTCCTCGCCAAATCCACCAGGAGCATCTCCCAATGAACTGAACCAGCTACCCACTACACTCTTGTTTCTGTATGCAGCAAGGTCAGCAGCAGTTGCACCAGCACCGGGAGGTGTAGGAACAAGAAGCTTATTCAACTCAGCACCGAAAGAAAGTGTGTTAGTATTGTTATACTTTTTAGTATAGTTCAAACCTAAACCAAGGTTAGCAGGAATGAAATCCTTTGCATCGGCATTGCTAGTGTAAGCAATCTTTGCACCTAAGTTAGAAAGAACAGCACCCCAAGCAAGACCAGTACCATTCTTCTTACCATCATGGTAATAAGCAAGGTCAGCTGCTACGGAAGAACCAGTCTTATAAGTAGTGCTACCATTAGTCAATCCGCCAGTCAAATCTGAGTTGATGTACTTTAAAGTGATACCCACACCACTTTTATCAGAAAGTTTGCGAGAATAACCAAGATCAACACCAAACTCACGAGGTCTGTGCTCTGTTCCCAGAGGAGCACCTGTGAAATCAGTGAACTGAATGTTGCCAAGGCTGAAATAACGAACAGAAGCAGACAAAGCCTGATTGTCGTCTAATTTCTTAAATCCTGTAACAGAAGCCAGGTAAACATCGTTTACAAGGTCCTTCATCCATGGAGTGTAAGTAGCAGAGATACGTGCATCAGATGTGTTGAAAGCAACTTTTGCAACGTTCCAGATAGCAGAGTAAGTATCTGGAGAAGTAGCTACTCCCATTTCACCCATACCACCTGAACGAGCGTCAGGAGAAATACGAAGGAAAGGAACGGCAGTGGTAACCACATTGATTGGGTCAGTCTGCGCGTTAACATTTGCAGTCAGACCACATAATAGCAGGATGCTGGCAGTCAGTTTTAAGGCAGTTAGTCTCATTAGAAAATTTTTAATAGTGTGTAAATATAGCGTTTTTGATCAAAAAGGCCTCCAAAAAGGAATTTTTTTCAAACTTCGGGAAATCGGTCATAATGAGCAACTTCCGTATAGATTTTCTTCCTAATTAGAAGACTCCGACAGAGGGTAAACGCCTCTATTTCAATTATATTGTTAAAATTAACCTTTTTTTTAAAAATTCTTCTTTCCTCCAAATTTTACATAAACCATTGACTTGAAACAAATTAGGTCTTAAAAAAATAAAAGGGGGCAGAATTTGTATTTGCCTCAAACTACTTAAATTCGCAAGCCCTGTAAATCAAGGGAAAAGAACCGGGGCAATATCCCGACTTAAACCTGCGTTAGACAATACCAATCGAAGCTTTATGCTACAAATGCAACGTCCAATTTTTATTCTCCTGGCCCTGTCAGGTTTTGTATTGCTCAGTTCCTGCAAAGGCAAAGGAATTTTTGCAAAAAAATCCCCCAAGTCAAGTGTTACAGGCTGGAACTACAATGAAAAAGGTGGTTTTCAGGTTGCCCAGGCTAAAGACCAGGCCACCGGACCCGGTTTAGTTTTTGTAGAGGGAGGAACCTTCACCATGGGACAAACGGAAGAAGATGTAATGGGAGACTGGAATAATATCCCCCGTCGTGTTTCTGTTCCTTCCTTTTACATGGATCGTACAGAAGTGGCCAACGTGCACTACCGCGAGTACATTTTCTGGTTGGCCAAAATATTTGATCCTTCTGATCCTGAGAATGTAAAAATTGTAGAAGGCGCACTCCCAGATACGCTAGTTTGGAGAAGCGAACTCAGCTACAATGAACCCTCCGTTGAACTTTATTTTCGTCACCCTGCCTTCAATTATTACCCGGTTGTAGGTGTAAGCTGGAAGCAGGCAAAGGATTTTTGTTTATGGAGAACAGATCGCTATAACGAATCTACCCTGGTAGAGAAAGGATACATCAATAAGAACAATTTAAAACCAGGCGCTCAGCAAGGCGATAACAATTTTAACACTCGTTCTTATCTGCTCGGGCTTTACACTGCGCCTCCCGGCAAAGCCATGCGCGCTAGCCGTGGCCGCGCTCCACAACAACCCTCTTTGGAATCAGGAATTGTGAGTCCAGAATATCGTCTTCCATTCGAAGCAGAGTGGGAATATGCAGCCTATGGCTTAATTGGACAAAATCCACGTACTAGTTTGAAAGAAGGAAAACGTGGTGAGGAATTACAATCCAATAAACAAGTTTATCCGTGGGCACAAAATGTGAATGGTCTTCGTGAAAACCGCAGAGGAAGTTTGCAAGGTCAGTTTTATGCCAACTTTAAGAGAGGAAGTGGAGACAATGCGGGAGTAGCTGGTGGCTTGAATGACCGCTCTTTCTATACCGCCCCGGTAGAGTCATATTACCCAAATGCATTTGGACTCTATAACATGGCGGGTAATGTGAGTGAGTGGGTAGAGGACACCTATCGTCCGCTTTCCAATTTAGATTTTGACGATCAACCCGCTCCTTTCCGTGGTAACAAATTCATGAAGCTCTATGTAGCAGACTCTACCACCTTGGATCCTTCTGCTCGTTATGAAAAAGATTCATTAGGACGTGTAAAAATGTTAGAAGTAACTGAAGCTGATGCGCGTAACAGAAGAAATTATCAAAAAGGTAATGTAATTAATTACCTCGATGGTGACTCCCTATCTTCAGCCGCCTACGCATATGGAACTACAACACTGTTGGACCCTGAACGCTCCAAAGTATTTAAGGGGGGTAGCTGGAACGACCGCGCTTATTGGTTAAGCCCTGGTGCACGTAGACATTTAGAAGAAGATCTCTCTGCCGCTACCATCGGTTTCCGTTGTGCTATGAACCGCGTGGGAAGCCCCGAACTTGGGAACAAGCGCAAAACAGGACAATACTTCCCAACAAAAAGACAAAAGCGTTAAGAATATTTTTTCTATAATAGAAAACCCTCCCCTTTCGGAGGGTTTTTTTATGGAGGTCCAAGTAACTTTGCATTATGTCTATTGAATCGCTCTATGCCTTATTCCAACAATACCCCCATGTAGAAACTGATACCCGTCAATTAAAACCGGGTTGTATTTTTTTTGCATTACGTGGAGAGAATTTCAATGGGAACCAATTTGCAAAAAAAGCACTGGAAGCCGGTGCCGCACTTGCTATCATTGATGATGCAACCGCCTACATAGATGAACGAACCATTGTGGTTGAAAACACATTAACCACACTACAGCAACTGGCAAAATTTCATCGTCAACAATTCAATATCCCTTTTATTGCCATCACTGGCAGCAATGGGAAAACCACTTCCAAAGAATTGGTCAACGCGGTGTTGGCAAGCAGTTTTTGCACCTATACAACACAAGGAAACCTGAATAATCACATTGGCATCCCCCTTACTTTATTGCGCGTTCAAAAAGATGCGGAGATTGCTGTAATCGAAATGGGAGCTAATCATCAAAAGGAGATCGCCGGCTATTGTACCTACGTCTTACCCACGCATGGAATTATTACCAATTGTGGTAAAGCACATCTCGAAGGATTTGGCGGTGTGGAGGGGGTTAGAAAAGGAAAGGGCGAACTATATGATTTTATAAGGGCCAACCAGGGCACAATTTTTTTAAACCGGGATCTTGATTACCTGCACCCGATGTCAATGGGTATTTCCAATATTGTAACCTATGGGACAAAGGAGGCGCAAACAATTGGAACTATAAAGTCGGCAGATCCTTATCTACAGGTAACCATTCAACCCAGTGAAAAACATGATGCGCTTCCAGCCATTCAAACGCAATTAGTGGGTGATTACAATTTAGCGAATGTGCTATTAGCGGCCAGTGTAGGTAGGCACTTTGGAATAGAGGCCGATAAAATAAAAATTGCCATTGAAAATTATCAACCCAC
>VFQT010002598.1_pt1 | contig 18178 bp, 14 predicted proteins | sample 3512381 | NCBI WGS metagenome assembly VFQT01 (sample SAMN10412376, study PRJNA504923) | tailings metagenome | isolation source: Relicate 2 Philex TSF3 active mining site | place: Philippines: Tuba, Benguet | collected 2017-08-29
GTATACCAGCGCCGCGGAATCAGTGTGCGACGCGATGTCCTTCGTGAAGAGTCAATCGCAGTGCTTCGCGCCTACGCTGAACGGGGCGGTTTGTTATATAACGGATGAGAGGACACAGCAATGAAGTTTACCATCGAACATGCTCCAGTGTACGCGTCGCTTCGCGTCGATATGGAACAGGGCGAAGCATTTCGTGCCGAGCCAGGCGCGATGTTGTCGATGTCGCCAAGTATTGAGCTCGAGACAACGACGGCTGGTAAGGGGCTCTTCGGCACGCTGAAGGCAGCTGTTGGTGGCGAGTCGATCTTCGCCTCGATCTTCACCGCACTTCATGGTCCGGGGGAGCTCTACCTCGCCCCCTCGACACCAGGTGATATCATTCGCATTGATCTCCAGAATCAGACCATTCTCGCGTATGGCGGAGCCTATCTGGCGGGGGATACATCGCTCCAGCTCAGCGCACGCGGCTCGCTGAAGTCGATGATTGGTGGGTCGGACTTGTTCCTGACAACGATTTCTGGAACTGGACCGGTGTTTCTCAACGGGTTCGGCGCGATTTACACCAAGACGCTGGGTCCAGGTGAGCCCTATGTGGTCGACTCTGGGCATGTCGTGGCGTTTACCGATGGGATTCAGTACTCCATCAAAAAGGCAGCGCGCGGACTCTTCAGCACGCTCGCGAGCGGCGAGGGACTGGTCTGCATGTTCTCCGGTCCGGGCACCATCTGGATGCAGACACGGAACGTCCGGGGCTTTGCCCAGTCACTGATCCCATTCCTGCCGCAATCTGGGTCATAGCGCTACACTGCAACCACGCCCGTAGTATCTTTGTCGCATGACAGAACAGGTACAAGCACTGATCGGGAAAGAATTCCCGTGCCTTGATAAAGGCTTTGTTCGCCTCATCGATGTGATGGGTGATGATGCTGCGATTGTGCAGGCTGCACGCGTATCGTACGGTGCCGGTACGAAGAAGGTCAACGAAGATGTTGGTCTGATTCGCTACCTCATGCGCCACTTGCACACGACGCCATTTGAGATGGTCGAGTTCAAGTTTCATGTGAAGCTGCCCATCTTCGTCGCTCGTCAGTGGATCCGTCACCGCACTGCGAATGTGAACGAGTATTCAGGTCGGTACTCCGAGATGAAGGACGAGTTCTACGTACCTGCGATCGATCAAGTGCGTGCACAGAGTGCGACGAACAAGCAAGGCCGAGCCGACGAAGCATTCGACCCTACAGAGGCTGAACGAATTCGTTCCGGTATGCTTGAAACGCAATCACGTCTCTACGGTGAGTATCAGCACCTGCTTGAAGCTGATCTCGCACGCGAGATTGCCCGCATCAATCTTCCTGTATCGAACTACACAGAGTGGTATTGGAAGGTTGATCTGCACAACCTGTTCCATTTCCTGAAGCTGCGTATCGACCCGCATGCGCAGTACGAGATTCGCGTCTACGGCGAAGCAATGGCACAGATCGTGAAAGCGGCCGTGCCGGTTGCCTACGAGGCATTTGAAGATTACATCCTGCACGCGCGTCGCTTCTCCCGTCGTGAGCGCACTGCATTGAAAGCAATGCTTCCATCGCTCACCATCGACCCAGCAGCGCTTGAAGCAGCTGGTCTGAAGGGGCGTGAAGCACAGGAGTTTCTTGCAAAGCTTGAAGAATTGGCATCGTTATGATCCGTCTGGTACTGGCTGCGATCGCTGTGATCTGCGTTGGTTGCGCCGAGCAACAGGTCGAGCCATTACCTGATCTGTATCCTACCGTTCCATCAAACTTTCCCCCCGTACCGGTGCCATCGGACAATCCGGTGACGCCTGCGAAGGTCGAACTTGGTAAGGCGCTGTTCTATGAGCCTCGGCTCAGCAGTGATGGGACCATTGCATGCGCATCATGTCACAGCCCCGAGCGGTCCTTTGCCGATGCTCCCAATCAAGTAAGCCGTGGAGTAGGGGGCGCACTTGGTCAGCGCAACGCGCCAACGCTGATCAACGTTGCCTACCGCCGATCATACTTCTGGGATGGACGAGCCACAACGCTTGAGGATCAGGCAACGAGTGCATTTATGCACTCAACAGAGATGGATGCCGACACGTTAGTTGTTGCATCTTTGCTTCGTTCTCCGACGTATCGCGATCAGTGGATTGCTGCCTTCGGTGATACGCTCGTGACGATGCGTCGTGCCATGCAGGCCATTGCAACCTTCGAGCGCACGATTGTAAGTGCGAACAGCCCGTACGATAAGTACGTGCGTGGAGATCGTACAGCCCTCTCACAACTTGAGCGCGAGGGCATGGATCTGTTTTTCAGTTCCCGCACAATGTGTGGCGCATGTCATGGCGGACCCGATTTTACGAATGATCAGTTTCAGAACATCGGCCTCTTCCATCATTACTTCGATCGCGGACGCTTTAACGTCACACGCGAGCCACGTGATGAGGGATTGTTCAAGACCCCTACGTTGCGCAACGTTGCACTCACTGCGCCCTACATGGCAACGGGTGACAGTCAAACGGGGCTTATGTCGACCCTTGAAGATGTCGTAGAGCACTACAATCTTGGTGGAACAGCATTCCCGAATAAGGATAAGCGCGTGCGGCCACTCAATCTCACGGACCGCGAGAAGAGCGCGCTTGTCGCATTTATGCGAGCGCTCACAGATTCCTCCGTTCTCACCAATCCAGCATGGATTCAACGCTAGGATCTCACATCAGCGACGTTGCACTTCCACATGCAACAGACGTTGATACCGTGATAGTGTCCGATCTCCATCTGGGATCGGCGATGTCGCGAGCTAAGGCCTTGACCGACATGCTCCGTGCGTTGACGTACAAGCGTCTCATCCTTAACGGCGATGTCTTCGACGATCTCAATTTCAAACGTCTGTCCCGCGATGATTGGGAGTTTCTCTCCTTCATTCGTGCCTCAACAAATGAGCGACTCGCTCACGAACTCGTGTGGGTGATTGGGAATCACGATGGTGGTGCGCCTGAGATCCTCTCGCACCTGCTTGGTATTCACATCCATGAAGAATACGTCTGGGAACATGCCGGACGTCGGTATCTGGCTGTGCACGGACATCAATTCGACGCGTTTGTGTCTGAGCACTCACGTGTGGTCGACGTTGCGATTTGGGCCTATTCTGTGTGGCAGAAGTTCGACCCGAAGCACCGTGCATCGCGGCTTGTGAAGCAGGCGAGCCGACAGAGCAAGCGCTGGATGCGACGTAGCGACAAAGTCGCAAACGAGGCTTCGGCACACGGTAAGTCTACCTACGGCGCTGATGTCGTCACGTGCGGACACACGCATCATCCCATGGATGTGATGATACATGGCGTGCGTTACCTCAACTCAGGATCGTGGACCGATGTGCCATCAACGTACATCATCATTGAACATGATGGTACGATGGCAATTCACTCCTGTCCCTGACTACTCGCGAGTTTGATTACCCGTTGTAGGTCGTTGCACCACTGAGTCCGTGACAGGACTTGAACTTCTTACCCGATCCACACGGACATGGTTCGTTGCGACCAACCTCACGTCCACTCTTGTGCACAGTGTGCGCCTGGGCATGCTCAGACGCTGCTACGGCGTTCGGATCCGCGCCAAGCGTGGTGCTCGCACTCGGATGTGAAAACTGCAGCGGACGAGACGTGCTGACCGTAGAACGGAGCTGCGGAAGTGACGCAGTTGCCGTTGCCTCACGCTGTTGCTGCGCAGCCTGCTGCTGCGCCTGCTCGGCGCGTTGCTGCTGCTGCTGGCGCTGCTGCTCTGTGATTTGCGGATAGTACTTGAAAGCAAATGATACGGTGGCCTTGTTGATCTGTGAGATCAGCTCAAGGAATACCTTGTATGCTTCTTGCTTGTACTCGAGAATTGGATCTTTCTGTCCGTAGGCTCGGAGATAGATACCTTCCTTGAGATCATCCATGCTACGCAGGTGATCGCGCCATTCGTCGTCGATTGCACGAAGCGCAGCTACGCGCTCGAGAGCACCCATGAAATCTGGGCCAAGCATCGACTCCTTGCGGTCGTAATACTCTTCTGCGGCATCAACAACACGCTGAACGACGTCCTCGCGTTTGAGCGAAGCGAACTCGTTCTGCGACATGTCCACATCACACAGCATGTTTACACGAACTTCATTGCGCAGTGCTTCAACGTCGCCACTGCTGTGGTGTTCGTCGTACCAGCCTTCTGCTAGCTCGCGCACATACTCCAGGATCTCGCTACGCAGACGCTCGCCCATCAGTGCGTGACGTCGACGATCGTAGATCACTTCGCGCTGCTGGTTCATCACGTTGTCGTACTCCAGCAAGCGCTTACGAATGCCGAAGTTGTTCGATTCAACCTTCTTCTGCGCGTTCTCGACGCTCTTCGTAACAAGGCCACTTTCGATTGGCTCGCCATCAGGCACCTTCAGGCGCTGCATGACTGCTGCGATGCGCTCACCACCAAATAGGCGCATCAAGTCGTCTTCGAGTGAGATGAAGAACTGCGACGATCCTGGATCGCCTTGACGTCCCGCACGACCACGCAACTGGCGATCGATACGGCGTGCTTCGTGGCGCTCTGTACCAATGATGGCCAAACCTCCAGCTTCGCGTACGTCTGGGTCCAACTTGATGTCAGTACCACGACCAGCCATGTTCGTTGCGATCATTACCGCACCACGACGACCGGCATTAGCGACAATTTCAGCCTCGCGCTGGTGCTGCTTTGCGTTCAACACGTTGTGATTGACGTTTGCACGCTTGAGCATCTTCGAGAGAAGCTCAGATACTTCAACGCTTGTTGTACCAACAAGTACTGCACGTCCCTTGGCAAGTTCTTCCTGAACAGCGATGACAACGGCATTGTACTTCTCGCGCTTCGTGCGGAAGATCTTGTCGTCCATGTCCTTGCGCTGGATCCCACGGTTGGTTGGAATCACCACAACGTCAAGCTCATAGATCTGCCAGAACTCACCAGCTTCGGTTTCAGCAGTACCCGTCATACCAGCAAGCTTGTGGTAGAGACGGAAGTAGTTCTGCAACGTTACCGTGGCAAAGGTCTGTGTGTCCTGTTCAACAAACACACCTTCTTTAGCTTCAATAGCTTGATGGAGTCCGTCGGAATAACGACGTCCCTCGAGAATACGGCCGGTGAATTCATCGACGATCTTGATCTTGCCATCAGCAACCACGTATTCGTCGTCACGCACATACAGCGTGTAGGCGCGAAGCAACTGGTTGATGATGTGGATGCGATCGGAGCGATCGGAGAACACACGCATGAACTCATCGCGACGGATCGTCTTTTCTTCCGCCGACAGTGACGCGTCACCCTCGAGTGCGCTCATCTGCGATGCAATGTCAGGAATGACAAACATCTCAGGGTCTTCTTGCGATGTGCTCAGCAACTCGCGACCCATGTCGGAGATGTCAATCTGGTGGTTCTTCTCGTCGACAGTAAAGTACAGTTCGTTGTCGATGATCGACATGCGCTGACCCTGGTCCTTGAGATATTCAAGTTCCGTGTCGCGCATCAGCTTGAGCGTATCTGGATCCTGCAGCATCTTGAGCAGCTTGCTCTGCTTTGGCATGCCGCGGTAGGCACGCAGGATGTTTACGCCAGCGGCTACGCGATCTTCCTTGAATCCAGTTGCAAGGAGCTTCTCTGCCTCGGCAACGATGCTGTTGACAAGGCGTGCTTGTGCATCGACCAGTCGCTGCACACGCGGCTTCATCTCAACAAAGGCTTGCTCTGTAGAACCGGCAGTAACCGGACCCGAAATGATCAGCGGAGTACGTGCTTCGTCGATAAGCACCGAGTCAACTTCGTCGACGATCGCAAACCAGTGGCCACGCTGCACCATGTCGATAGCGTCGGTCACCATGTTATCGCGTAGGTAATCGAAACCGAATTCGTTGTTCGTGCCCCACGTGATATCGGATGCGTATTGCTCGTGACGTTGATCCGGGCGCATCTCCGACTGAATACAGCCCGTCGAAACACCGAGGAAATCGAAGATCGGACGCATCCACTCGCGGTCACGTCGTGCGAGGTAGTCGTTGACCGTCACCAAGTGCACGCCACGTCCAGCAAGGGCATTGAGATACAAGGGGAGAGTCGACACAAGCGTCTTACCTTCACCCGTGCTCATCTCAGCGATCTTACCCTGGTGCAGCACAATGCCACCAATCAGCTGAACATCGTACGGAACCATGTCCCATGTATGCTCGGTGCCGACGACCATGTACTTGTGTCCAACGAGACGACGACACGCATCCTTGACTGCAGCAAATGCTTCAGGAAGAAGTTGGTTCAACGTCGCTTGAATCGTTTCGAACTGCTCGCGCTCGTTTGCAGTGATTCGCGCATAGAGATCTGAGCGTTCAGCATGCTCCATTTCGGCGTCTGTGCGAAGGCGCTCGCGAATTGCTTCGACTTCGGCTACAAGATCCTTCACGGACTCTTGGATGCGCTCGCGAAACTCAACGGTTTTGGCCCGCAGCTCGTCGTCGCTCAGTGACGCGTACGACGCAAAATGCTCGTTGATTTCATCAACGATTGGACGGAGGGCCTTCACGTCCTTTTCGTGCTTCGAGCCACCAAGGACAGACTGTAGAAACTTGAGCATGATTGTATGGAGTTGTGAACGTCAGCGGGCTGGGACGGATGTCGGTGCGGTTTGGTGCCACGGTACCGTCTAAGCCTGCAAAAATCCTCTGTAACTTCGTGGCACCCCAATCCGATCTTGTCAATCACGAGCCCCGTATGAGCGAAATCGCCTCCGACTTGAGAATCTACTCGCCAGAACACCTGATCGAACAAGCAAAAACAGCACGCGAGCACCTTGGCTATAAGCTCGTTGAGTTCTACGTGGACGATGAGGGCTTGCTGGCGAAGGGCATCACAGCCACCGTTGCCCAGTTTTATCTATCGCCTTCAGGCGGAACGCTGCGAGATGCCGACCTCAACATCGTGCTCTACAGCGCGAAGTTTGATTTGTACAAGGGATATGGACGGGCAACGTGATTTACCTCGACAATAGTGCGACGACGTCTCTTGATGATGCAGTCCTCGAGGAGATGCTCCCGTGGATGCGTGAGGAATATGGAAACGCGTCGAGCATCTACGCGCTCGGACGTCGCGCCCGCGTTGCCGTTGAGCGGGCACGTTCGGAAGTCGCGAGTCTGATCAACGCGCATCCTGCGGAGATCACCTTCACGAGCGGGGGAACGGAATCGAACAATAGCATTCTGATGAGTGCCTGTCGTGCTTCTGCCTTGGCCGATCGTGTGGTTGTTGGGAGTATCGAGCATCATGCTGTGCTTGCCCCCTCTGAAGAGCTTGCACATCAAGGGTTTGCACACCACGTGCTTCCGGTGAACGGTGAGGGGCGCTACCGAGCAGATGATGTGGCTGCGTTCGATGATGCACGCACCATCATTTCACTGATGCATGCAAACAACGAGACGGGTGCAATTCAGCCGCTTGCGAGCATTCGTGCCGCCGCACCCGATGCGCTCGTACATACAGATGCCGTGCAGACACTGGGGAAGATTCCCTTCGATGTGCAACACCTTGGGGTGGACTTTGCCAGCTTCTCGGCGCATAAGATCCACGGACCCAAGGGGGTAGGCGCGATGTTTATCCGAAAGGGGATCGATTTCAAGGCCCATCAAGTAGGGGGCGGACAAGAACGCAACCGACGTGCGGGCACCGAACCGGTCGCCCTGATTGTTGGCTTTGCTGCTGCACTCCGCAAGAGCATTGCAGCACTGGAGCAGAGTGCTGAACACATGCGATCGCTGATTGCGGAGGCGCGCTCGGCAATCCTTACATCAATTCCTGACGTACGCATCAACACGCCCGACCACGACGCGCTACCAAACATCCTGAATGTGTCCTTCAAGGATGCCGACCGGCTTGATGGTGAGTCGATCCTTCAGCTGATGGACATGCGCGGCATCGCTGTCTCCAACGGTAGTGCATGCGTCTCGGGAAGCCTCCAACCATCACACGTTCTACTGGCAATGGGGCGCTCTTCGGCCGAGTCGAAGGCGGCAGTGCGTATCTCCGTGTCGCGCTATTCGACGCGTCAGGACATCGCCACGGCGATCGAGACATTGGCAATAATCCTTCAAGACTTGCGTGGAATAGGATGAACAGCTATATTGCGTGTTATAACACACAATTCATTTTTCACGAAGGACTGACATGCGCACATTCATTGCATCAGTAATGGCATTTACAGCGGCTACAATGCTGCTCACAGCGGGCACAGGTATTCCTGGCGCTCAAGCTGGCACGAAGAAGTACACGCTCAATAATGCGGTCGGAAAGAACGGCATCGAGTTCCTCTCGAAGGCACCGATGGAAGACATCAACGGCACATCGGATGGTGTAACGGGTGCGTTCAACCTCGACCCAGCCAATCTCGAAGCAACTACAGGCAAGATCGAAGTCAAAGTGCTTTCGATGAAGACAGCGAACTCGAAGCGCGACGAGCACATGTACGACGCGATGTGGCTCGATGCAGAAAAGTACCCAACGATCGTATTCGACGTCACAGGCCTGAAGGATATCAAGGTATCCAAGGACGGTGGCAAGAACGTGGTTACCGCAACAGCAGTTGGCAACTTCTCATGCCACGGCGTTACAAAGTCGTCGACAGCAGCAATCACGCTCACGTTCATCCCAGAATCAGCAGAGACAAAGAAGCGTGCTTCTGGCAACCTGGTGATGATCGATGCTAAGTTCAACGTAGCCCTTGCAGACCACAAGGTTACTGGCAAGGCTGGCGTCGTGGGCAAGAGCGTTGGTGAAGTGATCGCTATCACAGCTAAGCTGTTCGCGAACTCTTAATAACCTGGACGATGTTCTACCGGGGTTGGTGGCTTGCCACCAACCCCGTTGTATTTTACGGCATCACTTGTAAGGTACCCCGATGACTCGTCTGCTTCTTCAATTGCTGCTTCCCGTCATCCTCGTGCTCGGCACTGCATCGATGCGTGCTGATAGCAATGGCAAAACTGGATCCTTCGCAGCCGGATGTGGTACATGCCACGGCGGGGTCAATCAAGGCACGTCGGCCGTGCTCGAGGGTCCGCGCACCATTCGTGCGGGACAGCAGGGTAACTACACGTTTGTCGTTGGCCATGCCAATCCTGCAAACCAGGACGCCGGGTTCAATCTCTCGTTTCGCGACGGAGGTGCTGCCGCTGGAGTGCTAACGGCTGGAAATGGTTCGCAGGTGATCAATGGAGAGCTGACACACACCGGACCGAAAGCGATGGTGAATACCACTGCACGGTTTGATTTCAAATGGACTGCTCCCGCACAGCATGGCGTATACCAATTCAATGGTGCTGGCAACGCAGTAAACCTTGATGGTATTGCAACAGGTGCCGACTTCTGGAATGTGACAGGCAGTATCAACATCACGGTCTCTGGTGCGAACTTCACGGCACCGTCAAGTGGTGTTTCGATTTGTCGCGGCCAGACGCTCAATCTCGCGTGGGATCAAACAGGGCTCGATCAGGTTCGGATCGAATGGTCGAACAACAACTTTGCGAGGACGGATGTGATTGCGACTAGTATAGCAGCAAGTGCAGAAGCACTAGCATATACCGTACCCGCCAACCAACCTGCCGGCAATTACGTTGTCCGCATGGTTGATCCAGCTACCGGCGGCGAGATCACGCGCACAATGGTCCCAATAACGATCGTGGCCGGACCAGTGATCGTGCTGGAGCCGGAGCCAGCACTCGTCTGTGAGGGTAAGGCATTGACGCTCACCGTTGGTGCCGACGGAACAGATCTTCAGTACCGCTGGCGTCGTGATGGCGTTGATATCCCGGGTGGTACACGACCAGTTCTCGAGATCAAGAAGCTCTCTGCGCAAGAGGGTGGTGTGTATGACTGTGTGATTTACGGATGCGGAGGGAACACAACATCGAAGAGTGTTCTTGTTACCGTTGGAGCATCGCCGGTGATCACAACTCAACCTGTTGCTGTAAGTGGATGCGAAGGTGAGACGGTATCGTTCACGATGGATGCGACGGGAACGAACATTACATTCCAATGGATGAAGAACGGTGAGCCAATACCAAACGCAACCAGTAAGCAGCTCGTGCTGTCCAAGATCACGCTCTTCGATGAGTCGACCTATAGCTGCGTCGTCGAAGGGGCATGTACTCCTTCAGCTACAACTAATGGTGTAAAGCTCAATATCGTCGAGCGACCACAGATTCGCACCCAACCCGTTGACCGCTCATACCGAGTTGGCGATACGCTTATGCTCACCTTTGATGCGTTTGGTGAAGAACTCACGTATCAATGGTTCCGCCAAGGAACTGCAGTGCCCGGCGCAACACAGCGTCTGTATCGGAAGCTACCAGTGACGAAGGCCGACTCTGGTACGTGGGTGTGCAAGGTGATGAATCGCTGCGACACGATTGAGACGCGCACGGTGCAAGTCGTGGTCACATCGAATTCTGGTCCAGGCAAGCTTGCACTTACCTCTAACGAGTTGAACCTTCCGAATGTCCCAGCATGTGCGGAGATCGATACGATGATCACTGACCTGCTGGTGAATGAAGGAGGCGCACCTCTGACCATCACGTCAGTCTCTGCCGATCCCGCATCGACGGTAATTGTTCGAGGCTTCATTACGCCTATGACTCTCGAAGAGAACGCCCGCTATAGTGTTTTGCTCAGTATCACACCACGCGTTGTTGGACCATTCACGGCAACGGTGACATTCTTCACAGCTGTCGGATCAGTGACATATACGATTCGTGGCGAGGCGGTGCCAAGCCTTCAGTTCGCAAAGGATACCATTCGCTTCACACGGGGCGTTACTGGTGAGCAACTCTGTAATGTGACGCTTCCGCTTGGTTGTCCGGAGACTGTTGTTTCGCGTGTGCGTCTGACCGGACTTGGGTCAACGAGTTACACGCTTCGTGCACTCGATCAACCACTGCCATACACACTCGAGCGCAACGGCATCATGAATGTCTGCATTGAGACATCGGCACCCGACGGACCCGATGCGTTGCTCTCTGTGGAGACAGAGCACGGAACAGCGCAGTATGTTGTTACACGTAATCCAGTAACGGGTGTTGAGGACGATGAGCAGCACGTTGCTGGAATGGTGAAGGTTCGCGTTGTGCCGAACCCAATGACAGACGAGCTTCGCATCACATCGACGAACCCTGCAACGATGAACATCCGCATTGTTGATGTCACCGGCACTACGGTCACCACGCTCCGCGGTCAGTCGGAAGTTGTGTGGGATCGCCGTAATCGCGGTGGCGCAATCGTTCCAGCTGGACTGTATGTGGTGATCATCGACCACAACAATCAGCAACGCGTCGAGAAAGTCCTCGTGCGGTAACGCATCGCTAACAACTGCATCAAACGACAACGGCCTGGTATCGATGAACGATACCAGGCCGTTGTTGTATGCGGAGATGTGTCAGTCGCAGTCTTACGGGAAGATCCCAAGTGCAGCGTATGACTGAGCAATCTTATCGATAGAGCTAACAAACGCAGCCGTACGCATGTCCTTCACGCGTGGGTTGCCATTGAAGTGCTCCATGATTGTGTGATACGAAGAAATCATCGTGTCCTCGAGACCCGAGTTTACGAGATCCTCTTCGTCGGCACCACGAGCAAGCATTGCACGCTCAGCAAGCGTGAGGCTCTTGCCTGTAAGACGCTCAACAGTCTCAATGATGCGAAGGCTTGAGCCCTCGTCGAAGCGCTTGTCCATACGACCAAAGCGCACGTGCGAAAGGTTCTTGAGCCACTCGAAGTACGACACAACCACACCGCCAGCGTTGACATACATGTCCGGCATTACAAGAATGCCCTTCTTCAGCAGGATTGGTTCGGCTTCCGATGTGATAGGGCCGTTTGCACCTTCGGCGATGATCTTTGCCTTGATCTTAGCTTCATTGCCCTTATGAATCTGTGATTCCAGAGCTGCAGGAACGAGGATGTCGCAATCGTGTTCGAGAACGCTGTTGCCTTCCTTGATCTTCTTGGCGCCAGCCAATCCTGTGATCGAACCCTTCTTTGCGTGGTGAGCCATCAGCGCTTCAACATCGATACCCTTCGGGTTAACGACCGCGCCGTCCCACTCGATGATACCAATGATTGTCGCTCCGCCTTCTTGGAGGAACTTCGCTGCGTGGTAACCTACGTTACCGAAGCCTTGGACGATAACGCGCTTGTCCGACAAGCCAGTCGTCATCTTGAGCTTCTTCATGAGCTTCGGGTCGTTCACTGCTTCACGAACCGAGAAGAACAGACCACGACCTGTTGCTGCTGTACGTCCGCGCACGCCACCTTGTCCAACCGGCTTGCCAGTTACACAGCCAAGGGCGTTGATGTCGTCCTTCACAATCGACTGATATGTGTCGGCAATCCACGACATTTCGCGTGGACCTGTACCGTAGTCTGGTGCAGGCACGTCAACAGCCGGTCCGATAAAGTTCTTCTTGATGAGTTCAACGGTGTAGCGACGTGTGATGCGCTCGAGTTCCTCAGTTGTGTACTGCTTCGGATCGATACGAATACCACCCTTACCGCCACCGAATGGCACGTCGACAACAGCGCACTTGTATGTCATCAGCGCTGCCAGTGCCTGTACTTCTTCTTGATCGACCGTCATCGCATAGCGGATGCCACCCTTTGTTGGGAGCTTGTGGTGACTATGCTCTGCACGCCATGCTTGAATCACCTGAATCCCGCCCTTGATGCGGACAGGGAACTGCATGTAGTACACCGAATTGCATGCACGAATTTGATCGAGCAGGCCCTTTGGATGATCCATGATCGCTGCTGCCTTGTCGAAGTAGGCATTTACCGACTCAAGGAACGGGTTGTGTCCAGCAAACGGAGACGATGCCGCGCCGGTTTTTGCTTTGGAAGCCATAGGGAGGCTTTAACGGTGGAACAAAACGTGAAAATCGTGAATTACAGGTTACCACGGAGGGCCTGTTCGCGTTCGATAGACTCGAACAGGGCCTTGAAGTTTCCTTTGCCGAATGATTTTGCGCCTGCGCGCTGGATGATTTCGAAGAAAACAGTTGGGCGATCTTCAACCGGCTTGGTAAAGATCTGCAACAGATAGCCTTCGTCATCGCGGTCGATGAGAATGTTGAGCTTCTTCAGTGCTTCGAGGTCTTCCTTGATTTCACCAACACGTGTTGGAATGTCCTCGTAGTACGTCTCGGGAACATAGAGGAACTGCACGCCGCGGCGACGAAGTTCACCTACTGTGTGAATGATGTCATTCGTTGCTACCGCAATGTGCTGAACGCCAGCTCCTCGATAAAACTCGATGTACTCCTCGATCTGGCTCTTGCGCTTGCCTTGTGCGGGCTCGTTGATAGGAAACTTCACATACCCTGAGCCGTTGGACACAACCTTTGACATCAGCGCTGAGTATTCTGTCGAGATATCGCTGTCATCGAAGGTGATCAGAAGCTTGAAGCCCATGACGTCTTCGTAGAATTTCACCCACTCATTCATGTGGCCAAGTTCAACGTTGCCCACGCAATGGTCTACGAACAGCAGGCCGATCGGCTCGGTCTTGTACCCATCGTCCATTGCCTTGTACCCAGGCATAAATGCGCCAGTGTAATTCTTGCGCTCGACGAAGGTGTGAATAGTGTCGCCGTATGTGTGAATCGACGCAGTAACGACTTCGCCGAACTCGTCGACAAGTGTTGTTGGCTCTTGTGCCGAACGTGCGCCACGCGCTGTTGTAGCTTCCCATGCTGCACGAGCATCATCAACCCACAGAGCGAGAACCTTGACGCCATCACCGTGCTTGGCGATGTGCGCTGTCATCTCGTTGTCTGGATGCAGAGGCGTTGTGAGCATCAGGCGAATCTTGCCCTGCTGGAGAACATACGACGCACGATCACGGACGCCTGTCTCTGGTCCGGCATAGGCAACAAGTTGGAACCCAAATGCCGTGCGATAGAAGTACGACGACTGCTTTGCGTTACCGCAGTAGATCTCGATGTAGTCAGTGCCGTTGAGAGGAAGAAAATCCTCTGTGGCCACCGTGGACGGCGCGTCCATTGTTGCTGTGCTCATGCTTGTGTACTCCTACTATTCAAGTGTCGATGTGTGTGGTGTTGCAAAGCGCTCTGCACATGCACGGAGGACTTGCGCAAGGCGTTCCATCTGCGCCGCAGTACCTGTGCTGATGCGCACGCATGTCGGGAGTCCGAATCCAACCAGCGGACGCGAGATAAATCCGTGATGGAGCAGTTCGAGATGGAATTGCTCGGCACGCGGCTGATCATGAAGATCGATCATGATGAAGTTGGCTACGCTCGTTGAACATGTGTAGCCTGCCTCGCGCACGATGCTGTGCAGAAGGTCGAGTGATGATGTGTTCAACGTAACCGTCTGCTTGACGAAGGCTTGATCATCAATTGCAGCAATAGCCGCAGCGCAGCCGACGCCGTTCGGATCAAATGGAAGCTTGGTGCGATGCAGCCACTGAATGACATCTGGATTGCCGAATGCATATCCAATGCGAAGCGCTGCAAGACCGTACGCCTTCGAAAACGTGCGGAGTCGAATGAGGTTCGGGCGTGTGAACGACTCTGCGGGATACGTCTCAGGTGCAATGTGGCGGGCATACTCAACGTATGCTTCGTCGAGCACGACAAGTACATCCTCTGGAACGCGATCCATCAGCCACACAAGTTCGTCGTGTGTGATGTACGTGCCAGTTGGATTGTTCGGATTCGCGATATACACGATCTGCGTTGTGCTGTCGATCGCATCTGCGAGTGCGCGCACATCGTAGCGGTACTCAGGAAGCATCGGCACAAGTCGGAAGTCGCGATCAGCCCCCTTCACAGCAATGCGGAAGCTTACGAATGACCCTTCGCTGCTGAGCGCTGTGCGACCAGGATGAAGGAACACGCGCATCACCTGGTGGATGATTGCATCGCTACCATTGCCGAGGCTGATATGCTCTGGTGTTACGCCATGGAAGGTTGCCAAGCGTGCTCGGAGCTCCTGACCACCATCTTGGTAGAGTCCAACGGTGGAGAGTGCAGCGATTGCTGCAGCTGTCGCCGACGGAGATGCTCCCAGCGGATTTTCGTTGGAAGCGAGCTTCTCTACATGATCAAGCCCATACTGGGCCTTGATTTGTTCCGGAGATGCACCCGGTGTGTAGGCGCTTATCGTGCGAAGATGTGCGTTTGGTGAAATCATGAGCCACAAAACTACGAACGGGGTCTCTATCTTCGCGGGTCCTCAACGATTGATTTCTTCTGTGACAACACCTTCACGTCCGACCATTGTTATCGTCTTCACAGGCGGTACGATTGCCTCCACGCTCGATCGCGAGTGGGGCGGTGTTGTGCCGAGTCTGACAGGGGGCGAGATTCTCGCGAGAATCCCTGAAATCAGGGCACATGCAGACCTTCGTGTTCATGAATTCGGGACCTTCCCGGGTCCGCACATGACACTTGATCGCATGCATGATGTGCAGCGCATCGTACAATCGTACGTCGACGATCCGTCGATTCACGGCGTAGTGATTACGCACGGTACCGATACGCTGGAAGAAACCGCGTATTTCCTCGATTCCACGGTTGCAACGAACAAGCCGATCGTTGTTGTTGGCGCGATGCGCAACAGCAGCGAGCCCGACTGGGACGGACCCCGCAATCTGCGCGATGCCGTCGCTGTGGCCTCCAACCCAGCAGCCCATGGCTTGGGCGTTCTGATCTGTCTCGGCGGCGTACTAACGGCTGCCTCAGAGGCATCAAAGACCGACACGCAGGATCTTTCGACCTTTACCAGCTTTGATTTCGGACCCATTGGGCGCATCTCGAATGGTGTGTTGATGATTCATCGTCAGCCCCTTCACCGAGAGGTCTTTGCCATCGGGTCACTTCCGTCGTTTGTGCCCCTTCTCAAGTCCTATGCTGGGATGGACGGAACCCTTGTTCGTTGTGCTCGCGAGAGTGGCGCGCAGGGCCTCGTCATCGAGGCATTTGGGGCAGGGAACGTCACGCCCGAGGTCTATCACGCACTCCGCGAAACCGTGCAAGCCGGCTTGCCGGTTGTGCTCGTCTCGCGTTGCCCAGTTGGACGTATCGAGCACATCTACGCGTATGAAGGGGCAGGCAAGCACCTTCACGAGGCAGGGGTGATCTTTGCTGATTATCTCAACGGACAAAAGGCACGGATTAAGCTCTTGTGTGCGCTGGGTGCAGGACGAACCATCGCCGAAATCCGCCGATCATTTGAATGGATGGATGCTGAGGGGGCTCGCAACGCATGAGAAGCACGGTAGCAACGATCGACCTCGATGCGCTTGCGTGGAACTACCAGACCCTGCGCGCAAGGATTGGCAATCGAGCCATGCTGGGAATGGTCAAAGCCAACGCCTACGGTCACGGTATGGTGGGGATTTCACGTGTTCTGCAGCACCTTGGTGCAGATATGCTCGGCACAGCCTTTGTGTCGGAGGCGGAAGTGCTTCGTGAGGCGGGGATTACGATCCCTATCATGGTGCTTACACAGGTCGAGCCGCATGATGCAGCGCTGGCGGTCGCCTTGAAGCTTATTACCGTCGTGGGAGATCTCGGTCAGGCGCAGGCGCTTGCACGTGAAGCTATCCGTCAGGGGACCACTGCAGAGGTGCATTTGTATGTCGATACCGGCATGAGCCGGGACGGCGTGCGTGCGCACGACGCCGTAGCCTTTGCGACCGCGCTCATGTCGATCGAGGGACTGCGATGTACGGGTATATGCACGCACTTTGCGACGGCTGACGATCCCCACAATCCGTTCATGGCCGAGCAGTTATCCACTTTTCACCGAGTCATCGAACAATGTGCCGCCGCCGGATGTAGCTTTGCCACTGTCCACGCGGCCAATACCGGCGCGTTGTGGCAATCAGCTGATACACATCTCTCGCTCGTGCGGCCCGGTCTGTCGCTATATGGATATGCATCTGCGGAAACGCATGTTGCTCCACTGCGGCCGGTAATGCGGCTCACATCGACGGTCGTGTCGCTTCGTCGAGCATGGCCCGGCGACACCGTGAGTTACGGACGTCGGTACATGGTTGCGGAGGAATCAACAATTGCCACTGTGCCGATAGGCTACGGGGACGGGTACATGCGTGCACTCACGGGATCAGCGCAATGTCTGATCCGTGGTACACGATACCCAGTCGTTGGAACGGTCTGTATGGATGAAATCATGGTGAACGTTGGTAACGATGCGATCCAACTGGGCGACGAGGTTGTGCTTCTTGGAGTGCAGCCTGCAGAACAGGGTGGAGGAGCGATCGATATCGACGAACTCGCCACTTGGGCGAACACCATTCCGTATGAGATCACAACGGCGGTATCAGCACGAGTGCCACGTTTGTTCACAGGAGCACTTGCTGCAATTGCGCAAGGTTCGAATCTCTGATACAGCATGTATAGCGTTCGACTTCAAAACTTCGAAGGCCCGTTAGATCTTCTGCTCTTCTTTATCAAACGAGATGAGCTGGATATCTACGACATTCCAATCGCATCGATCACGCAAGAGTTTCTCGAGTACGTAAAGGTTCTTGAACTACTCGATCTCGAGTTGGCAGGCGAGTTCATTGTGATGGCATCGATGCTCGTGCAGATCAAAGCACAAATGCTTCTTCCTCGCGAAGAGACTGCAGCATCGGTACTTGGTGAGATTGACGACGACGACCCACGTGCTGAACTTGTGCGCCGTCTTATTGAGTACAAGCGTTTCCGTGAAGCCTCGGACTCGTTGGCACTTTCGGTAGAGAATCAGCGCTACGTGATGTATCGCAATGTGTTCGAAGCAGAAGAGATCCACGCAGCCGAGACAGGTGCCTACCGCAATGCGACGTTGTTCGACCTGCTGAAGGCGCTCAAGCGTGCTATCGAGCGTGCACCAGAGAAACCAGATCCGCACGTGGTAACGCGTTTCCCGATCACGGTCGAGGAAAAGTCAGAAGAAATCGTTCACATGCTTCGCCAGCGCCCATCAGTGCGCTTCTTTGAGCTCATCGGTGGACTCACCAAGATGCACATCGTGGTGACGTTCTTGGCACTTCTAGAACTCGCGAAGCTCCACCGGATTATCGTTCAGCAGGACGAGCGATTCGACGACAT
>VFQT010002600.1_pt1 | contig 18156 bp, 7 predicted proteins | sample 3512381 | NCBI WGS metagenome assembly VFQT01 (sample SAMN10412376, study PRJNA504923) | tailings metagenome | isolation source: Relicate 2 Philex TSF3 active mining site | place: Philippines: Tuba, Benguet | collected 2017-08-29
AATTTCGTTTGCATCCATACATAAATGTCGATAAAATGAAAAATAGTTATAGTTTTCTGCTCATGACTCCGAACATCCAAATCAAAACTACGGCGCTCTTGTTCCTTGTTTCGTTTGTGGCCCATGCCAATCCGGCTGGGCAGCGCGTGTCGTCGAAAGTTACCGATGTTCAAGTGAGTTTAGACGGCGCACTAATCACCCAAACGGCAACACTCGTTCTGAAATCTGGAAACAATCGGGTTGTTGTTGATGGGCTGGCAGCAGATGCCGATCTGTCGAGTCTTCGCCTCGCATTCACCCAAAAAGGCATCAGTATGGCGGGCTATCAACTGATCCCTCGGTATCCGCGCCAGGAAGACCAAACACCGCTGATGCGGCAACTGGGCGACAGCATCGAACAAATCAAAAGGCGCTCTGAAGAAGAACTTCTCGAAAGTAGTGTACTGCAACAAGAGCGGGAGATGATCTTGGCCAACAAAAGCCTGGGCGGAGAAGGGAATTTCAGCGTGGCGGAACTCGAGAAGTTAGCCGATTTTTACCGGGCTCGCCTCAGCAGTATCGACAACAGAGTTTTGCAGATATCACGCCGACAGCAGAAGTCGCGCGAGCGGATACAAGGGCTTCAACGACAGCTCGACAGCCTTTCCTTAGAATTTCCAGAGCAAGTTCAGCAACTCATTTTAGAGTTGAAGGCCATGGAAAGCGGTTCTGCCGGATTGAAGGTGACTTATTTAAGCAAGTCGGCCCATTGGCAGCCTGAATATGAACTCATCAGCCAGGGCGCAGCTTCGCCCATCGTACTCAAAGTGCGGGCACGGGTGGTGCAGCATACTGGGATCGATTGGAATGATGTTCGTTGGACCCTATCGACTGCTCGTGCACGTGGGCGCACAGAAAAGCCAGTCGCCATGCCTTGGATATTGAGGTTTCTGCAGCCCATCACCAGAAAATTGCAAATGTATGCGGCTCCATCGTCTAGAAGCGATCAGCCCGCGATGTCGGGAGAAGCCCTTTCGGTCGACTCGTACTTCGAAGCCGCGGTGTCTGCCGAACGAACGGACCAAACGCTCAATGTACTTTTTCAAGGCAAAGAACTGTTGCGATTGCCCAGCGGAGCCGAACGACTACTCGATTTGGAACAACGTGAGCTATCTGCACAATACAGGCATGCTTTGGTGCCGCGACAAGATCCCCAAGCCTATCTGATCGCCCGCGTGGTGGGTCTCACTGGACTCAGTTACCTGCCAGGTCGCACCTTGTTGTACTTAGAGCAAGATTTGGTGGGCGAAACCACGCTCTATTTTCAACAGAACAGCAGCGATACGCTGGATGTTTCGCTGGGTGTTGACCCCCGCGTTACCGTTCAATTCACGGCAGAACCGCCCAAAATTTCTGAAAACGGCATCACCAACCGTATAGAACGGGCTTATAAATATAAACTGTCCATACAAAACAAGCACAACCGACCCATTCAAGTTCAGGTTGATGAAGCCATCCCGCATTCGGCACATGAAGACATCCAAGTGGTTGATGTCCGATTGGATGGCGCTCGGCCTGAGGGCGAACAGGGCTTGGTGCGCTGGCTGTTTGACCTGGGAAGCAATGGTGAAAAATCCATCCAATATTCCTACTCATTGCGTTATCCACGCAACAAATTGGTGGGACCCTTGTAGCGCCCATCCCTTCACCCAAGGATTATCTATTTATGGTTTGAAATTGAGCAAAAATGACTTTGTTTTGCGCCGTGAATTCGAAATCCCATCCCGTCATCGGCCTGCTTCGAGAGGGCAAAAACCCGCCCGACAAGCGTGTTCCCCTATCCCCCACCGCTTGCAGGCAACTTCTTAAACTATGGCCAAACACACGAATTGTGGTGCAGCCCTCTTCTATTCGTTGTTTTTCAGAAACGGCTTATGCTGAAGCAGGTTGTGAAATCAGCGAAGACCTGAGTGCATGCAATTTATTGATGGGCGTTAAAGAGGTTCAAATAAATGACTTAATACCCGATAAAACCCATCTTTTTTTTAGTCATGTTACCAAACGACAGCCATACAACCGTTCATTATTGCAAGCGGTGCTTCAAAAAGGGGTAACCCTATTGGATTATGAGTTATTAACCGACCCAGAAGGTCTTCGGACTGTTGCCTTCGGTCGCTTTGCGGGCATTGTGGGGGCGCACCATGGTCTTGCGGCATTTGGGAAAAAAAACCAAGAATTTGAGCTTCCCGGTGCTTGGCAAGTAGATCGTTTAAGTGATTTATTGCACCTATATGGGCGAATTAAATGGCCCGCGATGAGAATTGTCGTGACAGGTGATGGACGAGTGGGCAAGGGAGCGGTTGAATTGCTTCGCGCCGCGGGCATTCAAGAGTTATCTGCAGCTGGATTTTTAGAAGGACGCTTGACGGGGAAGGCAGCCGTTTTTTGTGTATTAAAATCGAAGGATGTGTTTCGTCGCAGCGGAACTTCTGAGGGATCCGTGTGGGATCGTTCGCACTTCCACACTCATCCAAACCATTATGTGAGTCAGTTGGCACCATACTTAAGCCAAGCCGATATTTTGGTGAACACATTATTTTGGTCTGCTGGTGGCCCCAGGCTTTTCGAAAGATCCGATATGCGATTGGCATCGTTTCGGGTACGAACCATTGCCGATATCAGCTGCGACATCAACGGAGGGGTGCCTGCGACGCTGAGGTTCAGCAGCATTGCGGATCCTGTTTATGGCTATAATCCTCATAGCGAAACCGAGGTTGAACCCTACACAAAAGATTCGATCGATATCATGGCGGTTGAGAATTTGCCTTGCGAACTTCCTGTTGATGCATCGGAGTTGTTTGGGCAGCAGCTATTGACGTCGTTTTTCCCCGCCTGGATGAACGAAGGCTTGGAAGCTGAGGAGATCAAACGAGCTACGATAACCAAAGCGGGAGAACTAACCGAAGGCTATCAATATTTGGGACCCGGTTATGGGTTCGATTAGTCGAAGTCGCTAAGCTCGAGCTTCGAAATACCAGGTCGGTAACACAAAAAATAGACTTCTATTTTCGTTTAGTTCTTACGTTATTAGGCGCGTTGAATGGCCTTTTAGGCTATACAAATTAGCTTTGTAGCCCAATTGCTGCCGACGGCCGCGGCAGGTTGATACGATCCTTTTCTTCAACCTTAAACCCATTTTATGGAATCTACCCGTACGCCCATACTTTTCTTGATTTTCCTTCTCTATATCAGCTTATGTGGTTTGAATTCAGGGCCGTTTACCGCCCAAGCACAAGGGCCACCCCTACCTCCATCAACCCATATTCCTCGTCTTCAACTTCATGCGGTAGACACTCATTGGGGGAACATCACCTACGGAACCATTCACACTCGATTAATGAGCTTTGAAGTGAGCGGTCAAGATCTTTCCGACACAGTACATGTATTGGCACCAGATTTTTTTGAGATGCGTATCGATAGCCTCACCGGGTCATTCAGGAACCGCATCAGCATACCCGCCGTGGGTCAATTATCCCCCACCAGATTTTATGTGCGCTTAAAAGATAGCCTTCCGGCCGCAACCTACACGGGAGAATTGATAGCACTGAGCAACGGACAATTGGGCATCGCCGCAGGAATTGAACCCGCTGTGGTTTCGCCCCGTACCCTACAGCTTGTGGGTCTACAAGCGCTGAACAAAGATTATGACGGCAACCAACAGGCCCAGGTAGGTGGGCAAGCCGTTTTCGACGGATTGGCCTTTGGGCAGCAGTTTACGCCTGATCTGAGCGGATTAAACTGGAACTTTGTCTCTTCAAACGCAAGTACCGACATTTCAGTGGTGCCCGTGGGGCTCATACCCGCTCCCAATGCCAATTACATTGTATTAACACCCAATATTCGTGCTTCAATACTTCCTAAACGACTCTCCATAGGAGGTCTAACCGCGCAAAATAAAATGTATGATGGGGGAACGTCAGTGAGTATTTTGGGAGGTCCTCAATATGTTGGTTTGGTGGCAGGAGATACATTTGGCCCTCCCAGTATGGGAACATGGGCATTTGAAGACAAAAGAGCCGGACTTCAGAAAGCGGTTCGTTCAACTGCACAGTTCATGGCACCTTCCAACAATTATGTGGTAGATTCATTGGTGCTCAGAGCAGACATTGCTCCAGCTGTGTTAACGGTCCAGTCCGCAGTGGCGCGCAGTAAAATATACGACCGAAGCGCGGTGGCAGTAGTTGATTCTGTATCCATCCATGGTATTTTACCGTTTGACACGGTTATCGTTTCTTCAAACGGCAGCTTTCTACAATTTCGGGCAGGCAATCAAATTCCTGTTGCATTGAATGTCCAATTGTCTGGAATAGATGGCCCCAATTATACTGTTGCTCCCTTTTTGGGACTAATGGCCAATATCAGCCCGCGACCCGTTTTTATTGGGGGTCTGTCTGTGGCGGAAAAGGAATACGATGGTACCCGAACTGCTAGCCTATTGGGGGTTCCGCAATTACAGGGCATATTAGCTGGGGATGAAACCGACGTCATTCTTGGCGGACAGCCCACCGCTTTGTTTGCCACTTCGGATACAGGTCGAAATATATCGGTTTCTGTGAGCGGTTTTCAACTATCGGGTGTGGCCGCTGGAAGCTACGACTTGAGGCAACCAACAGGCTTGCAAGGCAATATTGTTTTATCGGTGTTGGCGGCTTGGACGTTCCAACCCACGCGGGGCACGCTTCAGCAACCCGAAGCCAATGCAGGACAGGGCTCGATGTCATTGGTTGGCTCCATGAGCTCTACCTCTTGGTCGGGCGGGATGAACGGCCAAAATGGGTGCGGGAATGCTGGAACCACCAGCGCGGGCGATACGGCATGGTCGATCGGCAACACCAACCCGGGCAGTGCCAATGAATCGAGCGGGATTCAACTCATGCTGAGCAGTGCGCAGTTCCGGAACATCAAAATAGAATGGGAACAACGTTGGTCGGGCTCTTCACCCAACACCATACGGCTGCAATACAGCACCGATGGCAACCAATGGGTGAACATACACCTGAGCGACAGCAATACAACCTATTGCCTGGGCAGACTCGATCTTGGACGCTTTGAAACAGATTCAGCCGCCGATAAATTCAGGCGCATTCGGGTGGATTTATCCCAAATCGCGCAGGTCAACGAGCAGGCTGTTCTGGGTTTTCGTATTGTTGCCGCGCATTTCCGGGGTACGGGTGCCTTCAGGCAGGTCATCAACCCGTCAACCGCGGCTACATCAGGGGCATGGCGATTCGACAACATTCGCATCACTGGCAATCGTGCCACCCCTACGGTTTGGAATGGTGTAATTTGGAGTCAGGGTCCACCCGACACAGGCATTCATGCCATCGTTTCCGCACCCTTGCGCATCACCCAAAATTTAAGCACCCACCGACTTGAACTTGACAGCGGCGTTGTGTTCAGCATAGACTCGGGTGCTGTCTTGAATGTTCGGGGATCGCTCATGAACAGGGGCACACTGCATGTCATTCATGGCCGAAGCATTCTCAGGAATACCTATTCGGGTACCGGAATGATCAGAGGAAGCACCCGTGCGACTTTGGAGTGGCAGGGATTGATTGATGCGGGTACCGTGCTGATGGATAGCCTATCGGGCAGTAACGGGCGCACATTAGAAAACCTCATCCTGAACATGGGGCCTCAAGGCCGACTTCGGTTGGGAAACAAGATGATCGTAAATGGGTATGTGGATCTGAATGGTGGCGTTCTTCATACGCAGGACAACCTCTGTTTATCATCCACATCTGATCGCCTCACAGCGCAAATAAGAGGTGGCACTAATGGTTCCATTCAGGGGAAAGTTGAGGCGGAGCGGCATCTGGCATGGACGGGTGTGGGCCATAGCGGATATCGATTTGTGGGGAGTCCGCATCGATCGGCCATCCCTTTCGCTCAAATAGGCGGACTTCCCTCCACACCCAATGGTGTCATCCGATTCAGCGAACCATTGAATGCTTATCTTTCCTTTCCATTGAGCAGCAACCAATGGCATCCCGCCCAGGCCTTTGGTATCTGGACCGACAGCATTCGAACCATCCGCATGCTTGGAGAACCCCAGCTCAACCCTGCAGGACCCTATTTCCTTCAAAACCAGTCTGCTCGTTGGAATTTAATGGGCAACCCTTATCCCGGCGCTGTGGCGTGGGATTCCGTACAGAAAACGAATGCTGAACAGGCGGTTTGGGTATGGAAAAAGGACAGCATCATACCGGGTGCCGGAAGTTGGGCTTCTTATGTCAATGGGGTGGGAATCAATGGAGCCAACGGAATTCTTGCACCCCTACAGGGCTTTATGGTGCGCGCAGGTGCTGTGGGCCTATCCTCCATTTTTTACCCAAGTTCAGCGCGGCAACCCGATTTGTTGACTGGCTTTCTTCGTCAAAACCAACAAGATCCTCGCCTCAACATCGAATTGGAACAGGCCTCGCCCCATTTTCGAGAGGAATCGCTGATCCAATTGAAAACCGATGCCACATTTGGGTTTGATATTCACCATGATGCCGGATACCTCGGGGATGAAACGGTCGTGTCTCCCTCCCTTGCTAGCCTCGACGGAAACGGATCGGCTTACAGCATTCAATCCATCCCGGATCCGGCCGGAATGCCAAGAGTTATTCCTTTGCGCACAGAGTTCGGTCAGTCGGGCAGCTATCAACTTCATCTACAAGCTTCAAATTGGCCTTCAGCATTACCAATTTTCTTAGAGGATCGATTGTTGCAGCGAATAGAAACGATTTTTAGCCACTGGAGTTACCCTTTTTTTACGAATGGACCAGCAGACTCCCTGCGGTTCCGTATTCACCTGAATTCGGTGGGAGTGGGTGTCGAATCGTATGACCTTACAGCTATTCAAGTATATTATCACAGCGGTATGCTGCATTTGAGGGGGGCAGAAGCCTTAAGACGATTGGAAATCAGGGATATAAGGGGGAGATTGGTATATATTGGGAATCCCGAAGGCCAGCGTGAGATCCTTATACCTTTGGACTTAACGAATGGCGTTTACGGTGTGCGCTTACTGGGCAAGCAAGGTTCTGTAGCCAGAAAGCTGTTGATATGAGTGCCCTTTTTTGAATTGTTAACAATTTGATTTTAGGTATAGTGGATGGCATTAGGTATGTTTGCATTTTAAAACATTTCCTATGAAATCCACTCTTCCTTATTTTGCAGATTGCGCGAAAAGAACATCGTGCCATTCGTTCTTTCGGGCATTTTTAGTTTTCTTCTTGGCCTTCGCCATATGGACATTTGGCTTTGTTCGGCCTACGCTCGCCCAGACCGACACCCTGGCTACCTGGGAGTTGACTGGCTTGTTGGTTCCAGCTCCTTCTCCAGTAAACTGGGGACCTTCCCCTCTTCCAGCTCAAGTTGTTTCGCCTGCCATATCTGTAAATGGGTGGACTCGTGGTGCAGGCGTTTTGTTTACAGCAGCAGGTGTTGCCACCACAGGCTCTCCGGCTGGCAATGCCTGGGGGGGGAACGGTTGGGATGGTTTCACTCCGTCAGGTGCTGGCAGTATCGATTCAGCCATATCAAGGGGAGACTTTGTTAGTATCAGTTTCGATGTAGTGGCTGGTCAAACAGTTAGCTTTACTGGAATACCTGCTTATAACATTCGCAGATCTAGTTTGGGTCCCACGACCGGTCAATGGCAATACCGTACCAACCCGAATGGCAGTTTTATCAATATCGGAAGCCCCATTACCTGGGGAACCGTTACAACGGGCACTGGAAACCCTCAGCCTGCTATTGATCTCTCAACCATTTCCGATCTACAGAATTTAGGAGGCGGTACTACCATTACATTCCGAATTGTGAATACAGGAGCTAGCAGTTCTGGTGGTACCTGGTACATAAACCAATTAACCACAGCTGGCCGTGATTTTACATTCATGGGCAGTGTAGGTGGCGGAAGTTCTTCAACAACACTCACTTTAGGTGCCGTAACGCCTGGGATCTTTTGTACCATGACTAGTGGTCAATCGACCGTTACGGCCAACTACACTTCAACAGGGACATTGACTGGTCCGGTAGCATTGCAGCTATCCGATGCTCAGGGCTCTTTTGCGAGTCCAACGGCATTAGGCTCATCTTCTGCAGCATCAGGAACGATCACAGCTACCTTACCCTCAGGATTGCCCAACGGCACAGGCTACGCTTTTCGCCTTGTTTCAGGAAGCACCACAAGCTCGCCATCATCATCCGTTCGAATCTACAGTACGCCTGCTGAGGCCAGCTCATTCACCGCTGTTCCAGGCGATGGAATAGTTACGCTCACTTGGACCAACCCATCCGATTGTTTCGATCAAGCCTTGGTTGCGGCAGATTCCAACGTCGTCAATGGTGTTCCATCGGGTAATATTTTCATTGCCAATCCTGTTTTTGGCTCAGGCGCCAATTTGAATAATGGATACGTTGTTTTCGCCTCCTCTGGCAACAGTGTTACCGTTTCGGGACTTACCAACGGCACAACCTACCATTTCAAAGTATTCACACAAAGTGGTAGTACATGGAGTCCTGGAGTGAGCGTACAGGCAACCCCATTCGCTTCTGGCGTTTTGCCTATTTCAAACATAGGTTCTTTTGTAGGTACAGATTCTCTTGGCGTGCTCACAAATTTAGGTACGCGCTACCGCATCTCGGGTGTGGTTCATGGCATTAACCAATATCGGAGCTCAACAACCCCAGTTGGTGTTCAATTTTTTGTCTTAGACCAAACTGGTGGGATAACAGTACGTCGCGCTGGCACTAATTTCGGGATCACCGGTCTCTCCCAGGGAGATTCCGTGGTGGCCGAAGGCGTATTAGAGCAATTCAGTGGGTTGGCTCAGTTGAATATCGATACAATGATTCGTATTTCCACTGGAAATTCCCTCTACCCGCCTCAGGTAGTGAACACCGTTTCGGAATCCACTGAAAATAAGCGTATTCGCATCAATAACTTGTACATTCTTTCGGGAAGTTGGCCAACGACTGGCAATGGAAACCTGGTCGTTACAAATGGCACCGATACGATGCAATTGTTTATACTCAGCCTCACCAATATCCCAGGAACTACCCCGCCTGCTGGCCTATTCGATGTAATCGGTTATGGTGGTCAATATGATGTAAGTAGTCCATATACCTCTGGATATCAGCTGCAACCGCATTTCTCTGCTGACATCATACCTGTTTCTGTGGCCACACCGACCCTGAACTTCACCCGGGTGGATACATTCATTCAAAATGCAGTGACGAGTCTTCAAATGACCTTGGCCATACAGAATCCAAGACCTACCGCGCAAAGTGTGAGCATCTCTGTCAATGCCAGTGTAGGGGCCGCTTATGGCACCAATTGGGAAACCTTCCCGTCGGTAGTGGGAAGCAACCTTACGCTTCCGATTCCTGCCAATGCAAACAGCGTTAGCTTTAGTTTGATACTGTATGGTAATATTCCTGTTGGTCGTTTGGATACCATGAGATTCACTATATCTTCCGCGACCGGTGGATATGTTGCAGGTCCATTATCGAGTGCGGCTGTTCGGGTTGGAAATCCTACCCCGCCTGTTGTTCCAGAATACTTTATCGGCACCATCCGTGGTAATGACCAAGGGGGTGTTGCCGATTCTATTAACGTCAATGTTCGAACACGTGGAGTAGTTTTGGGCCTGAACAAACGCCCTGCTGGATTAGAATTTCACATTTTCGATAAAAATAGTAACATGGGAATTGGCGTTTTTCGTAATACGGGAAATCTGGGCTACACAGTAAGAGAAGGTGATTCTATCTTGGTTCAAGGGATTGTTGCCCAATTCAATGGGCTGTCACAGATCAATGTGGACCAAATAACACTGCTTGATTCCAATCGCGTGTTGCCATTGCCTCAGCTCGTAACGGCAATGTCCGAACAAACAGAATCTCGTCTCATTCAGGTGAACAATCTCACCATGGTCACGCCATCTCAATGGCCAACACCGGGAACTACAGGTTCAGGTCGTACCGTACGTGTGACGAATGGCGTAGATTCCTTTGACATTCGAATTGATGGAGATGTGAGCTTATTTGGAACGCCCGCTCCCACGGGTCCCTTCAACATAATTGGAATTGGCGGTCAGTTTTCTACCGTCACACCACGTGTCGGTGGCTTTCAATTGTTGCCCCGTTACGCTGCAGATTTGTTGCCCGCCGTGGTATCCAACACCATTAATGGTTCTTTGCGTTACGACAATACAGCTCAATCTCCGCTTACCAATTCGATCGTTCAGTTAATGTCCGGCACCACCCTTGTACAGACAGATACTACCTCCTCGACAGGATCATTTACTTTTGACAACCTCCCGGACGGAGCCTACAGTATGATAGCCTCAACGACAAAACCTTGGGGCGGGGTCAATGCAACGGATGCCCTCAATGTGGCCCGTCATTTTTCCAATACGCAACTCCTTACTGGTATGCGAATTACCGCTGCCGATGTTAATGGTTCAACTTCGATCAACTCGACAGATGCTTTGAATATTTCACGCCGTACTGCGGCTGTGATTACCTCTTTTTCGGTTGGAAATTGGTATTTTGAATCTCCACAACTTAGTGTAAGCGGTGGAACCACCACCACCCAAAACATAAGAGGCATTTGCTTTGGCGATGTGAATGGTAGTTATAATCCTGCACTGAGAATTGCACCAGCAGTATCACTTTCAGATGGCGCTCTTTTCAAAGGCAAATACGCAACACTACCTGTGTCTGTTTCGAAAGACCTAAGTTTAGGGGCTGTTACTTTGATCTTGAACATTCCAAAGGGCATTGTCGTAACCGAGATCAAACCAGTCGCTCTGAGCGTTGGTTCATTCGTGTCAAATATTGTAAACGGACAGGTACGGGTGAGCTGGTATTCGCTCGAAGAAGTAAACGCAGTCGCAGGAGACGTTTTGTTTAATTTGGCAGTTCTTAATGATGCACAACATTCGGTTTCAGCTAGTGACTGGTCTATTCAATCGAACAGCGAAATGGCCAATGGTTGGGCTCAACCCTTTACAAACGCTGATTTAAAAATTGGCAGATTAATTTTTTCGGATAACCAAAGTCTCCTGTTCCCAAATCCTACAAAGGGAAGTGCACACCTACAGGTAGAACTGCTCGAAACCGCTGAAATCAGTATTCAGATTATGGACCTGACAGGACGTTTGATCCACAAAATGAACCTGCAGCTTTCAGCAGGAATGCATGTGCTCGATTTACCATCCACCGTTGCCGGACAGTATTTGGTTCGCATCAACCTAGATTCGGAGCATTCATCCCAGTCGGAAGTGCACCGTTGGTTTGTGCAACAATAATTCAAGATCCCCTTTCAAAGGAATCTTGTTCCCAAAGAAAAACCCGCCATACGGCGGGTTTTTCTTTTTCTGTGCCCAGGACTGGATTCGAACCAGCACAGGATAACTCCCACTACCCCCTCAAAGTAGCGTGTCTACCAATTTCACCACCTGGGCTCTTGCGGGTGCAAAGATACATATGTTTTGACTGAATTGGACTATTCAATCCAAACAGAATCTCTGTCTTCACTCTGTTCACTCCTTTCTTGAACCCAGACTACGCTTCACATAAAGGGCTGAATTCAACTCAAACCCAATGAGGATGACCCAAGCATTGACGTAGATCCACAACATCAGAACAATCAAGGTGGCTAAAGAACCATATAAGCGGTTGTAATTACCAAAATGCTGGACATAATATGAAAATCCCAGCGAGCTACCGATAAAAAGTACGGTGGCCAAAGCAGAACCTAAGGCAAAAAAGCCATGCCTTTTTGGCGCATTTGGCGCAAAATAGTAGAGCAAGCCAATCCCGACATAAACCAATAATAAAATGATGACCCAAAGCAATAGGTTTACCATGAGTGGAAGCAAGCCATCAGGCATCCATCCTAAGCGATTCAGCTCACCCAATAAAAAATCACCTAACAGAATCAGCAATAAGGCCGACAGTAAACAGAGCGTCAGCAATATGGTAAGTCCAATCACGGTGAAATGATGACGCAGAAACCCACGGCTTTCGCTTACCTCGAGAGAAATATTAAAGGACTGACTTAAGGTCGTTAGACCCGTGGTTGCGAAATAAAAGGCAAGCAAAAAACCAAAAGATAAAAGACCTCCTTGTTGACGTCCTACAATATCCTCGATGGTGGTATATAATAATTCAAATGCAGAAGGCGGCAATAACTCCTGAGATGTTCGTCTGATGGCCAAATCAAGACCTTCTACGGGTATATAGGCTATCAAACTAAATAAGAAAAGCAGTCCGGGAAACAGCGCCAGAAAAAAGCTAAAACTGATGGCTGATGCCCGTAAATTCAAATCCGACTGTCGGAGTTGTTGGGTTAAATACGCCAACAAATCAAATAAAGGCACTGATGGACGATGTCCTACGTTTACGCGATTCAGGGTTAACCTCAGGGCCCCCAGGAATCTGCCAAAAACCGACGTTAAAAATGAGCTCAATGTTCAGTGGAAAAATGGTAAAAGGGCAGACATTAGCAGGTCTGGAGCGCGACAGGGCTTACCCGTTCTGCGGGATAGAAAAACGAGCGTGGTTTTGGCCTCATGAATAACCACCCCATCTTTCCGCGAAATCTCATATTCAAATAAAATACGTGCGGCCGGTAAGGAGGGAATCATGGTCTCTATGACTAATTCATCGTCATAGAAAGCCGGTTTAAGGTAACGAGATTGCAGATCTATAACCGGCATCCAAACGCCCGTTTTCTCTAATTCTGTGTAGTGGCAACCCAAAGTTCGAAGCGACTCAACACGACCGATTTCAAAAAGTCGCGCATAATTCCCATAATACATAAACCGCATTTGATCTGTATCTGCATAGCGCACGCGATATGATACCTGATGTTTAAACATTACAAGGAGCTATTGTTGAGCAAGTTGGAAACATTAATCCCGATTCATCGCATTTAAGGCCCTTTGATAGGCCCGTGCATTCCTCTGATGTACAGAAAAATCCGAAGCGAAACTGTGGTAACCAGAGAAATCCGAACGCGCACAAAAATAGAGATAGTTATGCCGCTCTGCATTTAAAGTTGAATCGATGGCCGCAATAGAGGGTGTACAAATGGGGCCAGGGGGCAATCCTGGATTCAAATAGGTATTGTAAGGCGATTCAATACGCAAAACTGCGCCTTCTATCCGTCTGAGATCATCATTGCCCGAGGCAAAACGAATAGTCGGGTCTGCCTGAAGCGGCATGCCCACGCGCAAACGGTTTAGATAAACGCCGGCAATTCGCCTGAATTCGGAAGGCCTATCGCTCTCTTCATCAACGATCGAAGCAATCGTGACCACCTCAGAAGCAGACAAACCCAAGTTTTCGGCGGCATTCCTGCGATCTTTAGTCCAAAAATTGATGTAACGCACTTGCAACTGACCCATGATATCCGATGCGGAACTGTTCCATAGAAACGTATAGGATCCCGGGATAAAAAGAGACACAGCTGTTTCCGGCTTCAGTCCCATTTCAGAAAGAACGAGGGTATCTAAGAACATCCGCTGAAAATCGATAGAATCTGGTTCTAATTTTGCACCCAAAGCAGCTGCCAAAGAGGACATCCGTCTAAACTTCCGAATGGTAATTTCGACAGGAGTTTGTTTGCCCGACATCAGGTGTTCCACCAATTCACGATTACTTTTGAGCCCACTCAGGTCGTAACGCCCTGGACGAATGGAGTGGCTATATCCCAATTCCTGCGCTACCCACTCAAAGGCAGCCTGATCGCGGACGATTCGATTCCTTTCAATCAAATCGAGCAAGTCTGGCCAAGTGCATCCGGTTGGTATTTCGAGAAATACGGGCTTCGACCGATAGGAAAGAAACACATTGGTCCCATTCATACGTCTGTACTGGCTGATACTTGAAAAAATAAACCAAGCCACAATAAAAATAATCAGCAAAATCAATATCCTTTTCACGGGCTCAGGTTTAGCTTGCAGATTTTATCGATCTTCGAAGTTCATATGCTTGAAGGTGACCGGGGAATTTGATTAAAAAGAGATCGAGTGCAGCCAAGGCTTCATTCGTTTGCTTTCGGTAGAGCAACAAACCAATGAAATTCATGCGTGCTGATTGATTGTCGGGCTCAAGCGCAAGGGCTTTGCGGTACCAATACTCGGCCTTCCGATCATCCCCTGCCCGCAGACTCAAATAACCCAAGTTTGTCATTGCTGGCACATAGGTCGGCTGCTCACGCAATAAATCCTCCAATCGTGCCCTGCATTTCTGAACATCACCGCTGTTCAATTCGGCTATTGCAAGCTTTAACCGAAAGTCTAGATGAAATGGCATAAGCATAACAGCAACAGACAAATATGACTGTGATAATTCGAGATTTCCCTCCTCAAGCAGCAGCTCACCTAATCGATAAGCACTCCAGGCATCAAGTCGACCCAGCCAATTTCCATGGCGCGTTGCCAAGCGCACTGCACCGGATCGGTCATGGCGAAGGAAGGTCAAATGAATAGTTGTGGTGAGCCACGACAGACTATCCTGGGCCGGATTCATCTTTTTCAACCAAAATCCAGCCGAATCGAGAAAAGCGGGTTGAGAATCGAAGCGCTCATATTGCTGTAGCCAAGCTTTTGCCCTCGTGAGCGCATCGGGTTTAGGCTCATTGATGCTGGCTAGGCCAACGAATCGCCCTTTCGCCAAAGTCGATGCACGTACATTATCACGATAAACCCTGATTTTATGATCCGTAATGCTTACATGCGGGATATCACTGGTCCCCGTTTTTTGCATATGACAAGAAGCACAATCATTGTTCTGAGCCTTTCTGTCCTTTAATGGCAGAGCACAGGCATCTTGACCCGTGTGGCAACTTTGACAAGCAGCACGGTAATGACTCGCGGGAGTCGTTTCTACACTTTTATGTGGATTATGGCAACTGATACAACTCAGGGTAGCCTGCGAGCGTTTGTAACAAGTCGATTGCATCAGGCGATCGGGGTGGGAGGCCATGGTAAAGTGCTCCTCTTCTCCCTCATAGCGTGGCAAAAAAACACTGATCACTTCGTCGAGGTGCATACCCGGACGAAAAGAACTAAAGTCTTTCCCAGGCTTCAGGACCGCATTGCCCTGGAGGTGGCAGCGCTGGCAAATACTCATTTGCAGGGAAACCGGGAGTCGCCTGGGGTTCACAATGCGATAATCTGGACCAGAGGAGGTGTCGACCAAGCTACCGCTGCGGATTCCCTCCACATGAAGTCGACCTGGCCCGTGGCAACGCTCACAGTCGATTCCCGACGGAATACGCGCATACTTATGTTCAGAGCCTTGAATTTGTTCGGGGTATGCATTATGGCAACTGATGCACTCCGACAGAATGGCTCGACCAAATCGGGCATTATTGCCGCGTTCAAAACCTGGAGGAAGATCCCAATATCCTTTTTGGGTATAATAGGTTACGGGCATTTGATAGAGATAACCACCTATGCTGATCAGATGGCTGTTGGTATGTTGCCCCGACCCCACCACATAACTAATTCGCTCCACTCGGTTATGAACGGTATCCCCAGCCTGCAACCTGAACTCTCTTAAATAAAGCCCAGAATCCATCTGAAAAGGCAAATAATGCAGATCATTCAGAGAATCATACACAATATGCTGCCCGTTCCAATTGGCTCTAGAGTGCATTAAATCCGCCGGACCGAAAGAACGTCCCATTCCCGTTTGCATAAAACTGGCGTAGATATCCGCATGACAACTTCCACAAACCTCTTTCCCGACATAACCCGCGCTGTCGTGTAGGTTCAAAAAACGTTCGCCCACCGCTCGATCGGCTCTTTTTTGATCAGCTGAAGAGGCCGATCCACAGCGTTGCAACACCCACCACGAAAAGGTGAGCAAGACCAGGATTTGAACACGATGCGAGCGCACAAACGTCAAGCCCATCCGGATAAGAAACATTTTTAGCAAAACGTCCGAAAAATACGCCTTAAAGCCCTGAAATTCAAGTTGAGGTTCTATTTTTGCCCCTCAATTGAAATTCCTATTTATGGCGTTATCTACCACCTACAATCCGGCCCAAGCAGAAGAGAAATGGTATGATCTCTGGATGCAGCATGCTTGCTTCCGTTCGAAGCCCGATCACAGGCCGGCTTACTCGTTGGTGATCCCTCCGCCAAACGTAACAGGGGTGCTACATCTCGGGCATATGTTAAACAACACCATTCAAGATGTATTGGCGCGTAAGGCCCGTTTGGATGGAAAAAATGTATGCTGGGTACCCGGCACCGACCATGCTTCGATTGCCACCGAAACCAAAGTAGTGAATATGCTGTTGGAACAGGGCATCAAAAAAGATGATTTAGGTCGCGATGAATTTCTTCGTCACGCCTGGACCTGGAAAGAAAAGTATGGCGGCATCATCCTCCACCAACTCAAAAAACTTGGGGCTTCGCTCGATTGGGAACGGGAGGCCTTCACCATGTCGCCCGAACTCAGCGGTTCTGTTTCGGATGTATTCATTGATCTATACCGCAAAGGCTATATATACCGAGGCGTACGCATGGTGAACTGGGATCCCGCTGGCAAAACGGCGGTTGCCGACGATGAGGTTTTATTCAAAACGGTCGCTTCCCGGATGTGTCATTTGCGTTATCGATTTGTGGATAGACCCGATGAATACCTTGTCGTGGCCACGGTGCGACCAGAAACCATCATGGCCGACCGTGCCGTTTGTGTGCACCCCGACGACCCCCGCTACCAGCATCTGCACGGGCAAATGGTTCGCATTCCGCTAACCGGCAGGGCCATACCAATCATTGCCGATCCCTATGTGAGCATGGATTTTGGCACAGGATGTCTGAAGGTAACCCCTGCGCACGACCCCAACGATTATGCCTTAGGGCAAAAGTTTGGACTCGAAATCGTAGATATTCTCGATGATGCCGGAAAAATCAACGAAAAATCAGAGATTTTGGTGGGCGAAGATCGCTTTATAGCGCGCAAAAAGATCATCAAACTCATTGACGAGGCAGGAGACCTTGAAAAAATCGAGGATTACCAAAGCAACGTGGGCCACAGCGAACGCACCAATGCGGTGATCGAGCCTCGTCTGAGCATGCAGTGGTTCGTGCGCATGGACGAACTCACCCGTCCTGCACTCGATGATGTGCTTTCGGGCGCCGTACGCTTGCACCCCGACAAGTTCTTAGCCACCTACAAGCACTGGATGGACAACGTGCGCGATTGGTGCATTTCCCGTCAATTGTGGTGGGGGCATCGAATTCCGGCTTGGTATGCCCCCGATGGAAGCGTATGGGTAGCGCGCAGCGCGGAGTCTGCCGCAGCCCTCACCAATGGAAGTTGGGCGGCATCCGATCTCAAACAAGATGAAGACGTACTCGACACCTGGTTCTCCAGTTGGCTTTGGCCGCTTACGGTATTTGACCCCGAAATCACCCACAAAAGTCCTGCGGAGGCCAACGCAGACCTTCGCTATTATTACCCCACCCAGGTACTGGTTACGGGTCCAGATATTTTGTTCTTTTGGGTAGCCCGAATGATGATGGCAGGTAGAATCTACATGAATCAAATTCCCTTTCATGATGTCTATCTAACAGGCATTGTGCGCGACAAACAAGGTCGTAAAATGTCGAAATCGCTGGGGAATAGTCCAGATCCGCTCGATCTGATCGAACGATATGGTGCCGACAGTCTTCGTATGGGATTGTTGTTGAGTTCGCCTGCAGGCAACGATTTGCTGTATGACGAAGCGTTGGTGGCTCAAGGAAGAAATTTCGCCAACAAAATATGGAATGCCTTCCGACTCATTCAAGGATGGCAAGAAGCCCTTCTGGCGTCCAAAAATTCACCTGATTTCTCTGAGCCTCTTCTTATTCAGGGCGACATGCCCGATTTGCACCCCGCGGTGGAGTGGTTTGGTCAGCGGCTACACCAGTTCAGGTTACAAATGGAAAACGATTATGCTAAGTTCAGGCTGTCTGATGTGGCCCAAGGCCTCTACAAACTGATTTGGGATGACTTTTGCTCGTGGTACCTTGAAATGATCAAACCTCCTTATGGCAGCATTATGGAGGAGGATGTATTGAATGCCACGCGACTTTTTCTCGATAGCCTCCT
>VFQT010002601.1_pt1 | contig 18156 bp, 19 predicted proteins | sample 3512381 | NCBI WGS metagenome assembly VFQT01 (sample SAMN10412376, study PRJNA504923) | tailings metagenome | isolation source: Relicate 2 Philex TSF3 active mining site | place: Philippines: Tuba, Benguet | collected 2017-08-29
CGAATCCTGATTGAAGAATCACTCGCGCTCCTCAACGAGATAGGCACACATAATGGCTAATTCACAATTGGTAAATACAGTTCTTGGGCCAGTTGCTGCAGATCAACTTGGTCTAGTTCTGCCACATGAGCACCTCATTGTTGATACTTATGATGTTCGCCGCAGCGCTGAGATGGTTCTGCTAGAACCTGACACCATGGTCAAGGAGGTTGCGCTCTTCAAGGCCGCCGGCGGCGGAACTATGGTCGATCAAACCATCTATGGCTTGCACCCAGAGCCAGAGAAATTGGCATACATCTCTGAACAAACCGGAGTGCACATCGTTGCTGGAACCGGTTTTTATTGGGATGTTTACTACCCCGAGTGGTTACACACGATGAGCACCGCTGATATCACCATGCGACTAGTCACACATATCACCGAGGGGCTACCAGGCACCTCCATCAAAGCGGGCTTCATCGGGGAACTTGGAACTCATCATCGCGAGATCAAGCCCACCGAAAAACGAGTGTTAGAAGCGGCAGCACATGCTCAGCGCGAAACTGGTATTCCCATTGGAACGCATGCGCTTTTCACAGAGATTGGTATCGATCAATTGAATATTCTCGAGAGTGCGGGAGCAGATTTAGATATCACTATCATCGGCCATTGCGACACCAATCGAGATCTGAACTATTCGCGAAAACTCCTCAAGCGTGGCGTGTGGATTGCTTATGACGCTGTTGGCCAATTCGATAAACAAACCGATGAATTGCGAGCCCAATCAATTGCGACGCTCATCAATGAAGGCCACTTAGAGAAAATCTTGATTAGTACGGATATTGCTGCTCGTTCTCGGTTGGCGATTCATGGTGGAAATGGGTATGCCCATTTAATCACCCACTTCTTGCCAAAGTTAAAAGCAGCGGGCGTGACTGACGACCAAATCAAGGTTTTGACTGAGAAAAATCCGCAGAAAATTCTTGCTGGCAAGCGCTAGTACATCAATCCGCCGCCGCTGACGTTGATAGTCGCGCCGTGGATGAATGAGGCATTATCAGAGGCAAGAAACAATGCAGTTCGGGCGAGCTCTTCCGGTTCCCCCATGCGCCGCAATGGGCAGGCGGCTGCAGCATCAGCAACGATCTTTGGATCATTATCTACATGTTGCATCGGGGTATTTATTTGTCCGGGAGCAATTACGTTGACGCGAATTCCATAGGGCCCGAATTGTCGAGCAAAACCACGCGCGAGTGAAACAACGCCACCTTTCGATGCCACATAAGCATCAGAGCCTTTCATTGGTCCAATCATCCAAGAAGACGATGAAAAGTTAATTATCCGTCCAGGGATCTGCTTATCAATCATCACTTTTCCAACAGCGCGGTTGAGAAAGAATGTGGCCCGAAGATTGACATCTAACTGCACATCCCAATCCGCTTCGGTGACCTCAAAGAGATCTTTACGGCGCAAATAGGCCCCAATATGAGCAAGTACATAAATACTTCCGTAACGCTCAGCCACATCAGCAACCAAAGCTTCGCAGCCTTGTACATCTTGGAGATCAAGGACTCGATACATATGGTCGCCAGCGGGCATTTGCTCTTCGAGGGCTTTGAGACCTTCGGCGTCGCGAGCTGTTGCACAGACTTTAAGACCTTCGTTTGCGAAGAGCAGCGCGGTTGCTCTACCAATACCGCTCGATGCTCCCGTAACAATTGCTACTTTCCCACGTAGCCCTGCACCTAAAGCGAGTTCAGACATCGATTACAAACCCTCCGGGAACGCCGGCTCCATGTGTGCAACAGTTACCCAACCATCAGCAGCCGAAAGAATTCGTTGAATCGAGTTTGCAACCATATTTTTTGAACCAACTTGAGAACCAATTCCTGGTTTAAGCGTGATTGTTTGAAAGACTTTGCCATCAAGGGAGAGCTCAATCTCATCCATAGCAGTTTTATTAATGCCAGCAAGATCAACGTGGCCGTAGAAGTGCGAAACAAACCAGGGCTTACCATTGACCTTGGCGGTGTACGTCTGGTTAACACCTGCGCTCTCTCCAGCAGCTATCACAAATCTATTGGGTAAATCGATTTCATAATCAGTAATCAGAGGAAGTAGTTCCTTATCTATGGAATCTATCTGCAAACCCATCGCATCGGCCACAACCGTCATTGATTGAGGGAAACCAGCATGGCCAAGAATCTCCTCTTGCTTTACCCGCTCTGCGAATACTTCAGAGGTAAATCCCATTCCTAATCTGCGTAGCACCGTCGCCCCAAAACCCGAGATATTCACAGTCCGGCGCACTGCCACAGTGCATCCCCGGGGGGCTGCCCCTAGCAAAGTAAGTACTAACGAATCAAAAATCAATCCAGGATTGACCCCGGTGCCAGCGATACTTACTCGCTTCGATTTCGCTAGCGCATCGAGGGAATCGGCGAGCGCTTTGTCGACCGCCCACGGGTAGGCACATTCCTCTGACGAGACAAGTACATGTGAACCATTTTTTACCGCTAATTCGATATCGGAGGCTACATCTTTGAACTTCGTCGTTGTTGCGATAATGACAACATCAGCTCCGCTTGTCAGTGCTTGAGCGCGATGCTCCCTACCAAAGACCCCTAGGACTTGATGGCGAGGGCCTTCCTTGAGAATTTCTGCAACGGTGGTGCCGAGTTGTCCAGCGCCATAAATTGCAACCGTTGCCATCGCGATTTAGCTCTCACAAGTTGCGATGGGATCGCCAGTTTTGATCTCGTCGCCATCTTTGAAGAGTAACTCGACGATCTTTCCCGCTACTGGCGAGGGAACCTCAACGTTTGCTTTATCGGTCTCTACTTCCATAAGCGACTCACCAACAGCGACCGAATCGCCGGGTTGCTTATGCCAGGTGACCAGGTAGACCGAGTCAACAGTATCGCCGACGCGTGGCATCTTGATTGTCATTTTCATCGGGCTAGCTCTCCCTAGTTAATTCGGATTACTTCGTGAATACATTTTCGAACATAGAAGCAACAGTTGGATCAGGCGCTGCTTGGCAGGTAGCGACCACACCTTCAATGGTCTTGGCCATATCTGCACGCATCTTCTCAATTTTTGCCGCATCCAAAAGACCCCGCTTTGTGAGATCTTCTTCAGTCAACTTAATCGGATCTCGCTCCATCCACTTCTCGAGCTCACCCTCGGGACGGTAGAGGGCCTTGTCAGCTCGAGAATGTCCAGCAAATCGATAGGTCTTTGCCTCAATGAGAGTTGGTCCACCACCGCTACGAGCACGATCAACGGCTTCCTTCAATCCCTTGCGTGTGGCCTTTACATCCATACCGTCGACGGCGTAGTGCGCCATCTTGTAACTCTCGGCGCGCATGTGAAGATCCTCAAGTGGTGTGGTTTTATCAATTCGACTGTACTCACCATAAACATTGTTATCGCAAACGAAAATCACGGGCAATTTCCAGATTGCAGCGAGATTTAATCCTTCGTGGAACGCACCGATATTTGTGGCGCCATCTCCGAATACGGCAACACCCACGTTGTCTTGACCCAAGAGTTGATAAGCAAGTCCAGCACCAGCCGCGATCGGAATGCCACCACCCACGATTGCAGAAGTCGGCAGCAAACCTAGAGTCATATCAGCTAAGTGCATTGATCCACCTACGCCACCGCAACAACCGATGGTCTTGCCCATAATCTCTCCGAGAACGGACTCTGGAGTCAATCCAAGAGCGAGCGCAACGCCATGGCCACGATATGTTGCCATCACGGTATCGGTTGGTCGTAACTCAGCAGCAAGCGCGACATCCAGCGCCTCTTGTCCAAGACACAAGTGAGTGGTGCCTCGAATCAAACCTGCAGCAAAGAGACCATTAATCTGATTTTCAAACTCGCGAATCTCAAGCATTCGCTCGTATCCGGCAACTTCATCGCTTTGAACTGCTTTTCGCCGTTCTAGTTGAATGCTCATTACTTCAACCCCTCCATTTCCCACCAGGTTTTCGGAGTCTTGCCGGAGGCAATGACCTCTTTGAGTTGTCGAGCAACATCTTCTTTTGTAGGAATGTATCGAGTCTCGAGTGGCCCGCTATAGGGCACTGGAATGTCGGGCGAAGTGATTCGGAACGGCGCTGCCTTTAGATCACCGAAGAGTTTCGAAGTTGTCGCAGCAACGATTTCGTTACCCCAACCTCCACTCAACGGAGCCTCTTCGACGACCACCAAGCGTCCGGTCTTCTTGACTGAATCAAAAACTGTTTGACGATCCCACGGAATAATCGTGGCTAAGTCAATAAGTTCACCATCGACGCCAGATTCATCGAGCGCAGCCTTACATACATCGACCATCTGACCGGATGAGACGATGGTGATATCACTTCCCGGACGCATTACACGCGCTTTGCCAATTTCCATCTTGAGATCTTTATCAACCTCGCCGCGCTTTGCGTAAAGAATTCGTGGTTCAAGAATTACCACTGGATCTGGATCTTGGATAGCAGCTCGCGTTAATGAGTATGCGGCTTGTGCATCGCTAAGCATGATGAGTTTCAAACCGGGGGTGGCAGAGAACCAGTTCTCAAGTGTTTGTGAATGTTGGCTACCAAATCCAAGGCCCGAACCGCATGAGGCACGAACCACCATAGGAACCGAAAGCTTGCCGTTCGAGAGATAACGCATCTTGGCTGCTTCAGTGACTACTTGGTCGAGTGCAACGCCAAGAAATTCAATAAACATAATTTCCACAACTGGCTTAGCTCCCAAGATTGCTGCACCAACTGCGGCACCGGTGAATCCCATTTCTGAGATAGGTGTATCACGGACTCGAACCGGACCAAACTCTGCAAGCAGACCTTCGGATGTCTTGAAGGGACCTTCTGCTTCGGCAACATCCTCACCGAAAAGCATTACTGTGGGATCACTTCGCATCTCATCGGCGAGCGCATTGACGATCGCTTGGCGAAATTGCATTGCAGCCATCTAATAGCCTCCAGGTCTGCCTTCCATATCCCAACGGGAGCGGGGCTGGAATCGTTTGCTAGGGTATTGACCCACGAGCAACCCCGTCAAGGAGTGGCCATGTCGGATTCATCACCAGCGCTACCCCTGGCGGGAATCCGCGTGCTCGATGCGACGTCGAATATCGCCGGACCCTTCGGTGGTGCAATCCTGGCCGACCTCGGCGCCGATGTTCTGAAAATCGAAACTCCGGTCGGTGATCCCGCGCGGTCAATGTCACCGCTTGATGGTGATCGCTCGGCTTATTTCCACATCGTCAATCGAAATAAGGATGTTGAAAGTATCGATTTGAAATCCGATGCTGGCAAAGACCGACTTAACTCGCTACTAAAGACTACAGATGTCTTCCTCACTAATTTTCTGCCAGATCGGCTTCAAGCTCTCGGATTAGATTCGGATTCGCTACTACAACAATTTCCGCGATTGATTTTTGGAAATTTATCCTCATATGGAACAAGTGGGCCCGATGCCGCTGCCCCTGGATACGACGCCACTGTGCAAGCGCGCACGGGCATCATGCACGTCACCGGGGAGCCAGATGGTAATCCCGTGCGAGCTGGAGTTTCCGTGCTAGATGTTGGTGGCGGAATGTGGTTGGCCATTGGCGTGCTCGCTGCGCTTATTGAGAGAAATACAACTGGTCGCGGAAAAGTTGTCGAGACTTCCCTCTACGAAACTGGCGCAACTTGGGTGAGTTATCACCTGTCAGCAGAGCAATTAACCGGAGCTTCCTCCGTTCGATCAGGGAGTGGTCACCCGGCATTCTCTCCATACGGAATCTTTGCTACTGGAAAAGGAACGCTCTGTATTGGCGTTGGCAACAACAATATCTTTGCGAAGCTATGCACATTGATTGGCAGAGTAGATTTGATTGAGAATCCAAAGTTTGCGGTAAATGTAGATCGAGTTACAAACGCCCAGGAATTGAAGATTGAGATTGAAAAAGCTCTCGCTGCCAACGACGCCCAACATTGGGCCGAACTTCTTGGGCGCAATGGCGTGCCTGCTGATCGAGTCGCCCTACCTGAAGAACTACACAACGACCCTCAAGGCAAAGCAATCGATCTTTTACTCGATTACCCGGATGCCCAAACGAAGGTGCAGAAGATTCCTGGGTTGCCGTTGCGCTTCAATGGAAAACGGCCTCCCATTCGGAAGGCCGCTCCACATAAAGATCAGAAGTAACTTTTAAAACTTCTGGCGATATTTATCGATTACCTCGTCAACTATCTCGATGCCAAGCCCTGGTTTGCCTAGCGGCGGGTAAACCCAGCCCTCAGAATGCCCGAACGGCTCGGTGACCAAATCATGTTGCATCGGATTACGCAGCGGCTTAAATTCAAAGAGTCGGAACGCTGCGCTGCTAAACGAGACGGCAAGGCTTGCTGCAGAGATGATTGCAGAAGACCATGCATGCGCATTCGCAGTTCGCTTGTACGCCTCGACTCGCTCAGCTGCTTTCTTGAATCCGGTGATTCCCTCCGCACGACCAGGATCGATGCCAAAGACATCACATGTTCCGGTCTTGAGGATCTCTTCAAAGCCCGCTACCTGCCACTCACGCTCACCATATGCAATAAGCGTCTTGGTCTTCGCACGTAAATCTGCATAGCCCTGGGGATCCCAAGCGCCGAGAGGTTCCTCGATCCAATCAATGTTGTAATCGTCGAAGGCTTGAACGCGTTTGACTGCAGTTGCCACGTCCCACTTGATGGCATATCCAAGGTCAATCATGATCATCTTGTCTTCGCCTAGGGTTTCGCGCATCGTCTTTACATATTCGACATCGCGATCATGTTCATATCCAAGGTGAGCATGGCCGCGCTTACCGAAACCAACTTTCATTCCCTGCAGGCCTTGATCCATCCATGTTTTCGCCTCTTCGGCCATTTTCTTGATATCTGAATCATGGGCATGACCCGATGCGATAGCAGGAAGACGATCGTGTACCGGACCGCCAAGAAGTTCCAGGACGCTGGTATTCAAGGCCTTGCCTTTAAGATCCCAAAGCGCGATATCAATTGCAGAGATCGCATATGAAGCGATGCCACCACGGTAGCCGTACCACCAAGCGCGCTCCTTGAGTGAGCGCCAAATAGCGATGTTATTGATGGGGTCCTTGCCAATTAAATAATCCTCAGCCAAACCAGCAATCAGAGCTGCTACTGGAGCATTTGCCTCTTTAAATTGTGTGATGGATTCACCCCAACCCACAAGACCATCATCAGTGGTGATCTTGACCAGGCATAAGTAACGCTCAGCGTTAAAGTCATTGGGTTCAGGGTAGGCAACGGGAATCGGTTCAACCTTCACAATTTTCATAGGGTCTTCTCCTTGGCTGTAATTGGCAGTAACTTAGGGGCGAATGCGCAGTCGAGCAAGTACTGGAATTCCAGGAAGAACACCGGAAGTGCACCAGAAGAACACCTGAACAGAGAGGCGCTAAACCACATGGCAAAACAAATTCCAATTATTGATACCCATGCTCATTTTTATGATTTCAGCCATCCCGAACTTAAGTGGGTATGGCTGGAGCGGGATTTCGTTCACCCGATTATCGGCAATATCAATGCGCTGAAAGCCCCTGAGTACGTAGTGGAAAACTTCCACGCCGAATCGCGATTTGCCGGCGTTGAAGGGGTCGTCCACGTCCAAGCAGCGATTGGTTCACCAGATCCTGTCACCGAAACTGTCTGGCTAACTGAGATGAATAAGAAGTCACCGATACCAATCAGAATTGTTGCCGATAGTGATCTAGGTAGCCCCAACGCAATTTCTCAACTTGAACGTCATGCTCAATCAAAACTTTTCGTTGGAATCCGGGACTTCAAAGCTGAGCCTATGTTGGCTGCAAAAGAGATCAACCCACACTACGAGGCATCACTTAAGTGGATGGCCAAGAAGAAGATTGTCTTTGATTTAGATTGTGAATGGCAAAACATGGCTGAGGCTCGCAAACTTGCTGAACGCCATCCTGACCTACCGATTGTTCTTGAACATATCGGATTTCCTCGCAAGCGAACTGATGCTTACTTCGAGAATTGGAAAAAGGCAATCAAAGATCTTGCGAAAGCCGAAAATGTAACGATGAAGATTTCAGGTGTTGCTATGACCGACCCACACTTCACCAAGAAATCATTGAAACCATGGGTGGAAAGCTGTCTTAAGGCATTTGGAGCCGACCGCTGTGTCATCGGATCCAATTGGCCAGTAGATCGTTTATACAGTTCCTATGATCTGATCATGGGTTACTACCGCGAATATATAGAAAAACTCTCCACCTCAGAGCAGAAGAAAATTCTCCACAAGAATGCAGCAAAACTCTATAAGTTCTAGAGAAGGTTAAAGTCGAAGACGCTTCGATAGATTGACGAATATGAGCGAGAGGAGGAGCACAACTGCTCCTCCTACTCCCACCATTAAACGAATAGAAGTTGCTTCGGCAAGAATTCCAATTAGGGGCGCGCCAATGGCGAACCAAACATGAAATACGAAGAGATAAATTCCATATACGCGCCCCTGAATATCTATTGGGGAATAGGCTGCGATGATTCCATTAGCGGTTGCCATAACCATTAAGTGGAAAAGATTGACCAATAACGCAAGCCCAGCAAAAATCCAAAAATTCGGTGCGAAAGCCGCAATTAACCAGAAGAAGCCCAATGCCACACCGCTGCGCATCATGGTAGTAAAACTTGGTCGATGTCCTGATACCGATAATCGCGCTGCATAACCAGCACCGATAATTCCACCAATTGCAAGCAACGCTCCGACGTAACCCAGATGACGGGAATCTTCATCGAAAACTTGTCGAACTACCAGAGATGAAATTAACGAAAAATTCATTCCCATTCCGACGAAAATTCCAGTGAGCACCATGGGCACATAAAGATTCTTATTTATCTTCAAAAACGCAAATGCTTCACGTAAGTTGCCCGAAGCCTCGGGGCTACTATTTTGATGTAAATCTTCCATTTTTACCTGTAACAGAACTGCGATGATTGCCAGATATAAAAAGGACAAATAGATGAACGGTGTTCCAGTATCAAACAACGCAATGAGAAAACCAGCAACAATCGGCCCAAATAGTCGACCGATATTGAACGTTACCGAGTTCAAACTAATTGCGTTAGCAACCCTCTCCTCGGGAACTACCTTTATGGATAGCGCCGTGAATACTGGACCTTGTACCGCCCAGACCGTAGTGAGAAGAAAGGCAAGAACTGCAAGTAATTGATAGTTCAGGACGCCATTTCGATAAGCTATAAATATCGCAGCGTTGATAAATATGAGCAAAGTTGCGGTAATTATCAAAATTCGCTTTTCGCTGAATTTATCGGCGAAACTTCCACCAATCAAAGAGAGAAAAATAACGGGTGCGACTTGGATGCCGACCATTCCACCGAGAGCTGCGGCGCTTCCCGTTAAATCAAGCACTAACCATTCAATGGCTAGGGTGCTAGCCCAGCCCGCTGCGGAGTTTAGGGAGCTATAGAGAAATACTCGTCGATAATTTCGGTAATTGAGCGACGAGAACAATTCTTATCCTCGCCCAATTGCTTTGTTCATAACTCTTTCCGAGCCAGCTAGCAAAGCTTGCATAACTCCTTTTCCAAAAGGAGGTTGCCATGCTTGATAAAGATTAAGATCGTGAAGCTCGTCCGGTACAACGTACCCAACTGCTTCATAGTCGACGCAAGTGATTGCTACGACTCCAAAGTCAGGGTACTTCGATCGCAGTGTGACTTGCCATTGCGAATAAACTTCGCATTGCGCGCCAACAAAGAGAATATTGCCTATTCGCCAACCATATGAAGTGAGTGAAATTCCTGACCCAGCGCTCATTAATGCCGCGATAGCTTTCTTGCGGAAAAGTCGCTCGCGAGCAAATGAATCACTCTCATGGGAAATTGCACTATCGAGTTCTTCAATTGTTGGCCAGGGTTTGGTCGGTAGCGATGTTTCTTCTGCTACAACCGCGACGTCGGTGCTGACCTGGTAATCCACTGGTTCCCAATAACCAAGTGGTGCACCAGATTCGACCGCTTTGATGAACTCCAAGCGAGTTCCAGCTTCGTTCATGCCAGCCAGCGCCGCCAAAGCGGCATATCCCAATTGCTTGCCGTGATGATCTGCCACATTTGCTTCACCTACATATTGGTGTGCCGGTCCCAACTCTCCCGAAGCGCCTTGCATAAATAACGTTGGGGCACAATCAGTAGCGCCTTCGACAATCTCGCGCATCGCTCCCACATAATCTGGGGATATTAGTTTGTTATCCCAACCAAGAGATGTGGGATGACATGCGTAATTGACGAGAGTTCCCACTATTTTTCGGTCGCTCAATCGAACCACGCGGCCAACCATGACGGTGTCATCGGCAATTATCTGTGGATTAAACCCAGTGAGGTAGCGAGACGGATCATGTGGATCAACCATGTCGCGATTACTGGCGAGCGTGCATGAACCTTTTGCAAAGGTGATGATGGAATCCGCCATCGAATTGATTGCTTCTTGGCAAGCGCTGATGATTGCCTCAATTACCTTCGCAATGTAAGGCTCGATTAAATCTCCACCAGGCATATGTGCACGGCTACGAGCAGCCCATGGTGATGAGTGAGTATGCGAGCAAGCAAGCATCAAATGTGATGCGGGAATCCCCAGCGCTTTCAATATAGCTGTCCGAATTTCTAACCCCTCCCGCCCAGCAAGATCGCCGAGCGAAGCTGCATCGATACCAACTAAAAGCGCAGGGGTTTTCGTAGCGTTGGCTGCAGTGGCCATCGCGGTTACAAATAGGGGTTTATGGGTGCCTTCCGATCGATCGTGCGTGGAGGCGCCCCACATCCGCCCATAGATTCCAAATGGCGGCGTGATGTCTCGTCGTGCAAATCCGATGTGAGCCCTGCCTTCGAAGGGATCAACGCGAAGCGTTGGCTCCTCCTGGCTCATTTGGGCAACCTCACTCGTTAAATTCGCGCCAAATTATTATGACTTGATAACCATAGTTGAAGCGGTTTCCGAACCGCTAACAATTCTGGAAATGTCGGGCCTGGTTCGTGAAGAACAAACGAAGGTAAACGCTCTAGAAGTTGGCGAAGCGCAATTTTTGCCTCTAACCGAGCTAGAGGGGCTCCAATGCAAAAGTGAATACCATGTCCAAAGCTGACATTTGCGGCATCTTTTCTCGAAATATCGAAGATGTCGGGGTTACTGAATTTTCGCGGATCACGATTGGCAGCGCCAATCATGAAGTGGACGTAGTCGCCCTTCTTGACCGCCTGCCCAAGAATCTCGAGATCCACTGAAGCAACTCGACTCTGCTTCTGAATTGAGGAGTCAAAACGGAGCGTCTCTTCGACGGCAGCTGGAATAAGTTCGAAATTCGATCGAAGTAATTCTTCTTGTTCTGGGTTATTGATCATTGCTAAGACCATGTTGCCAATAAGTCCCTCGGTAGTCTCAAAACCAGCAAAAAAGAGTTGGATAGTTAGTCCGACTATTTCCTTATCGGTGAGCCCATCTCCACTCTCATCTTTTGGTGCATTGAGTATCTTGCTCAAAAGCCCTTCATTTGGATTCCGGCGAAGTTCTACAAAAAGCTCCATTAAATACTCTTCTGCCTCACGAGCAACTTCTTCAGCATGTTGTGCTTGCTCCGTGGTGATTCGCGCAGATGCAGTGAACCCAGCTACGCCATCAGACCATCGCTTGAGATCCCATTGCTTTTCCAGTGGAATTCCCAATAACTCGCAGATGACTATCGCAGGAAGTTGAAACGAGAAATCATCGACGAGATTAAAAACGTCCTTGGAGAGCGCTTGGTCCAGCAACCTACTGACAATCTCTTCGATTTTTGATTCAAATGCAGCGATGCTCCGTGGTGTAAAGGATTTACTAATCAATCTTCGTAGTCTTGTGTGATCTGGTGGATCTTTAAAGACTATCCAATTACTCAAATTTGTCAGAATATGTGGGAGCGTTGAAAGTTGGTCCGGCGATAGGTGTGAAGAAGCTTTAGTCATTCGCTCGCTTTGATTGAAGATGTCATCACCATCAAGACCTTTTTCCACTTCATCAAAAGGCGTCACAATCCATGCACGCGCAATATCGCTCCAAAAAATCGGTGATTCCTCATGGAGCTTCCGATACGTGGGATATGGATCGACAAAATAGTCACCGACAAGGAATTGCGAAATACCTGTCTGATGAGTCGCCATTTTATTCCTTCGGGTTGGGTGTACAGTCAGAATATCCGCTTGTTAGTAAAAAGGAAATAACCAAATGTTTATCCTCTATGCATCATGCGCCGCACTCGCATTTGCATTCGGTACCTTCTTTACCAAAGGGGTTACGTTACGGATTTCCATATTCAGAGCGATTGGACCGCTCTTCTTGCTCAACGCCGTATTCGCGATTCCGTTTATTGGTGCCGGGCCATCATGGAAATTGATCACCGGCCCAGTCCCCTACCTACATCTGATTGCCGCACTCTCAAGCGGTGTTGTGGCTTACATCCTTTTTTCTATGGTGGCTAAGAGCACCGCTTCGGTAAGTTCGGTGGCGCCAGCGATGGCTCCAGCAGTAGTCCTACTTCTCTCGCCTGTGTTTCTCAGTACCGCCATAACAATCATTCAGGTATTTCTCGTGATCTTCTTGATGGCAATCACTCTCTACCCGCTGAGAAATTCAATATCCGGTCTTAACTCTTCAAAAACCATCGCCTTCATGATTATCGCTGCTCTAGGAAATGGTGCAGTCACCATTATTGCGAAACTTCTCGCCGACGAGGGAGTTGGCATGCCCGAGACCTTCGTTGCTCGACAGGTGATTGCCGGTATTGCATTCACAATTCTGTTTCCGCCGATTGGTCTTAAATTTCGAGACTTTTACGAATTAGTTCGTCGTTCATTCTTCATGGCGGTAGGTTGGATGACCTCAATTACCGCAATTCAAAATGGCAGTCCATTAGTCGTGCAAACCTTTCTTGCGACGATTCCAGTCATCGTTATTCTCATCGAGACCGTTGCCTACCGAAAACGTCCCGATCGAGCAGTGGTTAGCAGTGCAGCACTCACTGCATGTGGCATAACTGCGTTGACTCTGACCGTTTAATACATCAATTGGCCACCAGAGACATTTACAACTGTCCCTGTGACATAACTCGATGCTTCTGAAGCTAGAAAGAGCACTGGGCCAACCATCTCCTCGGGTGTCGCAAGACGCCCCATAGGAATCATGCTGACAAATGAAGCCAATGCCTCTGGGGTTTGATTACCAGTCATCATGAGAGTGTCGACGCCACCAGGTGCAACAGAATTAACTCGAACTCCATCTGGCGCAAATGAGCGGGCAAGTCCTTTGGTCATGGAAACTACGCCGCCTTTACTTCCAGCGTAGACCACCGAACCGCCAAAGCCTCCAGTCCACCAACCTTGAGATGAAAAATTGATTATCGAACCTTTGGTGCCATGTTTCTTGAAATGATCTCGAGCAGAGCGATTGAGGAAAAAGGTTGCCTTCATATTCACATCTATCTGTAGATCCCAATCCTCTTCCGTCACGTCATCAACAGTGGAGCGACGACGCAAGACTGCTGCGCAGTGAGCCAATGCAACTAACTTGCCTAGCTCTGCTGCTTTATCAAAAAGCTTGGCATGACCAGCAAGATCAGAGAGATCGCATGGATAAATCTGATGTCCACTTCCCGAGAGAGTTTTGAGTGTCTGATCCAACGGAGCAGAGGGAATATCTACTAAGAGAACCTTCGAACCAGCTTCTGCGAAACCGCGCGCCACTGCGCTGCCTATTCCTCCAGCTGCGCCCGTGACAACTACTGAATTTCCAATCAGACCTGCATCGTTTCGCCAACTCATCTGCAACTCCTCTATCGCTTGGTTCTGGCTCTAGTGCTCGCAACTTGCCCCGTGGTTCTCAGCGAGCCAGTATCGTGAATGTAGATATTAAGCAGGCGCTAGGCAATACTCAACCCCTGAGAGATGGAGCACTAGATGGCAATTAGCGGAAAACTATTCGACATTTCTGGAAAACGCGTAGTGATTACCGGAGGTACCGGTGGAATCGGCGCTGGACTAGTGACGGGATTCTTGGATGCTGGCGCCAAAGTAGTCGTCAGCGCCAGAAGCCCGGAGTCAGTTAATGAAGCGAGCGGAAAATTTCCGCATAGTTCCGACATCACATTCCTTGAGGCAGATCTCATGTCTGATCAATCCATCACAGACTTTATCGCTCTGGCAAATGAGAAATTGGGCGGCATTGATGTGCTGATCCAAGCTCATGGAAATGTTTTTCCAGGACCAGCAAAAGATATGTCTCTTGAAACCTGGCACGAGCAATTGCAAGTCAACCTTACGGCGACATTTCGATTAGCCCAAGCTATTGCCCCGCAGATGCTCGAGCGAAGAAATGGCAAGATCATCAACATTGCATCCATGCTCACATTTCAAGGTGGCCTCAATGCATCTGGCTATGCAGCTGCCAAAGGAGGAGTTGGACAACTGACCAAAGCGCTCTCCAATGAATGGGCGCCGCACGGAGTAAATGTGAATGCTATTGCTCCAGGTTATATAAAAACCAAATTAAACAAACATATTTGGACCGACCCAGTCCGACATGATCAGGTTTTGGCGCGCCTTACAAGTGGTCGTTGGGGAGAGCCAGCAGATCTCGTTGGACCAGCGCTATTTCTGGCATCAGCTGCCTCTGATTATTTACATGGCGTCATTCTTCCGGTTGATGGAGGATGGCTATCTCGATGAGACTTGGTCTTGATAGTTATAGCTTCCATCGCTTTTACGGCGAAACGACAGCGTGGGAACAACTGCCAAGTACCAAATGGTCTCTGGCAGACTTTTTAGATTTTTGCACCCAGGAAGATATCAAGATTGCTTCGATTCAAACTTCCTATATGCCTGATGACAATGAAGTTATTGCCGAGATAAATAAGTGGAAGGCCGAAGATCAAGAGCGCGAAGTAGTTTTCACATGGGGCCATCCCAACGGTTACAACGGAGGCAAGAATCTGCAGGCACACCAAAGCGTGCTCCATTACCTTGAACTCGCCGCACGGGTCGGAGCCACGCAAATGCGAATCGTGCTCGGAAACCAGAAGAATTTCATTGACTCGATAGAAGAGCGGAGCGCGATTCTTAGGCCCCTACTCCGTGAGGGTGCCGAGCGAGCTAGCACGCTTGGTATTCGACTATCTATCGAGAACCACGCTGATTTTCCGGTAATGCGATTGGTGGAACTGATCGAATCCGTTGGAAATCCAGCCCTTGGCCTCTGTCTGGATACTGGAAATGCACGCCGAGTCGGCGATAACCAATTTGAGCTATTGCAAACTCTCGATCTGACGAGAGTTTTTATGATTCAGTTGAAGGAGACGCTCTGCCTACCAGGACATGAAGCGCCCACGGGATGGTGGCCAACTGTCTACTACGGTCAAGGTGACACTCGTGCCGACAAGTGCTTAGAGATTTTGCGAGAACGAAATTTCGTTGATCCCATTGTCATTGAGTTATCAAATCTGAATACTGGACTGGACGAGATCACAGTTGCCAAGCAGGCAATAACATTCGCACGCGCAGAGTGGGGAGCAACGCAAGATGTCTCTTGATGGAAAGTTGGCTGTTATCACCGGTGCTTCGAGCGGAATTTGTCGCGCGCTAACTGAGCGTCTTCGTGATGCTGGCATGCGAGTTATCGGTGTTGATGTAAATGAAAGTGCACTCAAGTCAATTTCTGGAATCGAACACCTAGTTGCAGATCTTTCACATGATGAAGGGCGCGCCAAAGTAGTAGATGCTGGTACAGGAGCACATGCACTTATCAATGGCGCTGCACTCATTAGATTGAAAAAGATTCGTGAATTTACCACTCAGGATATACGCGATATTTATGCAGTCAACGTTGAGGCGCCTTGGTACCTGATGAATAAGATGAGCGAGGTTATGCTCGATGGCGGATCAATTGTAAACATCTCCTCGGTCTCTGCTCGATTAACTGTAACTCCAGAGACAGCTATTTATGCATCATCCAAAACTGCACTACTTGCAATGACGCGCTCGTGGGCACATGTTTTAGCTCCACGAAATATCAATGTAAACGCAGTACTTCCGGGGATCACAGATACGCCCATGCAGGAACACGTCCTTCATCGTTTATCCGAATTACGCGGCTTACCCTATGAAAATTTGGAATCAACTCGCCTAGATAGCATCCCGATGAAACGGGCAGCTTCTCCAGAGGAGATTGCTGCCTATATTCATTTCCTCATCTCTAATGATGCGAAATACATCACTGGCCAGGCCCTCAGCCAAGATGGTGGCAGCGTGATGTACTAGCTCTTTGCAGGTTTCTGGAAGAGCTCAATGAAATACCCGTCGGGATCAATCAAGTAAACGACTTTGGCGCCGATGTTTGGACCTGCGACGATATCTACAGCGTTAGTGCTTCTCGATCCATAACCTAATTCATGCATTCTTTTAACAAGTGCATCCACATCATCTACGTACAGACATAGATGACCTGCGCCGTAATCACATGGCCGCGCTGATGCCGAATGTCGTTCAAGTCCTCGATACTCGAGCAACTCTACAAAACCTGAATTTGGAATCCGCAAGTAAACGATTCGTATCTCTGAAAAGGGAAGCGCCACTACCGCACGTAAATAGTCAGCTCCATTGATGACATCGAATTCCACCTCTAATTGCAAGCCATCGCGGTAGAACTTGAGAGAATTTTCCATATCTTTGACGGTAATACCACCATGAAAGAATCCAGTTATATGTGTCATGAGTTCCTCGGATTGATGAAGTCGCGAATATTGTCTGCTATATCTTGCATTGCTGCTCGCGCCTCTGGCAAGAAACCCTGCATCAGTGCAAAACCATGTATCAAAGAGTCGTATCTCTTCAGGATACTTTTCACTCCAGCATCATGAAGTCGTTGCGCAAAAATCTCACCTTCATCTCGAAGCGGATCGAGTTCAGCAGTTAACGTGAAGGTGGGCGGTAGCTTCGCTAAATTCTTGGCCGCCATAGGTCTGAAGTATGGGTTTTCTAAATCAGCCGCACTTCCCATGTATTGATCCCAATACCACTGCATGGCTTGAGTTGTCAGCGAATACCCCACTGCGTTCTCAATCATCGATGGATAATCAAATTTGTAGTCAACGGCGGGATAAATGAGAACTTGGAATGCAATTTTTGGACCCTGAACATCCCGAGCTTTTAAGGCAACCGCAACTGCAAGGTTGCCGCCAGCGCTATCGCCAGCAACTCCAATTTCATCCCTATTTATATGTAGACCTTCTGCGTTGGCATGGACCCATTCCAACGTGGCATAGCAATCATCAAAAGGAATTGGAAATTTATGCTCTGGCGCTTTCTGGTAGTTCACAGCAATAACGACTGCTCGTGCGTCATGGGCTATCTGTTGATGCTGCACACCATTACTCTCAATATTTCCTGCTACCCATCCACCACCATGGAAGAAGACAACAGCTGGAAATGGTCCGACTCCCTCAGGAGTGTAGATTTTCATCGGTAATTCCGCGCTAGGTCCCGAGAAGTACTTGTATTCGACCTTAGCTACTGGGTCAGCTACTCCGAGATATTCAGGTTGCCATTTCGCGCTTGATACCGCGCGGACTTCTGTTGGAGTCGATTCCCACTGTGGTTTGGTTGGGTTTTTCGCCAACATATCTTGGAATTCTTTTATCTTTGGGTGCAACATATCTACTCCCCTCGCAGCAAATAATCAAGGTTTTGCCAAGCACCGCTATCAGCTTTACCTGAAGTTAATTGGCTTACTAATTCAATGACGTCTTGATAACTTGTACCAATCATGTTCATCCACTTTTGATGGCGCCAAGAAATTTCTTGTGCATCAAAGAGATCCAGTCCAGGAGCCTCATTAATAAATACCTTGAATGGGCCTGCTGCAGTTTCACCATTAATAAGGGCGCTACCTAGAGGTACATCGCCACCGAGTGGAGTGACCAACGGTTCTAACTCAGGTGCGGGAGTCAGGTTCATCGGATCCTTCGAAGCCCAAGCTGCAGCAGAATTCAATTGCAGATTCCACCAACGCTCTTTGCTGGGATCATTAAGAATAGGAAAGACGCCATGATTTACCGTT
>VFQT010002603.1_pt1 | contig 18127 bp, 9 predicted proteins | sample 3512381 | NCBI WGS metagenome assembly VFQT01 (sample SAMN10412376, study PRJNA504923) | tailings metagenome | isolation source: Relicate 2 Philex TSF3 active mining site | place: Philippines: Tuba, Benguet | collected 2017-08-29
TTGGTGCTGGCCGGTCGGTGAATAGCGAATCTGAATGCTGGCAGGAGTTCCATTGATACCGGCGACGGCCCAGTGAAAATCAACAAGCTGGGACATGACGGTATTGGTTTCCGCCGCGTCATCTGCCATTAGCCGCGTCAGAACATGTGCTTCCGCGTCGTATTCCAGCAACACGGAAGCCGCGCGGCTGATCGCCAGCCGGCGGGCCTGTTCATGGTGATAACGAACCTGCTCCAGCTGCTGTTGTTCTCGAGCACGTGCCGACAGTGTGAGCATCGACAGCGCAACGGTCGTACTGGCAATGGCCAGCAGCATCAGCACTCCCAGCATTTCAAGGAGAGTCAGACCGGATCGTGTGAGTGGCGAATGAGGCATGATCAATCCTGCCGCGACAGCTGGTCGCTGGTCAGGTCCTGATTCGCACCGGTGCCACCTTCCTTATGATCGGCCCCGTAACAGACAATGAGGTAGTCGTTTTCCCGCAGGACATAATCATAGGGCTGCCCCCACGGATCTTTGTTAACGGATCGTTTGCTCATCAGCCCCTGCGGAAACTTATCCGACTTCTGAAACAGGATCGCCAGCCCCTCTTCTTCTGTGGGATAGCGTGAGGTCTCAACATGAAACGCTTCGAGGGCTTCGGACAAGGCCGCCATGTCCAGCCGTGCAGTCTTCTGACGGCCGCTGAGCAGCTGAGCACGAACGCTGAGTGTGATAACGCTGGCGATCAGGCCCAGGATGACCAGAACGCCGAGCAGTTCCACCATCGTGAAGCCTCTTCGGACCTTGAGCCGTGAATCCAGTTGCAAATGATGGTTCATAGGACTTGAGGTGCCTTCGCTGAATGGTGCTCGAAACAGGTGGATACTTCCGCGAAAACTGTATTGATCACTACAGATCCTGACCAGCCTCCAGGATGGGCAGGATGGTCGCCAGCATGATGAATCCCACAATGACTGTGAGTGACACAATCACGATCGGTTCGGCCAGAGTTGCCATGCGTGTGGACAGAAGTTCGGACTGCCGATCACAGTCCTGAGACAGTTTCTCCAGCATCGAATCAAGTTCGCCGCTGTGCTGTCCAACGGCAAAGATCTGCACGACCATCGGCGGGAATTCGCTCGTGCCAGCCAGAGCCTGACCGACATCCTGACCACTGATCAAAGCTTCCCGAACGGTTCGCAGGGCAGCGGCCAGAATGACATTGGGACAGCTGTTGGCGGCAATTTCCATGGCACGTACCAGAACCAGCCCGCTTCGCAGCAACGTGGACATGACAAAGCTGATGCGGCCAATGGCCTGCAGCCGAGCAATGCGACCGATCAGTGGCACATGCAGCAGAACGCGATCCTTCCATGTTCTGCCCTGCCTTGTCCGCAGCCAGAACGCTGTGATCGTGGTGAGTATTACCAACACCAGACATAGCCACAGTCCCCATGTCGTCAGAAATTGACTGAGCGTGCTGAGGATGACGGTACTGGTGGGCAGCGGACGACCGGACTCCTGCAGACTTTCCAGGAGCGGGGGCACGACCGATGTCATCAGAAAGATGGCAACACCGATGCTCGCCAGAAACACGATGGCCGGATAAAGCAGTGCATTCAGCAGTCGGTTCTGGAGCCGAAGCGATCGTTCCTGGAAATCCGCGACGATTCCGAGGACATGTTCCAGTTGCCCGGTGGCTTCTCCAACCTGCACCATGCTGATGGCCAGTTCCTCAAAACCATGAGCTGGCCGGGACATCGCCTCCGCCAGTGATTTCCCCTGCACAACATCTTCTCGCAGTTCCCGCAGGATGCTTTGGATGCGTCCAGTGTGTTGACGGATGAGTGTGTCGAGCGAATCCACCAGCGGCACGCCGGTGCCCGTCAGTATGGCCAGTTCCCGCATCATCGTCGCCATCTGACTGCGACTGGAGCGGCGAAGCAAGCGAGTGGTCGGAGTCGACGACGTTGGGGAGCTGACATTAATCCAGCGGTAGCCCTGGTCCCGAAGGAGATCTCTGGCATGCCGCTGAGAATCGGCAGTAATCGTGCCACGAGTCGCTCGGTCCCGCGATTCCATGCTGGCGGTGTACTGAAACTGCGGCATGCCAACGCCTGTTCGTTGATCGGCACCTGAGGAGAAAACACATCGAATGGTCGGTGCCGGACGCTGATTCTATTGAGCGTGCCGCAATGTACAACGGCAATCGATTGGTGTGCTGAGGATCGTTCTCCGGATTGTGGCAGGCTCACCTTATGTCTATGTCAAAGAAATCTTTCACTATGCACGCTTGACGGTTTGTGGCGTTGAGTTACTCTTCGGTGGCAGTGTTCTGTGTGCTTACAGCGTTAGTCATCCGACTCCCGTAGTGAGTCACAGTTCCGCAGCGTTCCGGCGTGATTGATGCCGGGAGGATTTGCCGAGCCAGCCTGGGAGCGAGAGCGATGAGTCGTGGGGGCGTGCGAGGTCAGTGGACAGCGGGGATCGCGCTGGCAGCGGCAGTGGTGCTGCTGGTGTGGATGCTGTCAGCTCCGGTGGGGCGTGAGAATCCGGAGGCTCGTCAGGCAGACGCGGACAATACTGAAGGTGCAGCAGCCGCAAAAGGCCCGCTGGGTGAAGCGTTGCCCGGTTACGAAGCGGTGGGCGGAGTGTATCGTCCGAAAGCCGACCTGAATTATCCGGCGAGCAATCCGGCGGACAGTGACAAGCCGGTGATTGACACGGGGTTTGCTCCACCGGTGAAGCCGGATGCCAACACTCAGGCACAGGCGGTGTTTACGGCGTTGAAATCCGGCGAACATCCGGAGCGATTCAGTTCGTTTGTGCAGCCGCCAGCGTTTGATCGAGCGGCCTGGGAAAAGGATCCGGACGCGTATCTGTCGATTGTGGAACCGGGCCGCGTGTATCAGTCGGCTGAACCGGGCAGTGACGTGCAAGTCATACAGGCTATCAGTGGCCAGTTTCAGCGGGTCAAACAGGGTGACCAGATTCCGCTGGTGGTGAAAGCCACACCGAATGCTCCGGTGACGTTTACGTCATTTGATCTGGGGCACTTTGAAAATCAGCTGACAAGTACCACCGTGCGGACAAATGCGGACGGCGAAGCGCGCGTGCTGTTTACGGCTGGCAAGGGCACGATTGATGATATTGAGATCCTGGCGGCGTCACCGCTGACGACCGGTCAGGTGCGGTTTGTGGTGAATGTGAAGCTGTAGAACGATTGTTTCTGGGAGCCGGATGGAGGGCTGCTCCATCGCTGTAGAACCTGTTAGAGCCAAGAGAATACGAGACATCCTGAGGATCAGCGTTAAGGAGTGGTCGGATGCGACTGAACAGCTGGCGAATGGCGTGGTCGACACTGGTGCTGTCGGCAGTGGGATTGTGCTGGAGTTCAGGCGTATTGGCTCAGTCGCCACCGGAAAGCCCTCCGGGCGGCGGCAGCACCGGTGGTAACTACACGGGTGGCGGTACCGGCGGCAGCGGTGGCTCAGGCGGGACCAATCCAGGCGGCGATCCGGGGTATGGTGGCGGTACGGGTGGTGGCAGCGGAATGCTGGGAGAAACCTCGCTGTCGATGTCGTTGCCCATGATTGGAGGCGGCACGGACGGGCAGTCGTGCTGTGGGGCATCGACGACGTTTGCCGGCTGGTCCAGCGAGATTCAGGCGGCGGCGGCCAAAGCACTGAAGGCGTGTGCGATTTCGACGCCAAAGTCCGACACGGCCGTTTGTGATGCGGTGTCTCAATGTTCGAGTTGTGGCGGGTCGAATGGACAACCGGGGCATGACGTTGCGGTGCTGAGAAAGCCAAATGCCGGCGGCGGCTGTGCAGAGTGTGGCGGAGCGACTCCTCCGTCGGGCGGGAGCAGTGTGGATCAGTCGACCAATTACGAAGCCGGCCGGGCGTTTCGTCCGGATGACCGGGCACTGTGGAGCAGTTTTGGTCCGGGGATGTTTAGCAATTACGACACCCGGATTAATCTGTATCCGGATGCCTCCGGCGGCGTGAATGTGCGGCTTTATGATGCGATCAATGGCCGACAAGTGGAACTCAACGACGGCCTGAACGGTGATACACTGGACGGGACGTACTCGGCCGTGCAGCAGCGTCTGGCCGAATCACTGGTGCTCAAAGATGCCAGCGGCAACACCGTGACATCTGTCTCCAGTGCGGCAACCGCCGTACTGAAACAGTGGGGCGGGAGCCAGCAGACGTTTGAGATTGTGAATCTGCAGCCGGCAGGCAGCACGCCGGAATATGTGGGCAGACTGAAATCGATCACGGATGCCAATCAGCACACGCTCACGATCACGTATCGAGACAGCCTGCCATCCACTAGCGGCGGCTTTACCGCTCAGCAGCTGTCAGAGTCGCCAACCCGTCGGCTGCAGCTGTATCAGGTGACGGACTGGCAGGGGGATGTGGCCACGTACAATTATCTGTCCACACAGGTCAGCGGTCGCTGGGCCGTGTCGTCGATCGTCACACCGGCCAGCGGGACCGTCAGCTATGCGTATACGAACGGCTTTTTGTCATCCACAACTGCCAATGGCTTTACAAAATCCATCAGCTATGTGCAGGATCCGGTCGCTCAGACCACCGTCGCCACGATGCGGGCGGACGAGTGCATCACGAAATCTGTGCACCTGACGAACGACTACATGACGATCACGCAGAGTGGTCAGCCAACCCTGGTGAGTCAGCCGGTTGGAGTGATCCGGATGATTGCCAATGCCGGAGGCGAAGCCGAATACATGATGGTGCCGGATCAGACGACCGCCGGGATCATCAACATCTATGGTGGTGCGGGCGTGGTGGCCAGGATCACGGTCGGCCAGAGCGTGAAGTACTACACGGACGGCTGGACGGTCAGCAGTCCGGGTGAACTGAATCTGGCGAACGGCACGCTGGAAACGACATACAGTGCCACGCCGAATGCAACCACCGCCCAGCTCTACAGCGGCGCTATCCCGGCCGCGACCGATCAGACAGGGCGACAGTATGCGTATGAGTATGATGCCCGCTCCTTTATGACGAAGAAGACGTTTGTCGCGGACAGCACCTATGAGCAGTATGCGTACAATGCTCAGCAGCAGCTGACGCGGCTGCGGGATCGCCAGGGAAATGTGACGCAGTTTGAATATGACAGCCGAGGCAATCTGACGAAAGTCAAACAGGGACTCAAAGAGGTCGGCGGTCAGGATGTGGCCCAGGCGGAATACACCGAACGTCAGTGGGCCTATTATCCGGCCGGACATTACGCCGCCGGGCTGCTGCAGACGGAATTCGATGCGAACTGGGACGGCTCGAGCACCGACACGCATCGCACGGACTATGAATACAATGCCCGTGGCAACGTGACCAAGCGAATTGGTCCGGCCTCTGCCGCCGGCAGTCTGCGTCCGGAAACCCTGTGGACGTATGACGCGCAGGACCGAGTCACCAGTGTGGTCGATCCGCAGGGTCACACGATCAGCTATGCGTATGACAGTGCCAGCCGCGTGATCACGACCACGTATGATGACAGCACCACAGAACAGCGGCTGTACGGAGCCAGCGGCAGCGGTCAGGAAGCCCTGGTGCTGAAGAGCAAAGACCGCCGCAATGTGGTGACCAGCTACAGCTACGATAACAGTGGTCGTGTGACTCAGGTAATCGTGGGCAGTGCGTATGACGCCAACATCCTTGACGGTCAGGCGGACGACACACCAATCACCGATCGCAACCAGAAATCGATCACGAGTTACACGTATCTGGCCGGAACCGATCATCCGGTGAGTGTCAGCCGGGACGGCTCGGTGACCAATCTGACGTATGACTACCAGCAGCGGGTGATCTCCACCAAGGTCTTCCCGTATGCCGGGAAAATGCTGGAATCGCAGAAGACGTATGTCGCCAACAAACTGTTTTCGGAAGAAGACCCGTATGGCCGGAAGAAGTACTATGGCTACCGGGCCTCGGACGGTCAGCTGATCCGGTATGTGACCGGAGCGTATCCGGGCATTACGCTGGCCGATCAGACGGCCGTGTTTGCACTGACCCGCAGCACGGTGCTGAATCCGGACTACACGATCAGGGATGCCATCACCGATCAGAACGGTCGACCGGAAACGGTGATCGATGAACGCGGCACGATCTCAAAGACCGTCTATGACACGGCTGGTCGCGTGATCCAGCAGATCGCGGCCTTTGGTACGAGTCTGGAAGCGAAGACCGAAACGATTTACGACGATGCCGGCAATGCGCTGGAAGTCCGCAGTCCGCGGTACTTTGATGCGAATGACGTGAATGGCTACCAGAAGTGCAAGACGGTGATGACGTATGATGGTGCCGGTCGAGTGCTCAGTCGTACAGAAGCACCGGGCACGGCGGAAGCCGGTACGGAAAGCTACACGTATGATCTGGACGGTCGTCAGAAGACACGGACGGATGCCCGTGGCAAGGTCTGGACCACAACGTATGCCAGCTGCTGCGGCCATACGGTGTCGTCAAAGAATCCGCTGGGACATGGCTCGGTCACCAACCAGAATGCTGGCGGCCTGACGGTACACACCGCAGGGATCGAGGATGTGGACAGCCATACCAGTCTGCTGAATCCGACGGACAACAAGACGCTGCAGGAAACGACGACAAAGTACGATGCCCTCGGACGAAGTGTGGCCAGCACGGTGTGGCTGCAGCCGCTGGGTCTGGTGGATGTGAACAATCCGCCGATCGCAGGCTTGGGCGGAGTGGCCGGAACTCAGGGTCTGACAACCCAGACGCTGTATGATGCGGACCTGACGGATAACAGCGGGCTGGAAACCACCACCGGAATCACCGTGACAAATCCGCTGGGCGGAACGTACACTGTGAGTCTGGCAGCGGCCATCACCAAACTGGGCCAGCCTGTGGCTCAGGGCGGAGCCGGAATTACGCTGGCTGCCGGCACACCGGGATCTGCCGTCGTGAACATCAACGCCGAAAACGAAATCAGCTTTTCCATCAGCGATGCTCAGGGGCGATCGCTGATGTCGGGGATTTTGCATCCGCATGATGCGGTGTCGCCGAATACTCCCGGGGCCCTGCTGACCTGGAGCTGCCAGGTCCCGGACATTACGGAAACCATCAACAGCCAGATCTATCTGACCAGGCTGTCGGTGGATGCGCTCGGCAACACGACGCAGAGCCGCAGTAACGGCCTGGGCCACACTGTGCAGAGCGTCGATCAGGCCGGCAACATCAGCAGCGTGCAGTATGACGCCGGTGGCAACATAATCGTCAGCCGAAACCCATCGAACATCGGGGCGGATTCCACCTACAACGCGACGAATCGCATCATCTCCAGTACCGACACTGCTGGAAACACTGTGCAGACCCAGTACGACCGAGCGGGGAACAAGATAGCCTCAATTGATGCGAAGAACAAAACCACCAGCTACACCTACGACGCACGGGGGCGTCGACGAAGTGAAACCAATCGCCTGAATCACACGACGACATGGACATACGATGCTGCGGGTCACACACTCTCCATGACCGACCCCGAAAACCAGACGACCTCATATCAATACGATGACGCCGGCCGAAAGACCGTCGAACAATATCCAGATCATGTGGGCGGATCTGCCATTGGAAGTTCCGGATACGGCTTGGTAACGTTCACGTGCGATGCCATCGGCCGCATGAAGACTCGCCAGAATCAACAGGGAGATATCTGCACCTTCAACAACGACATGGCCAGTCGACTTCAGAGCCGTAGTTACCTTGGCCATGTCTCCGGACCTCGCGCTGGTCAAACCACGGCAGATACCTTTACTCATGACCGCGAGGGACGCACGCTCACAGCAACAAGCCAGCAGTATTCCAATACGGTCACGTTTCAGTTCGATGATCGCGGACAGATTGTCAGCGAAAGCCTTGCCGTTGGCGGACAAACGTACAACATTGCGACCACTTACGATGTCCTCGGCCGAATGTCCCAGTTGACATATCCCAGCGGCGAAGTGATCACGCACACTTACACAAGCACCGGACAACTACAGACAGTCAGCCGCAACGGAGTCGTCCTGAGCACTCGCACGTACAATCCGTCCGGGCGTTTGCTGACCAATGCCCTTGGAAACGGATTAACAACCACATGGACGTGGAACTCGGCTGGCTTGCCTTCGTCCATCAGCACTCCGAATGTTGGCAGCCATACCTGGGCATACGACGCCAACGACAATCTGACTAGTGAAACACTCTCCGGCGTAATGCAGCCGTATGGCTTCACTGCGACCTACGACGATGAAGACCGCCTGCTGTCCTGGACAAGGGCCGACAATAACAACAATCACTCCTGGAATTTGTCACCAGTTGGTAACTGGACCACCTTCACTTCTGGAAATGTGACAGAGACCAGAACGTACGGCCAGGCTCATGAATTAACGGCCATCGCAGGCGGGCCCAACGCGGGAAGTATCAATTTCGACCCAAATGGATCAATAACAACTCTGTCCACCGGCCATCAATACACCTATGACTTTGAAAACATGCTGAAAAGCGTGACAATACCGACGGGAAGTTCGAGCGGAACGCCTGGAGTCTACACCTACACCTATGACGCCTTTCGACGCCGAGTATCAGAGATCCTGTTGCCGATTGGCAACTCGCAGACGACGCGCCTTTACGTCAATCGACTCGTTCGAATCCCGCCTGACATGAACAATGGCGGACAAGTTCTGTGCGAATACGAAAACGGCTTCCATGCCCGCAGTTTCGTAAACGGAACTTTTGTTGACGAACTGATCTCGCTAATTGACTCTACCAATGCTGGGTCCGCTCCTCAAGGAATTGCAGAAACACTCTACTTTCACCAAAACTGCCAATACAGTGTGACCGCAATGACGGATTCGGGCGGGAACACAGCCGAGCGCTACCACTACTCACCGTTCGGAAACCGCAGAATTTTTGGGCCGAATTGCACTGACCGAACACAATCATCCTACGCAAACCGACGCCAGTTTACTGGCCGCGAGTTCGATGAGGCAAACAGTCAAACGAACTTCCGACAGCGAGTCGCTTCATCGATCGGGGGCATTTTTACCCAACGAGATGAAACGGGCTACGCCGACTCCGCGTCTCGCTATCTTCTGTTGCCCAATTCGTCACTGACATCAACAGACCCCTCCGGACACAAATGCAACATCTTATTCGGCCCGGATGTACAAGGCCCAAGACTGGACCTTATTGACACTGTCGACCCCGTGACAAATGATCGACATATCGGTTTTGAGTGGTTTTTTGCCGTAAAGGTGGCCTTTGCTGATCCTTGCTCCTGCTGCCATTTTCAGCAATTTATTAGCTGCAGTAGTCAGTCATGGCTCATCGACCAGCAAGGGAAAAAGACAACACTCCCTAACATTGACCCACAGACAGGTGAATTAGAAGAAGACTGCATTGTGGATCAACAAGGGATCCGCCATTGCTACGGTGATCGACAAACTTACCGGAACAAGAACGGACAGGTCAATAATGTATGGGATAAGTGCACATTCGAGATGAGTGATAGGCCATTTTTTAAGCATGCCCTAAACCCGAAACAACTTAGCGGAACAATCACAATGTGTAGAGATTGCACAGTCGTGCAAATCATCACGGACTCCAGCACCAAGTCCATAATCTGGAATAGAACAATATCTCTGCAACACTGTGAAGAATTTGTTTTTCCATAAATATTCATGCAAATCTAGCAGGTATTCTATGCTTGCCCTGTTTTCGACCTACAACCTCAGATTCGTCTCGCTGCTTCTCGCTTCGCTTTGCTCTCTCCCACGGTCATCCGCTCAAATCGAGGTTTGTTCAGCGGTCCCGTTTTTTCATGGATCTTCGGTCGAAGGGCGGCGGGTTGAGGAAATGCTGAGTAAGAGACAAATTGGATTCACCCAGGTGGGCGGAGGTCTTTCATCACGAATCAACGTTGCCGTAAATCGATGGGAAGAGGCCCGACTGGGTGCAGAGTCGATCGGAATAACGGTTTCGGCCGGTGAACCGCTGCAAGGTTTTCGATTCTTCTGTCGTAATGAATTTGATGAGACGATCAACCACTGTGTTGACGACTTGTCGAATATTGAGGGCACCATTGCCACGCCGCTTCACTTCGAGTTGATAGACCAGTCAAGACGACAACTCTCTACTCGCAAGTCGGCTCGCCTTCCCTCTGTGAAGGAATGGACCGACTTGAAGAACATTCTTCCCCGCGAATCACAAATTCGACGATTGATTGCACTGATGCCACTTTCAACAGCGGTGATCAAGGAAGGAAGAATTATCCCAGTAGCCACGCTCGTTCCGTCGAACGAACAGCGATTGGCGGTCACGGAAGAGAAGGAGATTGATCCGCTTGTAGAGTTGGTTGCAATGAAACTGACTCCAGCCGAGTGCGAATTGCTTGCGCCGGGGATGACATATGACTGGCTGCTGGTTCCGAAGAATGCCGAGGTGGCACCGTTTGGCGTTTCTGTAATTCGGCCTTGTACGCGTGATTTTCTCTGTCAGCTGATCTGCAATGCATGTGGGCGAGCAGAGTTGATTCATCTGAACAGTCTTTCCCGGGATGAATGGCGCGACGAAGCAAAAGTGCGGTCGTTGCTTGCAACAGCGGTCCAGATGCCATGAGAGCAGCGAGCGAAATGTTCTGGAGGAGGGCGTGATCCATAACGATCAGCGTTGCATTCCCGCCTCCACGAGGCGGCTCGACAAGGATCAACTCAGAGGAAGGGGTTCAGTTGATTGTGTGACGGGTCCGGTAGATCCCATTGACCCTTTGACGTAATACTTCCAGCTGGAACTTACTGCACCAGGTCGATATTGTTCGTGTTGTCGCCGCAGCCCGCAGCCGAAGCTGTGTACCAAGTTGTTCTTTGGATTGACCGTAACAGTCCCTGTGATGCTCCTGTAGGTCCCTAATCGACCTCAACCGTCACGCGAGCAATCTCCTCAATCGTCGATTTGCCGGACAGTACTTTCTGAAGTCCGTCGCTTCTCATGGGTAGCATTCCATTCCTGAGGGCTGTGCTTCGGATCTGAGCGGCATTTGCTCGCTGGGTGATCAGGCTTTGGATCTGATCATCAATCGTGAGCAGTTCAAAGGCCCCAAGCCTTCCTCGGTAGCCAGTCCCGCGACAAAGATCGCACCCCTTGCCGTGGTAGATCGTATAGGGCGACTGGTCCGACACGAGCTCTTTCAACAACTCCTGTTCTGCCTGCGTTGGATGGCTGGGAGATTTGCAGTGCGGACAGATCTTGCGTACTAACCGCTGAGCGAGGACGGCCAGCAGAGAACTGGCAGCGAGATAGGGTTCGATGCCAAGGTCCAGCAGGCGTGTCACGGCACTTGGGGCGTCGTTGGTATGCAAAGTCGAAAAGACCATGTGACCGGTCAACGAGGCCTGAATGGCCATGACGGCCGTTTCTGCATCTCGTATTTCGCCCAGCATGATGATGTCCGGGTCCTGCCGCAGAATGCTGCGTAGCCCGCTCGCGAAGGTCATTCCCTTCCGCGTATTAATCTGAGTCTGGCTGATTCCGCTCAGCTCGTATTCGATCGGGTCTTCCAGCGTCACCGCGTTGCGGGCTCTGGAGTATTGGTTTCTACACCTGGAACTCGGCAAGTCGCGAAGGGCATCCTGTAGTGAATTGTGATGGTGATGCTGATGGTGAAAAGTTGGCAAAAAATGTATGGGCAGAAAAATGAAGTGCTGGCGTGTGGACCGGTGGGTTGACACACCGGTGCAGTGTAGAACGACTGTCCTCAGTCGTTGACCGCCCGCCGATGCCACCGTGGAGCACTTCGCCTGGTTCGCGGAGCGAACCGCGACGATGGGCAGCACAGGTGCAGCCTGTGCCACGAAGCCGTCGGAAGCCGAAGGGACAGCGTTGGTGTTCCAGTGCACCGCGTCTTGGCAATACCACATGCACTCATCAGCTTCCGGCGCCTTCGGCACACGCCCTGCAGGCGTGCTACCCGACTGCACCGCCTGCCTCGGCGAGCAGGATGCGTCAGCTTCCCGGTATGCGTTTCGGTCGTGTGCAACACATTTGTGAACCGCGAATGAACGCGAATTGACGCGAATGAGGCACAGGACATTCGATCATCTTTTCGCTCCACCATTTTTTGCCCGCACCTGGGCTCTGATCGTTGTTGTGTAAAACGACTGTCCTCAGTCGTTGGCCGGCTGGCCATGTCACGTTAGAGCACTTCGCCTGGTTCGGCGGGGCGAACCGCGATGATGGGTCGTTTGCAACGAATCCCGGTTCTAGGGAAACTGCTTGGGAAACAAACTCCGGAGCATTTCCATGAATCCATTGAATGACTGGTCCCTCAATCAGACTCGCCGCACTTTCTTTGGGAGCGGCGGGATACGGCTGGGAGGCATCGCTGCTGGAATCCTCGCGGCGCAGGAATCCCGTGGGGAGCAGACCGTTCAGGTGCATCCGCCGTTGATGGGCTTTCCGCATTTTGCTCCGAAAGCGAAGGCGATCATCTATCTGCACATGAATGGTGGTCCGTCCCAGATTGATCTCTGGGATCACAAGCCGGTTCTGGAAGGTCATTTCGACAAAGACCTGCCTGATACCATTCGCATGGGGCAGCGAATCACGACGATGACCAGCGGCCAGGCTCGTCTGCCCGTTGCTCCGTCAATGTTCAAGTTTGCTCGCCATGGACAATGTGGAACCTGGGTCAGTGAGCTTCTCAATCACACAGCGGAATGTGTTGATGACATCGCGGTTATTCGCAGCGTGCACACAAACGCGATCAATCATGATCCGGCCTGCACTTTCGTCACCACAGGCAGTGAAGTTCCGGGCAAGCCCAGCGTTGGCTCATGGCTTTCGTACGGGCTGGGAAGTGACAGCAACAACCTTCCGGCGTTCGTTGTCCTGACGCCGCGCTGGACGTCCAAACAGGCAGCTCAGGCGCTGTTTTCACGCATGTGGAGCAGTGGCTTTCTGCCATCGAAGTACACGGGCGTCGCCCTTCGAAGTGTCGGTGATCCGGTGTTGTACATTGAAAATCCATCCGGCGTGGATGCGACAAGCCGTCGCATGATGCTGGATTCCCTGGCGAAGCTGAATCAGCGATCGCTGGATCGGTTCGGCGATCCGGAAACGCTGACTCGCATTGCTCAGTACGAAATGGCGTATCGCATGCAGTCGAGTGTTCCGGAGTTGGTCGACCTGTCCGGAGAAACTCAGCAGACTCTGGATATGTACGGGCCCGAAGTTCAAAAGCCCGGCACATTTGCCGCCAGTGCCTTGCTGGCTCGACGCATGGTTGAACGCGGCGTGCGAGTCGTGCAGATTCTTCACCGAGGCTGGGACCAGCACGGTTCACTTCCCAGCGAGATTCGCCATCAATGCTACGACACCGACCAGGCCTGCGCGGCGTTGCTGAAGGACTTGAAACAGCGAGGACTCCTTGAGAATACTCTGGTTGTCTGGGGCGGCGAATTCGGACGCACCGTGTATTCGCAGGGTGCACTTAGCCACACAAACTACGGCCGTGACCATCATCCTCGCAACTTCTGCATGTGGCTGGCTGGTGGCGGAGTCAAAGGCGGTACCGTGTACGGGGCCACCGACGACTTCAGCTACAACATCGTCGAAAACCCGTGCCATGTGAATGACCTGAATGCCACGATCCTGCATTGCATGGGGATTGATCACGAGCGATTCACGTACCGATTCCAGGGACTGGATCAGCGACTGACCGGTGTCGAACCTCAGAAGGTCATTCAGGACATTCTGGCGTGATCGATTACAGATAGCGGATACGTTTTCGGATATCAGTGTTGATGCTCTGATAACGATTACTCAGACATCCCGCGTCGAAGACTTCCCGCCGGATACACTCAACGTCATCAGCACCGACGGCGTTCGTGAAGATCGGTTTGAGATAATCAATGCCAAGCTGCGAGAGCGTCATTCGGCGAGCATCGTAGAGGCAGGGATGGACTTCGCGGGGATGAATTTCGCCCCACTGGTCACGCAGTTTGTTGGCCGGAAGTGAACTAAGGAAAAAGCCCGACGATTCGGAATACTGCAGCGTAGCGACTTCGTTGCTGTGACCATCGGCCAGCATTTCAACAGCCTTTCCTCCCAGCTGAGTTCCGCAGTAGCGGTCAAACAGGATGGGGCGTCCTCCTCGCTGAGTATGGCCGACCTTTCGACTGAACATCGGCGAAGAAGCAGGTTCGAAGGATCGAGTCTCAAGGAACAAATCTTCGCCGAGCGTCTTTGTCAGCATCGCAGAAATTGCATCGGCCGCACCGGAATATTTGACGTTCCCGGCGGGATCATAGGTTGGCATCGCCGCACCCAGCTCGCGTCCCTCCGCGTCTCGTACGCCTTCTCCCACTACGATCACCACATTGCGCTGCAGTTCGTACAGCTGAGCCACTCGCTGAGTCAGCTGTTCGATGTTCAGCGGGACCTCGGGAATCAGAATGATGTCCGGCTGAGCATACGCAGCTCCCAGAGCGATGTAGCCAGATTGCCGCCCCATCACTTCCACAATGGCGATGCGATGGTGACTTTCCGCTGTCGTTCGAAGACGCTCCACCATCTGCACTACGACAAACACGGCTGTTGCAAATCCTGGCGTGGCGTAGTTGACAATGTCTTCCAGCAGGAGTGAATCACGTGAGAGGACTCGCTGTTCGACGAATCCTGGGGGACGATCGGAAGGCTTGCGAATCCATTCGTTGGGTTCATCGATGTAATTCAGCCCCAGATCGTTGTCGATCGTCTTTGGGGCGAGAACGCAGGGCAGCATTTCAGCGATTGGCTGCATCCCGTTGATCGTTCCGTCACCGCCGATGCAAAGCAGTCCATCCAGCTTCAGCTTCTTCACATGCTGTGCGACGAGTTCCAGTTTGTCCTTGCAGGAATCGTCAACGTAGGTGCGGGATGAACCCAGAAGAGTACCGCCTTTGCACGGATCCAGTTCCGGGATGGCGGAGAAGAGCGGGTTCAGGTGCACATGAGGAACACGACTGTCGAGCAGCCCCGCGTAACCTCGCTGGACCCCGATCATCTCGATGCGAAGAGCGTTGGCTCGTTGAACCGCTCCGAAGATTGTGGCATTAAGCGCAGGCGTGTCGCCACCAGCGGTCAGGATTCCAATACGCTTCATCGTGAATCTCCGGAACACTTGGGAAACTGTTTCCGTAGCGTAGTGATTAAAGAGCGACAGCGGAACCTCTTGTGGGACCGGAGATCTCTGATGAATGGGGGAATGGTCAAGGTCCGGAACAGTGTTTGCAATATTGGTTGGAAAACGCAGTTTCCTGCCGTTACGGCAGACTTCGCGCGCTTGACGGATGGTGTGTATTTGGCGGTGAGTTGTAATCCTCGTCAAAGCTGCCACCATGGCGCGGGTTGGTGTAGCTTTCAGTCACTGATCATACTTTCAGGATAGAAGAGCGGAGTATGGGTTCCAGCGTGTCGAATTCGACTGAAGTCATGATTGAAGCTCGGGGGCTCAGCAAGTTCTACGGGGACTTCGCTGCGACTCGTGATGTGTCGTTTTCTGTTCCCAAAGGTCAGGTCTGTGCTTTCCTTGGGCCAAACGGTGCCGGCAAGAGCACGACGATGAAGATGCTGACTGGGTTTCTATCACCAAGTCAGGGTGAGGCCTATCTGGCCGGGTTCAATGTGGCGCAGGACCGGATTCGCGCAGCGGAACACCTGGGCTACCTGCCGGAGAACGGTCCTCTGTACGTCGAGATGACACCGGAAGGTCTGTTGCGATACATGGGCGAGGTGCGTGGCCTGTCGGGCGACGTGCTTGCTCAGCGCATGGCCTGGGTGTCCGACAAATGCTCGCTGGCTGAAGTGTGGCATAAGCCAATCGCGAAGTTGTCCCGAGGTTTCCGTCAGCGAGTTGGTATGGCGCATGCCATGCTGCATGATCCGGACGTACTGATTTTGGATGAGCCGACAAGCGGGCTTGATCCGAATCAGGTCGAGGGGGTTCGTGCATTGATTCTGGAACTGTCAAAGACAAAGACGATCCTTCTGTCGACGCACATCCTGCAGGAAGTGCGAGCAGTTTGCAGCCGCGTTGTGATGGTGAATAACGGGCGAGTCGTGTTTGACGGCCCTACCACAGACCTTGGCCAGAACGAGGTCGAAATGGAAAAGCGATTCCGCAAGCTTACAAACAGTGCAGCCTGAAGTGAGCTTCGGCTGGCCCTGTCAGTGCTGTACGGTTCGATCTGACTCTTGTGATTTCCGGAACGAGACGTTCTGAAGATAAAAGGTGGCTTCATGATTCGCACACACGTCATCCTCGCCGTGGCGAAACGAAACTTTCGCAGTTATTTCTCTAGTGTCCTTGGCTACTTGTTTATCACAGTTTTCTGTGTGTCCGCTGCCGCCATGGCATTCTCATCGGCGTTCTTTGCGGCGAATACCGCAAGTCTCGACCAGCTGACACGAGCGTTTCCGTGGTTGCTGCTGTTCGTGATTCCGGCAATCACCATGACTGTGTGGGCGGATGAGCGGAAGCTGGGGACGGACGAGCTGCTGTTCACATTGCCATCGTCTGAGGTGGAGATCCTGCTGGGCAAGTATCTTGCTGTGCTGGCCGTCTATTCTGTTGCCCTCGTGTTTTCACTGGTCAATGTGATCGTACTGTTTCTGCTGGGGTCGCCGGACATCGGAGCGGTGGCGGCATCCTATGCGGGCTATTGGTTCGCAGGCGGCGCTCTGTTAACGGCGGGAATGCTCGCATCGTCTTTGACGAACAGTTCAACAGTCAGCTTCGTGCTTGGCGTCGTGTTCTGCTGTGTTCCCGTGCTGCTGTTCTATGTCACAGACGTAATCGAATGGTTTGCAGGTCTGGACTGGTTTGCAGGTCTCCGAGGGGGGGCCGCGGAAATGTACGAACTGCGCAATACTCTTTCGGCGCTCAGTCTGCAGGAGCAGCTTCGAGACTTCAGCCTGGGCATCGTGCCGATCACCGGTGTCGCCTGGTTTTCGTTCTTCGCCCTTGTCATGCTCTACTTGAATTACATCGTGATTTCAAAGCGACGCTGGGGTGTGCAGCATGAACTGAACATGAGTAGTCAGTATCTCATTCGAACCGTGTGTCTTGTCGTTTCCTGTGGCGCTTTGTTGTTTGTGTTCTGGCACTATCCAGTGCGTGCAGACCTCTCTTCTGAGCGATTGTTCTCGCTCTCGAAGGCCACAACAGAAACGCTCGACAAGATCAAATCGGGCCAGAAGATCACGATCCAGGCCTTCATCAGTCCGGAAGTACCTGCGGACTATGTTGAGACTCGTCGGCAACTGGTCGGTTTGCTTCGGGAATTCAAGCGGTCCAGTGGTGGTACGATTGAACTGCATGAAGTAGCGGTCGAGCCTTTCAGTGATGAAGGCGAACAGGCAAGAGCTCTGGGAATTGAACCGGTTCGGCTTCAGTACGATCGTGACGGCAAGCGAGAAGAGGCTGAGGTCTTTCTTGGAGCATTCCTTCAAAGTGCCTCTGACGAAATCGTAATCCCGTTCTTTGGCAAAGGCCTGCCCATTGAATACGAGCTGACTCGTTCACTGCGGACAGTTTCTCAGGAAAAGCGACTTAAGGTCGGTGTTCTGATCACTGACGCCCGAGTCATGTCTGATGGAGAAGGTGGTGGCAAGTGGGAGATTGTTCGGGAACTGGAAAAGCAGTTCGACGTTATTGCCGTGAATCCGTCTCAGCCAATTCTTAAATCCGACTCTGAAGAGCCAAAGCCAGAGGAGGAAACTGCGGAGAAAAAGGAAGATGGCGAGAAGGACGATAAGATTCCTGCGGAAGGATTCGACGTGCTCCTGGCGATCATGCCGTCTGCCTTGACTGAGCCTCAGATGGAGAACTTTGTCAAGTATGTAAAGGCTGGCAAGCCGACGCTCATTTTTGACGACCCCTGTCCGTATATCTTCCAGAACCAGATGCGACAGCTGGCCATGGCACCCCGCATGCCCAAAGCTGGCGGGGGCGGAATGTTTGGCGGTCCTCCACCGGAACAGAAAGCAGACAATGGCGAACTGACTGCTCTCATGACCGCGCTGAACCTGAAATGGGATAACGGGCAGATCACTTATGACCGCAACAATCCCCATACCCAGTTTGC
>VFQT010002605.1_pt1 | contig 18120 bp, 12 predicted proteins | sample 3512381 | NCBI WGS metagenome assembly VFQT01 (sample SAMN10412376, study PRJNA504923) | tailings metagenome | isolation source: Relicate 2 Philex TSF3 active mining site | place: Philippines: Tuba, Benguet | collected 2017-08-29
CACAAAAATCTTCTCATAAATTCTATATTATGTAATTACTTTGTAATTACAAACTTAGCACATGGAAGTTTCAATCATCAAAATTGGCAATTCAAAAGGTTTCCGACTACCGAAGGCAATTCTTGAGCGGTATAATATCACCCATAAAATTGAACTGATCCTTGAAAAAGGACAAATCATTTTACGTCCTGTTTCCGAACCTCGAAAAGGCTGGGATAAAGCATTCCAGCAAATGCATGATCATGGAGTTGATCAACTGCTCATGAATGATGTTTTTGAAGATGAAAACTTCGAAGAGTGGAAGTAGCCCAATATCAAATAGTGTTGGTGAATCTTGACCCAACCATCGGCAGTGAGATCCAAAAAACTCGACCTTATGTTATTGTTTCTCCCAATGAAATCAATAAACATTTGCGTACAATTGTGATTGCACCCTTGACTTCAACCAGCAGAAATTATCCGAGCAGGGTAAAAGTTAAACACAATGGTCAGGAAGGATGGGTTGTCATCGATCAACTGAGAACGATCGACAAAATCCGGATTATTAGAAAGGTTGGTTTGCTATCAAAAAAGGAAATAAGTGAATGTAAACGTGTGATCCGGGAAACATTCGTTGACTAAAGTGGAAAAAACGGCGATACTGACCCCCGAAACGGTGATATTGTTCTTATCGTAATTTGAGCGCCGTCATCCAGATTCATTGGTGTTGAAGCAGATATTAATCACGAGTGAGATCGGAGGACTCAATATAAATCGATCTCTTATCCAAACTTCATCATCCCTCATCAAACAAAAATGGCCGGATTTGTGCCGGAATGTCAGTCTGACATCCAATTCTGCTAAAAAATGGCCGGGTTTGCCCCGGAATCTGAGGCCGGGATCGGGTCAGCATCGGACAGGGTTTACGTCGGAATTCTTGAATGACGACCCATTTGTGATTGGTCGGGTGCTCACGCTGCAATGCAACATTGCACAACAACAATTGCCTTGCGGTGAAAAAACCGTAATTTCACCGCATACTCTGCGGTGGTAATTATGTACATACACGAAAGAAAAAATTGGACAAATTTTACCTGGGATAACGACCAATTGTCTCCCTTATTGGCCTCTGTAAGACATCGACAAGGTCGTTTATTGGGTCGTATGGAAAGTCTGGGTTTCGATTTTATAGAACGAGCCGCTTTGGAATCGCTTATTTTAGATGTTGTAGATACATCAAGAATTGAAGGCGAATTTTTAAATCCCGAACTTGTACGCTCATCTATTGCCCGAAAATTAGGAATTGAAAATGCTGATTTTTTAAAGACACCCAGAAACATCGAAGGGATTGTTGATGTCATTTTAGATGCAACGCAAAGGTTTGACCAGCCGCTCACCAAAACGCGTCTTTTAGGTTGGCACAACTCCCTTTTTCAAACAGGGTTTAGTGGCCATCAGGAAATAGTTGTTGCCCAATATCGTTCAGGCGGCATGAAGGTAGTTTCGGGTAATTTTGGTAGGGAAAAAATTCATTTCGAAGCGCCAACTGCCGATAGGGTTCCGCATGAAATGGAACAATTTTTACATTGGCTGAATAATGATACCAGTTTGGATCTGGTTCTTAAATCTATCGTTGCACACTTTTGGTTTGTTACCATTCACCCTTTTGATGATGGAAACGGAAGAATAGCCAGAGCTATTTTAGATATGTGGTTAGCAAAAAGTGATCATAGTAATATTCGTTTTTACAGCTTATCTAATCAAATATTTAAAGAACACAAATATTATAATAGAATAATTGAACAAACACAAAAAGGAACTTCCGACATCACAAGGTATTTAGCATGGTTCCTAGGTTGTTTTGAAAGAGCATTAATAGCCAGCGAACAAAATTTGCAAATCATTTTGGATAAAGCACAATTTTGGGATAGACATAAGTCAACCAACATAAACGACAGACAACGGTTTGTCATAAATTTTCTTTATGACAATTACAATAAAGAAGTGGGCTTTTTAAGAACATCAACCTATGCGAAACTTACCCAATGCTCGACGGACACCGCTTTACGCGATTTGCAGGATTTAGTCGCAAAAAAAATGTTGAAAGCAGAAGACACCGGAAAGAAAACAAATTACGCCATTGTAAGTCCAAAAAACATTAGAATACCAAGTATTAAAGATGAAAAAACGCCAGCACCCGACAGTGGTTTGACGTAAAGACGGATGCATTACTTCGTATCACTGGAAGAACGGCGATATTGAATCCGGAATTCGGATGTCGTCATTTAGTTGCCGCTGCCCACAAATTTCAATCTTATATTTTTCATATATTTCTGATCTAAAACTATATCATGCATACAAGTTCGGAAGTTTCATCCCCCGCACGCACCCCCACGCAGGATGAGCGCACCATGGCCATCCTGGCTCATATCCTTTCCATCTTCTTCTGGATATTCCCGGCACTCATCATTTACCTTGTGCGAAAGGATGATTCGCCTTTCGTGGCAGAACATGCGCGGGAATCCTTAAATTTTCAGATCACGATGACCTTGCTGTCGATCGCGCTGGCGATCACGCTGATCGGCATCATCTTCTTGTGGGTGCCGGCGATCATCGATCTGGTGTTGTGTATTGTGGCATCTATCAAAGCGGGGGAGATGAAAACCTATCGTTATCCGCTGAGCTGGCGGCTCATTAAATGATCGATCATTCATTTGATCACAAAAAAGGCGCATCCGGTGAGAGATGCGCCTTTTTGATTTACTTATGATCCGGATCATAGTTCCCGGATCCAGATGTTCCGGAAGGCGGTTGGGTTTCCGTGATCCTGCAGGAAGATGGGTTCCTTGTCACTGTGCTTCTTGTACACTGGAGATCCGATGTATTCGGTGGATCCCCAGAGTGTTTTGTTGTTTTGAACGAGCACGCCATTATGCAGGACGGTGATGGTAGCCTGCGTCTTCAGGCGCCCGTCTTCGTAGAAGCGGGGGGCGGTGAAGATGATGTCGTAGGTCTGCCATTCGCCGGCGGGTCGGCAGGCGTTGACCAGTGGCGGAAGTTGCTTGTAAATACTTCCAGCCTGGCCGTTCACGTAGGTCTTGTTATTGTGATTATCGAGCACCTGAAGTTCATACCGGTCCATAAAGTAAATACCACTGTTGCCCCTGCCCTGGCCTTCACCTTTGATGACGGCGGGGGTGCGGAATTCAACATGCAGCTGGCAGTCGCCGAAGCCACGCTTGGTGCGAATGCCACCGCTTCCGGCCTTTACGACCAGTGCGCCGTCTTCAATGATCCATTGGGCCTGGCCTCCTTTGTCGGATACCCATTCGGAGAGGTTCTTGCCATCGAACAGGACGATCGCGTCGGAGGGCGCGTCCTGTGCGGTGCGGCCGGGTGTTACGATCGGTGCGGCGGGTTCCCAGTATTCGCTGTGTTTGGGGTCGCCCTTTGTGCGGTTGATCTCTTGGGCCTGCAAGGCTGCGATGGGCAGGCAGGCGATGAGCAGGAGTTGGATGCGCTTCATGTTCAAATTTTGGGCAGTTGATATCCGTTGTGATAAGTGGGTTTGAGGAGTTTGTTTGCCTTGGCGTCATCGAAGCGGCGATTGGCGGCATCCCAGTGGAGCTTCATGCCACGCTTGTAGGCGATGTTGCCCATCTGGCAGACCTCTGCCACCTTGGCACCGGCCTGGATGGGTGCAGTGAGGATGCTGTTGTTACCGGTCTTGATGGCTTCTATGAAATTTTTGGTGTGATTGGCAAGGCCATCGTCGGATCGCTTGACCTTTTCGTACACTTCCTTGTTGCCTTCATCGGGGATGATTTCCCATCCTCCGCGATCCAGTACCAGCGTGGCCTGGTTACCGATGTAAGCGATGCCGTGGTCTCTTCCGTAGTTGCCGTTGCGGATGGCCTGGGCGTGTTCCCAGAGCATCACGAAGGAGCCGAAATCGTACATGGTGGCCAGGGTATCGGGTGTTTCTGCGGCATCATCCGGATAGGCCATCTTTCCACCCATTGCTGAAACGGATTTAGGATCTCCGGCATTCATGCCAAGCAGGGCGTAATCCACCAGGTGCACGCCCCAGTCGGTCATGAGACCACCTGCATAATCCCAGAACCAGCGGAAATTAAAATGGAAGCGGTTGGGGTTGAAGGCTCTTTTCTGGGCGGGGCCGAGCCAGCGTTCGTAGTCCACGCCGGCGGGTGCGGCAGCATCGGGTTTGATGGGGATATTTTTCATCCAACCCTGGTAGGCCCAGGTCTTCACCATGCGGATCTTGCCCAGTTTGCCGCTTTGCAGGAAGGCCAGGGCAGATTTAAAGTGGGCGTTGCTGCGCTGCCACTGGCCGACCTGTACGGCCTTGCCATAGCGTTCTTGTGCAGCTACCATCAGGCGGACCTCTTCGATGGAGTTACCGGCCGGTTTTTCGACATACACGTGCTTGCCGGCCTGCATGGCTTCCACCATCTGCAGGCAGTGCCAGTGGTCGGGTGTGCCAATAATGACGGCATCCACGTCTTTATCATCCAGCAGGGCACGGTGGTCGGCATACTGCTTGGGCTTCATCTTGTGGTCCTTCTCCAGCTGTTCGGCACGTTTGGCCATCACCGAGGCATCCACATCGCAGATGGCCGTGCAGATCGTGTCCGGGTTATTCTTAAGCATGGAGTTGAGGTCGGCCCAGCCCATACCATTGATGCCGATGGCGCCGATGCGGATCTTGTCGCCGAAGGCAGCCCTTCCGGACCTGATATAGAATGGTGACGCAAAGGATTGACCGAGGCCTATACCGGCCGAGATCAGGGCGGTTTGCCGCAGGAAACGGCGTCTGGAGTCGCTCATGTTGGGAGGTTTTTTTAAAGGGGGTTGCGAGACTCCTAAAATAAGGCTTCCCGTTCACAATCCAATGCGGTTTCCGGATTATCGGATGAGCTGGAGCGTTCCGTGTCGGCTGATAACCTTCCCGTCTGATGTGGAGGCGCTGACAGACCACGTGAAGGTTCCGGTTGGCAAGCGTTTCCCCATTAAACTTCCATCCCATCCCTTCCGGTGATCGGTGGTCTGAAAAACAAGATTCCCCCAGCGATCATAGATCCTCAGGTATTTGAATGTAAGTCCGACCGGAATCGCGCGGAGCACGTCGTTCTGCCCGTCTCCGTTTGGTGTGAATGCCGTAGGTACATAGATCTGTGCTCCATTGAAAACGCGGATGCGGACGGTATCCGTGGAGCTGCATCCGGCAGGTGAGAATGCGGTAAGCATGTAATCCATATCTCTGTCAAGGGTAGCGGTTGGGTTGGCCAGGGTGGGGTCATCCAGCCCAAAGGGAGGATTCCATAGATATGTGTCACCGCCAGAGCCCTGAAGCTGGAAGGGAATGCCAACGGCGATCAGGGTATCATTCCCGGCATTGGCCTTCGTTCCAAAGATGCGTATGATCCCTTTGGCGGTATCTGAAAGACAACCACTGGAAGATCTTGCCAGAAGGCTTACTGCCTGATTGCCTGTCGTGGAGAAACGGCGGCTCAGCACGGGGCCTGTACTGTCGGTTTCACCCGACAGATGCCAGATCCATTTCGTGACTGCGGGAACAGTCCCGGATGAAACGCCGGTCAGCTCGATCGACTGGTCCGTGCAGATGTCCTTCAGACCAGTAATGCTTACAGCCGGCCGGGGAAAGACCTCTAACTGACGGTTAACAGTGGCAGAGATACAGCCTTCCTTTGTGCGCACTTTCAAGGAGACAGGCCAGCTGCCCGCTTGAAAACCTGTGGGTATGACCGGCATCTGGTCGGTGGACGTATTGTTGTCGATCGTCCAATCCCAACGGTTCACGGTTCCATACTCAACGATTGAAGAATCGATCAGGGTTACCGGGCTTCCTACACACAGAGGTACCGGACTCCAGCCGATCTTTGCGATGGGGTCGGATCCGACAATGATCTCCTGTCTCAGAGTGTCCGAGAGGCACCCGTCATTCCCCACGATGTTGAGCTTGATCGTGTATTTTCCCGGAGCAGCATAGAGATGCGGGGCCGGATCCTGTACGGTTTCTTTTTTCCCGTCACCAAAGTCCCAGAACCACTTTACGATCTTGCTGAAGGATCCTGAACTGTCTCTGAATTGGATGGGTTTTCCGAAACAGGTCTCCACACCGCTCAGACTTTTGATCTGCGGATCGAGTGCTGTACAGAACCGCTGCAGGTTCCTGGCTCCGCCCGTAGAGGCTGTAAATCCCCAATAGACCATCGGATCATTTCTGAAGATGTCTGCCACCAGGTCAACCGTTGTACTGACCCGGTCGACGCCGTCCATCGAGGCTTTCAATACCTTACTGACGGGGTCCCATTGAACGCGTAACATGTGCCACTTTCCGTCTTCGATATTGTCCTGATTGGCAAGTGCTGTCACGGGTGGCGTTAATGAGTTCTGGGTGCCATGAATCAGGTCGCCATTCTTCTGTATGGCAATGTGATCGAAAACCGGATCATTATCGGAAGCGTTCTGCCAGGTGTCGAGGGTCACGCCGACGGAGGGGGAGACGCCGGCAAATCCCAGGCCACCACCCTGTGTGCCGATCTGGGTGCTGATGGGCTGGAGTACGAAGGCGATGCCGTCTGCCCCCATCGCATCCGTGGATCCCAGGAAGACATTAAAACGGAAGTCGAAGGGATCCCTCAGGCTGATCTTATAGATGTTCCACACTGATCCGTTGACACTATTGAGGTCTGGCGTCAGGGTGTAACAATTGCAATTGTCTTGTGTAGCCGAGCCTATCAGGTAATATGGATTGGCTACCTGAGCATCCAGCCTTATAGCAGTTACTGTAGGTAAAAAAATCAACAGTACCCGCGAAAATAACAACCGAAAAGTAGGCACATGACTCTTCATACAGGCATGAAGATACGTCAAAACAAAGTTGACAATTATGCAAGCTACAGCTGAAGGTCGCCTCAGACGTCGAGCTTGGCATACTTCGCGTGGGATTCGATGAATTCGCGGCGCGGGGCCACTTCATCCCCCATGAGCATACTGAAGATCCGATCCGCTTCGGCGGCGCTTTCGATCGTTACCTGCTTGAGGGTGCGGCTCTCAGGGTTCATAGTAGTATCCCAGAGCTGGGACGCGTTCATCTCACCCAATCCCTTGTAGCGCTGGACGTTGACCGAGTCTTCCTTGCCACCGCCGATGCGTTCCACCAGGAAGCGCCGTTGTTCTTCGTTCCACGCGTATTCCTGTTCCTTGCCTTTTTTGACGAGGTAAAGGGGTGGCTGGGCGATGTACACATATCCCTGCTCGACCATCTCCTTCATGTATCTGAAGAGGAAGGTGAGGATCAGGGTGGCGATGTGGCTGCCGTCGATATCGGCATCCGTCATGATGATCAGCTTGTGATAGCGGAGTTTGGAGAGGTCGAGCGCTTTCGGGTCTTCGGGCGTTCCGATCTTGACGCCGAGGGCGGTGAACATGTTCCGGATCTCTTCGTTGTCGTAGATCCTGTGTTCCATGGCCTTCTCCACGTTGAGGATCTTACCGCGCAGGGGGAGGATGGCCTGGTAATTCCGGTCGCGGCCCTGCTTGGCCGTTCCACCGGCCGAGTCACCCTCGACGAGGAAGAGTTCGCATTTGTTGGGGTCGCGCTCTGAGCAGTCTGACAGCTTTCCGGGCAGGCCTCCGCCGGTGAGGACGGTCTTCCGCTGTACCATCTCGCGGGCCTTTCGGGCGGCCGCACGGGCCTGAGCTGCCAGGATGACCTTGCTAATGATCGACTTGGCTTCCCGGGGGTTCTCCTCCAGGTAGATCTCCAGGGCACGGGCCACGGTGATGTCCACGATGCCGCTTACTTCGGTATTGCCCAGCTTGGTCTTGGTCTGTCCTTCGAACTGAGGCTCAGGCACTTTCACGGAGATGATGGCGCTGAGGCCCTCGCGGAAGTCATCTCCTTCCACCTCCACCTTCGATTTCTCGAAGAGGCCTTCGCGCTTTCCGTAGTGCTGGAATACACGGGTGATGGCCCGGCGGAAGCCGGCCACGTGGGTGCCTCCCTCGATCGTGTTGATGTTGTTGACGTAAGAGAAGATATGTTCGCTGTAGGAGTCGTTGTAGTTGATGGCGACCTCGACGGCCACGTTGGTTTCCGGATCGTGGCCTTCCATGTACACGATCTTGGGGATCAGCGAAGTACGCTTACCGGCCTGGTCGAGCATCTCCACGAATTCGGTGATGCCTCCTTCCGAGAAGAACTCTTTCCGGTAGATCTCCTGGTTTTCATCAAGTTCCCGCTCATCCGACAGGGTGATGCGGATATTTCGGTTCAGGAATGAAAGTTCCCGGAGACGGCCTTCAAGGATGTCTTTATTATAGATCCCGGAGGTGAAGATGGTCAGGTCGGGCCAGAAATGAACGGTGGTACCGGTGCGATCGCTGGTGCCGGTTTCGCGGACAGGGTACTGGGGAGCACCTTTGGCATACTCCTGTTCGAATATCTTGCCTTCGCGTTCTACGACCACATGCAGTTTGGTACTCAGGGCGTTGACGCAACTGACACCCACGCCGTGCAGACCGCCGGATACCTTGTAGGTGTTCTTGTCGAACTTACCACCGGCGTGCAGTACGGTCATGACGACCTCCAGCGCACTCCGTCCCTCTTTGGCGTGGATGCCGGTGGGGATGCCCCGTCCGTCGTCCCTTACGGAGATGGAATTGTCCTCATGTATCGTAACCTCAATATTCTTGCAATAGCCGGCGAGCGCTTCGTCGATGGAGTTGTCCACCACCTCATATACCAGGTGGTGCAGGCCCTTGACCCCAATGTCCCCAATATACATGGCCGGCCGCTTCCGGACGGCTTCCAGGCCTTCCAGCACCTGGATACTGTCGGCACCGTAGCCTCCCTTGCCTTGTGTTTGTTCTTCGTTGATTTCAGTAGACATATCAGCGTGTTCCCTGCCCTTTGATGCGGACATTTCTTCTGCAAAGGTACCGAAAATCAACCATCTCTTCCATCCCCCGGGGGGATGACCGGTGGCCTTTATCAAGATGATTTCCACAGCGACGCCCTGCCTGTTGTCCGGTGACCGATGCCATGTCCCCGAAAAAGGCGGTAACTTTGCACCATGCTCGAGACGCCCGATGTGATCGCTGAGGCTTTGGGATATCCCGTGATGCTGGAGGAGCTGGACCTGCTCCAGCAGAAGGGGCGTGATATACCCGGGACCTGGCAGTACACCATTCATCGGTTCAGGTCCCGGAAACCCGCCAGGGTGGAGGATACGGGCATGCTGGTCTATCATTACCGCCCGGGGAGCCAGCAAATGCTGGAGCTTCGTTTTTGCCTCGACGGCGGAACATGGTGTGATGACAGGTCGCTTCACTGCGATGCCTGCAAATCCGCAGCATCAGATCATTGCGAGCACCGGGGACCATCCATCGACCTGCTCCAGTTTCGTTTTGAACCGGCACACCTTGCGCATTTCGTCAAGGGGCAGGGCAAGGAAAGCCCGGCAGCCGCCCTGCTCGATTTCAGGCATACCGAGTCTTTTTTCCGCGAGATCACCATTACCCGGAAGATCCGGGAAACCCTCGTGTCGATCCTGGCCAATACCTACACGGATATTGCTGAGAATATTTTCATGAATGCGCAGACGCAGATCCTCATGCTCTACACGCTGGAAGCCATGTACCAGTCGGAAGTGGAGGAGTCCGTCCCCGCCTGTAAGTTCCTGTCCAATGAGCTCGACCGGGAAAAGATCGTGCTGGCGAGGGAGATCCTCCTGCGTCATATCGGCGACCCCCTCACCATCCGGGAATTGAGCAGGAAGGTCGCCATCAACGAGTGTTACCTGAAGAAGGGATTCAAGGTATTGTATGGCATGACGATCTTTGATTTTTACCAGGACCAGCGGATGGAGCATGCCAAATTCCTCCTCTACGAAAAGGGTTTGTCGGTGTCGGAAGTGTCCGTCTCCCTGGGTTACTCCTCCATCTCGCATTTCTCCACGGCCTTCAAAAAGCATACGGGCATCAAACCCTGCGAACTGCTCTCACGCTGAGCATTTTACCCCCGGGCCACTGGCGCACTTTTGACCTTAAATCGGGCAGGCACTTGCATCTCATGTGGAATATGTTTAATTTTCCACACCGAATCCTGCGAATCACCGTACTCTTCACCTAATCAAACGCAGCAGATGATCAAGTCATCGATCCTGACGACAGTGGCCGCGCTGTCCGTCTCCCTTTCGGTTTTTTCCCAACCGCTTCCCGTCTATGATTCCGTCCTGAAAGCCTACAAGACCAAGGCAGCCTACCGAATGGTTGAGTTACAGGCCATTGGAACGGGAGATGCCGTGCCGCTCTGGATGCGTGCCGGTCAGTTTGGCAGCAATCCATATCAGGGGACGTCCCTGGCCGCGCTGGCACATTACGTGAAGCCATACCGCCAGGATTCCGTCCGCGCCATCGACTGGGGTGTTGGCGTTCAATTGCGCGCAGATGTAGGCAGTGTCAATGATTTCCGAGTGATCGAGGCCTATGCCAAGGTTAAATTGAAAATGTTCGAGATCAGGGCCGGACGATCCCGTATGATGAGCGGACTGGCCGACAGCACGCTCTCCAGCGGATCGCATACCATCTCCGGAACGGCGCTCGGCATCCCTCAGATATCCCTCTCCCTGCCTGATTATTCCTTCCCGCTGTTCGACAGCCTGCTTAGCGTAAAAGGCGCGCTGGTACAGGGCTTCATGGGAGATGTGCCAACGAATTTCGAAAACAAGAAAGATATCATTCAAGGTTATTTCCATCAGAAGTCCGCCCATCTGCGGATAGGTAAACCCGGATGGAGGACCAAGGTCATCTTAGGTGGAGTGCATCAGGTGTTCTGGGTGGACGGCCAACAACTCATCGGGCCATCCTATGATCTGACACCAACCCAAACGATATGGTATGTGATGACCGGCAAGAACTATCTGTACAAGCCCGGTTCAACCCTGACCACAAACATTGGTAATCACCTCGGTACCATTGACCTGGGTCTGGAGATCACCGGTCAAAACACCCAGACATTGATCTATCATCAGGTGCTTTATGAGAGTGAGAACTCATTCAAGAATGGCAGTTTCAATGATGGGTTGACCGGCGTGAGCATCACCAATACGGCACCGGCTGATGGCACCGGATTCAGGCTGCAAAAAGCAGTTGTCGAGTACTATCGCACGACAAATCAGGCATACGTATCCAGTCGTCCCTTTAATTTTGACAATTATTACAACCACGAGTTCATTACCAATGGTAATTCTTACAAGGGTGCTAGTTTAGGCAATCCATTCCTCACACCCGGCGGTGATATGGTTCCTTCCCTTCCAAGAGGAGAGATCGGCGATATATATTTCCATAATACCCGCGTGAAACTTTTTCATGTCGGTCTGGAAGCCACTGCGGATAAAATATTTCTCCGCAGTCGCATGTCTTTTTCAAATAACCTGGGGTTGTGGGAGAAGGTCGATCGCTTTCCGCCGACCAGATCATTCTCCATGAGTTTGGAGGCCGGACGTCCCCTCTCCAACGGATGGCAGCTGCGTGCCATGGTGGCCATGGATAATGGTGGACTACTGACAAATTCTGTCGGAGGTTTACTCTCTGTTGCCCGATCCTTCTGATCGATAAGCGCTCCTTATATTTAATTTGGAGCACGTAAAAATACGAACCCGTCGCATGTCTGAAATACGACATTCCGACGGGTTTCTTATTTTTATTTATTCCTGAAACGTAAGCCGATCAAGGGTTTTCAGGTGCCGAAATGAAAAAATATTCAGATTCGGAACTTTTGCAAGTAATTATCACACAACAACTTGGATGCATACGTAAATGAACGTGGTATCAAACTATAAGTTTTTAGTAGTTATACCTTGTATTATTCCGTGATTCGTTTCATCTTTACGAAACGAACGGACAGGGTAGCTCCCTGACAGCACGCAGCGCAGCGTCCCGCTCGATGCCAGATCCACTGATACGTTAAGCAGTCATTTCGAAAGGTGACCTATAGTATCAGATCTTAAGTTCCAATCCTCCTTCGAAATTCCCCCTGAATCCATTCCCGTGAGGGCCAGTACTGTTTGCTGTATCGCATACACGAAACCACCTCATCCGTACCACAAATGAAATCTTTGCTTTCACAACGCGCTTTCCGCAATGTCACATCCCGTTGGGTGATCTTCTCCATCGAGCTGATCCTCTCCGGACTGGCGGCCATGCTGACGATCCTCATCTTCTTCCGCATCCGGCTGGTGCCGATCGAATCGGAAGACATCATTTCCATTCTCTTCCTCAACACCCTGATCAGTTCCGTGGCGATGCTGTTCAGTAAGTCGCACCACGGCCTGATCCGCTATTCAGAGATCCGTGACCTCTTCACCGTACTGCGCTTTGCCATGGTGCAGCTGGCGCTCTGGCTCTTCATCATGCCCGTCGTCTCCGGCGGACTGGATGTGGACACGACCTCCAAGATCTATGCGCTGCTGGTCAACACCCTCCTGATCTCGATCCTCATGTCTTCTTTTCGCCTGCTCGTGAAGGAAGTATATATGAAGGCCGTTCAGGGGCTGACCCAGAAGGACAATGTCGTGATCTACGGAGCAGGCGATATCGGCCTTGCCACCAAGAACGCCATCGAATTCGACAAGAAATCCAACTGCCGTGTCATTGCCTTCATCGATGACAGCCCGGAGAAGGTCGGCAAGGTGCTCAATGGTAAGCGCATCATGTCTTCCGAGCCGCAGGCACTCGAGCAGTTCCTCCTGCGCAACAAGGTCCGCGAGATCATCCTATCCGTTGACATCGATGCATCCAAAAAGGCGGCCCTCAGCCAGGTCTGCATCGGGAAGGGCATCCATATCACGGTCATCCCCCCGCTGAGCCAGTGGATCAAAGGCATCTTCAACCGCAGCCAGTTGAAGGAACTCACCATCGAATCCCTGCTGGGCCGCGACAAGATCGAACTGCTCAACCTGAAGTCCCGCCAGGAACTGGAAGGCAAGGTCATGCTGGTGACCGGTGCCGCCGGCAGCATCGGCAGCGATATCTGCCGCCAGCTCTGCCGCTACAACCTCGGACGCCTGATCCTGCTCGATCAGTCTGAGACGGGTCTCCATGATCTGCGCATCGAACTCGGCAAACTTGACCTCGACTTCGAAGTCACGATGGAACTCGCCACCATCCGCGATCGCAAGCGCATCGACAATATCTTCCGCAAGTATCGCCCGAACTTCGTTTTCCATGCCGCCGCTTACAAGCATGTGCCCATCCTGGAGGAGTATCCTTCTGAAGTGGCCCTGACCAATGTGCTCGGTACGAAGAACCTGGCGGATGCCGCCATAGAGAATCAGGTAGAGAAGTTCGTCATGATCTCCACCGACAAGGCGGTCAACCCCACCAACCTGATGGGTGCCTGCAAGCGTATCGGTGAGATCTATGTACAGTCCCTTTCCGAAAAGAGCCGCACACAGTTCATCACCACCCGTTTCGGCAACGTACTCGGATCCAACGGTTCTGTGGTGCCTCTGTTCAAGCAGCAGATCGCACAGGGCGGCCCGGTTACGGTTACCCACCCTGATATCACCCGTTATTTTATGACGATCCCTGAAGCGAGCAGCCTGGTACTTGAGGCAGCGGTCATGGGACGCGGCGGAGAGATCTTCGTATTCGATATGGGTCAGCCGGTGAAGATCGTTGATCTCGCCCGCAAGATGATCCAGCTCGCAGGTCTTCGTCCGGATGTCGACATCCCCATCCACTTCACTGGTCTGCGCCCCGGCGAGAAGATGTTCGAAGAGCTGTTCAAGGATTCCGAGAATCTCCTGCCTACGCACCATCCCAAGATCATGAAGGCTCAGAAAAGCGAGATCGAAGCTGAATTCCCCGAAATGGTATCCGAACTGGTCAGTTCCGCTCAGGATTACAACGACAAGTCGGTCCGCTCCATGATCCGCGTCATTGTCCCGGAATATCGCCAGCACATCGCTTTCGAATCCGCCCGTGTTAAAACGCTGACCGCCATCCCGGGCAATAAGAAGGAGCCTATTATGACGGCCCTGACATCTGCCGCAAAATGATAGCGTACTGTTAGTATAAACGAACGATCCGGATGGCGCCTGCCATCCGGATTTTTTTTGTCATGGTTTTGTCATTTCGCACCGTCAACGACACTTATGACAATTCCATGATGATTGCCGGATTTTCGCGTCCCAATTTTGCGTCCAATTCGGGGACATGCGGATCTTCTCTATCTTCCTGTTGATTTCTTTCGGACGTCTGGCTACGGCGCAAACGCCTGTGCCTCAGGATACATTGAAGTCGGTTGACATGGATGAAGTGGTGGTCACGGCCACCCGTTCGGAGCGCCTGCTGGGCAATACCGCCGTACCTGTCACGCTGATTCGTCAGCAGACGATCCGTCAGAGCGGCTCTCTGCGACTGCATGACATTTTAGGGGAGCAGACAGGACTGTTCATCACCCAGGGGTTTGGCCGCGGGGTGCAGATGCAGGGGCTTTCTCCGGACTACACATTGATCCTGCTGGATGGGGAGCCGCTGATCGGCCGGATGGGAGGGGTGCTTGACCTGACGCGTCTGACCGTGGGCAACATCCGGAAGATCGAGATCGTAAAAGGGCCATCATCCAGTCTGTATGGATCCGAAGCGCTGGCCGGTGTGATCAACATCATCACGGATGGCAGCGGTCAACGCAAACTCACTGCGGACGCAAGATACGGACGCTTCAATTCCACGGACCTTTCCGTTGACGGAGCCACCCGGATCGGACGTCTCCGGCTGACCGGATTCGTCAATTATAATAGTACACAAGGGTACAGCCTGCTGCCGAATTCTATCCAGAAAACAGTCGAGCCTTACTGGAGGCTCACCGGCCAGCAGAGCTTAGCCTATGATTTCAGTGATCGCACCCGTTTCAAAGTGTCCTTCCGTCAGCATCACGAAGACATCGTCAATTCGATCGTGGTCCAGAACCTGGGCAGCCAGTTGCTTTCGACGGGGAAGGAGCTGAACAATGATTACAACATCACCCCCAGCCTCAGCCATCGCTTCAATGACCGGATCAAAACGACCCTGCGGGGATACGGATCCGAGTTCAGTTCCCGTCAGTTGCTGGATGTGGCGGGTGCGGCGAACAATTACAACGATCGCTTCCGTCAGCGCTTCATCCGGATCGAGGACCAGACAGATATCAACCTGGGCGAGTCCTTCAGCATGAACTTTGGCGGCGGATATATCCTGGAAACGGTTCGTTCCAACCGGTACGACAGTCTGGAGACCGAACGCAGGAATACGATCGGCTACGCCTTTCTGCAGCAGGAGTGGAGGGCGACCAACGAACTGATCTTTACCGGCGGCGTCAGGTACGATCATAACGCGACCTATGCCTCCGTCTGGAGTCCGAAGCTCGCGGTGCAATTCCGTCCGAAATCCAATCTCCGGTTCAACGCCTCGGCAGGCCGCGGTTTCAAGGCGCCGGATTTCAGGCAGCTGTACCTGAATTTCACGAACATCGCTGCCGGCAGTTATTCTGTCTTCGGATCGCTGGTGGCCGGCGAGGAGATCCGGAGACTGCAGGCCGACGGCCAGATCGACCAGATACTTCCGGCCTTCGGCCTGCTGAAGGACCTGAAACCCGAGACATCCACCGGCATCAATGTGGGATTGCAGTACGACCTCAAGCCGGGCTGGCAGGCAAAACTGAACCTGTTCCGCAACGATATCGAAAACCTCATCCTTACGGATATCATCGCCTACAAAAAGAACGGTGGCCAGATCTTCAGTTATCTCAACGTGGCGGAGGCCTTTACCCAGGGCCTGGAGGCCGAATTGAATGTCCGTCCGATGGATCGGCTATCCGTTTCCGGAGGCTATCAGTTCCTGATGACGGCTGATAAGTCCGTACTGGCCGAGATCAAGGCCGGCAGGGTGTTCAAGCGGGATGCCGGGACCGGGATTTCCTCCCAGCTCGACCGGTCGGCCTATGCCGGACTGCCGGGGCGTTCCAGCCATATGGCGAACCTGAAGGTCTTTTACGGCTCCGAGGCCGACAGATGGTCTGCGAATCTCCGGATGATCTGGCGCAGCCGCTGGGGCACTTCAGATATGGATGGAAACGGACTCATCAACCGCGACGATGAGTTTGCGCGTGGCTATATGCAGGTCAATCTGGCGGGTAGTTTCCGGGTGAACCGGATGCTTCACCTGATGGCCGGTATCGACAATCTTTTTAATTACAGTGATCCATATAATCTGCCGGGCCAGCCGGGCATCAATCCCTTCCTGAGGCTTACCCTCTCCAACCCGGGTAGCAAAGCGAAAGCAAAATAGTCGTAACTAAATAAAAACCAGACGTATGAAGATCAACATCATCCGCATCCTTAGTTTCTCTGTGCTGCTCTCTGTGCTCGTTTCCTGTGAAAAGAATGACAATGGCGAAGGCAACCTGGTGGTGACAACAAACACCGTCCGCGACCTTCCGGCGGATACTATCCTGGGTATTGCAGCTTCAGGTCAGCCTTATGGATCTGGCAAGTACACATTCTACAGCCTGGAAAGCAATGCGATCGTAGCTTCTGCAGATTCCGCCACATCCAAGTGGGATATTGGCTTCCGGGGCACGACCATCATCACCAACAGCGGCAACAGCGGACCCGGCCAGGGCGGGGGTTTCGTGTTCACGGGATTGTTCGACGATCTGAAGACGATCCCGGCGGATTCCACCATCCGGACCGACAATGCGCCGACATCCTATGCCATCACCTCCGGCAGCAACCGTGGCTGGTACGTGTACAACGCCCCGGTGAACCTGGTGACGGCCATCCCCGGCCGCGTACTGGTGATCCGCACGGCTTCCGGAAAGTTCGCCAAGGTGGAGATCCTCAATTACTACAAGGGTGGCGTGACGCCGGCCACGACGGATTCAGACGATATCAAACTCCGTCGCCAGCGGTTTTATACGTTCAGATATAGTTTCCAACCGAACGGAACGAAATCTTTTTGATTCTGCAACTTTGGTACTGATCGCGGATGGCTGGTCTACTGACCGGCCATCCGGCGTTTCAAGGGGTATCATACAGCCTCAAGATGCAGATTTGTCGTACCTTTGCACACTTTAAACCGACATGCAGCCGAAATACCGCGAATATCAGCAGCTCGACCTTCCCGGATTCGAAAGGGAAGTCCTCGCCACCTGGCAGAAAGAAGGTTCTTTCGAGGAGAGTGTGAAGATCCGCGAGGGGGCCAAGCCCTTCGTATTCTATGAAGGACCACCCAGTGCCAACGGGATGCCCGGCATACATCACGTCATTTCGCGGACGCTGAAGGACCTCGTTTGCCGGTACAAGACCATGTGCGGTTTCCAGGTCAAACGCAAGGGCGGCTGGGACACCCACGGACTTCCGGTGGAACTTGGTGTGGAGAAGGAACTGGGTATTACCAAAGAAGACATCGGAAAGAAGATCTCCGTAGAGGAATACAATCGCAAATGCCGCGAGGCAGTGCTCCGGTACAAGGATCACTGGGATGATCTCACCCGTCAGATGGGATACTGGGTCGATCTCGAGAAGCCTTATGTGACCTTCGAAAATGACTACATCGAAACGCTCTGGTGGTGCCTGCGCAGACTCTACGACAAGGGACTGTTGTATCAGAGTGTCAGCATCCAGCCTTACTCTCCGGCGGCCGGTACGGGTTTGAGTTCACACGAGTTGAACCAGCCGGGTACCTACAAGGATGTAAAGGATACTTCCTGTGTGGCCATGTTCCGCGTCTGCAGGGATGAGCGTTCCGCCTTCCTGCTGGAGGCGGCCGGTTCGGATGAAGTACATTTCATGGCCTGGACGACGACGCCATGGACCCTGCCCTCGAACCTGGGCCTGACGGTCGGACCGAAGATCAGCTACGCACTGGTCAGCACTTACAATCCCTACACCCATCAGCCCTGCCGGGTAGTCCTGGCAGAGGCCTTGCTTTCGAAACATTTCAAGGCGGAGGCGGAAAGCCTGCCGCTCGAAGGATATCAACCCGGCGACAAGCTGATCCCCTGGAAGGTACTTGGCGTATGGCTCGGCGCTCAACTGGCAGGCATTC
>VFQT010002606.1_pt1 | contig 18119 bp, 19 predicted proteins | sample 3512381 | NCBI WGS metagenome assembly VFQT01 (sample SAMN10412376, study PRJNA504923) | tailings metagenome | isolation source: Relicate 2 Philex TSF3 active mining site | place: Philippines: Tuba, Benguet | collected 2017-08-29
CACAGACACCAGTGATACGGCGGTACTCGATGTATCTTGGCGGCCATGGGCACGGCGAGTCAAACCGTGGCTTCACGCCAGCATGGGGGCGAGCTATATGCTCGCCCCCATGTACACATTCCCCGACCCACAATACCATGCACGACAGCGGCAGATTATTGCCGAGCAACTCCAACACGTAATTGAATCTGCGGTGTACTGCGAGGCACGTGGCATCATCATGCCCATCGAAAGCCTGGTGGATCCTTTTCAGCAACGGCTCAAACACTACCTCGATGTGGTATTGCCACTACTTGAGCAGCACCAACTCCAGCTCGTGGTCACAACCAGTGCATACTGCACTGCAGCCCAACTTCGCGCGTTCGCCACACAATACGACCCGCCACTGGCCGTGGCGGCGGCAAGTGCCGAGCAGGACTGCCAGCACTTCTGGCTCGAATCCACGGATGTGCTGGCAGAGGCCTTTGCAGCATGTCCGCACACTGGATCTGTTTGGTTGCCCACCAACGAAGACAGCACGGTCATCCGCGAGCAGATTACCATATGGGGGACGCCGTCGCAGAGCGACACAGTCACCACTCGCACAGATGCTCAGGATGATCTGGAGGAAGCAGAGGTGGAGTCATCGGATGAGGCATCAGAGGGTACTAACGACAATTCGCGCAGTTCATAATCAATGCGCACGCCTTCGAGATGCAGAGCAGAAGGTGCCTGCAAGTTGAAGTCCATCACACGTCGCCACATATCACGGAGTCGCAATGCCAGCGCATCACGCGCCGTTGTACGCTGAGCATGAGTCAGGACTGGCCACCGCACAATCAGGGCATCACGATCGGCGATGAGCAGGTCCCGGTCGGCGATGAGTGCCTGCCGTTCCATCAGGAACGGTGGTGTAAACCCGTTGCTTTTGAGCAGATGATACCCCATACGGTCTTCGGCGGGGACATGCGTATCGTCTTCAATGATGACCGAGCGTTCGACTTTGGTAGCAGGGTTATAAATGCCGCGTTTTTGGGCTTCTTCGAGCAACTGATCAATGAGCGATTTGCGTTGTGACATACCCAACCTCTTGCAATACTGAAAACTTCGCCAACGACAAGTACACAACATCTGTCCGTTCATAGTATATATCGTGTATAATCAGCAAGGAATCGTAGAGTTGTGGAAAGACCAGTGCAGAAACCACCGCGACGTCGCTCATTGCGGCCTGGCAAACTCTTGCGCCGACCAACCAAACCCCTGTTGCCGATTAGCACTCCAACGCATGTTGTCGCACAGCGAGTGTTCAACCAGGCCAACAATTGGCGCACCTACATCATCATTGTCATTGCTTTGGCACTTTTTGCTGGCTTAGGCTCAGCACTTATTATCATGCAACGGACCAATCAAACACTTGCAGCCATCCAGCAAGTCGATCCGCGTGCAAACCAATCCGTCACCAACGTAGATGCCAACGAGACTGACACCGACCCAGGTGCTGAGGCTGTACCATTTGAGCCAGCCACACTGCGGGAGCCGTTCACGGTACTTTTGATTGGTGTTGACAAACGCGAAGAAGCCATCGATGAAGGGGTGCGCAGTGATACGTTGATACTGGTACGTGTCGACCCAGTCCAAAACTGGGCCACCATGCTATCGGTGCCACGTGATTCGGTGGTACCACTCCCTGATGGCAGTTATGGCAAGGTCAATCGAGCCTACAGTTATGGTTTTTATAATGCTGAAGCGCTCTACGGGTCTGGCATCGAGCCAGATGCAGGCGGCGGTGCGGCTGCCGCAGAAACGCTTGAGCGATTTCTCAACATCAAGGTCGACTACATTGCGCAGGTTGACTTTTATGGATTCGAGAATCTCGTAGACAGCATTGGCGGGGTGATTTTGGATGTCCAGCAGGCGTTAGTCGACCCCGAATACCCCACCGAAAACCATGGAGTCGAGCGAGTGTATATTGCACCCGGGTTGCAACTGATGGACGGGCGTACATCGCTGGTCTACGCACGCTCGCGGCATTCAAGCAATGACTTTGACCGTAGCAAGCGTCAGCAACAGGTACTGCGTGCCGTCCTCCAGCAAGTGCAGAGTCGTGGTATCGTCGCCAATATGTCGTTGTTACCTGATTGGATGGGGGTGCTCGAGCAAAACGTACGCACAACCCTGCCCATGAAGGATCTGCGTACGATGACCGATCTAGCAGGTATCGCCAGCAAACTCGACACCGATCGCATCGCACAATTTTCGATTAACCCGACCGATGTACGCGTCGACAACGTCATCACGTCTGATATTTACTGGAATCCGACGGATATCGCCGCCCTCGTACGCCGGTGGCGCAATGGCACGAGCATCGAAGGAATCGTGAATGTGCAAGTCCTCAATGCAACTGGCATTGGCAGATTAGCGGGCCGTATCACCGAAAATCTCGCCAGCAACGGGTACTTGATGATCGACCCGGGCGATGGCACGGCAACCGCACAGACCATCCTCTACGACAATGGGGATCACCAAGATGTGCGTGAGCAACTACAAAACGAACTCGGGCTGACTGACGAGCAGATCCGGGTGAATACCTCTGTACGCAATGCTGATGTGGATGCGAAGTTGGTTTTGGTGGTGGGTGCAGATTATCAAGAATCCTGGGCAGGGAGTGAGACACCATGAGTAGTGTAGACCCGTATCGTGGCATGCTAACACAGCGTTGGGATGCCGAAGCCGATCCGAGTATTTTGACATATGAGCGATTATTGCGTTGGAAGGGTGCCCCAACATTCCGTTATGGTGCACGACCCAAACAAGGTGCTGATGGCCTGCATGACAAAATTTCACCCCATTTTTCGATTTGTGTCTATACAACCAACCCCATATTCAACGTTTTTTGTACGGTAGGGGCTGCTCGCTCTGCGTTGCCAAACAGCACATTTACCACGCGAGACCCGCGCGGAATCCGGCATGAATACTTGATGCACGGGAGTGCTGAACACGCTGAAGTCATCTGCGAAATCCTGCTCATGATTGCAGAGCATCCATTTGTGCATGGCATCGACATCGGGCCGGGGTATGCGCTACCCATTGGTGAGCCCATTATCCCCGGATCACAGTTGGAATACTTGTACATCACGTATCCATTTTTGGACGATGCACACATCTATGAGCCCAATCCAGCAGGCGAAATCGACCATCCACAGGCCTACATACAGACGTTGTGGATTGTGCCACTAACTCAAGCAGAGCGCGACTATTTGCGCCGTGTGGGCGTCGACGAATTCGAAACGTTCCTGCATCAAAAACACAGCGAACGCTACGATGCAGACTTGCTCCGAGCAAGCCTGATCTAGAAACACCACTGCTCATCATGCAAGAATACCGCGATATCGCAGCCTTGTATGCGATTGATTTCGCCGATGTCGATGAAGATATTGGCTTTTATCGTGCCCTCGCCAAACACACGGGCGGCCCTATTCTCGAATTCATGTGTGGCACCGGGCGTGTCTGCATCCCACTCGCTGCGGCTGGATTCCACACCGTGGGAGTCGATTCATCGGCGGCAATGCTCGCGCATGCGCAAGCAGCCCATGATGACCAACCAGATATCCCGTTGACACTGCACCATGCTGACGTATGTGAATGGCAGCCTACCCAACAGTTTGGCCTCGCCATTGTTGCACTCAATTCATTCATGCATCTCACCAGTGTCGACACTCAACTCAGTGCGCTACGCCGCGTCCATCAGGCATTGCAGGTGGGTGGCACACTCGTCATTGACGTCTTCCAACCCGATATGCGCAGTCTGCCTCACTATCAGGGCGATGTAGTGCTCGACAAACAATTCACGTTGCCTGATGGTCGGCATGTGCAAAAATTCGTCTCGCAGTGGAGCAATTTGAGCGAACAACTCATCCACGTGGTGTTTATGTATGACGTCAGTGATGATCAGCATCGCATTCAACGCTTCAAAGCGACATTTGATATGCGGTACTTTTGGCGCTACGAAATCGAACATTTACTCGCTCGCAGTGGATTTACCGTCAGCGAAATTTATGGTGGCTACGAGTTCGAGCCATTTGACGAAAGCAGTACACAGATGGTCGTCGTCGCTACCCGGCTAGCAGACTAGTCTGAATTTGACCGCTTTTCACGAAGCCGAGTTTGGTATAATGTCGTGAGTATGCCAATCATTGGCTTGTGACAAGAGGAACATATGTATCGTACGCACACCTGTGGCGAACTTCGGGCCAGCCACGATGGCCAAACCGTAACCCTGGCAGGCTGGGTCCACCGCCGCCGCGACCATGGTCCATTGATTTTCATTGACTTGCGCGATCGTTATGGTATCACGCAGGTGGTTTGTGATGCCGCAGACAATCAAGCCATTCATGCCGTAGCTAGCGATGTGCGCAGTGAGTATGTGTTGCGCATCACCGGGCTGGTGCGGCAGCGTCCTGCTGAGGCCATCAACAGCGATATCAGCACTGGCACGGTCGAAATGGTCGCTACGTCTATTGAGGTATTGAACGCATCCAAGCAGACGCCGTTGCTCATCAACCGCGACGGCAACGAAGAAGAGCCCCTGCGCCTCAAGTACCGCTATCTCGACTTGCGACGACCACGTATGCAGTACAACATGTACCTGCGCCATCGTTTTGTGAAATTTATCCGTGACTTCCTCGACAACGAGCAATTCATTGAGGTCGAGACACCCATTTTGACCAAATCCACACCCGAAGGTGCACGCGACTACTTGGTACCCAGTCGTGTCCACGAGGGCGAGTTTTTTGCATTGCCACAATCACCGCAACAGATGAAACAGCTGCTGATGGTGGCCGGCTACGACCGCTACTTCCAGATTGCGCGGTGTTTCCGTGACGAAGACTTGCGAGCCGATCGCCAGCCAGAATTCACCCAACTCGACATGGAAATGTCGTTCGTCGAGATGGACGATGTGCTCGATGTAGTCGAACGACTCTTTACACAGATGGTCCCGGCAGTCGTACCTCACAAGACGCTCGTGCACACGCCGTTTTTGCGGATGTCGTACGACGAAGCCATTGAGCGCTTTGGATCAGACAAACCCGATTTGCGCTATGGTCTTGAATTGGTCAACCTGAGTAGCATTGTCGCCAACTCAGAATTCCAGGTCTTGAGTGGTGCAATTGCCGCTGGCGGCCAAGCCAAGGGCATTTGCATCCCCGGTGTGGCAGGATATTCACGCAAACAAATCGATGAAATCATCGACATTGCCAAGCAAAACGGGGCCCGCGGCATGCTATGGGCTGCGATGCCCAGTGATGGGAGCGAAATCCGTTCGTCGTTTGCCAAGCAGGTAACCGCCGAAGAGCTTCAGAGCATCATGAGCGCCATGAACGCTCAGCCAGGCGACATGGTATTCATCGTGTCCGATAGTGCGAAAGTCGTGGCTGCGGTGCTCGACAAAGTGCGCCGTGAATTTGCGGCCCGCCTCGAGCTCGTCAATCCAGACGCCCTGGCATTTGCCTGGATTATCGACTTCCCATTGGTTGAATGGAACGCCGACGAACAGCGCTGGGATGCCGCCCACCACCCCTTTACGGCGCCACTGGCCCGCGATGTAGCGCTGATGGACAGCGATCCCGCCGCAGTACGGGCACAGGCCTACGACCTTGTGCTGAACGGGTACGAAGTTGCTAGCGGTTCTATTCGTATTCACCAACGTGATGTTCAGCAGAAGCTGTTCGACTTGCTCGGCATCAGCCGTGAAGTTGCCCTCGAACAATTCGGTCACATGCTCGAAGCGTTCGAGTTCGGCGCACCACCACACGGCGGTATCGCCCCGGGCATTGACCGCATTGCCATGATTTTGGCCAACGAAGAGACCATTCGCGAAGTGGTCGCATTCCCCAAGACGCAACAGGCCCAGGATTTGATGATGAAGGCCCCTTCACAGGTCAGCGAACGTCAGTTGCGCGACTTGCACATCAAAATCCGCTAAACAAAACCTCCCACAGCAGTGTGTGACGGCATCGTCACACACTGCTGTGCATATGATGGAGACTCCACCATGAAGATCTACACCAAAACCGGTGACGAAGGCGAAACAGGTTTGTGGGGCGGACTACGCGTCGCCAAGGACACCATTCGGGTACACGCCTATGGGACTGTCGACGAGTGCAACGCGGCAGTGGGCGTTGCCCGTGCTAGTGGCGTACCAGCCGGCATCGACCACTACCTCGAAGTCATCCAAAACCAATTGTTTGTGGTGGGATCTGACCTAGCCACACCAGGCAACGCCGCCAACATCCCTCGCGTCGGGCAAGCAGAAGTCGACGTACTCGAAGCCGCCATTGACGCCCTCGAACAAGGATTACCGGCCTTGACACAATTCATCCTGCCGGGTGGCAGTCTGGCCGCGTCACATCTCCATCTGGCGCGCACAATTTGTCGGCGTGCTGAGCGCTACGTGGTCACATTAGCCCGCGAAGAAGCCTGCAATCCGATTATCGGTATTTATCTCAACCGGCTATCTGACTTTTTGTTTGTAGTAGCACGTGCCACAAATCACTCACTCAATGTGGCCGATGTACCATGGCAGAGCCCACGCATCCAAGCGCAACAATCTCCCGAGTAAGCATACATCCCCCTCCCCATCAACACATATCGCGCTCGACGAGGCGTTGGTCATGGCATGACCAACGCCTCGATGATGCAACATTCAGTCATACAAGGGTGCAACCGAGGTATTGGCACAATCATCGCAGAGATGAACGCAAGAAATACTATGGCACAGCGCGGCATTTTTTTGGTAGCATAGTGATGCACAGCTATCGGGTATTGACGCCGTGATGACAACACACCACTACCCCAGTCTACCCACCAAGTGAAAGGGAGCCAATGATTACCGTTAGTGCATTGACCATATACCCAATCAAAGGATGTCGTGGCATCAACGTCGACACTGCCACTGTGGCCGATATAGGACTAGCCGATGATCGCCGCTACATGGTCGTAGACGACACGGGGCGCTTTTTGTCGCAACGCGAACAACCACGGATGGCATTAATCGAGATTCATGCAACCACCCATGGCTGGCAACTGCGTGCGCCGGATATGCCTGACATCGCATTTGTGCCCACTCAGAGTGGGTCCACACTCGAGGTAGTAATCTGGCGCGACACCGTGCTCGCCGTCGCGCAAGCCGAGGCGGTAAACAGCTGGTTTAGTCAATATTTGGGAATTCCCTGCACACTGGTAAGCATGCATCCACAACATCGGCGGTTGGTGAGCGCCAGCTATGCCCGTAGTGATTCTGATGCGGTCAGTTTTGCTGACGGATATGCCAGTTTGTTGGCAAACACAGCGTCACTTGACGACCTGAACCAACGCCTCGCACAGCCGGTGGGCATGGAGCGCTTCCGACCGAATATTGTCGTGAGTGGTGCCATGGCCTGGCAAGAAGACGAATGGCATCATCTACAAATCGGCGAATGTCACCTGTACGCCGTCAAGCCCTGTGCACGCTGTGTCGTCACTACCACAGATCAGCAGACTGCACAACGTGACCAAGAGCCGTTGCGGACACTAGCCACGTTCCGGACCCACAAACTGGGCGTCATCTTTGGACAAAACCTGATTCACGACACAATGGGGCAAATTCATGTGGGTGACACGGTTGTCGTGCATTCCACACACGATCATCGCTAGCACTCAAGAAGTCGAGGAGTTGTCTGAGTCGGTCGCCGGCTGGATACGCCGCATATAGCCAATCGACATGGGCAACTCCAAGATGAAATAGGTGATAAGCGTAAACATAAACCAATTCGTTTGAAAAAAGACCATGTTGAAGGTAACCGCATCCTCGGCATACCAATACCATGCGATAAGCAACGGCACAATGCTGACACCGACGTCGTACCACGCTAATTTACTGACATTGTTGCCTGCAAAACGTGGGTAGATGAAGGCATATGCTAGACCAATGATCACAGCATTAACCAACAACATGGTGGTTTCGGGGTTCATCATGGGGGACCCTCCTTTGTCAGCGACTATTCAATCATCACCGGCACAGTAATTTCGCTGCGATTACCAGCGCGTGTAATTGCACATTTGAGTTGCCACTCACCACTCATGGTCAAATCCAAAGCTGGATGCTCATATACTCCAGATTGTTGGTGAGTCAACGTGATCGGTGGCGACAACATACCGTGTTGTTCCATGATCGGCAACATTTCGACACGGGCATCAGTGATTGCTTGCCCGGTACTATCGCGCAATTCGAGTGTTACTTCACGTTTGCCGAGGCCGACACGTTCGAGCTGTACTTGAATCTGGTATTCGCTCGATGTGGCACGTAACGGGGGCGCTGCACACGCCACCACAGTCATACACCACACCACGAATAGCACAAAACGTGCTCGCCACATCCATGTCTTCATGGATTCACCACAATTTCTATTGGAACCGTGATGATTTGCGCATCAACCATCACTTGTATCCACAGCGTGTATGTACCAGCCGCCGGGAAGGCATACACAAACGAAACGGTATTCCCCACAGCACTCACCGGCTGGAAGTCATCATTCATGGTACTCGCAGCATGTACATGCCCAAATACGGATTGATCTTGACTGCGCACCAACAAATGCCCTTGCATGCCGAGCCAGTAGTCGAGGGCTGGCACGGGCTGACCTTGACGCAGCACTTCGACGCTCAGCACTGCAGTTTGATTAGCGACCAGAGGTCCATCAGTGGCCACAACCACCTCATAATCGCCGAACCGCATACTATTGCCCGATTGAAAAGGGATGGGTGCTTGTACAGTACCGGCTGTTTGACCAACATCCGGTACTGTAATGGAGGCACGCAACACCTGCGAACCACTATGAATTCGTTCAAATTCGGCAGCAATCATATAGTCCCCGGCCGGCACCCCTGTCAGATTTACGACATACTTGCCAGGAGCGATGCGAGCCGGATGCAAATGAAAAAACTGCGTATTATCGTCGCTCAACACGATGAGATGCACTAGCGCCTGATGATGCACTACCAGGTCATCTGCTACCAATCCCGTAGAACCATCGAACAACGAAAATTGAAGCTGAGGAATCGTATCAGCATCAGCCACGACCGTCGTATTCATGGTGATATACGGCAACGGAAGCGGCATCGGCGTGTTGTGCTCGACACGAATCCCTGGCCACACCGATAGCCCACCCAAGACGATGACGGTGGTGAGGTTCACCAAAAAAAAGCCATTGTTGAGCGTGCGCACCCACATTGGGGCAGACAACCATACCGTACTGACAACAAGTGTCACCGCCAATAAGGCAAAACCCACAAATAGTGGGATGGTAAGCGGTGGCGTTGTCACCGGCAAAATGGTGACTGGAATCGCCACAAACCCCTCGCCAGTGGTCGGTGTTGCGATGCGCAATTCGAGGTCCCAATTGCCGATATGCGTAATGGCAATATCAAACATGGCTACCAATGATTGACCACCGGGAATTGTTGATACATAGGCATCTGAACGATATTGTTGTTCACGGTGTACGGCTTCGATGGACAGTGCCATTTCTTCGCGAGTTGGCTGTAATGGGAGGACTTTGAGTATCAATCGTGTCGGGGCTCCGGTCGGCACAGTGGCTTCGACACGGACAGGGTACGGACCTGCTTCGACCTCAAAAACCTGGGCACCACCAGCAACTAAGCCATGTGCGGAAGCCGTCTGGGGTATCACACTCACACCCACCAGCAGTAGCAAAACGATGATGATTGTTTTGGCACGGATTTTCCTGAGCATTTTGATTCCTTGTCACAGCATGCATGTGCGCATAACAACCGTTCCACAGGCATATTACCACGTATAGATATGGTATGATATCGATGTCCGCATTGGTATTCACGAGTAAGACATCCATGAATGTATTCGATTTACTGTTGCATCCAGCCACCGTGCATATCCCAATTGGGGCCTTGATTGCTGGATGTTGTTTTGTGTTTGTGGCTTATTACAAGCGCCACGCGGCCCTCGAGCAAAGCACGCTGTGGTTACTCCAGTTCAGCTGGTTTGCCCTTATCCCGAGTCTGATTACCGGCACTGTTGATGCAGTACGTCATCTCGAAAACCCACTCACTCCTCCTGATGCTCTCCCTTGGATCAACACCCATGCTGTCAGCGCCATCGGGCTATTTGTGATGGTCTGGCGAGCCTGGCAATTACGCCGACGCATGTCAGCTGAACAGATCTGGGTCGGTCGACCATATCGAGCGTACCTGGTGCACTTCGTCTTGATTACCATCTTAGTCATCATTTCAGGCTGGAGTGGTGGCTACATGGTATATACCCTTCAACTTGGTCGTTGACCGTTGCACTGTACAAAGGGATGGAAATGCTGAGTTTGTTGAACTACATGGCGATTACCTCGTTTTGCGAGCTTTGTCGTCGCCTTGGTCTGCTCAAATGGAGCGTGTCGGGCATCGAAAACCTTCCTGCCCGACCTCAGGGGATGATTCTCGTCGCCAATCATATTCACTGGCATGACATCCCATTCATCGGCTGGGGTTTACCGTGGAGTCACCGCCCATGGTGGCTGGCCAAAGTCGAAATCGTCAATTCGGTCTTTGGTGCTTGGTTCACCATGATGCAGGTGATTCCAGTGCGTCGTGGTCAGCGCGACCTGCAGGCCCTTGATCGCTCTGCGGAAGTCGCGCGCAACGGTGGCATTGTGGTCATCTTCCCCGAGGGCACACGCAGTCTCGACGGCAAATTGTTACAGGGGCGTGGTGGCACCGTGCGGATTGCACTGCGGGCAGGTGTGCCCATCGTACCTGTTGCAATTTCGGGCACCCAGCGCAAATTTTGGTTTAGCAAGCGTCACCTCACCATTGGGCAGCCATACTACCCCGAAGTCACACAAGGCAATGTCAGTAGTGATGGGAGCGTAGTACGCATTCCAACGCCCGAAATGAACCGTCTTTCCGACGAGGTGATGGTCCGCATTGCACGAATGCTCCCCGCCGAATATCACGGGTATTATGCGGAACATGTCGCAGCGGCAGAGTCTACAAAGGAATAAACATGTTTGCGTATCGACATTTTGTGTTCATCCAATGGGTGTGTGGCATCTTGCGGCGCATGGGCGTGCTGAAATGGCAGGTGCGCGGTCTCGAACATTTGCCACCGCCGGGTCAAGCCTGTGTCATTGTAGTCAATCACATCAAGTGGCACGATATTTTGGTGGTCGCTGGGACCATTCCATTGACGCACATCCCCCACTGGTTGGCCAAAGCCGAACTATTTATGCCGTTGACTCGCTGGTGGTTCGAGGGCATGCAAGCAATCCCGGTCCGACGAGGGCAGAGTGATACTGGGGCCATTGATGCAGCCGTGACCACGCTCAATGCGGGCCATCTGATGATTGTCTTCCCCGAAGGGCATCGCAGTGGCAATGGGCAACTACAAAAAGGCCGCGGCGGTGCTGTACGCATGGCGTTGCGGGCTGGTGTACCCATCATCCCCGTCGCCATCCAAGGCGTCGAACACGGCATCAGCGCACCAGTTACAATCACGTATGGGCCAGCCTGGCAACCCACATCACGAAGTGGCGTGATGACCATCGACCCAGACGAGATGACTCAGCTGACAGACACCATGATGATCCACATTGCACGGCTATTGCCGGCCGAGTATCATGGCTACTACGCCGGGCAGGTTTAGTCGTCACCCATAATTTTGTCGACCAGCCAGACTGCCAGCCGGGCGGCCACGATGGCAAGCACCATGCTCACGAGTTGTTGGATGGCTTTTCGTTGATCGTTGCGTTCCATGCATGAGTCTTTTCTAGTTGATCGAGCAGCTGTACTGCTTGGTGGTGGATATGTGCCGGCACCGGATTCGTAGCATCAACACGCAAGACAGGCGTAGGCGCATTCGGCTGTGCGCGCACCAACCAGACAATGACTGCGGCAACGGCTCCCAGCCCCAACAGGATTCCGCGTACAATCATGTGGCACCTCTCGACTGTTCTATTCGTCTCATTCATTATACCAAGGCTTACCCCACGTTTCTGCTGAGCACGCCAAGGAGCACCACACATGCCTGAATTACACGCTGCCATTGTCACTCCTACCGACAGTACAGGTGCCTTCGATGGCGCTGCCATGATTACCCTGATGCACCACTTGCGTAGCCAAGGGTTAGACGGTGTAGTGCCCTGCGGCACCACTGGCGAGGGACCATCGTTCACTCTCAATGAGCGCAAACGCATTTTTGATGTCAGCATCGCCAATCGTGGCGAGCTCGGCATCATCGCAGGTACGGGATGTCAATCATTCGCCGAAAGTGTCGAACTCACCAATTATGCGTTGCGCAATAGGGCAGATGCCGCGTTGGTGTTGCCACCGTTTTTCTATAAACAATCTGGCGAACAGGGCGTACTCGCTTGGTATCGCGGGCTGTGTGACACCTTGCCTGCGAACGGCAAAATTGTGCTCTACCACATCCCACCAATGACCGGTGTGGCATTGACACCGACCATCATCGACGGACTCCTTGCGAGCCACCCACAACACATTCTCGGCATCAAAGACAGCGCCGTAGACGCCGCCCATACCGCCATGCTCTGTCAGCGTTACCCGCAACTCCGCATCTATACGGGCAATGCCCCCATCTTGGCACAGGCCATCAATGATGGCGCGTTTGGGTCAATCTTGGCCATCGGCAACATCGTGCCCCAGGCTCTGCGCCAGCTCACTGACGACCCCACACGCGCCGACATCCAACGCGACATCGCTGCAGTCGATGGCTATGTACGCCAACGCGGGGCGGTGACGACCATCAAGGCCATCTTGAACCAACGTGGGCCAGTGGCAGTCGGAGAGCCGATTTTGCCACAGCTACCGCACCCCAATGCCACCCAAGCACTCAGCGAACTGCAACAGATTGGGCAATATACCAGTTAGGCACGCTATGATTTATGTGTTGCATGGTCCAGATGAATACTTGCGGTCACAACGCCTCAAACAGCTGGTAAATACCATCCCCGAAGCTGCACAGTCGTTGAATGTTACGCGTATAGACGGCAAACGCTTCCGCTTCGATCAGTTTGCACAAGCCTGTGAAGCGTTTCCGTTTCTGCATGACCGACGCCTAATCATCGTCGAAGATGTGCTCAAACATCAACGTGCTGGCAAAGAACGTGATGCCCTACGGGCCTACCTCGAACGCCTACCTGAGTGGTGTGATGTCGTGTTTTTTGAAAACGAAGACATCGACAAACGTAACGCTATATTCACTTATGTCAATAAAAACGGTGCCATTGAGGAGTTTGCGCACCCCAAAGAAACCGAGCTCATTCGTTGGATTGGCGAGCAAGCACGCCAGCGCAACGTGGCCATCAACAATCAAGCCACAGCCCGCTTGATTGCTCTGGTCGGCAACAACGGGCGTACCCTCATCAACGAGCTCGACAAACTGGCGGCCTATGTGCGCATTGGGGGATCGATTACTACCGACACGGTCAATTTGCTGGTCAGCGACGACACCGAAGAAAATCTCTTTGCCTTCATCGACGCATTAGCGGCGCGACGCAAGGGGTTGGCGCTGGGGCGTTTGCGCAACCTCATCAATGACGGCCAAGCGGCGCAGTATCTGATTTTCATGATTGCGCGGCAGGTCCGCATCCTCATTCAGGTGCGTGACCTTGACGCTCAGCGCTTGCGCCCTGCTGACATTGCCAGTCGAGTCGGGCTACGACCCGGGTTCATCACCGACAAGGCCATCGAGCAAGCCCGTGGTTTCAAAAACGGTGAACTCGAGCGGTTGCACGAGCAGATTTTGCGCCTCGATCATCAGAGCAAGACGGGTGCAATCGACGTCAATGCTGGGCTCGATTTGCTGGTCATGGAGGCCTGATGACACACAAAAGTCCCCTGCTTCATCTGAAGCAGGGGACTTAGTACGTAGACGATGAGTTACTTGGCAGCGGCAGCTGCGTTGACCTTCTTCATCAAACGTGACTTGCGACGAGCGGCGGCGTTCTTGTGGATGACGCCCTTCACGGCTGCCTTGTCGATGGTGCTGATGGCTGCGACAATGGCGGCGCTATCGGTGGCACCGCTGGCAACGGCCTGCTCGGCCTTCTTGAGCATGGTCTTGACGCGTGAGGAGTATGATTGATTCCGCACACGACGGCGCTCCGACATACGGATACGCTTGAGAGCTGACTTTGTGTTCGCCAAGGTGACGGTTCTCCCGTATAATCAAATAACTAGCAATAACGCTTCTCCACCGATTATACCAAATCTCGCTCTGCTCTGCAACCAAGGTTCTATGCGCACATCATCACGAACGGTGTTCAACACCATCATTGTTGCTCTGGGGTATCTGGTAAGTCGATTGCTCGGGGTAGTGCGTGATGTATTCATCACGGCACAATTCGGCACGAGTGCCCAAATCGACGCCTACCGCGCTGCTTTTGCCATCCCCGACTTACTCTACTTGGTCATTGCTGGTGGTGCTCTCGGCACGGCACTCATACCGGTGTTTCAAAAACTCCGGAATCACGAGCATCCCCAACAAGCTTGGGACCTTGCCAATAGTGTCATCAACGTGGCAATGCCAGTGCTGACACTGACGGCCATCGCCATGTGGATCTGGGCCGAGCCGCTGGTACAGTTGACCACAGCGCGCGGTTTTGCCCCCAGCGAACAGGCATTGACGGCACAGTTGATGCGGGTATTGCTGTTACAGCCGATTTTGCTCGGGCTCGGCGGCATCGTCAAGGCACTCCTTGAGGCTCACGACAACTTCGCCACCCCCACCATTGGATCGAACCTCTACAATATCGGCATCATTGCTGGGGCAGCATTCCTCGCACCATGGTTTGGCATCTATGGTCTGGTCTATGGGGTACTCATCGGTGCCTTTGCGTTTTTGGCGGTACAAATCCGTCCACTCGTGCGGCTCGGGTGGCGGTACTCACCCACAATTGCATGGCAGATGCCCAGTCTGCGTGATGTGGGAAGTCTGTTGTTGCCACGACTTTTTGGGCAATCGGTGTGGCAAATCAATTTGACGGCCATGATTGCCATTGCGTCTACGTTTGGCGTGGGAGCAGTGGCCGCCTCGGGGTATGCGTTCCAGATTATGTTACTGCCACATGGGCTCATTGGGCTGAGCATCGGCACAGTCATCTTCCCACTCTTGGCGCGACTCGCCGCCCAAAACGAACACGATACCTTTGTAATGCGTGCCAATCAGGCCATTCAGAGCGTACTGGTTGTCACCATCCCGGCCGCGTTTGTCTTGTGGAGCGGTGCGCCAGCCATCGTCAAGGTGCTGTATCAACGCGGTTCGTTCGATGATGCATCACTGATGTTGACTATCAGTGCCGTTCGTGGCTATGCCCTAGGGCTGGCCGGGTTCAGCGTTGCTGAAATCGCCGTGCGCATCTGGTATGCACTACAAAACACGCGCACACCGGTCATCATCGCAGTCATTGCGGTCGTCTTCAACCTCGGGATCGGGTGGGCTACCACCCAAAATGGGGACATTTTGCAACGCATCAGCACCCTTACGGGTGTATTTAGCATGGCCAACATCCTTGAGGCCGGGCTATTGCTATGGTGGTTGCAACGCATTTACCCCGAAATCTCGGTCTGGCAAAATCCACGGCATTGGTTGATAAGTTTGGCTGGCATGGTGGTATTATGGCAGGGAAGTATCATCTTGCTACCAACACTACCACTCCAAGCACCACAAACCTCGGCAGACTGGCAACTTCTGGGGGCACACCTCGTCAGCAGTCTGATTATTTTTGGATGGGGAGTCGGCTGGAGCAGTCGCTGGTTCGCCGTCATTCGGGCATCACGTGGCACCTAGGAACCCACATGAGAGAGAAGAGGTCTCTGTATGAATCGTGTATTGGCACTCATTTTGGCCGGTGGAGAGCATCCCGCCCTCAGTGTATTGACGGCCGAGCGCGCAGAAGCAGCGGTTCCTTTTGCGGGCAAATATCGCATCGTTGATTTCACGTTGTCGAATTGTGTGAATTCTGGCATCACCAATGTTGGCGTGTTGACACAGTATCGCCCACGCTCGCTCCAAGAGCATATCGGCGTCGGCAAGCCGTGGGATCTCGACCGCCGCATGGGTGGCGTACACATCCTGCACCCCTACCTCGGTGATGGGATGAATTGGCAAAAAGGCAATGCCGATGCCATTCGTGCCAACCTTGATTTCATTGCCGAACAACCCGAGGATCTGGTGCTCATTTTGGCAGGCGACCACATCTACAAGATGGACTATCGCCCCATGATCCAGGCCCATTTGGCACAAAACAGCAATGTCACGCTGGCCGTGCATGCCGTGGGCAGCCACGAAGTACACCGCTTTGGCATTGTCAGCACCGATCAACACGGCGTCGTCACTCGCTTCGAAGAAAAACCCCAACGCAGCCAATCAACCTTGGCATCGATGGGTATCTACCTCTTCCGCAAAGAATACCTGCTCGAAGTCATGCGTTCATTCACTGGAGAAAACATTGGCCGCGACATCATCCCGGCTTTGATTCAACGCACTGCCATGGCCACCTACCACTTCCAAGGCTATTGGGCCGATGTGGGCACCATTCAGGCCTACTACGAAGCCAGCATGGCATTGCTCACCGAGACACCAGCGTTGGATCTGAGCGATCCCAATTGGGTGATTCACACCAAAAGTGCGGAGATGCCAGCTGCCGAAGTAGCCAGCACTGCCCGCATCGGCAATAGTATGATTTGTGATGGGAGCCGCATCGCAGGGCAGGTCTTTGGGTCAGTGATTGGGCCCGGGGTCGTCGTGCCAGCAGGTACAACCATCATCGACAGCATCATCTTGCCCGATGTCGTCATCGCCGAGGGATGCCACATCGAACGCACCATCATCGACAAAGGGGCCATCATCGACGCCCATAGTCGCATCGGCCACAAACACGTCGGTCAGGCCAATACACGCTACCCGACCCTGCTCAACACGGGATTGACCGTCGTCGGCATGCGGGCACACATCCCCAGTCAGGCAGTGGTCGGCAACAACGTTTTGATTGGCCCACGCAGTACACCAGCAGATTGGACGAGCCTAGAAGTCGGTGACGGGTCAACCATCGGATGGAGCAAATAACCAGTACACACCGCACCCCCAGTGGCAGATGCCACTGGGGGTGTTTGCATGATAACCAAAAAACCGACATTACGGACGCAGTGCGTGCACAATGCGTTGACCAGCCTCAGTGAGCTGAGCCTCGTCATACAGACTAAATGCAAAGCGCAAAGCCGAATATCCCGTAGGCATCTGACAAAACAACGTACTCGGGAGTGCGTCAACCTCTTGTGCTTGGATGAGCGCCAGACTTTCTGCTAATTGACGCTGTGCTGGCAAGCGCATCCACAAGAAGTAGCCACCAGCCGGATAATGCCAGGTAAATCCGTGTTGTTGCAACGGCAACAACGCCTGGTGCAAAGCATCACGACGACGGCCATACAACACGCGATAGTCGGCAACGATACGGGCATAGTCACCACGCGCAAATAATTCAGCCACCAGCAACGATTGGAAGTGTGCAATACCGCCGCCGCTGTCGAGCAATCCACACCCTGCCAAACGAGCAATAGTGGCGGCGTCAGCGGTGATATACCCCAGACGGAGCCCGGGAGCCAATGATTTGGCCAATGAGCCCAGTCGGATGACACTACCGTCAGGGAATGTGGACCACAACGAAGGCAACGGCGGCGCATCGTACCACAGCTCGCGATAGACGTCGTCTTCGACGATGCGCAACGATGTGCGTTGTACGACCTCGAGCAACTGTTGCCGCCGAGCTGCCGACAGTGTGGCACCGGTCGGATTTTGGAAGGTCGGAATGGTGTACAAAAAAGCAATCCGGCGTTGTTGGGCATGTAATACGGTGACGATATCATCGAGCGCGGCCACATCCAAGCCCGATTCATCACACGGCACTGGAACGAGTTCGACGGGCGCATCACGCAGAATCCGCAACGCCAGGTGATACGTGGGATTTTCGACCAACACGACATCGCCGGGTTGTGCCAACAGACTGACAATCAACGCCAAAGCCTGTGAATTACCGGCCGATAGCATGATTTCACCGTCT
>VFQT010002608.1_pt1 | contig 18108 bp, 15 predicted proteins | sample 3512381 | NCBI WGS metagenome assembly VFQT01 (sample SAMN10412376, study PRJNA504923) | tailings metagenome | isolation source: Relicate 2 Philex TSF3 active mining site | place: Philippines: Tuba, Benguet | collected 2017-08-29
CTTTTCTGAATCGGGATTAAATGTTGCGAACGTTAATGATCCACCAACTGGCATCGTCGCGATTATTGGTGTCGCACGTCAAGGACAAACTCTTACTGCCTCTAATACGCTCTCCGATATTGATGGCTTAGGAGAAATTACTTATACATGGAAATATGGCCTGAGTGTATTAGGCACGGGCAATACATACACGCTTAATCAGGCAGATGTTGGTAAAGCGATCACGGTTACCGCGAACTACACAGACGGTTTTGGTACGATTGAAAGTGTAAGTAGTGCTGCCACCGCTGTTATCGAACCCGTCGCGAACCAAGCCCCGACATACAATCTGGGTGTATCTAGTACCGCTGTCAACGAGGGCGCAACAGCAACCTTCACCCTATCAACGACAAACGTCGCTGCTGGCACCGCTGTACCCTATACGATCACCGGCGTCTCAGCCTCTGATGTCGTAGGCAGTCAGTTGTCTGGTTCGGTGAATGTGGGGACAAATGGCCAGGCCATCATTAGCGTGCCCCTAGTGGCTGATATGTTTACTGAAGGGCCGGAAACGCTTACCGTCACCGCCGGCGGACAGTCGGCTTCTGTGACGATACTTGATACCTCAACCTCGCCAATCGTTCCAACTTATGCGATCTCAGCGAGTACTGCTTCTGTACAAGAAGGTAGCATCGCAATATTCAACCTCATCACTACCAATATCGCTGCTGGCACCGGCGTAAATTACCTCATCAGCGGCGTGAGTGAAGCAGATGTAGTGGGCGGAGTGCTGATTGGCTCGGCGATTATTGACACCAACGGGCGCGCCACTATCTCGGTACCGATCGCTGCTGATAATTTGACCGAAGGCACAGAGACCCTGCGCGTGATTGTCTCTGACAAAACTGCCACCATGACGATTGCGGATACGTCGGTTGCGACGACGTCAAATACAACCAATATCACCAACAACATTACCAATAATATAACCAACAATACGACGAATAATATTTCAGGTAACGTAAATAACATCACCAATAACTTCATTAATTCTTTCAACCGCACCCTCAAGGTGTACGACGCATCGGTCACGAATGATGCAAAGGTGGTGGTTACTCGTATTGGCGACATCACCCGTATTGAAGGCAACCAAGAGAACAATACGCTAGTCGGCACCGACGCAATCGACCGCTTGGTGGGCGGCGGCGGAAGCGACCGGTTTTATTCTTCCAAGGGTAATGATGTGTTGGATGGGGGTGATGGTACTGACGCCGTTACCTTCAAAGGCAATGCCAGTGATTTCAGGCTAGAGAAAGTGGGCAGCAATTGGCTGGTACGAGATACGCGCACCGACCCCAGCGTTAATCAGGGTGAAGATACCTTAACCGGTATTGAGCGCGTGGCGTTCCAAGACAAAGTGCTGGCGTTGGATACCGAGGGCACAGCAGGCAAAGCCTACCGGGTGTACAAAGCCGCTTTTAACCGCGACCCGATGCAGGGTGACACCTCCGGCCTTGGGTATTGGATCGGCCAGATGGATAGCGCGATGGATTTAATTGAAGTCTCTGCCCGCTTTGTCGATTCCAAGGAATTCAGAGACCTGTATGGCACCAACCCAACCAACGCGCAGTTCCTGACTAAGCTTTATCAAAACGTGCTGGGTCGCGCGCCTGAGGCGACTGGCTATAACTGGTGGCTGAATGAGTTGAATACCAATCCCTCAAAGACCAAAGCCAAGGTGCTGGCTGACTTCTCTGAATCTGGAGAGAACCAAACCGGCGTTGCGAGTTTGATCGGTAATGGCATCACCTATGAGCCGTGGGTGGGTTGAAATCAAGCTTGAATATCCAACGCAGCATCGTTACCGTCATTTCTGGGCCTAGCTTGTCAAAGCTTTGACAAGACTATTTTACAGCTAATCGTCCGTGCACATTAGTGTGCATACCACGCTGGAGGGACCCATTTCAGAATCTGGGGGGTGGGGGTACGGTGGGGTCGGGCTAGCGGGAATTTAGTGGGGGGTACCCCTGTTGAAACTGCGCCTAGAAGCAACTCGAATATGCTACTTTTGTCCTTGGCCTAAATTTGGCCTAGTAAACTTTCTTCAACCTAAAGAACAAGGTCCTTTTGCAAGTTATCGCGCTGACTAATCCCTTGATTTTCCTTATGCCCTGCGTTGATTTTTTACCATTTACGATATGTGCAAAGCGATCGACCGTGGCATGGTGATGTCGGACATCCGTGTGATGGAGAAGCACGGCGGGAAATCGGGGAGCTGGAAGGTGGAGTAATACTCTTCCAAAAAACCGAATGTCCCTTCGAGCAAAACGTCTGGAACCATAATCGGACTCGTCTGCAGCTATACCCGACCAGAGAATTTATGAAATCAAATTCATTCAACCCACAGGTTACCCCTCGCTAAAGCCAATTTTCTGATAATAGCGTGAGCGAGTTTTCCCAGAAGCCGGGTCGATTAAGCTAAATAGCAAGGTCGAACACAATTCCTTCTCCGACAATCGCCGCAACGTTAACCTGGTTTTCGCGAGATTCGGAAAACTCAGCCAACACCACAGCCCAGTTGCGATCAGGATTGGAGTTGAGTTCATTCAACCACCACTGATAACCAACTGCGTCAGGGGTGCGGTTAAGGATATTCTCGTACAACTTGCTCAAGAATGTCGCGTTGTCTGCTGCATTACCGTAGGTAGCACGAAATTCCGGGGAGTCAATAAATCTTGCTGCGACTTCCACAACATCCATACCGTTATCAATCTGGGAAACCCAGTAGCCCAGACCACGGGTATCCCCCTGCACTGGATCACGATCAAATGCGGCCTGGTAGATGCGGTAGGCCTTCATCGCATTGATGTCTTGCTCGGTTGCAAACCCTTTATCGTTGAGGATAACTCGATCCGCATTATCAAAACTCAGTACTAATTGCTGAGTTTCTTTATCGAAAAGCTCGACATTTTTCCCCGAAACTTGAATCTCATATTCATCGAAATTTCCATCATGCTCATACCAGTCATCGAATTCATTGACGTCTGGACTGGATTGACCTGCATGTTTTTTCCAAACATGATCGACAACGGAATAGACACCATCACCGTCAGCATCTGCATAAGTTGTCGATTGCGTTCCATATTTCTTAATTTCAGTCTTCACAATGACATCGTTTTGAATAACATAAGACTCATCACGGTCGATGCCATCAAATTGTTCCCGGCCATGTTCGATTTCGGAGCGCGAAACCACAATGCCGTTTTGGATAGCAAATTTATATTTTTCTGGCTGATTTAGAACAGTATTATCAACTTGATCGCGATCAGCTTCATTATCTTGGTCGTCAATTAAATGATCTTCGAAATTATCATCAAAACTGTCATCAAGTTCAGCCGTATAGTCGTCTAAAAAATTATCGTCTACCTCATATTTGATGCTGCCAAGGTTACCGTCATCCGAATCGTGCTCGGATCTAATGCCGGCGAACGAATTTCTTTGATCATGGCTATCTTCATGATCTTCATTATCATTGCTTTCATTATCATCGCCAGATCTATCCCGGTCATCACTGTGACGATACATAGATGAGCCTGCAAAGGCTGATACATCATCTACAACCCTTTGAGATTGTTTACTTGTCTTGATTTCATCATGTTCTGCTTCCATGCTCACCTCTAAAAAATTAATGCCTCGGCAAAAGCTTTATTTGGCCGTCGTTTGCGAATTTCCGCTTCATACCTCAAAAGCCATCACTTAGAAACGGGGTTGCCGTGGTACGGTTAAGTAAGTTGGTACTTAACCTTACTTGAGGTGCCTTAAGCCAACCTTAAATGCTTGAACTTTTGGAGCACAGGCGTATGAACTTATCGTAAACACAAACAACAATCAGTAAGAATTGTTGTCTTTTTAAAAACATTAACGGTTGGACGCATGCTAGATTTTGCGGACCATCTATAAAACACACAAACCAAGTTCACCAAACCTTCCAAATGCGAATTCTATTAATCGAAGATGACGCCTTACTTGGCGATGGAATTAGAGCCGGCTTGAAGATGGCTGGCTTTTCCGTAGACTGGGTACAAGATGGTGAAGCGGGCATTACTGCAACCCGAACCGATTCCTATGAAGTTTGTGTGTTAGACCTGGGCTTGCCCAAACGAAGCGGCATGGAGGTGCTAACACAGATCCGTAGCGCGGGGCTCCAAACTCCCGTTCTCATTCTAAGTGCGCGAGACGCCCTCGACGATAAGGTCGCCGGCCTTGAAGCTGGTGCCGATGACTTTCTATCGAAGCCATTTGAGCTCGCCGAGTTGAATGCGCGTTTATGGGCGCTAATTCGACGCTCTCATCACATAAATTCGGCAACCTTAAAACATGGAAATGTGCAGCTGGATATAAATACGAAATTAGCTTTTCTTAAGGAGCAAGCAATCGAGCTCACCGCAAAGGAATATAGAATTTTATACGAATTTTTGAGTAATCCAGCAGCGATTCGTTCGCGTGAACATCTTGAAAGTCGGCTATATGGATGGGGTGAAGAAGTGGCGAGTAATGCCATTGAGGTCCATATTCATCACTTAAGAAAAAAATTTGGTCATGGATTTATTCATACCATCCGCGGCATCGGATACCGGCTTGGGAAATAGCATGAATTCACTGCGTAACCAATTACTCATCACAATTTCTTTTGCCTCATTATTACTTTGGTCGATTGTTGCGTGGGTCTGCTATGTCAAGATTCAGCACGAAGTTGACGAACTACTGGACGCACAGTTGCAGCAATCTGCAGATTTAGTCTATTCAATCTTTAGTCACATTGAAAAAACATCAGGCACCGGATCTGTGGAAATTAGAATCGGAGCCTCGGGTGTGACTAATCTCAATGAGCAGACCAAGAATGGGCGGGGCGAGATATTTGGTGATTTATCGTATCGACCGGAATTAGCCTTTATCGTGTCACGGCAAGGAAAGATTTTACTTAGATCTGATAATGCACCAGACTTTGTGCTTAATGCAGCGCCAGGCATCGCAAACCTCGGAGGGGCCCTGCAAGATTGGCGCGTACACTCCAGAGACTTTTCGAATAACCTGAGAATACAAATTGGTCACATTCGGATGGTTCGGGAGAAAGTGGCGCTCGAGGTCGCCGAAAGAATTGCGTTACCCGTACTTTTATCTATTCCGATCTTATTCATTCTGGTCTACCTAGCAGTACGTCGCGGCCTAAGCTCACTCAACTCGCTAACAGAGAATATTGCGATAGTGACGATCGATAAGCTCGAGCCGATCCCAGCCGAACATACTCCTTCAGAAGTGCGTCCACTATTTGTGGCTATAAATAAGCTGCTAGCTCGTCTCGAGATGGCTGTGAAGCAAGAGCGTCGATTTACTGCGGAGGCAGCTCATGAGTTACGCACACCTATTGCAGCCCTTAAAATTCATGCACAAGTCGCGAATACAACGCCGTCAGATTCGGATAGGCGTCATTCTATTTTTCAGATTTTACTTGGCATAAGGCGTACTGAGCGACTGATCGAGCAGATGCTGAAACTTGCACGACTAGACCCTTTTGAGCGCGTTGAAAATCCGCTTACTATAGAAATAAATACGCTTTTTTCAAGTATCACGGATGCTACTGAAATTATTGTTGAATCAACTCAACATAAATTTGTCACGAGGTTTACCGAGCCAGGCATTTCTGTTCAAGGGGATTATGATTTACTTCACCTATCCCTAGTTAATCTGGTAAGTAATGCCTGCACACATACGGCGGCAGGCTGCAGAATTGAACTCGCAGTTGAGGAAATTGCCGGCAGCATTGCAATTGTTGTTCAGGACGATGGTGCTGGAGTAGCGGACACAGAAATTGCCGAACTAGGCACACGTTTTTTCAAAAGCAAGTATGGAAAAAATCAAGGTAATGGGCTTGGGCTAGCTATTGTTAAGCGGATTGCTGAAATGCACGGCATTGAAGTCCACATTAGCAACCGACCAAGCGGCGGCTTGCGCGTTGCGCTCGTCTGGCCCAACTACAACAAAGGGGCTTGAGGCACTATGCGGTGACATCATCCGAAATTCGGCTCCGTTATCGTTTCTTCGATGAGCATGATTTCAACTCATTATGCAGAGCGAATCTTTACGGTTCCCAGAATTAGTTGTTGATTACATGGCAAATACTTGATTTGCTGTGAACAGTATAGTTTCTTGATCCGGTAAACTCCTGTTTGCTTCCGCATTAATCTTACTTTTAAGCGATGCAAGTCCAAAATCATGTATGAGCACAATTTTTGTATCTTCACTGTAATTAGAAAATTATGGCCTTAAAAACTATCAACCAAGCTGATCCCGTAGTCACCTTCAATACAAGCAGTGGCTCGTTCGTCGTCGAGCTGTTCAGTACTCAGGCGCCGATCACCACGGCGAATTTTTTGAAGTACGTCAATTCCAGCTTTTATTCGAATACTTTGTTTCATCGTGTCATCGACAATTTTGTTGTCCAAGGTGGCGGGTACACGCAAACAGGTCCTACGACAATCAGCATCAAACCGACGGACGCCCCGATACCGCTGGAGTCGCAAACTGGACTCAGCAACACGCGCGGTACGATTGCCATGGCGCGAACAGATGTCCCTGATTCGGCGACCTCTCAGTTTTATTTTAATCTGGTTGACAATACCGGCTTGAATTATCAGAGCGCCAGCTCGCCCGGCTATGCGGTATTTGGTACGGTCATCGCAGGAATGAACGTAGTTGATGCAATCAGCAAGGCGCCCGTCACGAGCATCGCCAACAGTGGCTTGACATCATTTCCCTACCCTTTCGTCACCATTAATTCAGTCAAACATACGCGCCTGGATACGGATGGTGTGGCTGGTCAGGCCTACCGTATTTATAAGGCAGCGTTTGATCGCAACCCGGATACGGGTGGTCTCGGGTACTGGATCGCTCAGATGGACAAAGGCATGAATGTCGTTGAAGTCGCTGCGCGTTTTATTGATTCAGATGAGTTTCGGACACTGTATGGCCAGAAGCCGTCAAATTCTGATTTTTTGACCAAGGTGTACAGCAACGTACTTGACCGTAATCCGGATCAAGCAGGACTTGCTTGGTGGGTAAGTGAGATGAGTACTAACCCGACAAAAACTTGGCAGAAGGTATTGGCCGATTTTTCTGAGTCAGCCGAGAATCAAGCGAATGTGGCTTCATTAATCGCCAATGGCATTCCCTACGACCCTTGGGTGGGTTAACTCAGCGACTTGCATTATTCCAGGCCAGCACACGTCGCGGATCACATTTCACGCTCCGATGAAAATTGCTGGAAAAATTTTTGATTAATCTGAAGAGCATGCGCAGCGGTACGCCATGCTGATAGGGGAAGGGCTTCTCCATCAGGATAAAAGGCCAGTCGTCGTCGTCCTCGACGGCGCGAACCGGATGTAATGGGTAACGTTCCGCCGAGAGTTGCGCAATCTCCTCGACATCACTCAACGATGAGTTATCGACCGACACCGCCTTCCCTATCAAGATAATCGAATTATCTTTATTGCGAATCTTGACGGTGATCGGTATCTCTAAACCCGCTTCAATTAGTAACTCGTTCTTGCCAATGATTTTTGCCTCGAATTTGAATCGCTTGAAAACCTGAAGCAATCCATCCGGTGTGACATCCGCCATCTTCAGGACCATCATCATGGTGTCACTGAATTGTGCGCGCGACTCTTCCACAATTTCCAGTATTTCGTAGGAAAGTCGTGGCAAATCATCTTCATGAATTTCGTGCGTCTGCAAGGTTTGTAGCAGTACCTTGTGGACTTCTTCAAAAACAAACGAGCTCACCTGAATCGATGGCATCGAGCTCTTCTGAGCATTTAGTGGCTCGCGGTAGTAGCTGTCCGGGTGCGGCATAACAAAATGGCTGAAGCGGTTAACATCTTGCGACAGCGCCTCGAGTGACACACTAATGAAATAGTGCGCAATTGTCGGGTTCGACTTGACCTGCTCGAATAGCGACTGAACGATCTGGTTCAGCTTAAGCGGCGGGTTCTTGTATTTTTCTAGCTGTTGGAACATGCACACCCCCTCGAGAAACCGTATTTTGTTGCCTTTATAGTATGTTTTTACTCAAGAAACTCACCTCGCTGCCGATATTACTGCCAATGCATAAGCGGTGGGCGACACATGGTGCTCGCCCGATCTAGCGAGGACATAACCATCATGAGCAGGACCACCTATTCTCACACCACCTTTGGCAATGACGCCATAGCCGAGCCATATGCCCATGATTTGATCGGCTCGGGCGCTTGGATTGTTGCCTTAGTCATCGCGACAATTGTGGTTTATCTGGAATTCAGAAAGAGCGCGGCTCGCGGAAAGCTCGCGCTCGCATTACTGATGATCACCGGGTTCATGATTATTCTATTGCCGCCGTTTGGGTCGCTGATCTTGCTGCTGACCATGTTCGCGATTATCGTGATGAGCATCGAGCACATGAATCAATAGCACTGTCTACTTCATCGCATAATGCGGCGACAAGCGTAGTCGATCAAGGTGTCGGTAACATCACCCGGTTGCACCGATACCCACTGCGGATCAGCAACCATACTTGAGCTGAGTGTGGCACCACCCTCATTCACATCTGCGTAGCGCATTACCCACATGGTGCGCGCGCGCCGAAAGCGGCAATCAAATTCTACCTGGCTGCGAATTGACTGCGCACCCAGGGAATCAGCTTGAATCAGATTTTGCGATTGCCAGACATAGACCAGATAACCCTTACGCGTCATACCGGCAGTATCAAGCAAATAGGCATTGCCCTGCGCATCTGTGGTGACGAGCGCCAGCTCGCCACCTTGAACCATCAAAGGGGTTCCGATGCAGATGATCAGCAGCCAAAGGTAAAAATGCCGTAGCCAGATTTTCATGGTGGCGCGATAAATCACTTCAGCGGCAACGATAACTGCAGCATCAAGCCTGCTAATCCCAGCATGTTGGCTTGTATTTCAAATCCATCACCCAAATCCCAGCCTATTGCAGGAACCACGCCGGGTGAGAACCCGTTCGTATTCAGCGGGACTTTGTTTTGATATTTACCTGTGTAGCCGTACAGCAGACCGGCGGTCAGCTTGGCATACAGTTGGGGATTACCTCCCAAATTGCGGTAAACCATGCCCCATGGATAATAATAAAGTGATGGCTGACCGAATGAGTTGGTAAAAAACGCAGCGCCGGCGACTAGACCGTTTTCACGCTCGCGCTCCAGACCGACAAGCCATACATGCTCATGTTCCGGACTGGGACTGAAATGCCGCGTGTACGGTGAAAAAATTAGCGCATGCCGATCTCCGGGCTCCGATCGGGTTGAAAAGCCGTCGATCCAGGTATCAGCAGCCGAGCAGCTCGCAGCAGACAGCGTGGCTAACAGCAGAACATTGCGTATCGAATTAAGCAGTAAACGGTAGATCACCATACGATGGATAGCCAGAGGTTGATTCACGTGGAAGATAGAAAAGATTTTGCGGCGGACATTATCATTTAAGCCAGCAGGCTTCAACTAAAATACCATTGTTTGTATATCGACCCCCTCAAGAGACCCTTGCCTTTTTAACATACCGCCCTGCTGTGTCACCCACCCCAACCGAAGCAGTAATGAAAAAGAGCTTTTTGCTGGTGCTGCTCATCAGCACAGTGGTGAAGCTCTGGCTTGCAGCATTTTTCCCGTTTACGGGTGACGAAGCCTATTTTTATCAATGGGGCGCACACCTTGACTGGGGTGGTTATTACGACCACCCGCCTATGGCGGGATGGTGGCTTTGGGCTTTACAGCACATATCCTCGCATACGCTGGTACTACGTAGTCCAGCGGTTTTGCTGTGGGTCGCCGTTGTCTTCGGCATGATGAATCTGTATGGCCATCTGTTCCCGCTTCATGCAGAGCGGCGTTGGCTGCTGGGTAGTTTGTTTCTGGTACTGCCATTCACCTGGGCGTTTAATCTGATCACGACGGATACACCGCTGGTCTTATTTTTGTTTTTTTCAGGATATGCTTTTATTCGGGCCGAGCTAGAAAACCAATGGCGCTGGTATGCTGCCAGCGGTGTGCTACTGGGGCTGGCATTACTGTCGAAATACTTTGCTGGCCTGCTGGCCATTACCTATGCGATCTATCTTCTACCCCGCAAGGGTGGAATCAGACGGCTACTTCTTGTAGCTGTCTGCGCACTGCCCTTCATGTTACTTAACATGATGTGGAATGCGACGCACTGCTGGAACAATATTTTGTTCAACCTGATAAACCGTAACCAAGGCGCGCATTTCTCAATATCTCAGGTTTTTTTATACCTTGTAATGCTGCTGTATCTTATTACGCCTTGGGTCTTAATCGCGCTATGGCGCCATTCCAAACCGGGTAGCAAAGTCAGGCATGAAAATGCACTTCAAGGGATGGACGATACACCACCAACGATGAACGCAGACAGGAATAGTGGCGGCAAAGAGGATTTGGACGTTGCTTCTAAAACCAATGTATCAAATAAACTTTTACTGACTGCCAATACTGGGAATGTGGTTGTTGCCACACTGTTTATCATCCCTTTCGGACTTTTCCTGCTGCTGTCGTTTTACAAGCAGATCGGATTACACTGGCTGCTGGCGTTTGTACCTTTTGTGTTTTTGTTTGTAGCGGCTTATCTGCCGAATGACGTACTTTACCGATTGAGCCGGTGGAACCTTTGGTTCGGCGCACCTCATTTGCTGCTGTTGCTGGCACTCATGTATCTACCTATTGAGGTATTCAAGCCCTACCGTATTCAGCCCGATATCGTTCTTCATCGCGATGGCAAAGATGTAGTGCGCGTATTAAAACAAGATATGGCAAGCAATGCTGTATTAATGACGCGGTCGTACAGCCAATCATCGCTGCTGGCGTTTCACGCAAAAGCCTATGTGCCGGTGTTTGGCTTTGGTAGTTTTCATGCGCGATTCGATGATGCAATTACCAACTTCACGGAACTGGATGGGAAAAATATACGTATCGCCAGTACAAGCGAAATTGATGTGAACAGCCTGCGAGCATATTTTGGCAAGGTAAGGGTTCAGGAACGCGTGATTAATGGCGCACGATTCTGGATTGCCGATGGCGAGGGCTTCCGGTTTGAGCCTTACCGAGCAGAGGTACTGACGTCAGTCGCTGAGCGCTATTACAAAGCGCCGACTTGGTTACCCGCATATGGTTGCCGTTTTCTTGAAATGTACGAATTCATTTAAAAGAAAACCGTTTGTGGCCAAGATAACTGGTAAACACAGGCACCACAACCCCAACAGCATGCGCGATTTCTGGCACCCAGCGCGTGACGCCTGCCATAGGTAGCAGGTAATACAACGCCATACTGATCGCCCACGTCTGCAACACAGCAACGCCGTTCACCATCACAAAAAATATCGCGCTGCGTTGAACCGATTGACTGCTTTGCGTAAACACAAAGCTACGCGCCAGGATAAATGCAGTCACCATACCGGTCAGATAAGCCAGCACCACTGCGCTGGAAAAATCTACCCATTGGTTATATAAAATCCGCGAGCCGAAGTTAACCAAGGCCGCCAGCCCGCCTGTGAGCAGGAATCCAAGAAACTGACGGCTCATGAAGTTGCGCATCATTGCGGCTCACCTGCCACAGCATCGCGTGCCATTTTGCGGCCAAAGCCGATGCTTTCAGAGATGCCGCGATCTTCCGGATAGTAATAGGAGGTATCTGCTACCCATAGCCCGCGCACGGGTAAAGCAACCGGCGGTAAGCGATCAAGATAACCCGGCTCACAGATCGGCTGCGCATGGCGATAGCGACTCGCGCGAACATCAATGAAGTCATCATCTTTAAGCGCAGGATTGATAGTTTGTAGATAGCGCTTCACTTTGCCGATGAAAAACTCATCCGGCTCGGCATATTTCGGATGCTCGCCGGGCATGTAAAACGGCACATACACAATCGCATGATCCAGTGGACGTAGGTTCGAGTACTCAACCAACCCCGGAATATCCATCTCTGGGTCATTTACATTTAGCCAGAAGTTTTCGGTCAGACGCTGGCGCAGTTTGGCAATGACGCAAACTACGGCGATGTTTCTCATGGCATTGAACTTCTGCGCTATCTCTGCGGGCAGATCAGGCATCAGTCGCGTCACAAATGGCAGCGGTACCGTACTGATCACCTTATCAAACGCATCGGTACCTGATTCCGTCTCAACGCCGGTGACATAACCCTGCGCGATGCTGACACGACGCGCCGGCGAGCGTAGCCGGACCTCACCACCGTGCTGCTCGATATCTGCTTTCATCGCACTCAGCAACGTAGTGGACCCACCCTCGAGATAGCCAAGCTTCTCGCGAAATAAGTTATAACGCGAGCGCCCGATGCGTCGAATACGACTCCAAATCCATGCTGCGGAAAGGTTATTGGCGTAGTCATAGAACTTGTAATCAAATAGCCGCCGCCAAAGCACTTCCCATGCCTCGGCACCCACCCAGCGCTTGATCCAGCCACTCGCTTCGACATGATCGAGCGGTCGCCAATCATCACGCTTGGTGCACAAAAAAGCATGTAAGCCATAACGAAACTTGGCCATGAATGACAAGCCACGAAAGCTCAGTAAGGCGAAAGGATTCCCCCACGGCTGCAAACGCCGCTGATACCAGTACCCCATTTTGGTTTCGACCCAGCGCATCTTGCTGGCAATGCCGAGTTCTTCAAGTAGTTGCAAAAAGGCGTGATCCGAGGTGCAATGGAAATGGTAATAACGTTCGATCTGCAGCCCATTAAAGTCGAAGCAGGCCGTCATGCCACCGACGCGGTCATCGGCTTCGAATACCACCGGGCGATGCCCGTCGCGCGCCAATTGATACGCGACGGCCAAGCCCATCGGGCCTGCACCCAGCACGGCAATTCGCTGCCCGCTCGATTGTTCAGTTGCCATACTTAAAACTCCAACACCACTGGGCTGTAGCGTGGGTCACAAAATGTCTCGTGAATCGCATCGGCAAACGGGGTTGAGCTCACGCCAAAGATTGCTGGCCAGTCGATGACCTCAAACTCATCCTTAGCCACGAGCGCAGCCAGCTGCTGCGTGGTGAACGGCGGATTGCGGTCGAATTGGCCCCAAAGCCAGAGCAAGCCATAAAACAGGCTATAGGGAATCTTCATGATCAGTGCTGCGGCATTTGTTGCGCGCTTGATCTCGCGAATAATGTCGACGTAATCAACTTTCTCATGTCCCGAGATATTGAAGACACCCTCGGTGATGCGCTGCTCGATGCAGCTGATAATGATCTGGCAAAAATCACCGACGAACAAAGGCTGCCGAAGGAAGCGCCCATCACCAGGCACTGGAAACACGGGTATTTTTTTCATGAAACGCGACAGCCAGCCCAAGTGTTTGCGATCAAACCAGCCAAACATCAAGGTAGGACGCAGTATGGGGCAGCGAATGCCACTCTCTAGCACCATCTGCTCCTGCGCTTTTTTAGTGTTGGTATAAAAATCGTCAGCAACTGATGTCACGACCGATGAGCTGATATGCACCAACTGTATGCCAGTGCCGTTCTTGATCACATCAAGCAAGTTTCGCGTAGCAATCAGATTATTACGCTCAAAATCAACATAATCATTACCGCCGATCTGTGCCTGCAGCATGACGACGGTCGCTGCTTGCGTAAAGTGTCGCTCCCACTCGCCGCGCTCTGCCAGATCGGCGTACTCGACGGTAATCTCAGGATGCAGCGATCGCACCACCGCAAGATTAGCGCGATGCTTGTCCAACACCACGATATCTCGGTAACCGCGCGCCTTTAGCCTGACGATTAAATTCTGGCCAACTAGTCCAGCACCACCGGGCAAAATAATTTTTTGCGAAGGATTGAAATTAGCCATTCAAATATTCAGCTTATGAAAAATCCAACGCGGCAAATGCTGAACGATCAGCATAATCAATTGCCATTTCGCAGGTACATACGCCACCGGCTTACCCGATTCAATCGCCTTGATGATTGCGTGCGCTACCTGGTCAACCTTGGCGAGTCCACCTGAGGGTAGATGCGCCGTCATTGGAGTTGCTGTCGGCCCCGGCTTGATTAAAACAATCTTTATGCCGGTAGTGGCAAAGCGATGCTGCAGGCCCTGCGCATACCGCTCAACCATGCCCTTACCTGCACCGTAAACATAATTGGCTTTGCGACCCCGGTCACCGGCAACTGAACCAATCAATGCCAGCGTTCCACGATCTTGCTGGGCGAGCTGCTTGGCAAAGGCTTCTGCAAATAAGGCCGGTGACAGACCATTCACTTGTAGAGCTGCCTGCGCTTGGTGAAGATCCTGCTCGCAGTTTTGCTGCACCGGTAGATCACCGTGCGCGATCAAGACAATATCGATCGCCGATTGTGCGGCCTGCTGCGCTAGCGTAGCAATTGCGTCGACATCAAGAAAATCAATCTGGACGGTTTGTATATCGGACTGTGGGCTGCGAACCCGTAAATCATCAGCGACACGCTGAACGCGCGCCAGATCACGCCCAACCAATAAAAAATCAGCAGATTCGTGCGCCCATAGCCGTGCACAATGCTCTGCAATCGCGGAGCTGGCACCAATAATCACGATTCGCTTTTTACTCAATTCAATTCCCCAGCAAACGGCGTGACATCGCCGAGCTTATACCCGCATCTCGCAGCGGCAGAAATTCTTTCAATCGTGGGTATCCCGCCTCGAACATAGTACGCGTCATACGTGCATCTTTTGCAGGATACAGACGACCACCCGCCGCCATCACGATCGCGTCGAGTCTCTCGAATAAGGCCAGCGTGGGCGCCCCCGTATTCGGAAAGTCCAGCGCCAAGGTAACGCCGGGGCGGGCAAAGCTCAGCATACCGGCCGCATCGCGCTGACCAAAAGTTTTGAGCACAGCAAGAAAAGAGCCCATGCCAGCACCCCTGATCGTTTTTAACATGGCTTGTACACCTGTAGCACCCACCTCGCGCGGCAAGACGCATTGGTACTGATAGAAACCATGAGGTCCATACAGGCGGTTCCAGTCTTGTATGCGGTCTAAAGGATGAAAAAACTGCACGTAGTGCTGCCGGCTACGGGTCTGTGTTTTTTTGAGATGATAGTAGACCGCGTTGAAGGGTCGCAGCGAGAGCCGATTGACGAGTGACATCGGCGGCACGAAGGGAAAGCGTAGATCAGCGCGCGCCGGTGGCTCGGGCTGGTCGACAGCAACTGAATTCGCGCGCATGAAGATGCCGCGCCCCGAGGGGTGTAAACAATCAATCCAGGAAACCGTGTGCTCCCAATCGGCTTCCGAAGCGTCGGCTAGCGTGAAGAATTCTTGGAGATCTTCATATGGAAGTGTTTCAACATTCAGCCACGGGCCGGGGACGCGACGCAGCTGTAACTCAGCTTCAACAATCACGCCGGTGAGACCAAGCCCACCAACCGTGGCAGCGAACATGATATCGCCAGGCAGACAGTGAAGGACTTCTCCGTTGGTGCGAGCGAGTGTGAGCTGTGTAACATGGTCACCAAAGCAGCCATAGCGGTGATGATTTTTACCGTGTATATCATTCGCGATTGCGCCACCGACGGTGACATATTGGGTGCCCGGTACCACAGGCAACATCCAGCCGCATGTCACACCGAAACGCTGAATCTCACGCAACAAGGTGCCTGATTCACAGCGCAAACGACCGGTCTGCTCATCAAATGCAATGAAGCGATCAAGCGCACGCAGATCCCATAACGTACCCTGCGGGTTCAGGCAGACATCGCCGTAGCTGCGTCCCATACCAAAAGCGAGGCCTGGGTGTTGGCCAGTGATTGCTTCAGAGATTCGGGCTCGATCAGCAAGAGGCTGTACATGATGATCGTAATTACCAAGCCGACCCCAAGAGCCGACCGCTACCATGTCCATCCTCGAGAGCCCAGCAGCAGAACACTAAAGAAGATGACGCCGGCAATCAGCCCAACACGATCACGCAGGGCGAACACTAAAGGATCATCATGCATCTCGCCGCGATGGGCTTTCATCCAGATGCGACTGATCCAGTACAGCAGCACTGGCACTGCCGCCCAGATCAACTCAGGCGAACGATACAAGCGCACCACTGCTTCACTATTCAGATAGAGCGCCAACACCAGCACCGAAGCGTAGCCGGACATCAGACCGAGCATTTGTACCAGCGACGCATCCGACGTCAGGTAACCACGCCCATGCGCTCGTTCACTACCCGACTTCGACTGTACATCCAGCTCGGCATAGCGCTTGACGAACGCTAACGATAGAAAAAAGAAAGCAGAAAACGCCAGCAACCAAAATGAGAGCGGTATATCAAGCGCTGCAGCGCCTGCAATTACACGCAGTGTGTAAAGCATAGCCAGCGCGAGGCAATCAATAATCACCAGCCGCTTCAGTACCAGCGAGTAGGCGCACGTCAGTGCAAAATAAAACAATAGCCAACCAGTAAATGCCCAGCCCACGGGTACTGCGCATAGCAAAGCGCAGATTAGCAAGAGGGGCACCAGCATGACACCTAGCGCAACCGGTATCTGCCCCGCAGCAAAAGGGCGAAAGCGCTTGCGCGGGTGCTGACGATCGCTATCGAGATCGAGCAGATCATTCGCTACATAGACCGCTGACGCACATAAACTAAAAGCCACAAAAGCCAACAATAGCCGTGGTAATAATTCACTGTCCGGAATCATGTGCGCCGCCATCGGCGCCATGAAGAGCAACAGATTCTTGGCCCATTGATGCGGACGTAGCGCTCTCAGCAAAGCCTCGCCAATACGTTGGTCAGTTTCAAATACTTTGTCGACCTCGGCGACGGTTTTTGCCTGCCTGGTCAATTCAGCCGATGCATTGACGATGATCGCTTTACGCGCGCGCTGCCAGACATGTAAATCGACTGAGGCATTACCCGCATAGTCAAAGCCCCCGGCACCAAAACGTCGCTCGAGCGCCTCTGCTTTTTTTACGCCACCAAGATTGGTATTGCCATCGCTGGCAATAACCTCATCAAAGAGTCCCAAGTGCTCGGAGATGGCTATCGCAATGCTGTGGTCTGCAGCGGTACAAAGCACTAGTTTGCGCCCCTGCGCACGTTGCTCGGTCAGCCAAGTGATGAGTGGCTGGTGGTAGGGCAGCGTACTTGGTTCAAATCGCGACAACGCCGCCAACCGCTGCTTCAGCACCGCCTTACCCTGCAACAGCCAGAATGGCAGCTTGAATAACGCCAACGGATACTCACGCAGCGCGCGCAATGCAGCTTCATGCAGCGTGTCCGAGTGGACCAGCGTGCCGTCGAGATCGACGGCGAGCGGGATGGCATTCAAAGGCGTGTCCTTGTGGGGTGAGCGGCAGCTTGCGCCAACTCGAGCGCTGGTATTTTAATTCAGCAACACGATATGAATCAGCGCCCGTTGCTTGCGGCAGCAGTACTCAGCAATGAGTGGCCTGCCGCCGGCACCCACAGGATTTTTTAGCGCTGAACCGCATCCACTACGGCCAAGGCAGTCATATTAACAATGCGACGCACCGTCGCCGAGGGTGTGAGGATGTGTACTGCGCGGGCGCAGCCGAGCAGCACCGGCCCGATCGCAATGCCGCCGCCCGCAGTCATCTTCAGCAGGTTGTAGGCGATATTGGCAGCATCAATATTCGGCAGCACCAGCAAATTAGCATCGCCTTTCAGCAGGGTATCAGGCATGACCGACTTCAGCAGATGCGCATCGAGTGCCGTATCGCCATGCATCTCGCCGTCAACCTCAAGATCGGGCGCACGTTCGCGAATCAGTGCTAATGCCTCACGCATCTTGATGGCTGACTCGCTATTGCTGCTACCAAAATTCGAATGCGATAACAGCGCGGCGCGTGGGTAAAGCCCGAAACGTCGCATCTCTTCCGCGGCCATGATCGTGATCTCGGCGATCTGCTCGGCATTCGGATTCTCATTGACATGGGTGTCGACCAGCACAATCTGTCGGTCATGCAGCACCAGCGCATTCATCGCGGCGTAGGTGTTCACACCGGGACGTTTACCCAAGATCATGTCAATGTAATGCAGATGCAGATCTGTGTTGCCGTAGG
>VFQT010002609.1_pt1 | contig 18097 bp, 15 predicted proteins | sample 3512381 | NCBI WGS metagenome assembly VFQT01 (sample SAMN10412376, study PRJNA504923) | tailings metagenome | isolation source: Relicate 2 Philex TSF3 active mining site | place: Philippines: Tuba, Benguet | collected 2017-08-29
TCGGATGTAGCGTCTTTATAAACCATCGGGATTCCTGAAAAAGCAATTTCTGCCAAATCACGAAATTCACGGAAATGAAGATCGTAGTTTCCTTTTACGCGATTTCCGTTTTGATCCACAACCGCATGAGCCGGAATGTTAAGTGTTCCATACTTTAGCTGAACTGTTTGTGCGCTTTCATTGGAAACGGAATGGGTTTCGGCGGGATTACCGGGATCTTTTAGCGAAAAGAGTTGTTGATCTTTGATTGATTCTTTCGTATAAATTCGAAAGCCATGAAAATAGTGCGCTGCAGCTTCTTTGGTTTTAGCACCTGTCTGTTCGATTCCCACCCAATCAATGGTTTTATCGCTCGGAAGGATAAGAAGCTCTTTTAGCTTCGCAATACGTTGGTTATTCAAAGCTGCCTGGTTGAAATTCGGACTTTGTTTGTAACGTGTGTAACACAATTCAATGCGCACAATTTGCTTATTTTGCAATGCACGGATTTGTTCGGTGTACTTGAGTTGGTCTTGCGAGAAATTGGATGGAATTTCCACACAATTGGCAGGGCGTGTTCCACAAGACGTGACGGCTTTGTGGTTGAGTTGTTGTGCGAAACTCCATGCGGAGACCCAAATTAGGCTAAGGGTAAAGGCTGTTGTTTTCATGATGTGTTTTTTTTAACCTAATGTCACACAACGGAAAAAGTAAAAGGTGATTTCAAAAAAAAAGAATATGAAGGATATTGAAACGAAGACCGACATTCAACGATTAGTTGATGTATTCTACGATCGCGTGTTAAAAGACGAGCTTTTAGCACCATACTTTTCCCAGCTAAATTTTTCTGCGCATTTACCAAAAATGGTTCATTTCTGGAGTTTTGTGCTGTTAGATGAACCCGGCTATACGACAAACGTGACGGAAAAACACGCCAATATGCCCTTGAACAAAGCATTGTTCGATCGTTGGGTGAGTATGTTCTCTGAAACGGTAGACTCCTTGTATCTCGGGGAAAAAGCGAATCTAGCGAAACAACGTGCTGCGATCATGGGGTGGACCATGGCTAGTAAGCATGATTGATGTTTGGATGAACTTAATGGATCGACTGAATTTGCTCCATCACATAACCGCGTACAAACAAACAAATCTGCGCCATTCCTTCGATATTTAGATACTTGACATCGTCGGTTACTTTATGGTAGTCCTCATGCATTCCTGTGCTGAAAGAAATGGCCGGAATTCCTTTTGCAACGAAATGTTTCGTGTCTAAAAGTTGAATTTTTTTGTTGTCTGTTGCGGCTATTTTGCAATAATCATTCATTTTAGGAAACACATTGGGGTCACTTACGGATGCGTACAATTCTTGAGAGCTAGGATTCATTCTTCCTACCATATCCAGATTAATCATCAGGCAAACGTTTTTTATTTTTTTCGGTAAATGTTCTGAAAGGTATTTTGAACCGAAAGTTCCAATTTCATGGGCAGTAAAGGGGACAATCAGAAAATTTACGGGCTGCTTTTTTTGAGATAAGTAAATACCAAGTTCAATCAAAATTGCCACCCCAGAGGCATTGTCATCTGCACCGTTGTGTATTTCATTCGTTTTAAAGGACATAGACAATTGATCACCAAATCCAATGTGATCGATATGTGCGCCTATCAGAATCGTGTTTTTAGAATGATTGTCGATAAAAAAGCCTTTCATCGTTGATAGCACCTGAGAGGAATCTTTTTTCTGGGCCGGTACCTTCCATTTGAAAACGCGAATTTTTTTAAAGTCCTTGAATGCATTAGCAACATATTCTGTCGCCTTTAATTCGTATTCAGATCCAGCCGATCTCCCCTGCAGATCATCACTTGCCAAAAAACAAACGTGTTCAAACAATCTGGCTTGAAGCCCTGCCGTATCAACTTGTGACCAACAGGATGAAATTCCAATAATAAAAAAGGGGATGAATAGCTTCATCCCCTAAAGTTATAAAAAGACAAGGAATTATCTGTCTGTTGCTGGGCGTTTTACCTCGCTCAAGTGCTTAGGCAATACTCCGAAACGAATTTCGGAACCATCCCACCACATTCCCATTGCTTGACCTTCAGTGTTTCCATCATTGAATAACACTTGTTGTAAGTTACGGTCAAAATCAGGAGCAGTAACGATTCGCGTTGCTTCTTCCATACGGTTGTCGATACGATTAGCTACAGCGATCCATGAGATAGCTACAGAACTTGTTCCGTTTCCTAATTCACGAACAGTGAAACCGTTTTTATCGATAGACTCAATGTAAACCCCGTTACAAGCTCCATTAGGAGTGATTGTAACCACAGGTTCCTCACCAGCCAATGCTTTGAAATTCGCATCGAAAGGAATGTAAACAGAACCGTTATTCAACGTTGATTTTCCTTTAGAGTAAATGGTTGCATCAACACTTGATACAGCGTAAACCGGAGTTTTCACTTCATTTGCTGTTTGAACCAATTCGATATTTTTACCTAAAGTATACGTGTTACCAGAGTTGTAAGTTGAAAACAATTCGCCGGAATTCATTGTACCGATCAAATCTCCTTTGTTCACGCTACCTGCGATACCACCGAAGAATCCACCACCGAATCCAACAATTTCGCTTGATGGTAACAAACCACCTCCACTTGCAAAAGCATTTGAACCGTAAACACCATAACCAATGGAGCCACTATTCTTGTAACCCAAAGATCCCCAGTATCCTCCAGATTGCTCTGCTCCAAGCGCTCCACCACAACGTGTGTAATCATTGTAGTTGAAGCCTGCTGTTCCAAAGGTGTATAAGTCTCCCCAGAAACTGTAACCTGCAGATCCACTATTTGTTGCTCCAACACTGTAAGCAGTACCGTCGTTTTGCGAGTCACGTGTTCTGTAACCGAAAAGCGAATGTTGACCATCGCCATTGATAGTTAATTGCTGTCTGTACGCGTAAAGCAGGTATTGTATCGATGGTGCAATGTTAATTCCTAAACCGGTACCGTTATCTTGTATTAGTGAATTACCTATAGTAGAAGCTCCAGTAAACTTTGTATGGTAATTTGTTGTGCCAGATCCGGTCACTCCTGAGAAAGTTACTGCAGAAAGTGCTCCTGTATTATCAGTCTGAACAAAACGTGTTCCACCTCCACCAAGGCCGCTAATAATTGCATTTGTTGTACTTAGTGTATTAGTACCATTATTCCATGTCAAATTCGCAGATCCGTCAGCTGCACCAGCATTGTTATAAATGATTTGCGTGTTAGAACCTGCAACTGGTCCTGCCGGTCCTTGTGGTCCTGTAGCTCCATCAGCTCCCGCTGGTCCCGCAGGTCCTTGTGGTCCTGTAGCTCCGTCGGCTCCCGCTGGTCCTTGAGGCCCTTGTGGTCCTGTAGCTCCGTCGGCTCCTGCCGGTCCTTGTGGTCCTGTAGCTCCGTCAGCTCCTGCAGGCCCTTGTGGTCCTGTAGCTCCGTCCGCTCCAGCCGGTCCTTGCGGTCCTGTAGCCCCGTCCGCTCCCGCCGGTCCCTGAGGTCCTTGTGGTCCTGTAGCCCCGGCAGGTCCCGCTGGTCCTTGAGGTCCAGCGACTCCGGCATTTTCAGCGTAAAGTGCGTAAGGAACGCTTAAAAGTTCAGAAGTCCCAACAATGTCGTAGTTGGTTCCACCTGTTGCATCTGTTTCTGTTTTGATAAAGTATGTTCCTGTAGACCAATCAATGGAAGAAAATGTTCCTGAAACTACTGTTCCAGAACCGATTTGAAATGTTGCAAGTCCGTTTGCATTGGTTGTTGCAGTATGCGTTTCCACGTAAACAGCTGTTCCTGATGAAGAACCTTGCAAAATACTTACACGAACTCCAACTGATGAACTTGTAACTAGGTTATTTGATGCGTTGCGCACAACAGCTTGGTAAGACATTTTTTGTGGAGCTTGAGCAAAACTATAGGCTCCAAGCAAAAGAGCTCCGACTAATAATAAATTCTTTTTCATAATAAAATAAATAGTGGTTTGGTTTAATTCGATTTTACTAGCTTGAAACTTTTCGCTAGTTGATCTCCGATAATCACGTTTAGATAATAAATAGCATTTGGTAGTTCTGACACGGAGATTGTTACTTGCTCCGATGTAATTTTTTCTGAACGCACCAATTTTCCTTGTTCGTCTGTGAGGTTATAATTCATTGCACCATAGCTATTTTGGTTTGCAATGGTCATTACGACGACATCAACAGCAGGGTTTGGAAACAGATCCACCGAGATGTTAAATGGATTCTCTGCTAATTCGTTTGTGAAAATTTCGAAGGGTTGTTGAACCCCCAAATTCATGGAACCACTTGTTCCCGTGAGATAGGTGTAGTCGATCTGGCCGACAGTGAAACTCGAAGTTCCACCACTTCCTGATGCCTCACCTCCTGTGGCTACCACATTCTTTTGCCCATAGGCAAATGAATTTACAAGTAACCCAAAAAGAAGGATTTTCTTATTCATAAGTAAAAGTGTTAGTTGGCACAATGTATACATTCTAAATAAGAAAGCCAAACTTTATGTGTGAATAATTTTACAAACGCTCTACGCGTTAATTCAAAAGGGATTCGCTAGCGGGATAGCTTAGCGCAACACATTAACGTGACCTGTAATGGTCACAGGATCTTGATTGGCACCACAAGGAACGTATTTCACTTTGTAGGCATAAATACCGTCTGGAGCAGGGAAACCGTTGTATTGACCGTCCCAGTAATCTTCCGGATCATTGGTCTTAAAAACTTCCTCTCCCCAACGGTTGAAAATGCGCATTTCCCATTCAAGTGGATCTAAGGCCAAAACAGCATTGAAACTGTTGTTGAACTCATTGCCATCCGGAGTAAATGTATTCGGAATATAAATAGGGAAGGGCTCCACGTACAAACTGCGAAGTGCGGTATCCGAACAACCGAATTCGTTATATGCGATCAGGATAGGATTGTGAGTGCCATCGGTGGTATACGTGTAAGTTGGATTTTGTTCTGTAGTTCCAGCTTCCGCGTCATCAAAAATGTATTGGTAGGTCAATGCACCTTGGGATTGATCCGTAAAGCGCACAGTCGCGTTGCAAATATCCATCTTTGTCTTATCGATCGTAAATTGTGCTACCGGACTCGGATGAACTACCACTAACCCAATCTTTGTAAGAGACAGTGTGTCTACACATCCTTCTTCGGTTCGAATCTGAAGTGTCACCGTATATTGTCCGGGATTTGGATACAAATGCGCCGGAGTTTCCTCTGTTGAGGTTCCACCATCCCCGAAATTCCAATAATAATAGATCTCCGAGTCTGCGGAGGAATTGTTGGTGAATTGCGCCAAATATGGAGCACAAGGCAGGTCTTCTACCAATCCGAAATCAATGGTAGGTTCTCTGAATAAGAAAACGGAGCTGGTCGCAGATTCTGAACACTGTAAGAAACTTGCTGTTAAGGTGATGTTATGAGAACCCGGAGTATTGTAAACGACGTTGTTCACATTCAATGTTGTGGCGGAAGGAGGCGTCGCATTGGGTCCAAAGTTCCAGGAATAAGTTGTAATCGATGGACCTGAAACGTTACCTGCAAAATTGAAGGAGTTGTTCACGATACACAAGCTGTCATTGTGCGTAAAGGAAACCACCAGATCTTCGTAGATCGTTATATCTTCTACAACAGTGTCTGAACAACCACTCACAATCTCAGCCACCAGGGTAATCGGATAAGTGCCAGGTCCCGGGAAGGTGTAAGTTGGACTCGTCTGCGTGCTTACATCAGAATTAGTGCCGGAAACTCCAAAATCCCAATAATAGTTGACGCCATTCACAGACGAATTCAAGAACGTTTGTGTCAAACCATTGCATTCATGATTGTTCTGGAAGCCGAGATCTGCCGTAGGCGGTGCAAAGAAGAACATCGGATAAGTTACGGTATCTGCGCAAATCCCCGCTGAACCTATCAAAGTGATTTGATTTCCGGTTGGTTGGGAGAAGGTAACCCCATTTACAGCCGTTGCAGTGGAAGTACCCGGATTTCCATTCGGTCCGAAATCCCATTGAAGTGCCACGTTTAACCCCGGTGGTGCGGTTACAACAGATTGAAAATCGATACTGTGGTCAATGAAACACGCGGAATCCTGGAAGATCATGTCTACCTCCAATGGATTTGCCAGTGTCAGTTGAATGATGGCAGTATCGGTACAAGGCCAGCCCGGATTGGCGATCAATGTTACCTGATATACTCCAGGTGAAGGGTAGGTATAGGTCGGTTCAAATGCCGTGCTCACATCCGAAGTGGTCGTTGGATCTCCAAAATTCCAAGAATAAGAAGTGGCCCCAAAACTTTGATTGTCGAAGGTCCATGTCAACCCTTGACAGTAAGAAATGAAGCCCGGAGAATCTTCTTGCTCGGTAATGTCTGCTTGCAAAGTGATCACGCAGTTTACGACGCGGAACAAAAAGTCGCGGGTTTGCGAATTGATGATCACCCCATTGCGCCATTCATTCACACGAATTCCAACTACATACAATCCCAAGTTATTCGCATCTACAAACAATTGCCCTGTGTTTGGATCAATCGTTGTGGTAGAGCCCGGACCTAACGGTTGTGCAGCACTGTTTCCACCTGACCATACAACCGGTCCGTATGGCGGTGCCGGAGGTGGAGCAGGAGCAGGATTGATGGAATTTGCACCTGCATTTGGAGTCACCAATTGATAGGTTAAAACATCTCCATCCGGATCGGTTGCACTGTGATCGAAATATAAATTTTCGTTGTTACAAATCACCAATGGCGGGTAATTTACAAATCGAGGCGCACTATTTACCAACGCATTTGATGCTGTTCCCGTTATATGTGTTGTCAAAGTCAAACCGGTATCATCCGGATTGTTCAAATTCGTGATATTCGGACCGCGACAACAACGCTGATAAGAAAGGGTGTAGCCACCCGGAGTTGGTGGTAAATTGATTACAGTGGTGTAGATCGCCCGTTCGGTACAAATGCCGGAAGGCGGCGTAACACAAGGATTGTTAAATACAACGGGTAAAATGGTAGATCCGGGAAAAGGAATGTTGAACGAAGTGACTAAATTGTTGTTGATGTCGAAAACGCCCAAACTTAACGGGTCGTCGAATTGGGCTCCGGTTGAGGCGCAGTCGCGATACAAAACGACATAAACGCGGTAATTGTTGTTGCCCAAATAGTCGTAATACATATCACCACCCACAATGTGAGATGCCTTGGACCAAAGTGCCAATGCTAAAAACGTGATGAGTAGTATTCCTTGTTTCACAGCTCTAAAACGTAATATTCGGGAAAAAGTTGGCTTTTCCACGTAAAAATTCCACTGTCCCTTACATTTTTTGTGCCAACGGTCGTATTCTTTGTGTGAACTGTTTTTTTTTCAGCGACTAATTGAGGGTAACCATTCACGAAATCAGAACCGTTAGCGTTGGATTGAATTCCACCTGTTTCATTTTTTTTCGTCAATTTTAGGCATGCGTTTTTGGCTCGTCTTGTTTTCGTGTACGGTCCTGTTCCAGATGTTTGCACAGCGGGGAGTGATTCACCTGACCGGTGAAGACGGTTTGATCGATAACCGCGTGCGTGATGTGGTGCACGATGATCGTGGTTTTCTCTGGATTGCTACTGCCAATGGTCTCGATCGCTTCGATGGACAGCGCTTCCTGCATTTTCAGTCGGTGGAAGGAGATCCAACAACCATTTCTTCGAATGATGTGGTGGCAATTGCGGCCGATGCACAACACCGAATTTGGGTGGCGACGCAAAACAAGGGTTTGTGTTGGATCGATTCGCGCACCTTTCGCATTTACCGTGTAGGAGCAAAACAGGGCATTCCCGGAAAAGAAATAACTGCTTTAACAAGTGATGCATCGGGAAATATCTGGTGCGGCGTTCGCAAAAAGGGGTTGTTTCGCTTCAATAAACAGAACGCACGTTTCGAACAGATTCCTCTGAAAAACGGAGCACACTCTTTTCCCGAGATCACACAATTGTTTCAAGACAAATTCTATCCGGAATATCTGTGGGTGACAACCGACGATGGCTTGTACCGCGTTCATCAGACCACTAAAAATACCGCACATTATTTTCCAACTAAAAAGAATGTCCTGAATCCGGAGGCCATGAAGTTTACGGATCGATCGGTATTCAGTATTGAGCAGGATGGTAAAGGAAATTTGTATTTAGGGTTGGATAAAGGCGAGTTCTTGTATTTCGACCAACAGCAAGCAGTCTTTAAGAAAATTCCCGGACCATTTTTTCTACCTGAAACAGACCGAAAGCGCATTGTGGACCTGAAATGGCGTGATACGCGTTACCTGTACGTGTGCTTGGAAGACAGCGAATTCTTGCTTTTTGACGCTCGGAGTAAATCCTTCATGCGCTACCAGGAAGTAGAAAGGTCCATTCAGGATGCTTCGTGCATTGTCCGAAATAGTTCACAGATTGCCGTAGGAAGTAAAACCATGGGCTGTTATGTCCACGATGAGCGTTTGATCTATGGTGATCGGATTCCGGAGACTTATCCGTTGAGCGGTTTGTATTGGTTCCAAGATCGCAAATTGATGGTCAAATGGTATTGCCAAGCAAAGAACAGCTTGGTGTGGATAGACGGAAAAACCCTTGCTCAAAATGATTTATCTGCCGGCGAAACGATTTTAGCTTCCGGTGCTTTTGGTAAGAATCCTTTGTTGATCGGAAAACAACAGGCTTACAGCTGGGAGAATGGTCGGATCACGGTTATCAAAGGGGATTGGGCCAAATTGAATCCGATTTCAGCCTTGGTTGAAGCAAACGGTTGCTGGATCGGAACTGTAAACAAAGGAGCGTATCGTATATTGTCGCCTGAAAATTCCGGAATAAGGCTCTTGGCGGGAACTTCAGACTTGGAACGCATCAAAGCCATCGTGCACTGGAAACAGTACTTATTACTCGGACATCGCGACGGATTGGCGGTAGTTTCTAAGCTTTCAAATAAGCGCGAAAACGGTCTTTTAAAACTACAGATTGACGATCAGGTACAAGCGCTTTTCATCGATCGGCAACAACGCCTTTGGATCGGAACGCTGCACGATGGGGTGTATGTTTACGATTTGAAGCATAACAAATTGCTCAAGCGTTTCACGATCAGAAACGGATTGCAGGATGCACACGTTCTGGAGATCACGCAAGATAATTTGGGAAGGATTTGGGTCTTGAATCCGGGAAGTATTTCGGTATTTGAACCACAATTGAAAAGCAATTTCACCCTGGAAAAAAAGCACGGAATGGGACAGGTCCTGTCGCTCACATCGGCGGGAGATCATTTGTATTTCTTGGAAGAAAAAGGATTTATTACAAGCCGACTTCAGGCACCATTTCCTCCGGCTCCAGCGCCACAACCTTATATTCAGCGCTTATTGATCCTGAACAAAAATGGGGGAGCTTTGAATTTGACTACGATGTCTCACGACGAAAACGATGTGCGGATTGAATTTGGGGTCCTCGATTTTGCCAATGGAACCAACAATGAGGTCTCCTATCGCTTGAAAGGATTGCAGGATAAATGGCAAAGTGGTAACGGTCGCGATGAGGTGGATTACTACAACCTTTCCGGCGGTGAATACGTCTTCGAATTGCGTATTCGTAAGGATGGTAAGGAATCCATTGCACGTTATCCCTTCGAAGTGGCGCCGCCATTTTGGCTGCGTTGGTGGTTCATCACTTTGGTGCTGATCGTGGGAGTATTGTTGATTCGTGTTTACCTGCGAGTGCGTATCCAGCGCGTGGAAAAAGAACAGGAAGTGAAGGCGCAATTCAATGCTCAATTGATCGAGATGGAGGCCAAAGCCCTACGTGCCCAAATGAATCCTCATTTCTTGTTCAACAGTTTGAATTCGATCCGCTTATTTGTTTTGAAAAACGATACAGACAGTGCGTCGAACTACATGGCAAAATTCTCGAAATTGCTGCGCATGATCTTGAATCACTCCAGACAAGATATGATCACGGTTTACGATGAAATGCAGTCCTTGAAATTGTACCTGGAGTTTGAACGATTGCGCTTCGACAAAGGTTTTGATTTTGATTTGCAGATCGACGGACAAGATGTCCTGGATTGTCAGATCCCGCCAATGATCATTCAGCCCTTTGTAGAGAATGCGATCTGGCATGGATTGATGCCGCGCGAAGACGATCAGGGACACATTCACGTGGCCTTCCGTAAAGAGCCGAATAGATTGGTTGTTGAGGTGCGCGATAACGGAATTGGACGGGAACGCTCAAAACACAACAATGCCAAGCGCAGTTTGAAAGAAGGAAGTGTGGGCTTACAGATTACCAAAGACCGCTTGAAAGCACTTTCGAAACGAACCGGAAGGGAAAATGACTTCGAAATCACGGATTGTTACGATGAAAATCAACAACCTACGGGAACTTTAGTTATCTTGACCTTCGAAACCGAAACACTATGATACAATTACGCGCTATTTTAGTAGATGATGAAAAGCACAGTCTGGAAACAACCGCCATTTTGGTGCGTAAGTTTTGTCCGGATGTGGAGATCTTGGCAGAGTTGAGTTCACCGCTGGAAGCATTAGAGGTGATCAACGAAATGGAGCCGGATCTTTTGTTTATGGATATTTCCATGCCAAAGATGAATGGTTTTGAATTGCTCAATGCGCTTACCTACAAGGATGCGGACGTAATTTTCACCACGGCTTACGATGAATATGCCTTAGAAGGATTCAAGCAAGGAGCCATTCATTATTTGGTAAAACCAATCGAAGCAGAGGATTTGGTGGAAGCAGTGCAACGCGTAAAGAAAAAACGAGCGGAAATGCGCAAGTCGGCTGGAGCGATGCAACAAGCCCTGACACCGAAAATTCCTGTTTCATCCCTTTCAGGTGTGGAATTGGTAGAGGTGGAGCAGATCATTCGCTGCGAATCGGATGGAAATTACACGATTATTGTGTTGCCTTCGCGCAAGATCACGGTTTCAAAAACTTTGAAGGAGATTGAAAAGCAATTAGCAGATTATCCATTCTTCTTCCGCCTGCATAATTCACATTTGGTGAATTTGAATCACATTACGCGCTACATACGCGGTGAGGGAGGATCGGTGATTCTTTCAAATACAGAGGAGATAGGTGTTTCTCGCAGTAAGAAACAAGAGTTGTTGGATGTATTAGGGATTAATTAAAAGCTTATGAAAAGTTGGTTATTTATTCTGGGAATGTTGATCTCGTTCATGTCGGACGCACAGATAGATTTGGAAGGAGCAGCTAAGAAGAAATTGGAACAACAGGATTTCAATACAACGCGCAACAACAAAGACCGCAACAGCATTAATTCTACGCGTAAAAAGGCGAAGAAAATGAATGTGGAGTCAGCACCGCCGCCGCCGCCGCCACCTGCTCCGGCACCGGATACGCTGAAAGATTTACTTTTGAAATCAAATGCATCTGCTTCTTTTAAAGTGGTTGGTTCGGTAAAAGATTTCACCATGTTTGTAGGGCCTGATTTTGTTATTATCCAAATACAAGGTGAGAATAATTTTACTTTGTATGATTTTGGAAGAAGCAGATCGATCACTTTTGATACCATTAGAAAGGATTATAGTGTTGCCTCTTTTGAACCTACGTTTATTGTCCGAGATTTGAGTGGGTTGGTATCCACTGGAAAAACGAAACTTATTGCCGGAGTTGAAGCCGAAGAGTATGTTTTAAAAGATGAAAAAGGCCAGGATCAATTGCGTATTTGGGCTGATGCAGGCGAGGCCTTAGATGTTTATTGGTACGACATGACCTTTGCCATGATCTCCGGTGAATACGTTATGGAACCGATCTTTTTCCTAAACAAAGGAAATCTAGTGCTTGAATTGCAGGAACTGGACATGGGGCAACCGACGAGTTCGATCAAAGCAACGTTCATGAAACGGGAAGAATTCCAATTCGACCTTAGGACTTATCAGCGCTTGTAAAACTGATTGGGGTCGGGAAACACATACTTGTAACCAAGCGCTTCAGAATAGGAAGAATCGATTGTTTTCCCGCCGTCGCCGCTTGCTTCAAACTGCGGTGCAGGAATATCGAGTTGCTTCGCTAACAAGGTATAATGCGTTGCTTTCAGCGGATGCTGCGGCGCACAGCCATTGATCACTTTTCCCCAAATGTTGTGTTCTACTACAAATTGAAGCAAGCCCACCGCATCTTCCTGATGGATCAAATTCACCGGTTCGTCGGCGTTGTAGGTTTTTCCTGAGCGCGACATGAAACGCACAGGCCAACGATCGCCACCCACCAATCCGGCCATGCGCACGATCGTTACACGATTTTTCAATGCTTGTTGCAACTTCCATTCACACGCACCCAGCACAGAATCCCGGGCTTGTTCGGGTGTCCAATCTGCTTCGGTATAGCTCACAGCAGCATCCGGATAAACGCCCGTGGAGGAAACCAGAATCAACTTAGCCTCCCCATTCAACTTTGAAGCGATTACCAAGGCATCGTTTTGATAGTGATTCGCTGAAACCCGCGATGGTGGAAATGCGAGAATAACCACCTCCGCATCTGAAAGCGCAGCAGGAAATACGCCCGACTCCGGATTGCATCTTTCCCAAACGAGCTTATCCGAACTTGTCGGAAATTCATTTCTGCGCGTGGCTACAACTTCATGACCGGCAGCAGCCAATTTTTCAGCCAAAGGCAAGCCCAACCAACCGGCACCAACAACGACGATCTTCATGCAACAAAAATACGGCAAGTATTAGGTGAAAGCGTGCTTTGATCGTATTTTTGTAAAAAACTCAGATTATGTTCGCGAGAGGGTATGTGCGTTTGCAGTGGATCGCTTTGGTGTTGATCTTTTTGGTGATCATTGCAGGAAGTGTGGTGAGAACAACGGGAAGTGGAATGGGTTGTCCGGATTGGCCGAAATGCTTCGGACAATGGGTGCCACCGACCAGTGAAGCCGAATTGCCTGCCAATTACCGCGAGATTTACGGCGAAAAACGCGTGGCGAAGGTGGAGAAATTCACCAAGTTCCTTTCCGCGATCGGGATGGGCGAAACCGCTGAACGCATCCGCAAAAGTCCTGAAACCTACGAAGAATTGCCTTTCAACGCAGGAACTACCTGGACCGAATACGTGAACCGCCTTGTCGGATTCTTAGCCGGAGATGCCATGCTCATCGCCTTCATCTGGACCTTGCTGCGCTACCGTAAAGACAAGCGTTTGGTGCGTCTTTCTTTAGTGGCCCTGTTCGTATTGGTCGTAAACGCGTGGTTTGGATCCATCGTTGTAGCAACGAACTTGGTTCCCTGGACGATCACCGTACACATGTTCCTGGCTTTAGCGCTCGTGTATCTACAGTTAATGCTCTTGCGCCGCATCACGCCAAGTATGCAGAAGACTTTGAACCTACCGAACGGGATCAAATGGCTGATCATCGTCATTTTGGCGATCACCACTTACCAAATGTTCCTCGGCACGCAAGTACGCGAGTATATCGACGAATTGACGAAAAAAGGGATCGGTCGCGAAGGCTGGTCGGAGAATTTCGGCTGGACCTTCTTCATACACCGCTCCTTCAGTTGGCTGGTTTTGGTCTTGATCGGATTGATGACCTGGTTGAACTACAAGACCGACAAATTGCGTGCGATCTACATTGCCTTCGTTTTACTGGCTCTGGAATTGATCGGTGGCGTGTTGTTGGCCTACGCCGACATGCCGGGTGCGGTACAGGTGAGTCACTTGCTGTTTGCTGCCTTATTATTCGGTGTTTTATCGATGTTATTCATCCGCATGCGTCCGTTGAAGGATCCATTATTCAGTGATCGATTGCGATAATTGCAAGCAAAATACGAGGAGAGCGTTTATCATTTTCTGAAAATGCTATATTTGCACTCCTGAAATCGGAAAGGTTTCACGCCTTTCAAGAACGATTTCGCCGGTCCTATAGCTCAGTTGGTTAGAGCAACAGACTCATAATCTGTGGGTCCACGGTTCGAGCCCGTGTGGGACCACCCAAGTGGGGATTTTGGCAAAAAAGTCGATTTCCCCATTTTTTTTATCCTCTGAAAGCCCCGCCAAATAAGAGATTGCGAGAAAAATCAAGTTCGGTTTCAAAGTTCGATAATCGTCTTTTTTTCGATCATAATGAATTCCTTCAGGAAACACCAAATTTTGGATCCTGCGCTTTCTTCCGAAATTTGCGTTTCTCCACATTGACGGGAGGTTCAGCGATATCTCAAGGCACTTTTCGACCGCTTTTTCAAGGTTCGATACACTGTTTTTTTCAAATTCCATTTCTCCCTCAATTTGCTGAATGTTTGCTCGGAATTTGTCCTTGAATTTGGTGTACAGGGCAAGGTTAATTTCTCCTAATACAAATCGTTCTTCTAGGTTTTCAAGTTTACCTTTCAAGGCGGCTAACTCCATTTGATTTGCCTTTTTTCCCTTCTGATTTACCTGCATACGTTCTGACAAAAGATGCGTCAGCATTTTACGTAAAAAGGGCGTCAATTTCTTGTCGTAGGTAAATTTTGACAATAGAGCTTCAAACTTTTTATGGATTTCAATTTGACTGCGATTGTGGCCACATCCTTTCTTGTTGCACTTGTAGTAATAGAGCCCCCTGCTTTTAACAGCATATCCAGTGTAGTTCGTTCCACATTCAGCGCATTTGAGGAATTGTTTCATGGGCAATTGTTCTACTTCCTTCTCTATTTTAATGCTTTTCCCGAATTTTTGTAGATTTTGATGTACCCGAATGAAGGTGTCCTTTGAAATGAGTGGAGGGTGTTTTCCTTCAATAAGCTCACCAGGGACCATTTTAGAAACTATATAGCCACAATAGAACGGATTTATAAAGAAGTGAGATAAACGCTTTGCAGGAACGTCCCAACCACGAGCATTCAGTCGTTTCGCAATTTCCACTAAGGTCAAATCATCGTTTGCCTTCCATTCGAAAGCTTTTTTAAGTAATAGGCCTCTTTCGTTGATAACCAATTCATGTTGATCCGCCGTTTTCCCTTGATAGAGATTCGTGTATCCTGTAGGAGGCAAAAAAGGCCAGTATCCCTTTTTCAGTTTTTCGATCATTCCGGTCATTGACTTGTCTCTTCGCAACTGATTGTCAAACTGACTGAACAAATGGTAAATCCCTTCCATGAAGTCTCCTGATGGATCGTCATGATCAACCGATTGTGTGACGGATACAAGCTTTATTCCGCGTTGTTTTAGCTCGTAGGAAATGAAAGCACCGCCCGGACCGGAACGGCTGAATCGATCGTATGAATATACCAGAACGTAGCCAATGGTTTTTTTAAGCTTTACATAGCTGAGCATTTTTTGGAACTCCTTGCGTTCGTCGTCCTTCGCACTTTCATAGGTGCCCCCGAAATACTCAACGATATCGAGTCCTTTTTCTTCTGCATACTTTTTACAGTACTTCATTTGGGTATCTAAACTGGCATTATTGTCAGCCTGTTCTTTCGTACTAACCCGAGTGTACACAACCGCTTCATTATTAATGCTTTGGATGCGTTCTTTCCCTTTTAAGAAGCGATTAAATCTGTTTTCCATGGGTGTAATGATCAATAATTATTAGACATAGTTCTTCGATCTGATCAAGTATGATCTGGGCTTTACTTTCCTCAAAGCAAGCTCCCAGGATATCTTGTAGTTCCTTTAAAGTTGGTTTTTCATGTTTCTTTTTAATGTTCATTGGTTCATTCATCCGATTTTAAAGGATGTGCATCGATTCCACACTGGGGTAATCTTGCTTTTGTTTAATTGATCCGAGTTATTCGGTATCTAGCTTTATTTTTCTTGTGTTCACACAATGGGTTATTTTTCCATTTTGTGTCTTTATGGAAATGTTTTGGTAACCGTTTGACATGATGATATCGGTAAGTCGAGCACTTTCAATCAATTTGTTTTCTGTGGTGATATCAACGCGTATTGGTTTGGAGTCCTGTGAAAAGTGCAACTCCAATTTTGACATGTTCTCAGTTCTAATTAATCGTAGAATTTCGGCTTCATTCTGAGTTAGTACAGGTATTTTCTCAGAGCAAATCATTTCTCCAAGAGTTGAAACCAATTCTGCTAAAATTTCATTTAGGGAAATGCGAAGATGTGATTTGGAGGTGATCTCGTTGTAAAGTTCCCGATATTCTTTGTTTGAATTGAGCTCAGGATTATCCTCAGCAGCCAGTAGTGCTTTCCCTGAATTGTTGAGTAGGATGAAGTAGGGGTGTCGATCAAAAATGACAGATAAGATTACTTTTTCAAAAGTTGAAAGCTCCAGTGATTTTAGATGCTTTTCAAGAATTTCATCAATGACTTGATTGAGTTGCTCCTTACTCAAGACTTCAGAGTGGGGTAGCAGCCGAATAAGTTCATCTTTATTGATTTCAGGTAGTTTATGTAACTCTCCGTCAAAAAAGGATTCTTTTATTTCCTTGATTGTCTCTAAGGATACATTGTATTCGCGCAACTTCATGATGATCCGGACCCAGAAAGCTTCTGTCAGATCAAATATCAACCAAGATCCATTATCATAGTCTCTGCTAAATAATCCCTTTTCGGACCAATGGTTTGCAACTCGCGCATCCAGCCCTAGTTCGCTGCGTTTGAACTGGGTATTGCGCATTAGATCTATAGGATTCTTACCTATTTTTTTAAACGTTTCGATAACGCGTTCGAGAGATTCTTTATTTATCATATTGCAAATATATAATAGATGTTTATATTTACAATAGTGTAATAAAAAAAATATATAAAACAAGGATGAAAAAATGTAAAAATCCTACATGTGAGAAAGAGTTGATAGGCACATCTGAGAGTCGAAAATTCTGCGATAACAACAACAAGTGTAAGAATGATTACCACAATGATCTAAGAAGTAAGAAGGTGGAACTTGCTGATGGGCTGATAGCTACCTTAACACTTCAGGAACATTACAAAGTAATTCTTGATAAGATCTTAGGTGAGAATGAGACACACGTTTTACCCCAACGCCATTTAGAGTTGATGGGAGTGGACATGTTTAGCCCTATCTTCGAACCATATATTGTAATACATGATTTTTTTGAGTTGCATATTGAGTTTGATCAATATCTAATTTTCGCATTTGTTGGGGATGAGCGCGTTTACTTGAGTCGTTTGAAATTTTAGCACATCGGATTCCGCTCTCCAAGTAACGACCTTTCAGCTTTAACAATAGCTGAATTAATGCGCCATAACGTTACGTTTTGAACACCACCCCACCTATCTGATTCAATCAATTTATTCGAGCGATTATTTTCTTAAATAATCAAACTGTCGGCCCCTTTTTTCTAAAATTATTTATTTAAATAATCTTTTCGGATGTTTAAGGAAATCCCGGATATCGAGAAGAATTATTTTAGTAAATAATAAGATACATCTTAACGAGACCGTTTAAACGGGTGTAAACGGGTGTAAACGCGTTTAAACAGGATTACCCGCGAAGATCTGTTACTTTGTTTTATCCCATCATTTTATGATTGTTTTACTAAATAATCATTTATGCCCAAAAGAATATACGTAGAACTTGTTGCCGTTTGGGGAAACGGTGATGCTCATGCGAGGATCAAATTCTCGAGACGCCGGTGGAAGAACATTCAGGAAGGTGCATCTTATGAAACATCATCTTACAGTTATTACGAAGGTCGCCGATCGGTGGTCAATTGGTCATTCAAAAAAGGCAAATTTTCCATTTACGGCAGCGATTGCGCAGAGGAGATTATTGATTGGCCGTTGGTGGAGTTGGAGGTGAGTGTGGGGGAGAGAGGTAGACCTCACAAGGTGTTTTAATCAAGCTCATTTCAACTCAAAAACCTGAACTGTCCCTACTTTCCGGGTTAGTTTTTCTTGATAATAGTCGTTTATTGTTGCAATGTGGACGTAATCTTTCCAGAAGTTTTCCGGATAATTAACGCCATATCCACCACGATAAACAGTTTGTGGCATACCTGCAGAATTTGATTTTACTACCCAAGAAAATGCGCCGTTTTCATCCTCAAAATCACTCCAATTACCGCCGAAGGAGGTACCCGGCTGAATAATTGCTAACTCAATAGGTAAGCTGTTATAAGATGT
>VFQT010002610.1_pt1 | contig 18091 bp, 13 predicted proteins | sample 3512381 | NCBI WGS metagenome assembly VFQT01 (sample SAMN10412376, study PRJNA504923) | tailings metagenome | isolation source: Relicate 2 Philex TSF3 active mining site | place: Philippines: Tuba, Benguet | collected 2017-08-29
CTGTATTTCTATGATCACCCATAAAATTAGACGTAATTCCAACCGCTGAATAAATTGAATTCAGATTGACTTGGCCTTGGAAACCAACACTTTTTTCCGAGCTCAAATAAGTACTTGCCTTATTGTATTCCAAAGGAGAAACTATCAATGAAGGATTTTCAGTAGGTAAAAAGAATGAAACGTTTGCACATCTAAATTGCGCATGCATGAGAGATGTCATGCACGAAAAGAATAGAATGATTGCTATTCGCATGTGACCAAGTTACGAATGTTTTTTAACCTTTAAACTCGATTAATCGACGAGCAGCCTCTAAGAGCTCAGCATCTTCTTTTGCAAAGCAGAATCTAAGCCGTTTATGGGCATTGCCGTCTTTGTAAAAAGGAGACAAGGGAATACTGGTCACCTTCGCCTCTTTGTTCAGCCTTACCGCAAAATCGAAATCTGATTCATCTGAAATAGCGCTGTAATCGAGCACTTGAAAATAGGTACCTGAGCAAGGTAAAATTTTCCAGGCACTTCCGCTTAACGCTTCCACAAACAGGTTTCTCTTACGCTCATACATGCGCGAGATTTCAGAATAGTCGATGGTCTTCATGTATTCGGCAATGGCAATCTGAAATGGAGCGTTGCAGGTGAATACGTTAAATTGATGTTGTTTGCGAAATTCCACCATCCACTTCGCATCGCACACGGCGTAGCCCAATTTCCATCCGGTTGCGTGAAACGTCTTACCGAAGGAATACACCAACATCAAGCGTTCGCGTAGTTCAGAGAATTGAGCCAAACTTTCGTGCCTTCTTCCCTCGAACACAATGTGTTCATATACCTCATCGGAAATAATAAAAATATTGGTGTCGCGAACTACCTCTAAAAGTTTATGTGCATCGTCTATCGAATTCACGGCACCTGTTGGATTGTGCGGCGTGTTAATGAGCATAAGTTTCGTGCGATCGTTGATTGCAGCTTTCACTTTTTCCCACGGAATGTGAAAGTCTTCACCTTCCAATTCTATCCATATTACCTTCCCGCCATTCAACTCAACCGCTGGCGCATAACAGTCATATGCCGGCGCAAAAAGAATGACTTCATCTCCCGGGAAAATCAACGTTGAAATGGCCGTGAAGATGGCTTGCGAAGCGCCCGCTGTGATATTCACTTCCGAATTCCAATCGTAATTACATCCGTGCTTGGCGTTTAGTTGTTCTGCAATAACCTGACGAAGAACAGGCATACCGGGCATGGGGGCATACTGATTGAATCCCTCTTTCATGGCTATGGTAACCAGGTCAATTAATTTTTCATCAATAGGAAATCCAGGAAACCCTTGTCCCAAGTTTAAAGCTCTTTCTTGCGCAGCTAGCGCCGACATGGTTGTAAATATGGTTGTACCTACGTTGGGAAGTTTCGATTTCATGGAACGAAGATAATTCGAGGTAGCCGTTGGGCAAGATTCCTTAATTTCACCAGCATGAAGAATTTAATTCTGTTTCCCATTCTCTTTCTGTTTCTCATTCTATCATCAAACTCAGAAGCGCAGGAGATTCCCAGTGCGCTTGGATACGCAAGTAGAATAGCCGGAGAAGAAATAAAATATTTCTCGCCTCTGCGTGTGTTTGCGAATACTGCGCTGCTAACCAGAGCCAATGGGAATTCACCCATTGTACTTCAATTAGAAACAAAAAGAGAAACGGAAAGAGAAACAGTGACCTATGAACTCCTCATTGGACATTCAACCGGAACAAGCAGCGGTGATCGGGAATTTATTTTTTCTATTGATGGAAAAGAGCTTTTTCGATTGGAAACTTCTCCAAAAGAACCACTTGGAACCATAAAAGGGGGTAGAAAAACCGAGGATATTTCTTTTGAATTTCGAAGCATTGAACAAGACATAAACAAAGATGCTTTTGGATTTCTTCGAATTGAAATACCAGATAGGTTGGTTCACAATGGTGAGCTCACTGTTCTTGGTGTAAACGCCGAAAGTCGCGACTGGCTCATGGTTTTCGAGTACAAGCGAACATTGAAAATAATTACCACGCCAACGCAATTGGTGCTTCGAAAAAACAATAAGCTGCAAATGAATATTGCTGTAGACTATCCCTATTTGCATCACAAAATACCAAGCATGACTGTGGTTTCGAAGTATTTCGAAGCCACATTTCCCGTAACAACCGGTTACAATTCAATTTCTGTGGAAAGTTATCCGGCCAGCTTTTCAGGCATAGACACCCTTCGGTATTTCATGGGAAACAAATTGGTGCATACCGAACTCATAGCCATTCAACCGCGAAAGCATTTCGACTTCCACATTATTCATCATTCGCACAACGACATTGGCTATTCGCACCTTCAAACCGAAGTAGAAAAAATTCAAACTGAAAATATTTACAAAGCCATTCGTTGGTCTCATGCGTCTGAAAACGGCGACAGCCAAGCCATTTGGCACATTGAAAGTCTGTGGGCCGTAGACAATTTCTTGAAGCGAGCTTCAAAAGATGATATTGCACTCTTCATTCAAAAAGTAAAAGAAGGACGCATTGTGTTGTCTGCGAACTATGCGAATGTGTTGAACGGATTGTGTCAGCCTGAAGAACTCAATTGGATTGTTGCCTACGCGAAACGCTTAGAAAAAGAATACGGCATTCGCATTCAAAACGCCATGATCACAGACATTCCCGGTATTACGTACGATGCTTTGAACATGTATGTGCAGAACAACATTACGTATTTATCGTTGGGACCGAACTACGTTGAAACTCACGCCGATCATGGCGATCGTGTAGGCAAGGTTATTCGCGAGTGCGGCGACGATATTTATTATTGGACACCGAAAAACGAACCAAATAAAAAGCTCTTAGTATGGACAGCCGGAAAAGGATATTCCTATTTCCACAACATTCAAGAGAATGAAAAACAAACGAAATGGGAGAACAAAATTTCGGCGTATGTGAATGAACTCGTCGAAAAAAAATATCCGTATGAAATGGTTCAACTGCGCTACACCAAGAACGCCGACAACGGTCCGGTTGACACATCGCTGTGCACCTTTGTGAACAATTGGAACGCGCGATATTCTTCGCCTAAGCTCACGCTTTCCAGCGTTGACAAGCTTTTCAGCGAATTCGAAAAACGTTACGGCGAATCGCTTCGTACTGTAACGGGTGAGATTTCTCCCTATTGGGAAGACGGTGCGTATTCCACAGCCGTTGAAGAGTTGTACAACCGTCGTCTTGCTCGGTTGACGGTAGATTTAGAAAAGCACATTGGCAAAATGTCCCCTTCAGAAGAAATTCAAACACAGCTTTTTGAACTTCAGAAAAACATAATCCTCTTTCATGAACACACGTGGGGATCTTGGTGCAGCATTTCCGATCCGGAAATATTCTTCACCACAGAGCAATGGCGCATCAAGAAATCATTCTTAGATTCCGCTCAAGTCCAGTACCCGCGGCTTGCGGCGAAAGTGAAATTCAATTTTATTGAGCGTCAACCTGAAAGGAAAACAAAACACATCTACGATTACCGGGTGAATGAAAGAACAGGGGCCATTGATTGCATTTATTTCGAAAATGACAGCCTTGTTTTTGAAGCAGACAATCACTTGTTTGAATTTATTTATTCGAAAGGAATTTCGCCTCAAAAATTCTTCTATCCGACCAACGTTAAAGTAGAAACCATTGCCGATACACACGATAAAAAATACGTTCAAGTGCACTTTGAACTTCCATTTTCAAAAAGACTTTCAGTGTATTATTCGTTATGGAAGGAAGATGGCATTATTCGCATGAGCAGCACCTTCAGCAAATTGGTAGAAAAAGATAAAGAGTCTCTGCATCTCGCTGTTGGAACAGGAAAGAACGGAACACTGACATACGGAAAAGACGGCACTGCTCTCGACTTTCAAACCTCTCGCCTTCCTGGATCGAATGCAGATTTCATTTGTACATCAAACATGTTCAAGATGAATTACGGACAACACACGGCTTGTATTTATTCTCCACAATTGAATCTGGTAGAGGTTGGAAACATCGTAAATGAAGAGCAAGTGAACGGCGCAAAAGTTTGGAAAGAAAACACCACCGACCTTTCAAAGATGTACCTGTACTTATTCAATAATTACTGGCACACGAATTACAAGGCGTATCAGGAAGGGTTTTTCAGTTACAACATTGATTTTTGGATGGAGTAATTTCCTACCCTCGCTCCCTCTCGCTCCGCTTCCTCGGGGCTCGAGCTGGCTAGCATGATTTGCTTCAACGAACTGCGGGGAGAACAAGCCGGAACCCGTAGTAGCTGCGCCTGCTGACTGGATTGTCAGACGACCGAAACGCAGAGCGACAAAAGCTCGCAAAGTCGGCCCAACTGCCACCGCGAAGCACACGGAACTGACCGGATGATGCACCCGTTGGGTTGGTCTCATTGTAACTGCTGTAGTTGCCGTACCAGTCTGAACACCATTCACTCACATTGCCACTCATGTCATAAATACCCAACTCATTGGCCTGTTTACCCCCTACTGCATGCTTTTTGCTTCCGCTGTTGTTAGAAGCCACGGAACCCAAATCATTGGAGCCACTGTAGGTATACCCCCTGCTTTGCTTGCCTCCTCTGGCGGCATACTCCCACTCGGCCTCGGTGGGCAGACGGTAGTTCTTACCCGTTTGTGCATTCAGCTTGCGAATAAATTCTTGCACTTCATTCCAACTCACCTCCTCTACCGGACAATTGTCGCAACCCGAGAAAGAACTTGGGTTCGACCCCATGACCGCTATCCACTGCGCTTGGGTTACTTCGTATTTACCAATATTAAACGAACTCAATGTTACCGAATGAACCGGCTGCTCATCTGATTCTCCTGAACTACTTCCCATTTGAAAAGTGCCGCCTTCCACAAAAACCAATTCGGGCTCGAATGGAAACCGTGTGGTGTTTAAAGATTGCAATTGTGCTATGATCCTTTCTAATGAATCTGCACTTTGTTTTAGTTTGTTATATTCTTGATTCAACTCAATAAAACTTTTTTTTTGAGTATCATTCTGCTGCTGCTGCTTGCGTAAATCACCTTCACATTGAGATAATTTCGCACTTGTTTTTTTCAATTCAATAGAATTCCGATTTAATTCAGATACGAGAGAATCAATTCTATATTTCAATTCTAGAATTTTAGCATGTCGATTTTCTCTTTCACCAGACAAAACCTGATTCAAACTATCTACTCGCAATTGAAGAACTGCTATCTGCTTTTTTTTAGATTGAGAATACCCACCTAGTGCTAAAAAGAGAAAAGAAATAAAAATAACAATCAACTTTTTAATCATACTACTATAGCTTGTAACTGCAAATAAAAACTAAATCAACCTCAGTTTTAATAAAATATTTCATTCAGTTCACTCAGCCACCAAATACTCATGCAGCAAATCGCGAAGCTTTTTCTGTTGTGGTGAAGGAAGCTGATGAATCTTCTTTCCCAAACGCTGAATATCTACACAACGCAATTGATCGCACGAAATTTGTCCTTTCTTCCCTTTCAAGGTTAGTGACAAGCGCATTGGGTAATTCCGAAGTGTTGAAGTTATAGGCGCTATGACTGCAGTGCTCATGTGTCTGTTGGCTTCGTTGGGAGAAAGCACAATACATGGACGCGTTTTCTTCATTTCTTTTCCAACGGTTGGATCAAGGTTAATCCAATAAATACCGTAACGCTCTACCATGTCCAATCCTCCAAATTTTCATCTCTGAAAAACTCAGGCAAGCGATCCTTACCTGAATCATCTTTCGCGGCTTGGGCTATTCGTTCTTCCCAGCCCTCGCGAACTTTCGAAACTGGACGAATAACTAAGGTGTTCTCTACAACCTCCATTTCAACAGCATCGGTTAAACCTAATTCTTTCATGAAGGAAGCAGGAATGATGACTCCTTTCGAGTTGCCTATGGAAATTATTTTCGATTTCATATCGTTCAAATATCTTTCCGCAAAGTTATAACTATGTTGTAACATTTCGAATTATTTTTTTCAAAATTGAAAAAAGTAATTCACACTTCGAAAAAATGCGTATTCGCATCTTCCATATAAAATAATCTGAGAACTTCTTCGTTGCCTTAACTGCGTTGACTTCTTCAATTACTTCTTTCATGAATAAACTGGCTTCAACTTTTAAATTCGGAATCATTGGCATCATGCTTTTCGCAGCAGTGCATTGCTCATCAGTTTCATCAAAAGAATCCAAAAAAGAAGTTATTCGAGAGCCCATAAAAAACGCTGAGGATAACAAATTACATCTATTCGAAAACGGCAACACCGTGGAAACTCGATTTCAAGTTCCAACTGGTTTTACACGAAGAAATTACCACGAAGGATCATTCGGAAAATATCTACAACAGCTTCCCCTCAAACCTTCAGGAACACTTACCAAACATTTCAATGGAAACACCAAACCAAAAAAAGTAGCCGCAGCTGTGGTGGATATTTCAGTTGGAAATACAGACTTGCAGCAATGTGCCGATGCCATTATGCGACTGCGTGCAGAGTGGTTATTTAAAGAGAAGCGATTCGATGATATCGCCTTCGACCTCACGAACGGATTCAACATGAAGTATTCCGAATGGAAACAAGGAAAGCGATTGAATAGCGCTTGCAACGGTTGGACAACCGGAGGCGCGGCTTCGGAGAGTCATGAAGACTTCATGAATTACATGAAAAAAGTTTTTACCTATGCCGGTACACTATCTCTTTCTAAAGAACTCCAAAAGAAAAATATTGACGATCTTGAGGTAGGAGATGTCTTCATTCAAGGCGGATCACCCGGACATGCCGTTATTGTAGTTGATGTAGCTGAAGGGCGCGAAGGAAAAATATTCTTGCTTGCTCAAAGTTACATGCCTGCACAAGACATAGAAATTTTAAAGAACCTGAATAATGCAGAAATATCGCCGTGGTTCAAAGCTAGCGAAATAGGCATTCTCAAAACACCCGAGTGGGATTTCGAATGGAGTCAATTGAAGACGTGGCCGTGAGTGGTTATATTTGAAGATGAAAGTGAAATTCTTCTTTTTTCTCGCCATCTTCCTTTCCAGACAGATGCTGGCGCAGACTGCCGACAATTGGTTTCAAGATGCAAAATTTGGGATCTTCATTCATTGGGGAATTTATTCTGTAAAGGGAATAGATGAGTCGTGGTCTTTTCACAACAAAAAAATTCAGCACAGCGATTACATGGCGCAAGCCAAGGGCTTCACCGCAAAGAATTACAACCCAACAGACTGGGCAAACCTCATTGAACAGTCGGGAGCGAAATATACAGTAGTCACTTCCAAACATCACGACGGGGTTGCGCTCTGGGACACGAAGGTTTCCTATTTGAATACCCCTTCCAATCAAAAAAGAAAAACACCTTTCATTAACAGCATTCCGAAAACAACGCCCGCTGCGCGCGATGTCTATTCACCTTTGATCGCTTCCCTTCAACATAAAAAAATAAAAATTGGAATCTATTATTCGCTCATTGACTGGAGTCATCCGTGTTATCCCGGTTTTTTGAAAGACAGTACACGGTATAATATTACAGACGACCCCGAACGTTGGAAGATCTTTAAAACATACAACGAAGCGCAAATCATGGAACTTCGCAACGCCTACAATCCAGATTTGTGGTGGTTCGACGGTGGATGGGAACATTCCGCGCAGGAATGGAACGCCTTCACCCTTCGCGACAGCCTTGTGGCTAAAAACAAAAATGTGCTCATTAACAACCGCCTTCCCGAATGCGGAAATTACGAGACTCCAGAGAACTCCTTCCCTATTCACAGAAACGAAAAGCCTTGGGAGCTTTGCCTTACGCTGAATACCAATTGGGGATGGCAGCCACAAGACACGGCATTTAAAACACCGGAACAGATCATTCACATACTAACCGATGTGGTTTCGTTGGGTGGAAATTTATTGCTCGACATTGGACCAAAAGAAGACGGCACTTTCCCCGCCCAAGTACACACTGTATTGGAAGAAACTGGGAACTGGTTAAGTTACTACGGTGCTGCCATATACGGAACCCGCGCCGGCTTGCCTCGAGAGTATTGCGAGTTTCCGACGACCGTGAGTGCAAACGGACATACACTCTTCGTTTTCGTTCCGAAAGGAATTGAAACGGTTTACATCAAAGGCCTTCTTCCCAAAATAAAGTCGGCCTTTTATCTCGACAACGATGCGCGAGTTACCTATGAAATCATTGGGAAAATTTCCTGGAGTTCACATCCCGGATTGATTTCGTTGAAAACTTCTGGAAATGGCCCAACTCCCTATGCACGTGTAATAGCAATAGACCTTATGGAAAGCATCTATGACGACACAGGAAAAATGAAGTTAGACGAGTTGAAATAAGTTATCTTCGCGTCAGTTTTTTAAACGTACTACATGTCGAACGCATCTACGCAAATTGCAACGCTTGAACAAGCGCAAGAAATGGGACTTCGTCCTGAAGAATTTGAAAAAATCAAAGAAATACTTGGTCGCACTCCGAATTTCACGGAAATGTGTGTTTACTCCGTGATGTGGAGCGAACACTGCAGCTACAAAAACAGTATTGTTTGGTTAAAAACGTTGCCCAAGGATGGACCGCACATGCTGGTTAAGGCGGGTGAAGAAAATGCCGGGTTGGTTGATATTGGAGACGGCATTGGATGCGCTTTTAAAATAGAATCACATAATCACCCAAGTGCACTTGAACCCTATCAAGGTGCTGCAACAGGTGTAGGTGGAATAAACCGCGATATTTTCACCATGGGAGCACGCCCCATTGCACAATTGAATTCGTTGCGATTTGGGAAACTTGAAAATCCAAAAACAAAGTGGTTGTTAAGCGGGGTAGTTAAAGGAATTGGAGATTATGGAAATGCATTTGGAATTCCTACCGTTGGTGGCGAAGTTTTCTTCGACGAAAGTTATCAAGTGAATCCGCTTGTAAATGCAATGTCTGTAGGGATTGTTGACAGCAAGCGCATTATATCCTCAAAAGCTAGAGGTGTTGGAAATCCAGTTTTCATTGTTGGATCAGCAACAGGTAAGGACGGAATTAAAGGAGCTTCATTCGCTTCGAAAGATATTACAGCAGAATCGGCAAAAGACTTACCAAGCGTTCAGGTTGGTGATCCGTTTCAAGAGAAATTGTTGTTAGAGGCTACCATGGAATTGGCTCAAACCGACGCCATTGCCGGCATGCAAGATATGGGTGCTGCCGGAATTACATGCTCCACCTCAGAGATGAGCGCTGGAGGTGGTGTTGGAATGGATATACATTTAGATAGAGTTCCAACAAGACAAGCAGGTATGCAGCCTTTTGAAATTTTATTGAGTGAATCACAAGAGCGCATGCTCATTGTCATAAAAAAAGGTCATGAAGCAGAAGTACAGGCCATTTTCGAAAAATGGGATTTACATGCTGAAGAAATTGGAATAGTGACTGAAGGACCATTTGTTCGATATTACATGAACAATGAATTGGTAAGTGAAATTCCAGCTGAAAGTTTGGTTCTTGGTGGTGGTGCACCGGTATACCAAAGAGAATACAAAGAACCCGCATATTATGCTGAATCGAAAAAATTCAAACTTGAAGATGTTACCGAGCCCAAAGACTATGTTGTTGCAGCTAGACAACTCATAGCTCAACCCAACATTGCAAGCAAGCGTTGGATTTACAATCAATATGACAGTATGGTGGGCACCGTAAACATGTCAACCAACAGACCAAGTGATGCGGCAATTGTAAACATTAAGGGAACAAACAAAGCCATTGTTCTAACCGTTGATTGCAACGGACGTTATGTGAATGCCGACCCTGAAATAGGCTGTCAAATTGCCGTTTCTGAAGCTGCTAGAAATATTGTTTGTTCAGGTGGGGAACCATCCGCAATTACAAATTGTCTGAACTTTGGAAACCCGTATAACCCTGAAGTCTATTGGCAATTTGTGGGTGCTATCAAAGGAATGAGTGCGGCATGCACGAAGTTTCAAACTCCGGTCACAGGTGGAAATGTAAGCTTCTACAACCAAACAGCTCATGCCGACGGAACAGCAGCTCCGGTGTTTCCAACCCCAACCATAGGTATGTTGGGTGTTATGAAGGACAAGAGCTTGCAAATGACACTCGATTTCAAATACAAAGGAGATCTTATATACCTACTCGGTATTCCGAAAAACGAACTCAATTCAAGTGAGTATTTGGCGAATATTTTGGGTGTGAAAAACTCTCCCGCTCCGTCATTTGATTTGGAAGAAGAATTCCAACTTCAACAATGCATCAAAGGATTAATCAAAAATAGCTTCATCAACGCGGCGCATGACGTAAGTGATGGTGGACTTTTCACAACGCTTGTAGAAATGGCCTTGCCGAATGAGCTTGGGTTTGATATCATTACAGACAGTGAAATTCGTAAAGATGCGTTTCTCTTTGGTGAATCTCAGAGTAGAGTTGTTGTAGCCTTGCAAGAAGAGGATGAAGCTAGGTTCATTGACTACATCAACGAAATGGGAATACAGGGTCTTTTATTGGGACATGTGACCAAGGGGCGTTGTACTGTTGATGAACAAAACTTTGGAATGATTACAGATTATGGTGATCTTTACAATACTGCCATTGAAAAAGAAATGACGCAATAAGAATGAAATCGTTTTTCCTGTTTCTAAAATCAAAAAAAGGGTTAAAAAACATAGCCTTGGTGCTTGCTGTAAATATTGCACTCATTGCGGTGGTTTATTTTTCTCTTGCCTGGTACACCAAACATGGAGAGGCCATTGAAGTTCCAGATTTGACAGGAAAAACGGAAGCTGAAATCAAAGTTATTCTTGAAGATCTTGATTTGCAATATGTTATTACTGATAGCCTATTTAACAAAGAAGCCATTCCGGGAAGTATTCGAGATCAAAGTCCCAAACCAGGTAGTAAAGTCAAAGCGGGAAGAACAGTGTTTGTCAGCATTTTCATGAAGCAACCTCCAATGATACAAATCAATGTAAAAGAAGGAGACCACATTCAAATTGCATCGCTGCGTCTGTTGAATAAAGGAATTAATTTCAACATAAAATACGCCCCTAACAACTCCATGGTTGGTGTAGTTATGAAGGTTGAATACAACGGCATGCCGCTAGGCTATATGGAACGTGTTCGACATGGTGAAACCATTACATTGACGGTTGGACAGACAACCGATGACCGCATTCCTGTGCCCAATTTGTTTGGCATGAATTACCAAGACGCAATCAATCACTTAAACAGTTTAAATCTAACCGGGCAAGGATTTTTTGACCCTCCTGCTACAAGCAACGTTGATAGCTCATTGTATCACGTGTGCAAACAAGAGCCAAAATATTCATCACAAAGCGCCCCCATACAAGCTGGTTCATTTGTCGATTTCTGGCTGAGCAAAGAGCCGTGCACAATAGACACCTTGGTAAATTCGTTCGATGAGCCAATAGATCCTTTCCAAGAATAAGAATATGAATGCATTCCTGCGATTTTTTCTTGTCAGCATCATTATTTCAAGCGGAATCCATTCCATTGCACAAGAAAAAGAAGATCCTCGCAAATTCAATTTTGACAAGGAAAAGAGCAAATCGAAAATCGAAAAAAAAGGTGGAACTAGCAATTTGAATCTACCTTTCTTTGATGACTTTTCTTCTAACAACTGGAATTGGGCTGATGAAGATGTCTATGTCAATTCACATTTCCCTTTAAACCCACCAACAATTGGCGTTGCAACGTTTGATGGGTTAAATGAACTCGGATACGCTTATGACTTTGAAGATCCTTATGCCTATGGAGCAGCAGACACTTTGACAAGTCTTGGTTTTAATCTCGGAACCTTCAACACAAATTCCAACGTATACCTCAGTTTTTTTTACGAAGCGGGTGGTCTAGGTAATGCCCCTGAGCCTGAAGATAGTTTAATACTGGAATTTTACTCTCCCTTTGGAGCTGGACAATGGACACAAGTATGGAGTAGCAATGGCACGGAGCCAACGGATAATTTCAGTCAAGTATTCATTCCTGTCAATGAACCCATTTATCTTCTAGACGGATTCAAATTTCGCTTTGTAAATTTTGCAACTTTATCTGGTGAATACGATTTATGGCACCTGGACTACATCTCTCTTGATTCGAATGTAGACCCCACCAATGTTGTATTTGATGAGGTATCGCAGCAGTATAATTACCACACCCTATTGAATGAATATTCTGCGATGCCTTGGTCGCATTTCAAATCGAACCCGAGTTCCTTCATGGCTCAAAGTTTTCCGGCCAAGCAACGTAATTTAGGAAACGATGAAAATATTGTAACTGGCTTTAGCATTACCAACTTCCTCAACAACACACAAGCTTTTAATGCCGTTGATTTAAATACTGCCCTCAACGCAAATTCAAGTTTCACTCGAAATTTATCACTCGCCGGTTATGTTTATCCAACTTCCCCGGAACCAACAACAGGTTTTGTGGATTTCACAATAAGAACATTCATTAACCCTACCGATGCTCACCTAGAGAATGATACCGCAGCATTTATACAGCATTTTCATAACTATTATGCTTATGATGATGGAAGTTCAGAGAAAGCGTATGCTGTTTCAGGAAGTGGTGCGAATGTGGCAATGAAGTTCCGGTCAGAGATTGCTGACACCTTATTAGGAATATATGTGCATTGGATTCCTTTTGGCTTTGATGTTTCGAATCAAACCTTTTTACTCCGAGCGTGGAGTGATGGAGGAAGTCAACCAGGTACTGAGATTGGTGAAAATTACACGTATCAATATCCGCATTACTGGCAAGACGGGTACAACACCTGGACATATTACGCATATGATTCACCTCAAGCTGTTGACGGCAATTTTTATGTGGGTTGGGTTCAAAGTGGAGAAGTTGAACTCCCTGTGGGGTTGGATAAAAACACAGACTTCAACCCAACGAAATTATTTTACAATTTGGGGTTTGGAACCAATTGGTCTGCTTCGGGAATACAGGGCACAATCATGGTACGTCCAGTTCTAAAAAGCGGAATCAACTCTTGGATTGGAACAAATGAAATAGCATCTGCGCAGGAAATAGAATCTTTTCCAAATCCTGTAAATTCAGAATTAACTGTAATTGGCTTGTCCTCAAGTGCATTTTACACCTTGAATTTGTATGATTTCAATGGAAGTCTCATACAATCGAATAATATCACAGGAGCTGCTACAACAAAACTGAACTTGGAAAACGTGTCTACTGGTTTATATCTCTTGCGCATACAGAATGGTGATGGCTCATGTAAAACCATAAAAGTGGTAAAACTTTAATGGAAGAAATAGAACAGTTTGATGAGCAAGAAGATGAGTTTTTCGAACATCATCGTATTATCTCAGATAAGGGACAAAAGATTACTCGTATTGATAAACTGCTTGTAGATCGCCTAGAAAAAACTTCGCGAAGCCGCATACAAAACGCCTGCGACAATGGCTACATTCGGGTGAATGGAGTACCTGTAAAAAGCAATTACAAAGTAAAACCTTTAGACGTTATTACTGTAGAACTTCCCTACCCTATTCGTGAAGTTGAGCTTACTCCTGAGAACATTCCCATTGAAATCTTATATGAAGATGCTGATGTAGTTGTGCTTTTGAAACCAAGTAATATGGTTGTTCATCCTGGACATGGCAATTACTCTGGCACTTTATTGAATGCGCTGGTCTATCATTTTGAACAACTGCCTAAAAACAATGATGCCCGACCCGGATTGGTTCATCGGTTAGACAAAAACACAACCGGTGTTATGGTCATTGCAAAAACAGATCAAGCGTTAAACAATCTTGGAAAACAGTTTTTCGATAGAACCATAGAAAGGCGATACGTTGCGTTGGTGTGGGGCGATGTTAAAGAAGACGGAACCGTTATTGGCAACACGGGAAGAAGCCTTCAAAACCGTAAAGTTTTTACCGTTTTCCCTAACGGAGACCATGGTAAACATGCCGTTACACATTATAAAGTATTGCAACGATTCGGTTACGTTACGTTAGTGGAATGTAAATTAGAAACGGGAAGAACACATCAAATTCGTGTGCATATGAAGCACATTGGTCACACCCTATTCGGTGATTTCGAATATGGCGGCGACAAAATTTTAAAAGGAACAACGTTTTCAAAATACAAGCAATTCGTTCAAAATTGTTTCGATTTACTTCCGAGGCAAGGCCTTCACGCCAAGTCACTAGCATTTACGCATCCGGTTACAGGAGAATGGATGACCTTTGAAAGCGCTATTCCTGATGACATGCAAGCCGTCATTGAAAAATGGACGAATTATGCCGAAAACAGCATGAAAAATGGCGATGTAAATTGAAGTCACGCTTATATTTACGGCACAATTTGCGAGAATAACCAACATGCAATTAGTTCAACGTATGGCAAGAAAACAAGCGAATGCGCTAGCTCTGCTGCGCGACCTTTTTTACTCGGAGCGTTATTTCCTCCGAAAAACCATTTTACTTTCTTCTTTTTCGGGTCTTTTATCATTGGCAGTTCCTATTGGTGTCCAGCTGCTCTTAACATTCGTAACTGCGCAAGAAATTCGTCCTGGAATGTTCGCCATTCTTGCAATTACACTCTTTCTTGTTTGGCTGAATGGATATTTACAAATTGCTCTCATGAAAGCCGGTGAAGCAGCAGAAGAACGACTGTTTTTTCACTTCTCAGTGGAATATTTGAATCGCATTTTAAACAAATCACAAGCTTCAAACGAGCGCAATTTCGCAAAGTACTTCATTGAAATAAGTTCATTACAAAAAGGTTTTACGAAAGTCTTATTTGACCTTTTGTTCTCAGCATTACAACTGATTTTTGGCATTCTCCTGGTTTCATTCTACCATCCGTTTTTCGCAGCTTTTGGAATCTTTTTGGTGCTTTCATTGTATTTGACTCTTCGCTGGAAATTCAACGATGCTTTGGAAACGAATTATCACGAATCTTCGGAAAAATACAACATGGTTGACTGGCTATCTGTAGGAGAAATTTTCAGAAAAAAATTAAACAGACCGAACCAGGAATTTGCGAATCAAGCCACTGATCGCATTTTAAATCGTTATTTGAAAGCGAAAAGAATGCATTTCAAACTTATAATTCGAAAACAGCACGTATTCTTATTTTTCAAGATATTAATTATTGGAGGGATGCTCGTTTTAGGGACCATACTCGCTATTCAACAAAAAATTAGTATTGGACAATTCCTAGCCGCAGAAATAATCATTGTATTGGTTGCGAACTCCATTGAAAAAATACTCTTTTCGTTGGAATCCATTTTCGATACGTTAACCAGTGTTGAGAAGATTTCGAAATACATGCATACGGAAACAAGTCCTGTAACCGAGCATACAAAATTGATACTTTCAAGTGGAATTTATTCAATTAACGTTGAGTCTGAAAACAATTTAAGTATACAGAAAGGAGAGAAAATTCTTTTGCAAGGATCATTTAAAGCATGTCAGCGATTATTGCGTGAGCTCGATTTTAGAGGTGATCACTCCTTAAAGGTGAACATCAATGAAACTCCCATAGTTCAATTAGACGAAGCGAGCACAAAATCAAAATTTGGCTGGATCGATCATTTGCCACATATTCTCTCAGATACGTTTTTTGAAAACATCAAATACAATACAAACGCAGATACTTCGCTCATCTTTGAGGCAGCAAAAGCAAGTGGTTTGGAAATCCTTTTTCAGAATGAAAAGGAATTGATTTATGCCAATACACATCACCGAGAAGAAACTTGGACATTAGAAAATAGAGCCCGGTTAGAATGCGCAAGAGCTCTAGTTTGTAAACCTGAGGTCTTAATTATACGCAACGAATTTGTTCTTCGATCTCATCATTTGATGACAATGCTTGTCGAGAAATTACCGGATACCACGGTGATTGCGTTCAGCAATAATGAACTGACCATTCCACAGTTTAAAACCATTCAACTGTCATGAAAAATAAAAACTCAGAAGTAAACCAGAAAACTGGGCATGAGCATTTTTCATCTTACCAGCTACTCGAACCCAGACGCAGAAATATTCGATCAACACGCATCCTACTTCTAATTCTGATTGGAATCATTGGTCTTCTCTTTGTGCCTTGGACTCAAAATATAGAATCAACCGGAGCCATAATTGCTCTGCAACCCGATGAAAGACCACAATCGGTTCAAACTGTGATTGCCGGAAGAATTGAGAAATGGTATGTTCAAGAAGGAGACAGCGTGAAAGCAGGCGACACCATACTTTTTTTATCAGAGGTCAAAGTAGATTATTTCGACCCCAACTTATTAAACAACACTGAAGACCAACTGCATGCAAAAGAGAGTTCCGTTGGTGGTTACATGCAGAAAATTACTTCACTCGACGCGCAAATTGATGCCATGATTGTTGGGAAGGATGTAAAGAAAGAGCAAACGCGAACAAAAATTGATCAGACTCTTTTGAAAATTAAAACAGATAGTTTGGATTATGTGAACGCCTCGAGAAATTCTACCATTGCGCGCGAACAATTCCAACGTTATGAATCACTGTATCAACAAAATCTTATTTCGTTAACAGAACTTGAGAATAGAAGAGTAAACATGCAAAATCTTTCCACGAAAGAATTTGAAATTCAAAATAAACTGCTCATTTCAAGAAACGAATTAAACAATTTGAGGAGGGAGTTAAGATCCATAGATGCTGAATATGCAGATAAAATTTCAAAAGCAGAAAGCGAAAAATTTGCAACTATATCATCCATGTATCAGGCGGAAGCTGAAGTAACGAAACTGCAAAATACATATAGCAATTACGACAGGAGAAATGGGTTCTATTACATTACGGCGCCGCGAGATGGCTTCCTAAGTAAAACAACTAAATCTGGAATTGGAGAAACGGTAAAGGAGGGTGAAGAAATAGCGAAAATAAGTCCTCATAAATTTGATAAGGCCGTTGAGATTTTCGTCTCTCCTACAGACATTCCGCTTATTCATCCAGGTGAACAGGCACGAATCATTTTTGATGGTTATCCAGCGTTTGTGATTAGCGGATGGCAGAACATCTCCAAAGGTGTATACAACGGCACAATATTATCTGTTGATCCTGCTCTGCATGAGTCTGGTAAATACCGTGTACTTATTCAACCAAATGCGGATAATGATTGGCCTGAAGCCCTGAGACTTGGTGGCGGAGTGAACTGCATTCTGCTCTTGAATGACGTACCTTTAGGGTATGAGATCTGGAGAAAAATGAATGGATTCCCAGTTGATTTTTATTCACCTCAGGACGCGAAGCAACGGAAAAATGAGAACAAATAAATTAACCTTCACATTATTCTTTTTGTGTTTAGCTGCTCCATTTTTTGGTCAAGAATTGTCATTTGCTGAGTATTTACGTTGGACTCTTGAAGAGCATCCTGTTGCCAAACAAGCCGCACTCATAGAACCCTCCCGCCAAGCACAATTGGTTCAAGCGAAGGGATTATTTGACCCCAAGTTGGAATCTAAATTCAAAGAGAAATTTTTCAATTCCAATCACTATTACAGTTCAACAAACGTTGGACTTGAGATGAAAACGCCTTACGCTCTTAGCCTCGTTTCGGATTACGATCTAAACGCCGGGTCTTATTTGAACCCAGATGACTACACCTCGGACAAAGGGTTATTTTCAGTTGGTGTTGCAGTTCCCATTTTGAAAGGACTCTTTTATGATGAGCAACGACTGACCCAACAACGCGCTGTAAAATTAAATGACATTGCCCAAGTGGAATTTCGCTTGGCACTGAATGAATTACTTTATCAAAGTGCACAATTGTACAACCAATGGTTCATTGCAGAAGAACGTTTGCGATTAACTTCAGAGTTGGTTAACTTGAGTGAAATTAGATTCAAAGCTGTTAAACAACGATTTGAAGGTGGCGATAGGTCGGGCATGGATACACTTGAGGCCTTTGCTCAAGTGCAAAACAGACAAATACAATTGCTCGACGCCAAGCAGGAGATGCTTAAATCCAGGATTGCTTTAGTTGCCTTTATCAATGACCAAGACTCGACCAAATTGAGCATGCTCAATCT
>VFQT010002612.1_pt1 | contig 18085 bp, 16 predicted proteins | sample 3512381 | NCBI WGS metagenome assembly VFQT01 (sample SAMN10412376, study PRJNA504923) | tailings metagenome | isolation source: Relicate 2 Philex TSF3 active mining site | place: Philippines: Tuba, Benguet | collected 2017-08-29
TTTGCGAAACAACCTCGTCTCAGGCGGTGGCCAAAGTCAAAGAAATGCTGCGTGCGATCCCTGCCATGAATCGAGAACAAGCGTTGGATTATGCGGCCAAGCAAAATGCATTGGCCAGAGCAAGTGAAGACTGTAAAAAGGGCATTGATGCATTTTTGTCAAAACAACCGTTAACCTGGCGTTGATTAAGCGCGAATTTTCCCAATAACATGAGATTGATAGATACCCATTGCCACCTTTATAGTGAGCAATTTGATGCCGATAGAGAACAAGTGATTGCCCATGCCAAACGCATGGGTGTGGATCGAATTTTACTTCCCAACGTTGACTTGCAAACGGTACCGGGCATGCACGATTTGGTGTCTAAACATCCAACAGTCTGTTATCCGATGATGGGTTTGCACCCTTGCGATGTGAAACCCGACTTCGAATCCGAAATCGCCCAGCTGTTCTCGTTTTTTGATTCCCATACATACTGCGCGGTAGGTGAAATTGGAATTGATTTATACTGGGATAAAAGCACACAAGACATCCAGGAGAAGGCGTTTGTGATGCAAGTGGAGTTTGCCTTGGAAAAAGGATTGCCGGTGGCCATCCATTCGCGCAATGCCACGCATCGCATCATTGAAATATTGAAGGATTACAAGGGCAGGGGACTTCGTGGGGTATTTCATTGTTTTTCGGAAAGCCTAGAGCTAGCCCAAGAGATAATCAAACTCGATGGGTTTTTGTTAGGCATCGGCGGGGTGTTGACATTCAAAAATGCGGGGTTGCCGGAGGTGTTGCAGCAGGTAGATATGAAACACATCATTTTGGAGACAGACAGTCCCTATTTGCCGCCCGTGCCACACAGGGGAAAGCGGAATGAGCCAGCGTACACGCGATTGGTGGCTGAAAAACTCGCCGATGTGAAGGGTCTGTCGCTGCGAGAAGTCGCCGAGATCACCACCGAAAACGCCGAGCGCTTGTTTGGGTTGTGACTTGTGTCACAGACTGAGTGAGGGGGATTGGTGATTTTTGTAGGATGCATAGTGGTCAGCATCAGCACGAATATCAGTACAGGCAAAGACTCATCGACAGGGCAAGGGATCTCAATGTCGATGCGTTGAAGTTGTCGATATTGGCCTTGTTTTTGGGTGTTGGGCTGTCTTTGAAGGCCCAAGATCAACCGTTTGTGCATCACACCGAACGAGGAAAACAGGATTCTTTGGTGGCGATTGAATCCAAAGATTTGCAGACTTTTTTGAGAAATGGTCGGTTTTTTGGTCATGCACGGTTCTTCTCTATGTTGACAGACAACAGTGAAGGATTAACGGATTATCAGGCGAATGCGGTGGGTGTTGGGATTGGTTATGAAACTGGGAAGTGGAAAGGCTTTCAATTGGGCATCAGTGGATATGCTATATATCACTTGGCATCCAGCAATCTATCGGACATTGATCCGCTATCGAACCAACCCAATCGGTATGAGTTGGGATTGTTTGATGTAGAAGATCCAATGAACAAAAATGAACTTGACAGATTGGAAGATTTGTATTTGAAATACAGCAGTAGGGGTTTGTTAGTCAAGTTGGGAAAGCAGCACATTCGCTCCCCATTCATCAATCCCCAAGATGGGAGGATGCGTCCTACCTTGGTGGAAGGGGTGTTGTTGGACTATCAATTGAAGTCCAAGATGGTGGTTAATGCGGGTTTGGTGAATCAAATTTCGCCCCGAAGTACAGTTCATTGGTACGGGGTGGGTGAATCGATGGGTTTGTATGGAGTTGGGGTGAATCCTGACGGAAGCAAATCGAATTACAAAGGAAATATGCCATCGTCAGTGGTTGCATTCATTGGCATGGATCGGGATTGGAAACAAGGGAAGTTGAAATTGTGGGAACAGGTAGTGACAGAAGTTTTTGAAACGCGGTTGTTGCAATGGGACGGTCGGATAGCCTTCAATTCCGCACTTCAAGCGATTGATAAACCCCAAAAAGAACAGGGGGCAGGGGGTGGCTTGCCCAACGTACATGCTTCACAGGTTGGCAGTTTCAATGCCATTATTTATGGTTTACAATGGATTGGCCAACGGTCTTTGGCAAACGGAGGGAATGTGGATCCACAAAAGACATACTTCGCCAAGGGGGCCAGATCCAATGTCTTTGGTGTCAGAGTGGGTGCACAGTGGAAAGGTGGTTGGAAGTTTTTGTTGAATTACACGCGCATCACTGCAGAAGGACGGTATTTGATGCCCAGGGAATGGGGTCGCGATCCGTTTTATACTTTCATGCCGAGGGAGCGCAATGAGGGATATGGTGACGTGCATGCTGCCAACTTGGTGTTGAGTAAAAAGTTTTCGTCGGTTAGGGGCTTGGCGGTGGATTTGAGTTACGGTAGATTTTACTTGCCCGATGTCAAAAATTACGCACTGAACAAATATGGGTTTCCGGCGTATCAGCAGGCAAATGTAGATGTGCGTTATATCTTTGGCGGTTTTTGGAAGGGTTTGGATTTGCAATTTCTGGTTGTGATGAAAGACGCCATCAACACCACGTACGATTTACCAAAATATGAAATTAACAAAGTGAATCTTTCACATTTAAACCTAATATTGAACTATCATTTTTAACCTTCGGGAAAAGCCTATGGATGAAATTTACCACGTAAGTAACTGCAGTTGCGGTTGCAATGAAACGGAAAAGTCGGGTGACCGACGCTCATTCCTCAAGCAAGCCTCGGCCCTTGGCCTCGGCTTGGCCTTCGGCACCAAGGTTGCCTCAGGGGTCACACAAGACCCCCATGCGCTGTCGGATATCAAAAAATCGGCGACCGTAAAATCCGGTAAAGCTCAGCATTTTACCTTGCTGCATACGTCGGATATTCATGCTCAGCTCGACATCCACGATGAGTTCTTTTTGGAAAACGGCAAGCCCGTTTACAAAAAACGGGGCGGTATGGCCTCGTTGAAAACCATGATACAAACCCTCAAAGCGGAAAATCCGCTGAATACGTTGGTGATCGACGGTGGAGATTGTTTCCAAGGTGGCGGCGTAGCCGCCTTATCCGAAGGCAAAGCCATCGTGCCGCTGATGAATAACATCGGGTATGATCTCATGCTTCCTGGTAACTGGGAGGTGGTGTATGGCAAAGAAATGATGCTGCGCGATTTGGGGGCCTACAACGGGGCGAAAATTTGCGCCAACATGTTTCATGATACCCAAGATGAGCTGAAAGGGGATATGATCTTTCCGCCCTATTGGACCACCCGCGTGGCCGGAATTAAAATTGGATTCATTGGGTACAATGATCCGCTGACGCCGAAACGACAAAGTCCGGCCTACAGCAGTGGAATACACTTTACGGATCCATCGGTGAATGCGGCCAAATATGTGAAAATACTGCGCGACTATGAACAGTGTGCCATGGTGTTTATGGTTACCCACATGGGATTGGCGCAACAGGTAGATCTGGCCAACAAACCCTATGTAGAGGGGGTCGATTACATTCTGGGAGCGGATACCCATGAGCGCGTGAGAAAACCCATCGAAGGGAAATACGCCAAGGTAACGGAGCCTGGAGCGTTTGGTTCTTTTGTGGCGAAACTCGATATCGTTGTTGAAAATGGCATCGTAAAGGAACACCACTATAACCTCATGGATGTTGATCCAGAAATCTACAAGCCAGACCCAGAAATGCTCTCGCTGGTAGAATCAGCCAAGGCGCCCTATCGCAAAGAATTGGAGACGGTGATTGGAACGTCGAAAACCACGTTGGTACGCTATTATGTAATGGAAAATCCCATGGATAACCTCATTACCGATGCACTGATGTGGAAGTTGAAGCCAGACATCGCTTTGTCCAATGGTTTCAGATTCTGTCCACCCCTGGTCCCCGATGCCAAATCCGGACTCGCCACCATCACCAACGATTACCTGTGGAGCATGTTGCCGGTGAATTCCGAAGCAAAATGGGCGCAGGTGACAGGCGCGCAATTGAGGCAGTGGTTGGAAAAAGAGTTGGAAAATGTGTTTGCCAAGGATCCTACCAAGCGATTTGGGGGATGGGTGGTTCGATTCAAGGGCATGGAAGTCAATTTTACCGCCGACAAACCCAAGGGTGAGCGGATCAATTGGATTAAAATCAAAGGCAAGAAATTTGAGCCACGAAAATTGTATTCGATTATCGCTTGTGATCGAGAGGGCGACCCGGTGGATACCTTGTGTAGGATTGAAAAAGTGCAAAATCCGAAGTTGTTGGGTGTCAATTTGCATGATATAGTGCGCGAGTATCTGAAGAAATTCTCTCCCGTATCGCCCAAAGTGGAGGGCAGAATTCACTGCACGGATAAGCCCATTACATTGCTGTCGCAGTTGGAAGGATACGATTACGAATTTGTGTGAGAAGCGTGATTTTAGTCACAGTAAAATCATGACAAAAGTCAGAATTTTGTGTTTTAAATAAATAGAAATCATGGAACTATTGGGATATATCGGTGCGATTTTGATGGGTCTATCCCTGGGATTGATAGGTGGGGGTGGGTCCATTTTAACGGTGCCCATTTTGGTGTATTTGTTTCAGGTTGATGCTGTTTTGGCTACCGCGTATTCCTTGTTTATTGTGGGGTTGACCTCATTGGTGGGTTCTGTTAGTCACGTAAAACTTGGAAACATACACTGGCGCACGGCCGTTGTTTTTGGTATTCCCAGCATCATCAGCGTATTCCTTACCCGCAGCTTTTTGGTGCCCAGAATACCAGATCCCATTTTTACGCTGGGTCAGGATCCCAGTGGTGGGGCTGCCTTTGTCATGACCAAGGCTGTGGGATTGATGGTGTTGTTTGCCATTATCATGGTGATGGCGGCGTATAGCATGATCAAACCCAGCAACAAATCCGCGGTGGCTTCCGGCGTGTCTTCGGATGTTGAGCCGCAATTTAACTATCCGCTCATTTTGGCCGAAGGGGCCATTGTGGGTGTGGTTACAGGATTGGTGGGTGCTGGCGGTGGATTCTTGATTATTCCGGCGTTGGTGTTGCTTGCGAAGTTGCCCATGAAGCAGGCCGTAGGTACATCGCTGATGATCATCGCGGCGAAATCATTGATTGGTTTTGTGGGTGATATGCGGGGCGATGAGGTGATAGATTGGTCGTTTTTGGCCACTTTCAGCAGCATTGCCGTGGTGGGTATTCTGTTGGGCAGTTGGCTATCGAAGCGAATCCCTGGAGAAAAACTCAAGCCCGCCTTTGGTTGGTTCGTGTTGGTGATGGGGACCTACATTATTGTGAAAGAATTGTTTTAACTTCACGTAGCGATGGACGTTAATTCAGATAAAGATATAAGCAAACTCATCAAACAGGTGAATGCCCTGTTGTGGGGTGTGGGCGGCATTTTGGCCGTGGTGGTTGTGATGGTGTTGTTGATTTTTGTGGGCGATGATATGGTCCGAGAAGACGCTGAGGCCGGAGAGCTCAATCGCGCGTTGATCGACAGCGCCGCGCCCGTGAATCACCCGCCATTGGATGAATCGAATGACTTGTGGACGGCGGTCGATTTGACGCAAGCCCCCGCATCGGCCAAGGCGCAATTGGAATATGGAAAAGACCTGATTGTGAACACCGCCAAATATTTGGGTCCAAAAGGGAGCGTGGCACATCTCACCAACGGGATGAACTGTCAGAACTGCCATTTGAATGCGGGCACCCAGCCTTATGGTAACAACTACGGTTCGGTGGCCAGTACCTATCCCAAGTACCGCGGTAGGAGCGGAGCCATCGAAGACATCTACAAGCGTGTGGCTGATTGTTTCGAGCGATCACTGAACGGTACGGCGCCCAAAGTGGGCAGCAAGGAAATGGAAGCCATCGTGGCCTATATCAACTATGTGGGCAGCAATGTGAAAAAGGGCGAAAAGGCCAAAGGGTCTGGAATTTATGATGTGGCCTTGTTGGATCGCGCAGCGGATCCGGCCAAAGGCAAGGTGTTGTATGCCGCCAAGTGTGTGAGCTGTCATCAAACGGACGGGTCTGGGATGTTGAATGCCGACAAAGTGGCTTATCAGTATCCGCCGTTGTGGGGCGATCATTCCTATAACCATGGGGCGGGATTGTATCGATTGTCGCGCTTTGCCGGTTACATCAAAGCCAACATGCCCTTGGGTGCGAGTTACAAGGCACCACAATTGAGCGATGAAGAGGCCTGGGACATTGCGGCTTACGTGAATTCTATGCCACGCCCATCCAAAGATTTGAGTAAGGATTGGCCCAAAATCGAAGAGAAGAATTTTGATCATCCCTTCGGTCCCTTTGCCGACGCCTTCAGTGAAGAACAACATAAATATGGTCCATTTAAACCCATCAAAGCGGCACAAAAACAGGCCAAAAAGGGTTGAGATGGGTCTGGAGTAAATCAATAATATACGAAAAAAATGTCAGAAAATCAAGAAGTTACCACAGAAGAAGCGAAGGGCGGTATGGAAGCATGCTGCGTGGTTCAATGCGATTTGGAGTTGGGCGAGAATTATTGGAACAATCAGTATGAGGCGGGCAAAACTGGTTGGGATTTGGGCATGGCGGCTCCGGCTTTGGTGCGCTACATCGATCAGTTGAAGGATAAGTCGGCCCGGATTTTGATTCCCGGTTGCGGAAATGCTTACGAGGCGCAGTATCTGTTGGATCAGGGATTCACGAACATTACATTGATTGATATCGCGCCGGCGTTGGTGAAACAATTGCAGGAGAAATACGCAGGCAATGGTAACATCAACATCGTGTTGGGCGATTTCTTTGAATTTCAAGGTCAGTTTGACGTGATCATCGAACAGACTTTTTTCTGTGCAATTCAGCCCTATATGCGCAGTGAATATGTGAAGCAAATGAGGAAGTTGCTGTCGCCCGATGGCGAATTGGCTGGTTTGCTGTTCGATACTCGCTTTGATTTTGATGGTCCTCCATTTGGCGGTTGCAAGTGCGAGTATACCCCTATTTTTGATGAGGGAGGATTGCGGGTAGACGAGATGGAAATCACTGAATACTCTGCAAAGCCACGGGCGGGTACCGAATTGTTTTTCCGTGCCGGTGTGAAAAAGACAACGGATGCGTGTGTGACGGACAGTGCTTGTGGCATCAAGCAATATGCGAGCATCGCTGAGAAACTCAATTGGAACAATACAAATCAAGAAAATAAATAATACTATGAATATCGAGCAAATCTACACGGGGTGTTTGGCGCAAGGTGCCTATTACATTCACAGTCAAGGAGAAGCGGTGATTATTGATCCGCTGCGTGAGGTGCAGCCTTACCTGGACCGTTTGGCCAAGGACGATGTGAAATTGAAGTACATTTTTGAAACCCATTTTCACGCTGATTTTGTGAGCGGACATTTGGATTTGAGCAAGAAAACGGGGGCGCCGATCGTTTACGGTCCAACCGCCAATCCCGAATTCGAATGCATCGTGGCCGAAGACAAGCAGGTTTTTCAAGTAGGTGAAATTACCCTTGAGGTGTTGCATACGCCCGGACATACCATGGAGAGTACTTGCTATTTGCTGAAGGACGCAGCGGGCAATCCCCACAGTTTGTTCAGTGGCGACACCTTGTTTTTGGGCGATGTTGGAAGACCGGATTTGGCGCAGAAGGCGGCGGATATGACCCAAGAGCAATTGGCGGGCATGTTGTTTGATTCGCTAATGAATAAAATCATGCCGTTGCCCAATGAGGTGATGGTGTATCCTGCGCATGGCGCGGGCAGTGCCTGTGGTAAAAACATGATGAAGGAAACCATGGACAGTTTGGGACATCAAAAGGAAATGAACTATGCCTTGAACCAGCCGAGCAAGGAGGCATTCATTGAAGCGGTGTTGGATGGTTTGTTGCCTCCGCCAGCGTATTTCCCCATGAATGTGGCCATGAACAAAAAGGGATATGAGTCTGTGGACGTGGTATTGAACAATGGGATGCGCGCGTTGAGTGTGGCAGAGTTTGAAGCCGCAGCAGAAACCATGGATGCGGTGATGTTGGATACCCGAGGTGCGGGCGCTTTTTCACAAGGATTCGTGCCTAGAAGCATCAACATTGGAATTGATGGACAGTTTGCTCCTTGGGTGGGCTCTGTGATCGGTGATGTAAAGACCCCCATTTTGTTGATCACCGATGAAGGTCGCGAGTTGGAAACCGTGACAAGATTAACCCGCGTAGGGTTTGATCATTTGTTGGGTCATTTGAGTGGAGGATTTGATGCCTGGAAATCGGCCGGAAAAGAAGTAGACACCGTAAATCGCATCACGGCCGAGGCGTTTGCTTCTGAGGTAAAAGTGGGAGAGTCTAAGGTGGTTGATGTGCGCAAGGAGAGCGAGTATCGCGCCGAGCATGTGGATGAGGCTTACAACAAGCCCTTGGATTTCATCAACGATTGGTTTGCTGAATTGGCAGATGACGCACCATTTTACATGCACTGTGCGGGTGGATACCGCAGCATGATTGCGGCTTCCATTTTGAAAGCCCGGGGCATTCATAATTTCAAAGAAGTGGAGGGCGGCTTTGGCGCGATTGCCAAAACAGAGGTGCCCAAAACCGATTTTGTTTGTCAGAGTAAATTGCAGAAAGTATAACGATGTTGGAATGGATTTCTCAACCCTGGCCCTGGTATGTGGCTGGGGTTTTTATCGGATTAACGGTACCTGCCCTTTTGTTGTTGGGCAATAAAACGTTTGGGATTTCAAGTTCGCTCAGACACATTTGCGCCGCTTGTATTCCCTCGAAAATTCCTTTTTTCAATTACGATTGGAAGAAGGAGTCCTGGAATTTGTACTTCGTGGTAGGAACATTGTTGGGCGGATTTTTGGCCACACAGTTTTTGTCGAACCCCAACGATATGGTGATTGCCGACGCCACCAAAGCCCATTTGCAGCAGCATGGGGTGATGGATTTTGCTGGAATGCTTCCTTCGGATGTATTTGGTTGGGATGCGTTGCTCTCGGTTCGCGGCCTCATTTTTACGGTGGTTGGCGGATTTTTGGTGGGATTTGGAACCCGTTGGGCTGGTGGATGCACGAGCGGTCATGCCATCATGGGTTTGAGTAATTTGCAGTGGCCCTCCTTGGTGGCTACTTGTTGTTTCATGGTGGGCGGAATCTTGATGACATGGTTCGGCATACCGTTTTTGTTGTCTTTATAATGAATTGAGTTATGACAAAACATGCAGATCAAATGGTAGAAACAGGCACGGCCTGTGTGAATGAATCAGCGGTGGTGAAGCCCTGGTATAGCAATTTGAAGTACTTGGTTGTGGGTGCGATTTTCGGGATCGTGTTTGTGAAGGCGGAGATCATCAGTTGGTTTCGCATTCAGGAAATGTTCCGATTTGAGAGCTTTCACATGTACGGAGTGATTGGCACCGCGGTGGTGGTGGGTATGATATCGGTACAAATCATCAAGGCCCGCAAGGCGAAGTCGTTTGAGGGTGAGGCCATCGTAATTCACGACAAAGAATTCAACAAAGGCCAAATTTATGGCGGATTGATTTTTGGATTGGGCTGGGCGATTACAGGCGCCTGTCCGGGTCCTTTGTTTGCCCAAATGGGTGCGGGATTCACGGTTGTGGCTGTTACTTTCTTGAGTGCCGTTTTGGGTACTTGGGTTTACGGGAAGTTCAGAGACAAGTTGCCTCATTAATTTGTAGGAAATATTGAATTGTTGAGGCCTCACCGTGACTTTGGTTACTGTGGGGCCTTTTTTTTTGCTGTTGCTTTGCAAGCAGAATTAAGAATATGAAAACAATAAAATCAATCATTCAAGAGGAAGGTGCTACAGTTATTGATGTACGCAGCAGTTGGGAGTTTGCCGATGGACAAGTTGAAGGCGCTTTGAATATTCCACTAGAAGAAATTCCTGGTCGATTGGCCGAAATCCAGTCGTTAAAACAGCCGTTGGTGGTTTATTGTAGAAGTGGTAACCGCAGTGGTATGGCTCAGGGATTTTTGTCTCAAGCAGGTATTTCTGAGGTATACAACGGGGGTGGTTTGGGGGATATGCGTATTCAATTGATGTAATATGTGGTATGCACTGACTCATCACTGGAATTTTGCTCGCGTAATGCGATTGGCCATTGGTGTAATGATTTTGGTACAAGGTGTACTCAATCACGACAACGGCGTGATAGCGATGGGCGGCTTTTTTACTTTGTTTGGTCTATTTACAACGGGTTGTTGTGGAATGAACGGTTGTAATACAGAGCCCATGAATTTGGAAAAAAATGAAGTTCAGGATGTTAAATTTGAAGTTGTAGAATCTAAGAAATATGAAAAAGAATCAAATGAATAAATTGGCGATGTTGGCTGCGGGCGCCTTGTTTTTGGTTTCCTGTGGTGGTGCCACAAAGGTGGCCGATGCAACGGCGGCAGGTTCTCAAGGGGCCTCTGTGCAAGAACAAGCCACGGTGCCCCAGCCGAAGGCTGGGGAAACTGTCATTGTGGATGTGCGTACCGTGGCAGAATGGGAGAATGATGGTCACGCCAACTGCACCGTGAATATCCCCCTAGATCAATTGGAATCGCGCATGGGCGAATTGAAAAAAGATCAAAAAGTTGTTTTGGTTTGCAGAAGTGGCAATCGCGCCGGAACGGCCAAGCAACTGCTGGAAAGTGCCGGTTTTACCCAAGTGGAAAACAAAGGTGCTTGGCAGAATATCGATTGTAAATAAGTACACTCACGGGCTTGAATATTAATATTAGATGGGCGGGTTTCTGCGTATCTTTGTGTTAATATGAAAGCCCGTTTGCTTTTAATTGTGTTTTTGTTGACCCAAACGTCCCTGCAACAGCTGTGGGGCGCTGCGGCGTTAATAGAACATTATTACGAGCACAATGCCGGCGTTCAAAAAATGGCGTTGGCTGATTTTTTGGTCAGACATTACACGGAGGCCCATGAACAAGATGGCCATCCAGAAAAAGACCATTCGATGCCGTTCCATCATGTTGATGGGTCATTGCAATTGGGTTACTATACCCCGCTAGATCAGCAAGTTTATGTAGGTAGTGTGGTTCTTAATCAAAACCATACCTATCTCAACAGCCAGTTTCAATCCTCTCCCTGCAATGGTGTGAGGGCGAGCATCTGGCAACCCCCAAGAATCTAATTTTCTCTACAGCGCGGCAATTGCCGTGTTTGTTCGTTGTGCCCCGGTGCGCAGCGAGTGTCTTGTATTTAGCGTTCCAATGCGCCCTCATTGGTAAAAATCAAAAATAAATATGTTGCAAAAAATAATCGCGTTTAGCGTTAAACAGAAATTATTGGTGGCACTGGGAGTCCTACTTCTGGTGGTTACCGGCGTGTATCAATTGACAAAATTGCCCATTGATGCCGTTCCTGACATTACCGACAATCAGGTGCAATTGATTACCGTGGCTCCCTCGTTGGGCGCTACCGATATTGAACGGTTGGTTACAGTACCCGCTGAGCAAATTTGTAGGAATATTCCCGGCCTGAAAAACATGCGTAGTTTCTCGCGTTTTGGGCTGTCGATTGTTACGCTCGTCTTTGAAGAGGAGGTTGATGTGTATTGGGCCCGACAACAAGTATCGGAACGCCTGGTGGTGATCAATGCTCAGATTCCCAAGGGGGTTGGACAGCCGCAGATGGCGCCAATCACCACGGGATTGGGGGAGATTTATCAATATGTTCTTCGTCCGGCAAAAGGATATGAAAAACAATGGACACCCACGGAGTTACGCACCCTCCAAGATTGGTTTGTTCGCAAGCAATTGTTGGGGGTAAAGGGAGTAGCCGATGTGAGTAGTTATGGTGGATACCAGAAACAATTTCAAGTAACCTTGAATGCTGGAAAATTGCAGTCGGCCGGTGTAGGCGTCAATGAAGTCTTTGATGCCTTGTCAAAGGAAAACGCCAACACGGGAGGTAGTTACATCGAAAAAGGACCGCAAGCGTTGTTTGTCCGCACGGAAGGATTGTTAACCAACGCCAACGACATCGGGAAAGTGGTTGTTAGGGCGAGCGATGGTGGCGTGCCGATTTTGGTGCGGGATGTGGCGGAGGTCTCTGAAGGGTCGGCCACACGATACGGAGCCATGTGCTACAACGCAGAAGGAGAGGTCGCGGGCGCCGTTGTGATGATGTTGAAAGGTGCCAACAGCAACGAAGTGGTGGGTGCGGTGAAAGAGCGAGTAGCACAAATTCAGCAACAATTGCCCAAAGGAGTGGTGTTGGAAGCCTTTTTGGACCGCACAAAAATGGTGAACAATGCCATCGGTACAGTGGAAAAGAACCTGGCAGAAGGGGCCTTGATTGTCGTGCTTGTGTTGGTGCTGGCTTTGGGTAGCTTCCGGGCGGGGTTGGTCGTAGCCTCGGTAATTCCGTTGGCCATGCTGTTTGCCATCATTATGATGAACCTATTTGGAGTGAGTGGGAATTTGATGAGCTTGGGTGCCTTAGATTTTGGTTTGATCATTGATGGTGCGGTGATTATTGTTGAAGCCATTTTGCATCAACTTTGGAAAAAGGACCATCAAGGTGCAGTAATCAAAGACCGCGACGCTGTGGTGGTTCAGAATGCCGGACGGATGATGAATTCTGCGGTATTTGGACAGTTGATCATCTTGGTTGTGTACTTGCCGATATTTTCACTTGAAGGCATCGAAGGAAAGATGTTCAAACCCATGGCACAGACGGTGGCTTTTGCTCTGGTAGGGGCATTTTTACTGTCGCTTACCTACATCCCGATGATGTGTAGTGCCTTTTTGCCATTGCATCCAAGCAAAGGCCAGGAGCGCAGCGAAGCCATGATAAAGCGCATTGAAAAGGCGTTCGAACCCTTGTTGGGTTGGGCGGTATCGAGGGCTCGGTTGGTGATTTTTTCCGCGGGGTTGTTGCTGCTCATATCTCTCATCGCTTTCTCTACCATTGGCGGAGAATTTATTCCTGAGTTGGAAGAGGGGGATTTTGCCGTGGAAACCCGGATCATGACAGGAAGTTCTGTCAAGGCATCCATCGACTACACGCAGAAGGCCGCCAAGATTTTGTTGGAACGTTTTCCTGAGGTTCAGAAAGTAGTGACCAAAATAGGCAATGGAGAAATTCCCACCGATCCAATGCCAATGGAAGCGAGTGATATGATGGTGATACTCAAAGATAAAAAAGATTGGGTGAGCGCTACCACTTTCGAAGAATTGGCCGAAAAAATGAGCAAAGCCATTGAAGAGGTACCGGGTGTAACAGTGGGATTTCAATTCCCCGTGCAGATGCGATTCAATGAGTTGATGACAGGGGCCAAACAAGACGTGGTGTGTAAAATTTATGGGGCCAACATGGATTCACTGGCCAAAATGGCCACAAAACTGGGGGCCATCGCATCGCAAGTTGAAGGGGCTAAAGATATTTATGTGGAGCAGGTGAGTGGTATGCCCCAGGTTGTTGTGAAATACAACCGCGAAAAGATGGCTTTGCATGGGATTCGCACTGAGGACTTGAATCAATCCATCGAGACCGCCTTCGCTGGCGCTACGGCGGGACAAATCTATGAAGATGAAAAACGGTTTGATTTGGTGGTTCGACTTCAAGATCAAAACCGCACAAGCCACACCGATGTGCAAGAACTGCCCATTAAAACGGCGACAGGTGCTCTCATTCCACTCAAAGAACTCGCGGATGTTTCGGTGGTTGAAGGACCCAATCAGATTCAGCGAGAGAATGCGCAACGACGGATTACAGTTGGGTTTAACGTGCGCGGTGCCGATGTACAAACCGTGGTAGAGGCCCTGCAAGGCCAAGTGAACAAGACCCTACGCCTGCCCGCGGGTTACTCACTGCACTATGGAGGCAGTTTTGAAAACCTTCAAAGTGCGAAGTCGAGATTGGCCATTGCCATACCCGTAGCACTGCTGTTAATTTGGATGTTGCTGTATTTTGCCTTCGGTTCAATTCAGTATAGCCTCATCATTTTTTCAGCCATTCCCTTGTCGCTCATTGGCGGTATTTGGGGGCTGTTATTGCGGGATATGCCGTTTTCAATCAGTGCGGGCATCGGCATGATTGCTTTGTTTGGGGTGGCCGTGCTCAATGGCCTTGTCTTGTTGGCCGAGTTTAGACGACATGCATCGCCGCAGTCTCTGGATGAATTGAGGCAACAAGTCATTCATAGTACGTTGACACGGTTGCGCCCTGTATTGATGACTGCGTCGGTGGCCGCGCTGGGTTTTATGCCTATGGCCCTGAGTCATGGTGCCGGTGCGGAAGTGCAAAAGCCACTGGCCACCGTGGTGATTGGCGGCTTGATTACGGCCACGCTTCTTACCTTGCTGTTGTTGCCAACCTTGTACATCGCCCTGGAAAAACGAAAATTTAAAAAAATCATGAAAATAACACCCTTGTTGTTGATGGCTCTCTCATTCGCGCACGGAACTGGGTTGAAAGCACAAAGTGCGACCCAAGAGCCCAGGTTTGTTACCCTTCAGCAAGCATTGGATAGCGCCACCGAGCACAATTTGAGATTGCAGCAAAGCCGCCTGCTTTCCAATGCCGCACAGCAGCAATCCATCTCTCGCTGGTCGCCAGACCCCTTCAGTGCAACCTTTGAAAAGGGACAGGTGAATTCTTGGTATCAGGATCAGAAATTGGGGGTTTCGCAAGCCATCGCCATGCCTCAATATTATCGCGCCGAATATCGCTTGAGGAAATCCATGGCGGAGGTGATGAAGTTTCAATATGGCCTGCAGTCCTTGCAAGTGAAACAGTCGGTGGCCCTGTTGTTTCATCACCTGCAGCATACCCAAGAGCAGTTTGCCCTTTGGAGAGCCTTGGATTCCATCGCTCAGGAAAATTTAACCCAAATGCAATGGCGGATGAAACAAGGAGATGTGGATGCCTTGTCGCTCAACGACAGTAAAAAATTGGCGGCCGACATCCATCGTCGTTACCAACAGCTGTTGCAGTTATACGAATCAGACGCTTTGGAGTTGGGCGCATGGATGGGATTGTCAGCGAAAGTGTATCCCACAGCGATGGCGAACCCCGCGAATGAGGGTGCAGCCGTGACGTTGCTCTCATTGGGCGATATGCCGCAAACGGCCTCGCAGCAGGTGGCACGGGCGCAGGTGGATATGAGTTATCAAGCGTGGATGCTAGCCAAAGCCCAGCGGCTTCCTGTGTTTCAGTTGGGTTGGGTTCAGCAGAGTTTTCAAGGGTTTCAACAGTTGCCTAGTGGAGATCAATACTTTGGCCAAAGGATGCAATTTTCTCAATATCAGGTAGGATTGAAAATTCCGGTGCTGGGTTCGGCGAACCGTAGAAAAGCCGCTTCGATGAAAATAGAATATCAGGCAGCCCTGGCGTCCCAACAGTTTGTGAGCCAACAAGCCCAATTGCGTTTCGAACAATTGAAGATGGCGTTGGCGTTTTGGGATGAACAAATACAACAGTATCGCACAGTGTTACTACCCGCCGCGGAAGAGCAAGTAAAGTTGCTGTCGTTGCGGCGCGACAAAGGCGAAATATCCGGTTTTGAATGGGGTGTTTATCTCAGAGAGGCCATGCAAACCCAACTAGATTATTACGATGCGGTACACCAGTGGGAGTCCGTACAAATTGAACTACAATATTTTAATCCAACCATACAATGATCAAACAAACAATCGATTTGATGAAAAGTCAAACATATCAATCCCCGGAATCACGCATCGCGGTTGAATCTGGACGTGTTTTATTCATGTTGTTCCTCGTGGCTTTGATGTCGGTAGGATGCGGCGATTCACAGGAAAAATCATCGCCCAGTGCGGCGACCGAGGCGCAGGTAGGTGCTGGAAATCCAGGCGATACGCTGGTGTTAAATGCCAAGCAGATGGCCAACGGAGGCCTAGTGGTTGGGGCTGTGGGCAGGGCGGACGTTAATACTGAACTGCAATTGATGGGTCAGTTGGAAGCTTCTCCCCAAGGAAGAGTTTCGGTGGGTTCCTTGGTTGGTGGCATGGTTAAAAAGATATCGGTGAAATCGGGCGATGTGGTTCGCGCGGGACAGTTGTTGTGCGCTATCGAAAATTTGCAGGTCATCGATTGGCAGGAGGCATACCTTACGGCGGAGGCTGAGGGTGTGATGTTGGGGCAGGAGGCGGAGCGACAAAAAGAACTGTATCAGGCGAAGGCCAGCAGTTTAAAAAATTATCAGCAGGCAGAGGCATTGATGAAGATGAATCGAGCCAAACAGGAGGCCCTTTTGCAGCGATTGGCGTCGGTGGGGATTGGTAAAGAACAATTGAAGAAGGGGATTCAACGGTGGATTTCTGTGAAAGCATCGGTGGGGGGAGTGGTAGAATCGGTATTGGTTCACGAGGGGATGACGGTGGCTGACAATGCCAATTTGATGGAGGTGTTATCCAATGCGGGTGCGCAGTGGGTTCTTTCGGGGTATGAGGGACAAACGGGCTTGGTTAAGGTTGGGATGTCGGTAGAATTGAGTCCCGCCGAAGGCGGGGCGTCTAGCGCGGTTGTCGGCCGCGTAGCGGCCGTATCCCCCAGTATCCAGAGCGATCGCACATGGAAAATTTACTGCGTTCCAGTAAACAAGGCTGACAGAAAAGTCTCGTTGCGTGTTGGACAAGCCATCAAAGGGAAAATTGCCGTGCAATCGAATGGTGCCTTTGTGTTGCCGGAGTCGGCCGTTTTCCAGCGCGATGGTAAGTATTTCTGCTTCACCCAATCTGGAGGAACTGGATCTACAACCTTCTTGTTAACACCCATTGTGGTGATCGGACAGCATGAACAATCCGTAGTATTGTCCAATCCACCATCGCAGCCCGTTGTCACCCAAGGCGCTTATTCCCTGTGGATGATGTGGGATGCCAAGCAATCGGCGGAGGAATAATCTTCCAGCGGTGATTCACAAACGGGGCTCACATCCGAAAACGACGAGGAAAGTCGGCCCACGGTGTAATTTCCTCTATTCAATAAACTTGTAAAATTGTGGTGTTATCCCAACAGCGGGTAGCGCCACAATTTCCATTTGTGAAGCCGGAATCGCACAGAAACAGCCAAGCAACCCAAACCATAAACCGCACTGTTGCTGAGATTGATGGAGCTGGCTTCGGCGAAATATTTGGTTGGACAGCTAACCTCCCCAATTTTATATCCTTGGCTTACACATTGTGCCATAATCTGGTTGTCGAACAGAAAGTTATCCGAGTTTAAATCCCATCGAATCGATTCCAACACTTCGCGGGAAAAGGCCCGGTACCCGGTATGGTACTCCGACAATTTTTGGTTGATCAATATGTTTTGGGTCAAAGTGAGAATGCGGTTGGCAATGTATTTCAACATCGGCATGCCCCCTTCCAATGCCCCCTTGCCCAATATGCGAGATCCCAATACCACCGGGTAAATGTCGGTGGCCACCAAATGTGCCATGGCCGGAATCAATTTGGGCGTGTATTGGTAGTCGGGGTGAAGCATGATCACAATATCGGCCCCCAAATCGAGCGCCGCGCGATAGCAGCTTTTTTGATTGCCCCCGTACCCCAGGTTTTTTTCGTGTTTGATGAGGTGTTTGATACCCAATTGAGCCCCAACTTCCAATGTGTTGTCGCCACCAGCATCATCAACCAATACCACATCGTCGACCAAATCAAACGGGATTTCACGGTATGTTTGTTCCAATGTCAGCGCAGCATTGTAGGCCGGTAACACCACAACCACTTTTTTCCCGTGTATCATGTTGCGAAAATAAGGGATTGGCGCTATGGTCCCGCAAATTCGATGCGATACTCCATGTAAACACCAGCCGTCCACCCGAAAAAATCGGGCATCGCATATTCGTTGGTGACATCCAAACCGCCCGTGTGAAGGTTGTACTTTTCCCAAAATTTACCCGTAAGGATGAACTGGGTTTCTACTGATTGGAGGAATCCTTGGATCAACGCATAGCGTTTTTCGGCCAAGGCGCGATGGGTCTTGCTCTGAAATGGTTGATTAGAATAGTGCAAAAGGCCTTGGGCTATAAAATGGGTGAGGGGAGGCCAAGCATTGGGACTGTTCCATTGGGTGGACCACCAAACTCGGTTTTGGGAAAGTTTGATTGAATATGCCAGTACCGGAAGGCAAGGGTGAAC